>Ga0070680_100001648_pt1 | contig 16317 bp, 12 predicted proteins | sample KBSC73BmetaG_FD_64672 | JGI IMG/M metagenome (GOLD analysis project Ga0070680, IMG submission 64672) | Corn rhizosphere microbial communities from Kellogg Biological Station, Michigan, USA - KBS C7-3B metaG | ecosystem: Host-associated > Plants > Roots > Rhizosphere | place: USA: Michigan...
CCGCCGACGAGCGCCGCCGTCGCCAGGTCGACCCGCCGCACCAGTTCGCCCTGAGCCGCCTCAGGGTCAGGGCAAGGCATTCGGGCAAAACCCGAGGGCCGCCAGATAGGCGCGGTCAGGCGCCCCCTCGCCGCCACCGACAGGAGGTCACCCGGTCCCACGGCGTCGATACCGTCGAGCAGCGACGGCGTGGTCGCGGCGGCGGGGATCGCCAGAAACCGCCCGATCCGGTCCCAGTTGAGGGCCGCCCGGCGCGCGCGAAGTTCCGACGGGACCCGCGTGACCTCCGACGCCACCAGCGTCACCCCCGGCTCCAGCCCCCAGATCAGGCAATCGAGCATTCCGGTCGGATCGCGGTAGACACCCAGGCCGTCCGTCGAGGGGTCGCAGAGTAGCGCGACGTAGGCCCCCCAGTAGAGGCTCGCGAGCTGCGCGGCGCGCCGGCCGAATTCGCTCGCCGCCGCCGGACCGCGAATTCCATCGGGCGCATCCAGCCGCCGGCCCGCCGCGTCAAAGGCATCGCCGATGACAAACCCGGACAGGCCCGGGAGCGCCGTGACGGAAAACGGCGCGTCGGCAGAGGTCCAGATCGTGATCCCCTCGGCCGCGGCCGCCAGGGACCAGTCGGGCGCCCGGTCCATCACCTCGGCGAGGCGACCCGCCTGGTCGCCGGCCGTCTCGCTCCGCGGCGGCCAATGCAAGGCGAGATAGGCGCGCCGCACGCGTCAGGCCGCCATGATCGGCGTGAAGGCCCGGACCCGGTCGGGTTGGTCGTCCAGGACCAGGTCCTCGCATTGCAGCCAGCAGTGCGCCTGGAACGGCCAGGTCCGGACGCCGAACACCCAGTGGGCGTCCAGGCCCTTCGCGTGCAGCAATCTCAGCAGCATGAACGACCGCAGCAGGCACTTCCCGGACACGGGGGCGTAGGGCGCCCAGCGATGAAACCGCGCGGCCGCCTCGATGACCGCGGGAGAGGCCTGCGGCCGGATGTCGGGCGACGGGCGCGCCACGGCCTCAAGAAGGGTGCGGAGCGGCCGGCCCCGATAGGCGCGGGCAAGGTCGAGCATCGCGCGCAGCCCGTCACCCAGATCGTCCCAAGCCGGACACGGAACGTCCACCGACAGCGCGCTTCGCTGGGGGTGCGCCGGGAGCGGCGCGACCTGCGCGGACGGCGCCGCCTCGACGCTGACGAGGTCCGCCGCGAGCAGCTCGCGCCCCAGCGCCGGGTCCGAAAGCGCCAGCCGCCGGCGATCCGCGTGCAATCTGAAATCGTCCGCCAGGCCCGGGAGGCAAAAATAGGCGTCGGCGCGAACATCCAGCAGCACGAGGTCCGCATCGACGAGCGCGGCGTGGACGCCCGGGACGATGGCGAGGTCGCATCGACGGGAAACTCTGACCGGCATGGCGGAACGTGGCCCGCCGCGTCGCCACGGCGGGCCCAGGGCCTTATTCGCCGAAGCCCAGGTCGATGTCGTTCTCTTCGATCCCGACCTTCACCGCGTTGGTGAACGCCTTGGCGCTGCGGAAGCAGATCAGCCGGCTCTTGGGAGACTCGAGACGCTTGGACATTGCAACCTCCTGGTTGGGTGCTGCCGCCACCTCTGGCGGCGCTCCGAGTCCGCGCCTCGCGCTGCCCCTATTCAAACTATATCGCAACTATAACGGGTGTCCGGCCGCGGCCTGGTCGAGCAGGTCCGCCAGACGGCCCGCCACCCGGACCCGCCGCGCATAGAAGGCCCTGACCCGCCCCAGGCGCCGCGACCGGTCCGCCTCCCCGGCCCGCAAACCCGCCGCCTCTTCGCGCAAGTCCTCCAGCAGGCGGCCCTCCAGCCGCCGCGCCGCGCCCAGCTGGCCTTGCAGCCGGGCATAGGACAGCGAGAGCGCGCGGCTGCCGCTGCCCGCCGCCCAGGCGGCAAACAGCCGCTCCGTGGCCTCCACAGGATCGGCCTCGGGATCGAGGTCCGCCTCCGCCGGCGCCTCGGCGTCCTGCGCCTCGAGGGCCAGCGCCAGGTGCGCCAGGCTGAGCCGGTAGAGCGCCACGATGTCCGCGCGGCTCAGGCGCCGGACGAAGAACCCCTCCCCGCGCCGGTCCTCCAGGAGGCCCTCCCCGGCGAGCCGGGACAGGGCTTCGCGCACCGGCGTGGCGCTCAACCCCAGTTCGCTGGCGATCTCGCTGGCGGCCAGCCGCCGGTCGAGCGGAACGTCGCCCCGCCGCAGCCGTGTCCGCAGTTCCCCGAGCGCCAGCACAAAAGGTTCGCTCCGTTTCTCACGCATGCCCGCCTCGACAACGACAATCCGGACGCCCTTCCGGATGCTGGCGTTACTCAATGTATGGATTCTCCTGGAGTTGCAGAGGCCTCCTTCTTCCACTGAAGATTGCGCCTTTGGCGCAAAATAGTTGCGGAATATCTCTGAGATACTTGCGGAATATCTGGAATATATCGGAACATTGTTCGCCGTTCAGACGTCCAGCGCCGAGATCGGGAATTGGACGACCGCCCCAGGCGCGAGGACCAAACGTGACGGGCTTAAATCTAAGGCGCCAACCCCCGCGGATCGGGCGTGACGCGGAACGCTTCGATCATCAGCGCCGACTCGCCGGGGCAAAGGCGATCTTGTGAATTTGAGATCGGACGCGGCGAGCTTAGGCTGTTCGGCGGCTGCTCGCCTGAATTTAGGCCCGCCCAACCTGATGGTGCGGCGGGCGCCGGGCGCTCGTGGGGAACGCGATCCAATGCCGTATCTTTCTGTCCGCCAGGAGGACGGGGCCGTGGTCCTGGTGGATCCGATCTACCTCGTTGTGCCGTTCAACGGTCCCGCGCTCTCTGCGACGTTGGAGTTCGAGGCGCTGGAAGACAATGCGGCGGACCTGGCCCAGATCGCCGGCAGACGTCATCACTTTACGCTGGGCTCCGAATGGGAGTTCTGGGGTGTCCTGGACAGCCTGGAACCCATTCAGAGCACGCACCCGGGGCTGCAGGATCTCCGCCAAAGGGCCGCATGCAAAGGCGTCGTTTCCGTATTCCCGGAGATGCATGAAGCGCCTTAGCCCAGCTGGCCGCCTGGGCGGGATCGGGGAACGCCGCGGTCCTGCCTCCGGGCGCCGGCTCCGCGACGGCCGCCCAGCTTCGTCATCGGGGCGGGCTGACGCGCAGGATCATCGTTGTCGCCCTCCTGGTCTCCCTAGGTTGAAGACCTAACCAACCTGTTGATTCTGTGAGCAAATCACGAATAACTCTGCGTTGTTGGCGGAGGAAGGCTCATGGACGGCGTCTACTGGATCAGGCTTGGGCGAAGCTTGAGCCTCTGCTTCCGAAGAACCGGCCCGGGCCGAAGCGGGAGGATGATCGCCGGGTGATCAGCGGCATCCTGCATGTGCTGAGATCGGGCTGCCGGTGGAGTGCCGGTGGAGTGATTGCCCGCCGCCTACGGGCCACGGACCACGATCTTCAACCGTTTCAACCGCTGGAGCATCCAAGGCGTCTGACGGAAGATCTTCGAGCAGCTCGCGGCCAGCGGCGGCTTTCCCGGGGAGCTCGCCATCGACTCCACCCACATCAAGGTCCACAGCTCGACGCGGGGCTCCAAAAAAAGAGGGACGCGATCCAAGCGGTCGGCCGCTCGCGGGGCGGCCGCACGAGCGCACGAGCAAGATACACGCGCTGGCCGACGATCTCGGCCGGCCCGTCGCCTTGACCCTGAGCGACGTGAAGAGCTCCGTCCCGCCGTTCCCTCTTGGCCAGACCTGGACGGCGGCGCCCAGACTCCTCCAGCGGAATTGACGGGTGAAGACAAAACTGTAACGATCGTTATCGAAAACGTGTAAGCGTCAGCCATGCGGCGACGACTGCGCACGACGTTCGGCCCAAATGAAGAGACCACGGATGCCGTCATCATCCATTGACGCGCTGTTTCAGCCATTCGCGCTTGGGTCGCTGGCCCTCAAGAGCCGCATCGTCATGGCGCCTATGACGCGCTCGTTTTCGCCAGATGGCGTGCCGGGACCGGAGGTCGCCGCCTATTACCGTCGCCGAGCCGAAGGAGGCGCCGGACTCATCGTGTCGGAAGGAACCGTCGTCGACCGTCCGGCGTCCCGCAACGAGCCCACCATCCCTGTTTTTCACGGAGAACCAGCGCTTCGTGGCTGGAAGCAGGTTGTGGATGAGGTTCATGCCGCCGGCGGCAAAATGGGCCCCCAGATCTGGCATGTAGGGTCGGTAAAAAGCTCCCGAACAGGCTGGGAGCCCTCCGGCATTGAGAGTCCGTCCGGGCTTAGCGCCCCCGGGCGCCCCCGAGGATCCGTTATGACGGAGGAATCGATTGCCGACACAATCGATGCATTCGCTCGAGCGGCTTCATCCGCGAAGGCCCTTGGATTTGATCTGGTCGAGATACACGCCGCCCATGGCTATCTGATCGACCAGTTCTTCTGGGGGGCGACCAACCTTCGAGGAGATCGATATGGCGGCCCCCCGATCACAGATCGCACGCGCTTCGCTGTGGAACTCCTCAGGGCCGTAAGGCGCGAGGTCGGCCCGAGCTTCCCCATTGCTATTCGCCTGAGCCAGTGGAAGCCCCAGGATTACGCCGCGCGCCTCGTGGAAACGCCGGAGGAAATGACATCTTGGCTGGCGCCCATGGTCGAGGCGGGCGCAGACATCCTTCACTGCTCTCAGCGCCGCTTCTGGGAGCCCGAGTTCCCAGAACTGGACGGGGAACAGGGGCTGAATTTCGCGGGCTGGGCCAAAAAGCTGACAGGCTGCCCAACGATCACCGTGGGCTCGGTGGGACTCTCGACGGATTTCATGGGCGCCTTCTCGGGGAAAGGGTCTCAACCCGCGGGCCTATCGAATTTGGTGCGCCGGTTGGAGCGGGGCGAATTCGACCTTGTAGCGGTTGGCCGGGCCTTCCTGAGCGATCCGTCCTGGGCCAACAAGCTGAGGCGTGGCGAGCCGCTGTCGGGCTTCGATCCAGCCGATCTAACCGAACTCAGGTGATCGGCCGATCCGCCCCATGTCGCGAACTGACCAAGTTTACCGGCCTCGCGTCGGTCTGTCTCAGGCAAGGTCTTCGCCAACCATTTGCGCCCGCAGCGCTCGCTTCAAGATCTTACCGGTCTCGTTCTTGGGAAGCTCGTCGGAGGTAACGACGATCGACGTGGGAACCTTGAACCGGGCGAGCCTTTCGGAGACGAACGCCTGGAGTTCCACTGGGTTGAGCTTGGACCCGGGCCGCGACTGCACAACGGCGGCGACCTTCTCGCCTAACATGAGGTCCGGAAGCCCGAAGACCGCCGCTCCGATGACGTCGCGGTGGGCCAGCAGCGCGTTCTCCACCTCAATGCTGTAGACGTTTTCGCCGCCTCTGATGACCATGTCTTTGGCGCGGTCGAGTATGGTGATCCGCCCCTCTTCGTCGAGTGCGCCTATGTCGCCGGAATGGAACCAGCCGTCGTGAAATGTTTGGGCCGACGCGCGCGCGTCCGCCCAGTAGCGACGCAAGACACAAGGACCGTGGAAGCACAGTTCGCCGGGAACATTCGGCGGCATCTCGCATCCGCTTTCGTCGATCACTTTGACATCCACCACAGGCGCCGGAACGCCCACGCTCGCGGGCCGAAGGGCGTAATCAAGGTCACCATTGAAGGTGCAGCCTCCGCTCGTTTCCGTGGCACCGTAGCCGGTGGCCGGAACGATGTGCGGCAGGCGCGCAGCGATCCGCGCATGAAGTTCCGGCCCAGCAGCCGCGCCTCCGATAGCGACAGAGTTCAGCGTGCTCAGGTCGTGGTCTGCAAAATCGGGCTGCTCAAGCAACTGCCACATCATCGTCGGCACCGCCCCGATCCCTGTGATGCCGATCTTTTCGACGAGACGGAGGGCCTTTGCGGCGTCCCACCGATACATCAGGACGACGGACGCACCGCCTGCCATGCTGGCCGCCAAGCCGGAGTTGCAGCCCCCGACGTGAAAGAGCGGCACGCCATTCAGATAGACCGGCGGCGGCGCGTGGGGATCAGGTTCGGGAAGTTCACCTGTCCGACGCATGTGCGACAACGCACTGTTGAAGGCGCCGTTCACGATAGCGGTGACGATGTTGCGGTGCGTGCTGACAGCGCCTTTCGGGCGGCCGGTGGTCCCAGACGTATAAAGAATTGTAGCCAGGTCCTCTGGCGAAAGGTTCGGGTCGGGAGCGGGGGGGGATGCGCGATGTGCCTCGACGAGGTCGCCGTAGGCATGGATGAAATCGGCGCTCGCACCCTGGGCCCGCACCGCGATCACGGTGCGGGGTCCGAGCTCATCGAAATGGGGCGAAAGGCGCTCCAGCCGCTCAGCGTCAGCCACAATCACTCGAGCGCTCGAATGAACGAGCACGTAGGCCATTTCCGCGCCGGATCCCCAGGCGTTCACGGGGACCGCCACGGCGCCCAGTAGCATGCACGCCCAAAATGAGACGGCCCACTCCGGATAATTGCGCATCGCGATCGCTACGCGATCTCCTTTCCGGACGCCGAAGCGGTGGTAAAGGGCCGCAGCCAGGACCGGCGCATCTGCGTGAACAGACCCGAACGTAAGCACTTCATTTTCGAAATAGATGTAGGGTCGTTCGGGCCACCGCGCGCAGTTGTCGAACAGCATCCGAACGTTGGCAGGCGCCGCCTCGTAGACCCTCAGATGAATTCCGTCGACCTCGACGGTCTTCATCGCGAATGGCGCGCTTGGGGCAGTGAGTCTGCGGATGGCCTCCGCCACTGACACCACGGGGGCATCGGTCATTTCAACGTCCTTCTGTGGGTGCGCGGCGTTCGGCGAACTTGAGCGCCGCACGAGCAATCGCTGCGGGATATTGTTCGGGAGGCAGCGCGCGCGCGAGCGGCTGCCCGCTCGCCTCGCGATGGATCGCGGCCTGCGTGATGCAGGCCAGCCGGAACATCGAGAAAGCGCCATAGAGGGTGAGATCGGGAAGTGTCTCGCGGCGGGCGACCTGGCAATAGCGTTCGAGGAATTCGGCCTCGCCGGGGACACCAGGAGTCCCCGGCGTGACAGTTCCGAACACCTGGGAGTCCCAGTGATACATCAGCAGGCAATAGGCGACGTCCGTGAATGGGTCGCCTATCGTAGACAGCTCCCAGTCGAGCACCGCGGCGACCTTCTGCAGATTGGGATCGATAACTACATTTCCGAGCCGATAGTCGCCATGGATGAGGCAGGGCTCGTCGGCCTCCGGAGCAAAGCCTTGAAGCAGGGCGATCAACTCGTCCATCTCGGGGATGCGGTTCATCTCGGTGTCGCGGTAGAGCTTTGTCATGGTCGCCACCTGCCGCTCGACGTAGCTCACTCCGGAGCGCGAGCCGAATTTTTCCAACCCGTGCGCGCGGTAGTCGACAGTGTGCAGACGGCCGAGGCATTCGGCGAGGACGAGGAAGACCCGTCGCCGCGCGGCCAGGTCCGACGGCAACCTGTTGCCACTGAATACAGGGCCCTCCACGAACCCCATCAGATAAAAAGGCGTGCCCGCCGGCTCGGCATCGGGGCAGTAATAGATGGGACGAGGCACCGGGACGGGACTATCCTGAAGCGCCGTCAGCACCTGGTATTCACGGTCGATCCGGTGGGCGGACTTGGCGGAACGCCGGGATGGCATCGCGCGCAGGATCTGAAATTCGCCGACCGCGGTCTCCACGCGATAGGTCGGGTTGGAATAGCCTTCCCCGATCGCGGAAATCGCGACGAAGTCGTGGAAGCCACAAATGTGGCGTCGGCAATGAGCGTTGATCGGGCCCAAGAGGGGAGGCTCGCCCCACGGGCGCCCTCCCCCATCTTCACGCCCCAACACCGCCCCGCGGCGGCTGGTCATGCTGGTATCGGCAGGTAGGTGGCGAGTTCCTGTCGTGCGAGGGATCTGCAGTGCACCTCGTCGGGCCCGTCACCGATGCGCAACGTCCGCTGCATGACGAACATCGACGCCAGCGGTACGTCCGGCCCCACCCCCGCGCCGCCAAAAGCCTGGATCGCGTCATCGATGACTTTCAGCGCCATACGCGGCGCGGCGACCTTGATCTCGCCGATCTCCTTCTTCGCGCCCTTGTTGCCGACCTTGTCCATCATGTCGGCGGCCTTGAGGGTCAGGAGCCGGCACATGTCGATGTTGATGCGAGCTTCGCCGATCCGCTGCTCCCACACCGAGTGTTCGTGGAGCGATTTTCCAAACGCCGTTCGCGACACCAAGCGCTGACACATCAGTTCAAGCGCGCGCTCGGCCGCCCCGATCGATCGCATGCAGTGGTGGATACGGCCGGGCCCGAGACGGCCTTGTGCGATTTCGAAGCCGCGGCCCTCACCCAGAAGCATATTGTCAACTGGGACACGGACGTCCTCGAAGAGGATTTCGCCGTGTCCAAAGGGCACCTCGGCAAAGCCGAACGCCGTCAGGTGGCGCAGGATGCGAACCCCAGGGGTATCCAGCGGGACGAGTATTTGGGAATGCCGCCTGTGGCGTTCCGCATGTGGATCCGACTGCCCCATGACGATCATGATCTTGCAGTTTGGATGCAGTGCGCCGGACGTCCACCATTTGCGCCCGTTGATCACATACTGATCGCCGTCGCGCCGGATACTGGTGCGGATATTGGTCGCGTCGGACGAAGCGACGCCGGGCTCAGTCATGCCGAACGCCGAACGGATCTCCCCGGAGAGCAACGGCTTGAGCCAACGCTCCTTTTGCGCGGCTGTGCCGTAGCGCTCCAGCACCTCCATGTTTCCTGTGTCGGGGGCGGTGCAGTTGAAGATCTCCGGTGAAAATATCGCCCGTCCCATTAGTTCGGCGAGCGGCGCGTACTCGAGGTTGCTAAGACCCACTCCATTCGGGCTGTCATTGAGGAACAGATTCCAGAGCCCGGCCGCCCTCGCCTTTTCCTTCAACGCCTCGATAGCGGGCGGCACGCTCCACGGAAGCCCCTTTGCCGTTATTTCGTCGATTTGCCTCCAATAGTCGGGCTCAGCCGGATAGACATGTTGATCCATAAAGCTCGAAAGTCGGGAAATCCATTCGCGCTGGCGCGGCGAATACTCGAAGTCCATTTGTCTCTCCAGTATGTCGAATTGTTTAGCGGCGGCCCCCTGCGCGCGGCCACCAGGGGTAGGTGGCCGGCATTCCGCTCGCAGGGCTGGCCGTGAAGCGGGGCAGGCGCTTCTCAAGAAAGGCGGTGATCCCCTCGGCGACGTCCGGACCCTCATTGAGATCGCGAAACAGGTCGAGCTCGAGCGCGAAGCATTCCCGCGGATCGCTCATGACCGGCACATGCCAAAGCATCTGGCGGGTTACCGCGACGGCGACGGGCGACGTGTTGATCGCTATGTCACGAGCAAGGCCGAGCGCCTCCTCGAGTAGATTCTCCGGCTCCACGACCTTGTCGACGAGACCCGCCTTATGGGCTTCGGCGGCATCGAACAGCCGACCCGTCAGGCACCAGCGGCGCGTCCAGCTGTCGCCGACCAGCCTGGGAAGAAACCACGCGGCTCCGGATTCAGGCACGATACCGAGCTTGACGAAGACGAAACCGAACTTCGCCTTGGTCGAAGCGATACGGAAATCCATCGGCAGGATCATGGTCGAACCGGCGCCGACCGCCGCGCCATTGATCGCCGCGATGATCGGCTTGCGGCAGTCGAGGAAAGCCGCCAGGAACTCGTGGTCGCGCGTGGCGAATTCGTCGCCCGGCTCGGCATTGTCCCGCCGAAACACGTCGACATCCGATAGATCCTGGCCGGCGCAGAACGCGCGTCCGGCGCCAGTGACTATGACCGCGCGCACGCTATCGTCGGCATCCGCCTCACGGATGGCCGCGGTGAGATCCCGACCCATCTGGGGAATGTGCGCGTTCAACCGTTCGGGCCGGTTGAGCGTGATGATCATCGCCGGGCCGTCCCGTGCGACCAATATCTCGGAATAGCTCACGCCACCCCCTTGCAAAGCTGAATTGGAAACGATCGTTATCTCTTATAGGTCGTCGAGTCAACGCGAAGTGATAACGTTCATTACCTATGATCCAGCGCGGTTGCGCCATATTATCTTAGGTGAAAGGTGAGCGATCGTTATCATTTTAAGTTGCCTGACGATTTCCGTGTTGATAATGATCGTTCACGGTATGCGGGATTCCACTCCGCCTTGAGGAAACTCGCGGCCGTTTCGATGCGCACGTTCCGCAATGTGCGCAGCCCGCGCGCCGCGGTGTGAGCAACAGATCAGGGGGAAGACCATGCATGCGAATAAGGGCTCTCGTGGCGGCAGATTGCGCGCGACCGCCATTCTGACGGCCGTCGCGGCGTCAGCTGGCGGCCTGGTCGCGAGCCCCGCGGCCGCACAGGCGAAGCCGGTCGCCGGCTCCGCCGAGAAGCCTGCGCCGTTGCAGCTCGAGGAAGTGGTCGTAACCGCGTCGCGGCGCGCGGAGAGCCTGCTCAAAACCCCGATCGCCGTCTCAGCCTACGGCGGCGAGCAGCTCGAAAAGCAACACGTGCAGTCTCTCGCCGACCTCGCCACGCAGAGCCCCAACATTCAGCTCGCCGGCTATGGCGCTGACACAAACATCACTATCCGCGGGATCGGCACAAACCTGCTGACAGCAGGCAGCGATCCAGGCGTGGCGCTCTACAGCGACGGGGTCTACGTGCCGGAAGCAGCGGTGGCGTTCGCAACCATGTACGACACCAAGCGCGTTGAAGTGCTCCGCGGGCCGCAGGGCACGTTGTTCGGCCGGGACGCAACCGGCGGCGCCGTCGACATCATCTCGAATACGCCGACGAACCAGCCAGAGTACGGACTGGACATTTCCGCCGGAGCGCCGCTGGGCGAGCGCGCCCTGTTGTTTGCGAGCGGTCCGCTTGCCAGTGATGGCTCCCTGCTCGGTCGCCTGGCCATCCAGCAGAACTTCCAACGCGGGGACACAAAAAACGTTGTCCCTGGCGCTCCGGGCAGGCTCAACGACCAGAACGATTTCGCGACCCGGGGTCAGCTAGAGTGGCGCCCGACGATCGCGTTTAGCGCCCGGCTCCAGGTCGACTATCAGAAATCAACCACCGCAGGCCCTGCCTATTATCTGGTCGGCACGCCCAATCCCGCCGGTTTGCCCCCGCAGCTTTCCGGGGCCCCCGTCAGCGATCCCCACAGCAACACCATCGCCGCCAACCAGGCTTCAGACCGCATGCTGAACGAGGGCGCCGGACTTTTCCTCAATTGGGATATCGGCAGCGGCTCCCTGAAGGTCACCGCCTCAAGGCGCCGCACTCAGATCCGAACCAGCAACGACGACGATGGGTCCCCAGTCGATTTTGTGAGTCAAGACTTCAATCAGACCCGAGATACAACCTATCTTGAGGCCCTATATAGCTCCAATGACGAGAGCCGCCTGTCCTACATCATCGGCGCAAATTACATGAATGATGATGAGAAACAGGCGATATCTGTTGGAGTAAATTTCTTCCCGGCTCCAGTGAACACGACATCGCACCTAAAGACACGATCTTATGCCCTCTTCGGTCACGCAGAATATAATGTTACTAGTGACTGGAAACTGTTTGCCGGTGCCAGATACACAGACGATTACAAATCGATCGACGAGGAAAACAACTACATCGGCTCGCTCGCCCACTCTCAGGGGTGGGTCAAGACCACATTTGAAGTTGGAACTTCATACGACTTCAGCCCGAGAGCCACGGGCTATCTTAAATACGTGACCGGATACAAGAGTGGCGGCTTTTCCGCGGGCTCGCTCGCGCCAGCCTTCGCGCCCGAGACGGATGGAATGTGGGAGATGGGCCTGAAAGGCTCGTTCTTCGATGGAAACCTGCAGGCCAACGCCGCACTCTTCCGCATGGCCTACAACGACCTTCAAGTGAATCAGGTCGTGGGTGTGGTCGCGCGTGTGACCAACGCAGCGCAGGCGACGATCAATGGGGCCGAACTCGAATTGGATCAGCGCCTGACACCAGACCTTCATGTGGTGTTCGAGGGCGGCTGGCTTGATGCGCGCTTTGACCAGTTCCTCACCGAAGACAGCGCCCGCCCAGCGCTCGGCGTCCTGGACCTTTCCGGCAAATCCCTGCCCCAGGCACCGCGATTCACGATCGGCATTGCCCCGGTCTTCACCCATCAAATGGCAAGCGGCGGATCACTGACTTTGAGCGCCCGCTACGATTGGAAATCGCGGACTCACTTCTCGGAGTTCAACCTGCCGGTTGCATCGCAGGGGCCAGCCGGCCGGCTCAGCGCCTATGCCAACTACGATCTACCAGGAGGACGCTGGGCCGTCGGTCTTTACGGTCGCAACCTGACGGACGCGAGGACCTTCAGCACGCTTGTGGTCGGCTCCGCGATCCTCAACTCAATCACCGTGGGAACACTCCAGCCACGCCGCGAAGTCGGGCTCATGATCCATTATCGATACTGATCAGGCGCAATGTTTCGATGACGACGAAGGCGGAGCCCGACAATGCAATATGAAGTCATTGCTTCTGGACTTGCGTTTCCCGAGGGGCCCATCGCCCTTTCGGATGGTTCCGTTTTGGTCGTCGAAATCGAGAGGCGGACCCTGGTTCGCGTGTCGAGCCAGGGAAAGGTCACCGTCGTCGCCGAATTGGGGGGGGGACCCAACGGCGCAGCCATCGGCCCGGACGGCAGGATTTATGTCTGCAACAATGGGGGAATGCTTTTCGCGAAGCGGGCCGACGGAACGAACCTATCCGTCGGCACCCCGCACGACTATGTGCGAGGGTCAATCCAGCGCGTCGATCTGGAAACCGGAAGCGTCGAGCTTCTATACGACTCTTGCGACGGCGCGCCGTTGAATGGTCCCAACGATCTCGTGTTTGATGCCCATGGCGGCTTTTGGTTCACCGACATGGGCAAATCGCGGGGAACCGCGCTGGACTGGGGCGCGCTCTACTACGCCAAGGCCGACGGGTCGTGCATCTCGCGGGCGCCGGTGGTCCTGCTCACACCGAACGGGGTCGGCCTGTCCCCGGATGGCAAGACTCTTTGGGTGGCGGAGACTTACACCAGCCGCCTGTGGGGTTACGATGTCATATCCCCGGGCGAGTTGGCGGGTCATACGGACCTGTTGGCGCCTGGCCGAGTGCTGGGACCCTTACCCGGCTTTCAGCTCCTTGACAGTCTCGCTGTCGAGGCGGGCGGCAAGATATGCGTCGCGACTGTGGTCAATGGCGGCATCACCGTTTACGACCCAGATGGTTCGGTGGAGCATGCGCCCGCACCGGATGCCCTCATCTCGAATATCTGCTTTGGCGGCAGTGACATGTGCGACGCCTGGATTACAGGCGCAGGCAGAGGCGAACTCTACAAGGTGCGGTGGCCCCGCCCGGGCCTGAGACTGAATCATGCCTGAGATCATGTTGAGGTGGAGCCGCCTCTAGGCGTAGCCCGTGACAAGCGACCACAAAAGCCCTTGCCATCCGGCGGACTTGCAGCCAATTCCACCTCGAATAGAAACGATCGTTTTCAATTGCCGGCCGGAGCGCTCAGGCGGCGGAGAGGCTCGACAGTTCGATGGCACAGCCAAATTCACGAGTGTCCGCGCCCATCGACAAACCCAAGGTTGACCTGCGCGCCAGAAAGATCCAGCAGCGTAAGAACCACATCCTGATGGTCGCCGCCCGCCTGTTCCGAGAACGCGGATTCCATGCTGTGAGCATTGATCAGGTCGGCACGGCCGCGGGAATGAGCGGCCCCGCCATGTACAAATACTTCTCGGACAAGGGCGCCATTCTCTCTGCCCTGCTCGATCGTGGAATCAGCATCGCCATCGCCGCGTTTGAAGCCATCGACAACGAAGGATTGTCCGATCTCGAGCTGTTGAAAGAGCGAGTACGCGTCTACATCGAATTCGCTGGCGAGGTGCGGGACGCGCTCGTTGTCGCCGTTCGCGAGGCAAACAGTATTCCAGAATGGTACCGCGACGATTTCCTCCGAGAACAAAGGCGAATTCGCGAGATCGATGTCGACATTCTCATGAGGATTCGTCCCGAGTTGTCGAAATCTGAAGCGAGATACATTTGCAGCAATGTATTTCAGGGACTAATCAGCTCTTCCGTATACCTCTATCCTGCCGACACGCCGATGCGCCGCAAGCGTCTAACCAAAATGGCTCTGGCCGCTCTTTTCGCCTAGTCCGCAACAAATTGAGCTTGGCGAGTGTGTGGAGGTCTGGGCTGTGGCGCCGAGGTGGAACTCGTCTCGGGCGCCGCAGGGAACGCGTAGGCGCAGCCGATCGAGCTTGAGGATACGCTTGAGGTGGGCGAAGAGCATTTCGACCCTCACCTCGTCCGACGGCGCGTAGAGGCTACCTGAACCGCGGGCCGTCGAGCCGCCGGCTTGAGCGCGAGGTCGGCGCAACGGCAATGCCCAGACCATCGAGATCGAGGTCATCCATGAACACGTCGATCACCCGGGCGGGATTGTCTTCCGACACCTAGTCATCGAGGCAACCGGGAAGGAGGGTCGGCTTTCGCCGGTCTTCGCCTTCGACGAGGCGGGGCATCAACCACTCTTAACGCTGCTGCATCAAGAGCCTACGGTGCCTCGCGGTTTGCACAGCCTCGACCCATAGTTCGTGGCGCACAGTAGGCGGCTCCCATGGCGTCATCGAGGACCATTCGTGCGCTCTTGCGCCCGCGCAGCCGCCAAGATGTCGGAAAGCGAACAGGCGCCCTCGTGGCCCGCGCATTCACTGGAAACGGGCCTTTGAAGGCCGCCGGCCCCGCTCCCAGGCGTCCTTGTGCCGTTGCTCCAGCTGGCACGGGGCTTGTTGATTACTCGATCCGCCCATCCGGGAACGGCATTAGCCTGCGCGAGGCGCGCGCCTCCGGAGCGCCATGCGCCTCAGGTAGGGTGGAACGGCGTGACGCTTACGGTCCTTCAACTCGCGGGTTTTGCGGCGCTCCTCGCCTGGGGCGTGCACATGGTGCAGACGGGGGTGCAGCGGACGTTCGGCCCGCAGCTGCGAAGCTTCCTTGGCCGCGCCCTTCGGAACCGCCTTGCGGCCTTCGGGGCCGGCGCAGCTGCGACGGTCGCGTTGCAGAGCAGCACCGCCACCGGGCTGATCCTGTCCGCCTTCGCCGCGGGAGGTCTGATCGATCTGTCGACGGCGCTCGCCGTGATGCTGGGCGCCAACGTGGGCTCGGCCCTGGTCGTGCAGATCCTCTCGTTCAACACCGCTGCGGCGGCTCCCATACTGGTGCTGGCCGGTGTCATGGTCTTCCGCCGGCCACGGGAACGATTCCGCGCCTTCGGACGGGTGCTGATCGGCCTTGGTCTCGTCCTGACCGCCCTGCACGGATTCATGGGCCTCACCGCGCCGCTGGCCGACGCCCCGGCCAGCGCTCGTCTCTTCGCGGCGTTGGAGAGCTATATCCCGCTGGTGGTGATCGGCATGGCCCTCCTCACCTGGGCCGCGCACGCCAGCCTGGTGACGATCGTGCTCAGCGCCTCGCTGGCCGCCAAGGGCGTCATCGGCCTTGACGTCGGCCTGGCCGCCGTCCTCGGGGCGAACCTGGGCTCGGCCCTCAATCCGCTCTTCGAAGGCGCGCGCCGGTGCGATCCGGCCAGCCAGCGCGCGCCACTGGGCAATCTGATGAGCCGCGTCCTCGGCGTCAGCGCGGCGCTGGCCGCATTTCCCTACCTCGCGCCTCTGGCGGAAAGCCTGGGGCCCACCCCTGGCCGCGCGATGGTCAACGCGCACCTCCTCTTCAACCTGATCGTGGCGGCCGCCTTGCTGCCTTGGACCCGGATCAGCGCAACGCTGCTCACGCGGATCCTGCCGGATCCTCCTCCGGCGCGGTCGGAAGGCGATCCGATCTACCTCGACGCCGCCTCCCGGACGGCGCCGGCCGTCGCCCTGGCGCTGGCCACGCGCGAGGCTCTGCGAATGGCCGACACCCTGGAGCGCATGCTGGCGGACCTGCGCGCCGCCCTGATCCAACCCGATCGGCTGCAGATCGCGACCGCACGGCGCCTCGACGACGACATCGACCGGCTGAACCACGCCATCAAGACCTATGCGATCTCGATCCCCAGCGAGCGTCTGGACGCGGCCACCGCCGAGCGACAGGCGCAGGTTCTGGCCTTCTCCACCAACCTTGAGCACGCCGGCGACCTGGTCAGCCGTAGCCTCCTCAGCCTGGCCGCGCGGCGGCTGAAGCGCGGGGTGACCTTCTCGGGCGAAGGCCAAGCCGAGTTGCTTGCCCTGATCGAACGGCTGGCCGGAAACGTGCGGCTCGCCGCGTCCGTTTTCGTCAGTGGCGACGCCGG
>Ga0070680_100001649_pt1 | contig 16309 bp, 13 predicted proteins | sample KBSC73BmetaG_FD_64672 | JGI IMG/M metagenome (GOLD analysis project Ga0070680, IMG submission 64672) | Corn rhizosphere microbial communities from Kellogg Biological Station, Michigan, USA - KBS C7-3B metaG | ecosystem: Host-associated > Plants > Roots > Rhizosphere | place: USA: Michigan...
CGTCGGGCCGGCGAGAGCGACGGGTCGAGGTCGTCGACGATGTCGTCGGCATGCCGCGCGAACGCGTAGAGCGCGTGCACCGCCGGGCGCTTCTCCGGCGGCAGCAGCGCCGTCGCCAGGTAGTAGGTGCGGCCGTGCGCGGCGTTGCGGCGCCGGCAGGCGAGGTACGACGCCCGCAGGGCCGGATCGACGATGCCGGCCGCGTCCAGCGCGTTCACGTGCGCGGCCGCGTCGAGCGAAAGATGCTCATCCGCCGACGATCCGCTCGGCGGCGAGCCGGCCGCTGACGAGCACCATCGGTACGCCGATGCCCGGCTGGGTCCCCGACCCGGCCAGCACCACGTTGTCGAGCAGCAGGTTGCCCGGCCGGAACGGCCCGGTCTGGCGGAACGTGTGCGCTGCCCCGAACGGCGAGCCCGCCGCAAGCCCCTGCCGCTGCCAGTCGGCCGGCGTCACCGCACGAGAAACCTCGACGGCGTCGGAAAAACCCACGTAGCCCAGCGCCCCGAGCCGGCCCACGACCTCCTCGCGGAACCGCGGCCCGATGACGTCCCAGTCGACCTGCCCGTCGAGGTGCGGTACTGGCACCAGCACGTAGTAGGCCTGCCTGCCCGCGGGCGCGAGTGACGGGTCGGTGCGGGTCGGGTTGGTGACCAGCAGCGACGGGTCCGCCGGCAGCCGGCGCCGCCCGATGAGCTCGTCGAACGTCGAACGCCAGGCGCGACCGAAGTGCACGTTGTGGTGCGCGATGCGGGAGTAGGCCGCGGACGAGCCGACGTGCAGCAGGAAGCAGGAGGGGGAGTGGCGCAGCCGCCGCGGCCGCTCGGCGGCCGCCGGCAACAGGTCGCGCACCGCGGCCGGCCGGTCGCCCGCCAGCACCACGACGTCGGCCGGGAAGCGCCGCCCGTCGGTCGTGTGCACGGCGACCGCCCGCCCGCCGCGCACCTCGACCTGCGTCACGGCACAGCCGAAGTGCAGGTCGGCCCCGTGCTTGGCCGCCGCACCGGCCAGCGCCTCGGGCACCGCGTGGATCCCGCCGGCGGGAAACCAGACGCCCTCGACGGTGTCCATGTAGGAGATGACCGCGTAGAGGGCGAGCGCCTCGAACGGCGACACCCCGGCGTACAGCGCCTGGAACGAGAACAGCCGCCGGGTCCGTGGATCGTGCAGGTACGACGCCACCTTCGGCGCCAGCCGCCGGAAGCCGCCCAGCGCCACCAGCCGCGCCAGGTCCGGCACCAGCAGGGACAGCGGCGAGTCGAGGTTGCGGTCGATGAACGTCCGCATCTCCACGTCGTACAGCCGGCGGGTGAAGGCGACGAACCGGCGGAAGCCGTCCGCCTCGCTCGGGCCGCAGAGCTGCGCGATCTCGGCGGCCGTCTCCTCGACCGATGCCCGGACGTCGAGCGTGCTGCCGTCGGGGTAGTGCGCCCGGTAGGCCGGGTCCAGCCGGCGCAGCTCCAGCCAGTCGTCGAGCCGCTCGCCGACGCAGCCGAGCGCGTCGGCGACGAGCCCCGGCATCGTCAACACGGTCGGTCCGGTGTCGAACCGGTAGCCGTCGATCTCCAGCCGACCGGCCCGCCCGCCCGGCGCCTCGCCGCGCTCGAGGATCGTCACCTCGCGACCCGCGCCGAGCAGCCGGAGGGCCGCGGACAGCCCGCCGAGACCGGCGCCCACGACGACCACGCGGCCGGTCGGGCCGACGACCGTGCGCACGCCTGAAACCCTAATGACCGGGGCCGGCAGCCGGCCTCCGAGGCCCGCAGACCCGAAAAACCTCTCGCATGGCGATTGGTCCCTCCGACGCCGGGTACGGCCGCGTCTAGTGATGACACCCGAACGAAAGGCTTGGCATTCGGGTCGAATCACTACTAGCGTGCCCCGATATCGGGGTTCCCCGCCGATGGCGTCACTAGAAGACGGCGCACAGCCGAGGGTCCGTCGGCGCCGCAGCGATCGGAGGTCCACGCACGTGCAACCCCCCGCCGACCCCTACCGGTCCTCGGCCGGGCTCGCGACGGCCGCCTCGGGCAGCACGGCGTGCGTCGCCCACGACCCCGCGTGCACCCCGCCCGGTGCCGACGACCCGGCGGCCGACCAACCTCCCAGTAGACAGGCCGGAGTGGCCCACCCGGCGCCGTTCACTCCGGCCGAGATCCTGCAGCAGGCAGGTGCGGAGAACTTCCCGGTCGCACCGTGGTTCCTGCCCCGGACCTATCGCCGGCACCTGACCGCCGTCTACGGCTTCGCCCGCCTCGTCGACGACCTCGGCGACGAGGCCCGCGGCGACCGGGCCGCGTTGCTCGACGCGTTCGAGGCGGACCTGATCCGCGTCTGGGACGCCCAGCCGGAGACCCCGTTGCTGCGGGCGCTGCAGCCCACCGTCCGCGAGTGCGGCCTGTCCCGCGAGCCGTTCCTGCGCCTGGTCGAGGCAAACCGGCGCGACCTCACCGTGCACCGCTACGAGACCTACGACGATCTGCGCGGCTACTGCGCGCTGTCGGCCGACCCCGTGGGCCACATCGTGCTCGAGATCTTCGGTGTTTCCACGCCGTCGCGCATCGCGCTGTCCGACCGCGTGTGCACCGCGTTGCAGATCGTCGAGCACTGCCAGGACGTCGGCGAGGACCGCCGCAACGGCCGCGTCTACCTGCCGCAGGAGGACCTGCGCCGCTTCGGGGTGAGCGACGACGACCTGACCGCCGCCGTCGCCGGGCCGCGGCTGCGTGCCGCCCTGGCCTTCGAGGTCGACCGCGCCGGCGCGCTGCTCGACGAGGGGACCCCGCTGGTCGCGACGCTCACCGGCACCGCCCGGTTGGCCGTCGCCGGATTCGTCGCCGGCGGGCGCGCGGCGATCGCGGCCATCCGGCGGGCCGACCACGAGGTGCTGTCGGCCACCCGCAGCCCGCGCAAGCGGGTCGTGGCGACCGAGACCCTCGGCGTACTCCTCCGCCACCGGCCCGCGAGGAGCGGCGCATGACCGCCATCGCACCGACCGTCGACCTCGCCGCCGCCTACCGGCACTGCGAGGAGGTCACCCGCCGCGAGGCGCGCAACTTCTCCTACGGCATCCGGTTGCTGCCGACCGACAAGCGGCAGGCGATGAGCGCGGTCTACGCGTTCGCCCGCCGCATCGACGACATCGGCGACGGCGACCTGCCGGCCGACGAGAAGCTGCGCCTGCTCGCCGACGCCCGGGCCGCTCTCGCCACCGTCGGCGAGCGCACCGACGACCTCGTGCTCGTCGCGCTCGCCGACGCGGCGAAGCGCTTCCCGATCCCGCTCCCCGCCTTCGGCGAGCTGATCGAGGGCGTCGAGATGGACGTGCGCGGCGTGCGCTACGAGTCGTTCGACGATCTCGTGCACTACTGCCGCTGCGTCGCCGGCTCCATCGGCCGGCTGTGCCTGGCCATCTTCGGCGCCGACCGCTACGACGAGGCCGCGCCGCTCGCCGATGCGCTCGGCGTCGCGCTGCAGCAGACCAACATCCTGCGCGACATCCGCGAGGACCTCGGCAACGGCCGGATCTACCTGCCGCAGCAGGACCTGCGCCGGTTCGGCGTCGACCTGCAGCTCGCCGCCGACGGCACCGTCGAGGGACCTCGCGACCGGCTCGTCGACCTCATCGAGGACGCCGCGGCGCGGGCGGAGACCTGGTACGCCGACGGGCTGCGCCTCCTGCCGATGCTCGACCGGCGCAGCGCCGCGTGCTGCGCCGCGATGTCCGGCATCTACCGCCGGCTGCTGGCCCGTATCGAGGAGACCCCGGAGGTCGTGCTGCGCGAGCGCATGTCCCTGTCCGCGTGGGAGAAGATGACGGTCGCCGCGCGCAGCCTCGCCGGGGCGCGCACGTGAGCCCGCAGCTCGGCGCGCAGCCCCAGAGCCGCGTCGTCGTCGTCGGGGGAGGCCTCGCCGGCATCACCGCCGCGCTGGACCTCGCCGACGCCGGCCACGCGGTCACGCTGCTCGAAGGCCGCCCGCGGCTCGGGGGAGCGACCCACTCGTTCCGCCGCGCCGAGCTCGGCGGCATCGACGTCGACAACGGCCAGCACGTGTTCCTGCGCTGCTGCACCGACTACCGCGGGCTGCTGCAGCGGCTCGGCGTCGAGCACCTGACGACCCTGCAGCCGCGCCTCGACATCCCCGTCGTCGAACCGGCTCGCGGTCGCACCGGGCGGCTCACCCGCAGCAACCTGCCCGCACCGCTGCACCTCGCGCCGGCGCTGCTGCGCTACCGGATGCTCTCGCCGGCCCAGCGGGTCAGCGCCGCCCGCGCCGCGCTCGCGCTGGGCAAGGTCGACCCGACCGACCCGGCCGTCGACGCGCGGTCGTTCGGCGACTGGCTGACCTCGCGCAGGCAGAGCCCGCAGGCGGTGGCCGCGCTCTGGGAGCTGGTCACCGTCGCGACCCTCAACGCGCGGGCCGACCGCGCGTCGCTGGCGCTCGCCGCGACGGTCTTCCAGATCGGCCTGCTGGAGTCGCCGGACAACGGCGACATCGGCTACGCCGCCGTACCCCTGCAACGGCTGCACGGCGACGCGGCCACCAGCGCGCTCGAGGCCGCAGGGGTCGACGTCTACCTGCGCCGCCGGGTCACCGGCATCGGCCTCGGTGGCGCCGGCTGGGTCGTCGGCACCGACGCGGGCCCGGTCGAGGCCGACGGTGTCGTGCTCGCGGTCCCCTCGGACAGCGTCGCCGACCTCGCGCCCGCCGGCGCGTTGCCCGACCCCGAGGCGCTGCGGCGGCTCGGCAGCTCGCCGATCGTCAACGTGCACGTCGTCTACGACCGCCCGGTCATGGATGCGCCGTTCGTGGCCGGTGTCGGTACGCCGGTGCAGTGGGCGTTCGACCGCACCGCGGCGTCCGGGCTCGACCCGGCCACCGGGCAGTACGTCGCCGTGTCGGTGTCCGCCGCCGACGACTGGATCGGCCGGCCGGCCGCGCAGGTGCGCGAGGCGTTCGAGCCGGCCCTGCAGCAGATGTTCCCCCGAGCACGGGAGGCCCGTGTGTTGTCGTTCCTCGTCACCCGGGAGCGCGCCGCGACGTTCCGGCAGGCGCCGGGCAGCGCGGCGCTGCGCCCGGGTCCGGCCACCGCGCTGCCCGGCCTCTACCTGGCGGGCGCATGGACCGCGACCGGCTGGCCCGCGACGATGGAGGGCGCGGTGCGCAGCGGTCACGCCGCCGCCCGCGCTCACCTCGCCGCGCAGCGGCGCCGCGAACCGGCCCGGGTCGCGTCATGACCGCCGCGACGATGTCCTCCGAAGGCCCAGGCCTACCCGCTCCGTCTCAGGTCCCGGCGTCGCTGGCCCGCGGCCGGGAGCTGACCACGCCGGCCCTGCGCGCGGCGGTCGATGGGCTGTCGCCGCAGATGCGGCTGGTCAGCGGCTACCACCTCGGCTGGCTCGCCGCCGACGGCAGTGCGATGCCGGGCTCGGGCGGCAAGGCGGTCCGCCCGGCCCTCGCCGTGCTCTCGGCCGAGGCCGCCGGTGCGCCCGGTGAGGTCGGCGTACCTGGTGGTGTCGCCGTCGAGCTGGTGCACAACTTCTCGCTGCTGCACGACGACCTGATGGACGGTGACACCGAGCGGCGGCACCGCGCGACGGCGTGGACGGCGTTCTCCCCGTCACTCGCGATCCTCGCCGGTGACGCGCTGCTCGCCCTCGCACAACAGGCGCTGCTCGAGGTCGGCAACGACCGAGGCCTCGCCGCTGCCCGGCGGCTCGGCATCGCCACCCAGGACCTCATCACCGGCCAGGTCGACGACCTGGCCTTCGAGAGCCGCAGCCACGTCGGCGTCGACGAGGTGCTCGCGATGGAGGCCGGCAAGACCGGCGCCCTGCTCGCCTGCGCCGCGTCGATCGGCGCCGAGCTCGCCGGCGCCCCGGCCGCGCTGGTCGACGGGCTGGCGGCCTACGGCGCGCACCTCGGCCTCGCCTTCCAGCTGGTCGACGACCTGCTCGGCATCTGGGGTGACCCGTCGGTGACCGGGAAGCCGGTGCTGTCCGACCTGCGCTCGCGCAAGAAGTCGGTGCCGGTCGTCGTCGCCGTCAACGCCGGCGGCAGCGCGGCCCAGGAGCTGGCCCGGATGCTCGGCGACGAGCGGCCGCACGACGAGGACGACCTCGTGCGCATGGCCGGCCTGGTCGAGGAGGCCGGCGGTCGCGCCTGGACCGTGACGGAGGCGCGGCGGCAGCTGGACGAGGCGCTGTCCCGGCTGCGGCTGCTCGACATGCCCGATCCCGTGCGCGACGAGCTCGGCGCAGTCGCCCGATTCGTGACCACCCGGGAGTCCTGAATTGACCCTCGCTGCAGACCGCCCCGCACCGCAGCGCACCCGTGACGACCTGCGCGTCGAGGCCGACACCCTCGACGTCGCGCGGATGACGCTCGAGCGAGCCCGCGACCACCTGCTGTCGCTGCAGGACGCCGCGGGCTGGTGGAAGGGCGAGCTCGAGACCAACGTCACGATGGACGCCGAGGACATGCTGCTGCGCCACTTCCTCGGCATCCTCGAGCCGCAGCGCACCGAGGAGTCGGCGCGCTGGATCCGTTCGCAGCAGCGACCCGACGGCACCTGGGCGTCGTTCTACGGCGGGCCGGCCGAGCTCTCGACGACGATCGAGGCCTACGTGGCGCTGCGCCTCGCCGGCGACGGCCCGCAGGAGCCGCACATGCTGGCGGCCTCGTCGTGGGTCCGGGCCAACGGCGGTGTCGAACGCAGCCGGGTCTTCACCCGCATCTGGCTCGCGACCGTCGGCCGGTGGGACTGGGCCGACCTGCCGGTGCTCCCGCCGGAGATGATCTTCCTGCCGTCATGGTTCCCGCTCAATGTCTACGACTTCGCCTGCTGGGCGCGGCAGACGATCGTGCCGCTCACGATCGTCAACGCACTGCGCCCCCAGCGGCCGCTGCCGTTCGACATCGACGAGCTGCTCACCGGCGAGGAGCGGCCGGCGGCCACCGGGCCCTTCGGCACGCTCGACCGGCTGCTGCACGCCTACCACCGGCTGCCGGTGCACCCGTTCCGCCGGCTCGCGATGCGCCGCGCCACCGAGTGGATCCTCGCCCGGCAGGAAGCCGACGGCGGGTGGGGCGGCATCCAGCCGCCGTGGGTCTACTCCCTGCTCGCGCTGCACCTCATGGGCTACTCGCTCGACCACCCGGCGATGCGGGCCGGGCTGGCCGGCCTCGACGGGTTCACGATCCGCGAGCAAACGCCCGAGGGCTGGGTCGTCCGGCTCGAGGCGTGCCAGTCCCCGGTGTGGGACACCGCGCTGGCGATCAACGCGCTGGCCGACGCCGGCGTCCCGGGAGACGACCCGGCGATGGTCCGGGCGGCGCGATGGATCCTCGACGAGGAGATCACCGTCGCGGGCGACTGGGCGGTCAAGCGTCCGGATCTCGCACCGGGCGGGTGGGCGTTCGAGTTCGCCAACGACCTCTACCCCGACACCGACGACACCGCCGAGGTCGTCCTCGCGCTGCGCCAGGTCGACGCGCCCGACCTGCGCCCCGCCATCGACCGCGGGATCGGCTGGACCGTCGGCATGCAGTCGCGCGACGGCGGCTGGGGCGCCTTCGACGCCGACAACACCCGCAAGATCGCGACCCGGCTGCCGTTCTGCGACTTCGGTGAGGTCATCGACCCGCCGTCGGCCGACGTCACCGCGCACATCGTCGAGATGCTCGCGGCCGAAGGGCGCGCCGGCAGCCAGGCGGCACGCCGCGGCGTCGCGTGGTTGCTCGACCACCAGGAGCCCGACGGCTCGTGGTTCGGCCGCTGGGGCGCCAACTACGTCTACGGCACCGGCGCAGTCGTGCCCGCGCTCGTCGCCGCGGGCCTGCCCGGCGACGCGCCGCAGATCCGCCGCGCCGTCGAGTGGCTGGTGCGGCACCAGAACGACGACGGCGGCTGGGGCGAGGACATGCGCTCCTACGTCGACCCCGACTGGATCGGGCGCGGCGACTCGACCGCCTCGCAGACCGCGTGGGCGCTGCTGGCACTGCTCGCCGCGGGTGCGCACGACGACGAGGCGACCGATCGAGGCATCCGCTGGCTTGCGGACCACCAGACCCGCGAGGGCACCTGGGACGAGCCGCAGTTCACCGGCACCGGGTTCCCCGGCGACTTCTACATCAACTACCACCTGTACCGGCTGGTCTTCCCCATCAACGCCCTCGGCCGGTTCGTGCGGCTCGGCGCGCGAACGAAGGAACAGAGCGTGCGGCTCGGCGCGCGAACGAAGGAACAGAGCGTGCGGCTCGACGAGGAGAGGAAGGGCCGATGATGCGCCCGTCCCGGCGATCGGTAGCCAAGCCGTCGCGGCTCCTGCGCCGCTCGGCGCCCGAGCCGTCGTCGCTGGTCGTCGCCACCGCGCTGTCGTTGGAGGCACGTGCCGTACGCCGCGGCCTCCAGGGCTCCCAGGTGCTCAAGAGCGGCATGGGCGTGCGCAAGGCCGCGAAGCTCGCCCGCACCCTCGGCGCCTCCCGCTTCGACGCGCTGGCCATCACCGGCCTGTGCGGCGGGCTGCGCGACGAGCTCGAGCCGGGCGACCTCGTCGTGGCGAGCGAGGTGCGCAGCGAGTCGGGGGAGGCGCTCGCCTGCCCGTCGGCCGACCTGCTGGCCGGTGCGCTGCGCCGGCGCGGGCTGCGGGTGCACGTCGGCCCGATCCTCACCGCCGACCATGTGGTCACCGGTGCGGAGCGAGTGCGGCTGGGCCGCGACGCGCTCGCGGTCGACATGGAGTCCTACGAGCTGGCCCTCGGTGCGGGCGGCCGGCCGGTCGCCGTCGTACGCGCGGTCGTCGACAACGGCGCGCACCCGCTGGTCAGCCGCGACACCGTGCGCACCAGCCTGGCCGCGCTGCGCAGCCTGCGGGAGGTCGGCGCCGCACTGGTCGACTGGGCCGACGCCGCCGCCGAGCGCACCGTGCTGCTCGCCGGGCCGCGGTCGTTCTGCGCCGGGGTCGAGCGGGCCATCCAGATCGTGGAGCGCGCGCTGGAGCGCTACGGCGCACCGGTCTACGTGCGCAAGCAGATCGTGCACAACGCGCACGTCGTCGCCGACCTCGAGAGCCGCGGCGCGGTGTTCGTCGACGAGCTCGAGGACGTGCCGGCCGGGGCGAACGTCGTGTTCAGCGCGCACGGCGTCGCACCGGCGGTGCGCGACACGGCCGACTCGCGCGGCCTGTCGGTCATCGACGCCACCTGCCCGCTGGTGACGAAGGTGCACAGCGAGGCCCGGCGGTTCGCCGCCCGGGGCGACACGGTCTTCCTCATCGGCCATGCCGGCCACGAGGAGGTCGAGGGCACCCTCGGCGAGGCGCCCGACCGGGTCGTGCTCGTCGAGGACGCCGCGGCCGCCGCGACGGTCGACGCACCGTCGACCGGCGGCATGTCCTACCTGATGCAGACCACGCTGGCCGTCGACGAGGCCAGCGAGGTCGCCGACGTCCTGCGCTCGCGGTTCCCGCAACTGCAGGCGCCGCGGTCCGACGACATCTGCTACGCGACGTCCAACCGGCAGCAGGCGGTGCGCGAGGTGGCCCGCGACGCCGACCTCGTCCTCGTCGTGGGTTCGGAGAACTCCTCCAACTCCCAGCGGTTGGCGGAGGTCGCGCGTCGCGAGGGGGTGCCGGCCTACCTCGTCGACGACACCAGCCACATCGATCCGGCCTGGCTGCACGGCGTACGCACCATCGGCGTGACCGCCGGCGCATCCGCACCACCGCACCTCGTCGACGCCGTCGTCGGGGCGCTGTCCGGGCTCGGCCCGGTGACCGTCACCGAACGTTCGGTCGCGGTCGAGACCGTGAAGTTCAACCTGCCCAAGGAGGTGAGCTGAGCGTGGGCATGCCTCTTCGGCAGAACCTGCGACTCGGGGGATATCTGCTCAAGCAAAAGGTGCTGCGGCGCGACAAGTTCCCGCTGCTCGTGGAGCTCGAGCCACTGTTCGCCTGCAACCTGCACTGCGCCGGCTGCGGCAAGATCCAGCAGCCGCACGACGTGCTCAAGCAGCGGATGCCGGTCGAGCAGGCCGTCGGTGCCATCGAGGAGTGCGGCGCGCCGATGGTCTCGATCGCCGGCGGTGAGCCGCTCATGCACCCGCAGATCGACGAGATCGTGCGGCAGCTGATCGCGCGCAAGAAGTTCGTGTTCCTCTGCACCAACGCGGTGCTGCTGCCCAAGCACCTGCACAAGTTCGAGCCGTCACCGTACTTCGCCTGGATGGTGCACATCGACGGGCTGCGCGAGCGGCACGACGAGTCGGTCTGCAAGGACGGCGTCTTCGACCAGGCGGTCGAGGCCATCAAGATGGCGCAGGCGCGCGGCTTCCGCGTGATGACCAACACGACGTTCTTCAACACCGACACGCCGCAGGACGTCATCGACGTGCTCGACTACCTCAACGACGAGCTCGGCGTCGACCACATGCAGATCTCGCCCGGCTACGCCTACGAGAAGGCGCCCGATCAGGAGCACTTCCTCGGCGTGCAGGAAACCCGCGAGCTGTTCCGCAAGGCGTTCGACAACGGCCGGCGCAAGAAGTGGCGGCTCAACCACTCGCCGCTGTTCCTCGACTTCCTCGAGGGCAAGGTCGACTACGACTGCACCGCCTGGGCGATCCCGTCCTACTCGCTGCTCGGCTGGCAGAAGCCGTGCTACCTGATGAACGACGGCTACGTGTCGTCGTACAAGGAGCTCATCGAGGACACCGACTGGGACGCCTACGGCCGCGGCAAGGACCCGCGCTGCGCCAACTGCATGGCGCACTGCGGCTACGAGCCGACCGCGGTGATGGCGACGATGAGCTCGCTGCGCGAGTCGATTCGGGCCATGATCGACGTGGCGTAGCTCGCCGCCGGGTCGCCCGACCTCTGCCGGTCACGGGCGAAGCGTGCCGGCCGGTCACGGGCCGAAGCGCCGCTCGAGCGACCGGTAGACGCCGGGCGCCCCACCGCGCAGCCGCGCCGGCAGGCCGAGCCAGCGCGGCACCACCTGGTGCGGCCGGCCGGTGCGGGCGGCCAGCACGATCGCGTCGGCGACGCGTCCGGCCGCGATCGGCCGGGGGAAGCTGCGGGTGTACGCCGCACCGCGACGGGCGAAGAACGGCGTGTCGATGACGCCCGGCGCCACCGTCGACACCGAGACGCCGTGACCGGACACCTCGGGCCGCAGCGAGTCGGCGAAGGTGTGCACGGCCGCCTTGGTGGCGGCGTAGACCGCTTCGTCCTTGACCCCCGTCAGGCCGGCGATCGAGGTGACGAAGACCAGCGCACCGCGGCGGCGGGTCAGCATGCCGGGCAGCAGCAGCCGGGTCAGGTGCAGCACCGCTCGCAGGTCGACGTCGAGCAGTGCGTCGACGCGGCCCGGGTCCATGTCGGCGAAGGCGCCGGCGTGCCCGATGCCGGCGTTGTTGACCAGCACGTCGATGTCGCCGGCCTGCTCGGCGACCCGCTGCGCACCGGCCGGATCGGCCAGGTCCGCGACGATGGCGCGCCCACCGGTGCGCTCACAGGCGCCCTGCAGTGCAGCCTCGTCGCGCCCGGTGACGACGACGTGCGCGCCGGCCGCCGTGAACCGCTCGGCGGTCATCCGGCCGATGCCGCTGGAGCCCCCGGTGACGAGGACGGTTGCGCCGGCCAGCTCCACGCGGCCGACGCTATCGGGTCAGCCCGGTGCGAGGCGGGCAGCAGCGGGGCAACGGACCACAGCAGGGGAGCGAGCGCGTGAGCGAGCGGCCCGGAGCCGCTTCGCCGGCGATCATGCAGAGATCGTTGACCGTCCGGGCGGGTTAGCCTGGTCCGATGTCCAGCGTGCCGACGATCCGCGAGCTGCTCGCCGGCGGCACCCGCTCGTTCTCCTTCGAGTTCTTCCCGCCGAAGACGCCTGACGGCGAGCGGCAGCTGTGGCAGGCGATCCGCGAGGTCGAGGCGCTGCACCCGACCTTCGTCTCGGTGACCTACGGTGCCGGCGGGTCCACCCGCGACGGCACCGTGCGGATGACCGGACGCATCGCGACGGAAACGACGCTCACCCCGGTCGGGCACCTGACCGCGGTCAACCACTCGGTCGCCGAGCTGCGCCGGGTCGTCGGCCAGTACGCCGACGCCGGCGTACGCAACGTCCTCGCCTTGCGCGGCGACCCGCCGGGGGATCCGCAGGCGGACTGGCAGGCGCACCCCGAGGGGGTCTCCTACGCGGCCGAGCTGGTCGAGCTGGTGCGCTCGATCGGCGACTTCTGCGTGGGGGTCGCGGCGTTCCCGGAGAAGCACCCGCGGGCGACCGACCTCGACACCGACGTGCGCCACTTCGTCGCCAAGTGCCGTGCCGGCGCCGACTTCGCCATCACGCAGTTCTTCTTCGACGCGAGCGACTACCTGCGGCTGCGCGACCGGGTCGACGCGCTGGGCTGCAGCGTGCCGATCATCCCCGGCGTCATGCCGGTGACCAACATCCGTCAGGTCGCGCGGATGGCGCAGCTCTCGGGTGCGGCGCTGCCCGCTGCCGTGGTCGACCGCGTGCGTGCGGTCGAGGACGACCCGGCCGCCATGCGCGCGGTCGGCATCGACCTCGCGACGGAGCTCTGCGACGTGCTGCTCGCCGAAGGTGCGCCGGGGCTGCACTTCATCACCCTCAACCGGTCGACCGCGACCCGGGAGATCTACCTGCGGCTGGGGCTCGGGCCGGGCCGCCCGGACGTCGCCGGCGTCTCCGCGCGCGCCGGTTGAGGTGGACCTCGACGACTACCTGGCGCGCTGGCAGGCGCTGCACGGCGGCTACGACCCGCGCGCAGCCCGGCTGACCGGCGCCTGGCTGCGGGTCGTCCACCGAGTCGCAACGCCACTGGCAGCCCGGCGGGTCTCGCCCGACGCCGTGACGTGGTCGTCCCTGGTGCCGGCTGCTGCGGCGGTCGCGACGGCGTACGCCGGAGGGCGCTGGCCGATCCTCGGCGCGTTCCTCGTCGTGGCCGGCGGCGTGCTCGACGGGGTCGACGGTGCGGTCGCGGCGATGACCGACCGGAGCACCCGGTTCGGTTTCGTGCTCGACTCGCTGGCCGATCGGGTGGTCGACGGCCTGCTCCTGATGTCGCTGTGGCTGCTCGGTGCGCCCGGCGGCCTGGCGATAGGAGCGGGTGCCGCGCTGGTGCTGCTGGAGTACACCCGCGCCCGCGCCGGCTTCGCCGGCATGAGCGAGATCGGGATCGTGACGGTGGGGGAGCGGCCGACCCGGCTCGTCCTTGCGGCAATGACATTCCTGGTGTGCGGCCTCGTGCCCGGTCACGAGGCGGTCGCTGCCGCGGGCGCGGGCGCAACCCTCGCCGCCTGCCTCGCCGGGCTGGCACAGCTGCTCCCCGTCGTACGCCGCACCCTGCGCTGACGCCTCGCAGCCTCAGGCGGGGCCGATCAGGCCGGCCACGATCGCCGCGGACTGTGCGACGAGCGGCAGGCCGCCGCCCGGGTGCGCGGACCCGCCGACGAGGAAGAGCCCGGGCACCGGAGATCTGTTGGCCGGCCGCAGGAACGCCGCCCGGGCGCCGTTCGACGACGTGCCGTAGATCGAGCCGCCGGGGGAGCAGGTGGCGCGCTCCAGGTCGGCGGGCGTGCGCCACTCGTAGCAGGCCAGCCGGTCGCGCACGTCCAGGCCGCGGTCGGCCATCAGCGCCAGCAGCCTGTCGGCGTAGCCGGCGGCCAGGCCGGGCGCGTCCCAGTCGACGCCGCGCGCGGGGTCGTGCCGCGGCGCGTTGACGAGCACGAACCACGCCTGCGCGCCGGGCGGCGCGAGCGACGCGTCGTCGGGCGCGCTGACGTAGATGGTCGGGTCGTCGACGGGGCGCGGCTCCCGGCCGAAGATCGCGTCGAACTCCGCGTCGTAGTCGGCCGGGAACAGCACGGTGTGGTGTGCCGTGCCGGGGGTGCGGCCGCGGATGCCCAGCAGCAGCACGAAGCCCGACAGCGAGGGGGTTGCGCGCGACAGCCGGCGCAGCTGGTCGGTCCGCGGCAGCAGCTCGGCGTAGAGCCGGCGCGCATCCACGTCCGACACCACGACATCGGCGGGGAGGTGCTCCCGGTCGCCGAGCCGCACGCCGTCGACCCGGCCGCCGGCGGTCGTGATGACGGTGACGGTGGCGCCGGTGCGGATGCGTACGCCGCAGGACACCGCACGTTCGTGCAGGGCGTCGGTGATGCGGTGCAGGCCACCGCGGACGTACCACGCGCCGAAGCGCTGCTCGACGTAGGGCACGACCGCGAGCGCAGCCGGGGCGCGTCGCGGGTCGGAGCCGGTGTAGGTGGCGTAGCGATCGAGCAGCAGACGCAGCCGCGGGTCGCGCAGATGCCGCCGGCCGACGTCGCGCAGCGACCGCCAGGGCGCGACGGTCAGCAGGTCGCCGGGTTGCCGGGCGGCCAGCCGCAGCAGCGTCGACGGGCCGTCGAGCGCCGACTCGACGAACGGTCGGCGGGTGACGTCCCAGACTCTCTCCGCGTGGGCCAGGAGGTGCAGCCAGTCGTCGCCCGCGCCGGCGCCGAGCGCGGCGTCGATCGCGGCACGGATCTGCGGCAGGTCACCGCCCGGCAGGTCGAGCAGCGTGCCGTCGGCGAACCGGTAGCGTGCCACCGGGTCCAGCGGCACCAGCTCGACGGCGTCGTCGAATGCGGGATCGCGCCGGTGTTTGCGGGTCTTCATGAACAGGTCCCGGAACGTCGCGGGCAACGTCAGCAGCGACGGTCCCGTGTCGAAGACGAACCCGTCACGTTCGTAGCGGCCGAGCTTGCCGCCGACCGTCTCCGCCTGCTCCACCAGCTCGACGTCGTGCCCGAGCGCCGCCAGCCGCGCGGCGGCGGCGAGCCCGCCGACTCCGGCGCCCACCACGACGACCCGGCTCACGGCAGCGGCCGGCCCTTCCACTGCAGCCGCCCCGCGGCGTGCTGCTGCAGCGACCGTGCGGTGAGTGCCACCAGCGTGAGCACCGACAGTGGGTGGGCGAACGCGTCCGGCAGCACCTGCGACGCCGTGCACCGGCCGGTCACGACCCGGCCTGCGACAGCGGCCAGATAGCCGGCGAGCCCGATGCGCGACCCGCGCAGTGCGGCGGCAGGAGGTACGACGTAGAGCCCGAGCAGCAGTGCGCAGACACCGAGCGCACCGGCAGGTGAGCCGAACGCCGCCCACAGCGACTTGCCGTAGCCGTCGACGAGATCGGCGGCGCCGTCGTACATCCGGCAGGTCGCGACGTCGCTCCCGTCGGCGAAGCCGCCGCGGGCGCCGTGCCGTCTCAGCACGCGAGCAAGTGCGACGTCCTCGACCACCGCGTCACGCACGGCGGCATGCCCGCCCGCCTGCCGGTAGCCGGCTGCATCGACCACGAGAAACTGGCCGTTGGCCGCGCACAGCGAGGGGCGGGGCGACGACTCCGACAGCCGCAGCGGGAGGAACGTCAGCCACGACCACTGCAGCAGCGGCTGCACGAGACGTTCCGCGACGGACCCTGCCTGCTGCTGCGGGTACGGCGAGACGAAGCCGAGGTTCGCCCGGCGCAGCAGTGCGACCGCGCGGGCCACGGCGTCCGCCTGCAGCACGACGTCGGCGTCGACGAAGACGAGGACGCTGCCGGTCGCCGCGTCGGCGAGCTGCCGGCAGGCATGGGGCTTGCCGAGCCAACCGGGCGGCAGCGGTCGACCCGGTAGCGGCGCGCGACCGGCCAGCTGCTGCACCGCTGCCGCGGTTGCGTCGGTCGAGCAGTCGTCGAGCACCAGCAGCTCGACGTCGGCCAGATGCGCCTGCCGCAGCAGGGACTGCAGGCAGGGCTGCAGCCGGTGCGCCTCGTTGCGCAGGGGCAGCAGCAGTGACACGCGTTCGTCGACGTCCGACGCCGGTGGCAGCCGGCGCAGCAGCAACGTGTTGACCGCGCTGTGCAGCGACAGGGCCGCAGCGGCTGCCGCAGCGGTGCGCAGCAGGACCCTCATCGGCGCCGCAGCGAGAAGGCAAGCGGCAGCGCCACCGTGCCCATCGCCGCCCCGCCCCATGCGGCGACCGTGCGCCGCCGCAACCACGCCAGGTTGAGCAGCACCGACGAGCCGTAGGTCCACAGGTAGAGCGCGTGCATCGGCCGGTCGTCGACGTCCGGGCGGTCGGGCAGGCGTGACAGCGCCGCCATCATGGCCAGCGCGACCACTGCCCAGCCGGCGAAGTTCGTCAGCGGGATCTCGGCTACTCCGGGCAGGGCGACGCCGACGGCATCCCATCGCCAGTGCCCGGCAGTCACCATCTGCGGATCGAGGAACAGGTCCCAGGACGCCAGCGCGACCGC
>Ga0070680_100001652_pt1 | contig 16299 bp, 18 predicted proteins | sample KBSC73BmetaG_FD_64672 | JGI IMG/M metagenome (GOLD analysis project Ga0070680, IMG submission 64672) | Corn rhizosphere microbial communities from Kellogg Biological Station, Michigan, USA - KBS C7-3B metaG | ecosystem: Host-associated > Plants > Roots > Rhizosphere | place: USA: Michigan...
GCATCCGCTGGTGCGGCATATGAGAGGCGACGTCGGATGCCGTCGCCGCCTCCCGTGCCAGCGAGTCCCAAGTCCGCTTCGGGAGCCAAAAGGAGTCGATCAGTTTGCGGCTTTCGACTCGGTTGCCGTTCTCGATTGCCGCGCGAGTTGCATCGAGTCGCATGGCAATGCAGCCGTACGCGGCCAAACGCACATAGGCTTGCGGCCCGTCGCCGGCGCTAAGCTCGTTATTCATATCGGCGAGCGCTGCATCGACCTTGTTGTGCCAATCGATCGACTGCACCCCCTGCTCGGCCAGGAGAGCGGTGAGGACGCCGAGGACGATGATGCCCCATTCTTTGAGCAGCTCACGCCAGTTGGTGATCAGCTTCGGTTTATGCACTTCCATCCACGCCCCCCGGTAGATCGTTATCTTATCAGCAATGCATGCCTCTTCTTGCCGAGGCTGAGCTTGATCGGTTTGGCGCCTGCGGTCAGCATCAGCCCGGGATCGGTCACGGTGGCATCGTCGAGCCGAACCGCACCCTCGGCGATCTTGCGCTTGGCTTCCTTGTTCGACGGCGTGAATCCAAGCGCGGTGAGTGCGTGGACGATGTTCATCCCGTCGCCGAGCGAGAGTGTAGGCAGATCCTCTCCCATGCCACCACCGGCGAATGTGGCTTCGGCGGTGTGCCGAGCCGTATCCGCGGCTTCGCGGCCGTGGAGCAGGGCTGTGGTCTCGGTGGCGAGCACGATCTTGGCCTGGTTGATCTCGGCGCCTTCGAGCTTCTCCAGCTTGCCGATGTCCTCGAGGGACAGGTCCGTGAACAACTTCAGGAACGTCCCGACGTCCGCATCCTGCGTGTTCCGCCAGAATTGCCAGTAGTCGTAAGCGCTTAGAAGTTCGTCGCTGAGCCACACCGCGCCTTGTGCGGTCTTGCCCATTTTCGCGCCGTCGGCCGTGGTGATGAGCGGCGTCGTCACTCCGAACAGCTCGGTCTTGTCGATCCGGCGCGTGAGCTCGATGCCGTTGACAATATTTCCCCACTGGTCCGATCCGCCGAGCTGCAGCCGGCACCCCACCCGGCGCGACAGTTCCAGGAAATCGTAGGCCTGGAGGATCATGTAGTTGAATTCGAGGAAGGTCAGCGGCTGCTCGCGGTCGAGCCGCAGGCGGACGCTGTCGAAGGTCAGCATCCGATTGATGGTGAAATGGCGCCCGACCTCGCGGAGGAACGGGATGTATTCGAGCGTGTCGAGCCAGTCGGCATTGTTGACCATGATCGCATCGCTTGGCCCGTCACCGAAGGTCAGGAATTTGGAGAACACTCGGCGGATGCTAGCGATGTTCGCATCGATGCGTTCGCTCGGCAGGAGCTGCCGGCCCTCATCCTTGCCGGACGGATCGCCGACCTTGGTCGTCCCGCCGCCCATCAGCACGATCGGCTTGTGTCCCGACTGCTGCAGCCGGCGCAGGAGCATGATCGACACGAGATTGCCGACATGAAGGCTCGGCGCGGTGGCGTCGAACCCGATATAGCCGGGCATCACCTGCCGCTCGGCCAGCGCGTCGAGCGCCGCCGGGTCGGTCACCTGATGGATGTAGCCACGCTCGTCGAGCAGGCGCATTAGAGAGGAGCGGTAGGAACTCATGACTGCCGCTTAGCGTCTCGCTTTCCGCGCTGCTACTGCATGGACATGCAATTCAGTCTCGTCCCGCACCCTTCGACGCCGCCCGCCGAGCCACCCTTCAAGATGTGGGCGACGGTCGACCATGTGGCGTCGCTCGGCCCGGTCGCGACGACAAACCTATGGTTCGGCGTGAGCGCGCCGGCCGAGCGCTTCGTCATCCCCGCGGTGACCGAGCCCTGGCGCGCCGACGAGCTGTGGCGCACGACATGCTTCGAGGCCTTTCTCGGCGTCGCGGGAGAGAAAAGCTATCGCGAGTGGAACTTCGCCCCGCGCGGCAACTGGGCGGCCTATGACTTTTCCGATTATCGCGAGGCGATGGAAAAAGCGGACGTGCGGTCGCCGCCCTACATCCGGATGGAGGACAATTTCACCTGGTGGACGGTAGGGGCCACGATCGCCGTCGAGGCCGACAAGACCTGGAATCTCGGCCTCTCAGCCGTGCTTGAGGAAGTGGATGGCACCACATCGTACTGGGCATTGGCGCATTCGTCGGAAAAGCCCGATTTCCACGCCCGCGATTGCTTCGTCGCAACGCTTCCGTAGAGACGAGGCATGACGCTTTTCGGAATCGACCGGCTCCTCGCCGATCCCGACCTTCGCCGCCCGCTCAAGGGCAAGCGCGTTGCGCTGCTTGCCCATCCCGCCTCGGTGACACGCGATCTTACGCATAGTCTCGACGCGCTCGCGGCGACCGGTCTCAAACTCACGGCCGCGTTCGGGCCGCAGCATGGGCTTCGCGGCGACAAACAGGATAATATGGTTGAATCGGACGATTTCACCGATCCGGTTCACCAGATCCCGGTATTCAGCCTGTACGGCGAGGTCCGTCGCCCGAGCGGGCAGTCGATGGGCACGTTCGACACCATCCTCGTCGACCTCCAGGATCTCGGCTGCCGGATCTACACCTTCATCACGACGCTTCTTTACGTGCTCGAAGCCGCGGCCGAGCATGGGAAGAGCGTCTGGGTGCTCGACCGGCCCAATCCCGCGGGGCGGCCGATTGAAGGGCTGGCTCTGCGACCGGGCTGGGAGAGCTTCGTCGGCGCCGGGCCGATCCCGATGCGCCACGGCCTCACCCTGGGCGAGCTCGGCAAATGGTTCGTCGAGCATTTCCGCCTCGACGTCGACTACCGCGTGATCGAGATGGAGGGGTGGAGGCCGGCCGAAGGTCCCGGCTTCGGCTGGCCGCCCGAACGCGTGTGGATCAATCCGAGCCCGAATGCCGCCAACCTCGACATGGCGCGCGACTATGCCGGCACAGTCATGCTCGAAGGGACGACCCTGAGCGAGGGCAGGGGCACGACGAGGCCCCTGGAGCTTTTCGGCGCCCCCGACCTCGAACCGCGACGCATCATGGCCGAAATGGAGCGCCTCGCCTTTGAATGGCTCGCCGGCTGCAAGCTTCGCGAAATCACCTTCCAGCCGACCTTCCACAAGCACGTCGGCCAGATGTGCCGCGGCCTGTTCATTCACGCCGAAGGGCCGTTCTACGACCATCACGCATTCAAGCCGTGGCGGCTGCAGTCGCTCGCCTTCAAGGCGATCCGCCGCCTCTGTCCCGATTACGGCCTGTGGCGCGACTTTCCCTACGAATATGTGTTCGACAAGCTCGCGATCGACGTGATCAACGGCACGACGCTGCTGCGCGAATGGGTCGACGATAGCGAAGCGGCGCCGGCAGACCTCGACGCGATCACCATCCCCGACGAGCGCGCCTGGGAAGAGCAGCGCAAGCCTTTCCTCCTCTACTGAGAAGCTGGTTGGTTAACGAAGCGGTAGGAGCTTCGCTGTATCTCGTGCCCGCAAGTTGTGGGGAACGAGGCTCGTCAATGGCCACCGCGGGAATTGAAGAAGTCACAGAGAATGCGATCCGCGCGGTCGCGCGCGACTGCGGGTCGCTGTCGATGGAATGCAGCGATGTCGCTGGTTATGTAAAAGGGGTCGGCGAGCGCATCGGCGAGCATTTGAAGATGCTCGACCAGCTCGAGGAAGTCACCACGCGGCTGATGAGCGACCAGGCGCGGGTCTCGGATTCAACGGACGAAGCGCGGCTGCTCTCGGAGCAGGCCAAGGCCAAGCTCGACGCGGGCCGCGAGGCGATCGAGGGCACGATCGAGGGATTCAAGGGCCTGACCGAGCTCGTCGTCCAATTGGGCGAGCGGATGGCCGGCTTCGCCTCGGCGATGAACCAGGTCCAATCCGTCTCCTCGACCATCGAAACGATTGCCCGCAAGACCAACATGCTCGCTTTGAACGCGACCATCGAAGCGGCCCGCGCCGGCGATGCGGGCCGCAGTTTCGCCGTCGTCGCGGCCGAGGTGAAGAAGCTGGCGCACGATACGCGCGCCGCGACGAGCCAGATCGCATCGACCATCGGCGAGCTGACCCGCGAGGCGGGCGCCGTCACCACCGAGATCAAGACCGGCGTCGAGCGCAGCCGCGCCGCCCAGTCGGGCTTCGGCACGATCAGCGACACTGTCCGCGAGGTGAGCGAGATCGTCGGGATGGTCGACCGCCAGACCGAAGGCATCGCCCATTCGACCAGCATGATCCAGGCCAGCGTCGACCGGGTGAAGGCAGGGCTGACTGACTTCGCCGGCGACGCGCGCGCCAACGGCAGCGAGCTGATGACAGCCCAAAAGCGTCTGAATCACCTCGAGATGTTGTCGAGCACCATGCTCGACACACTCGCCAATTCGGGTGCCGAGATCGACGACACGCCGTTCATCCTCAAGGCGCAGGAGGCCTGCCGCCAGGTCCAGAGCGCGATCGAGCGGGCCATCGAGGCAGGCGAAGTCGCGATCGATGACGTTTTCGATCGCGAGTACAAGATCGTGGAAGGCTCGAACCCGGTCCAATATGATGTCCGCTTCAACGCCGCCGCCGACAAGCTGGTGCGGCCGATCCTCGACAGGACGAAAGCGAGCGACACCCGGATCATCGGCTCCGCCATCGGCGACATGAACGGCTATCTGCCGACCCATCTTAGCGAACGCAGCCATCCGCAGGGTCCGGACCCGGTGTGGAACGACGAGCATTGCCGCAACAAGCGGATCCTGATCGACGACACGACCCGGATGGCCCTCGCGAGTGACAAGCCCGCGACCCTGGCGACCTACAGGATGGAGCTCGGGGACAAATTCATTCCCGTGAAGAATGTTTTCGTTCCCCTTTGGGTCAAGGGACGTCGCTGGGGGAACTTCGAGCTCGCGTACCGCGACGACTGAACGCATCGCTGGCCGGCGAAACACAGTTCCCGAAAGCTTACCCGGCCATAAACTTCGTCTTTACGCCCTTGCGCTAGGACGGGTCCCGACAAGGCGCAGCCTGGACGGCATCGGACAAGGGAAGAGGAATGGCGATCAACCGGTCAGTCGAACAAGCACCGGTCAGCGTGGCCACCGCCCAGCTCGCCCGAGTGGCAAGCGACGGGACGGCGCGCCATTCGCATCTTCTGTCATTGCTCGAGGGGACGGGACCCCATTCCGGTCGCGACCTTTCCGATGCAGTGCACCTTCTGTGCAACCTTCACGGACGCTACCCGGGCCTCGTCGAAATCGCGCTCCAGCGCTGTGCGAAGGGGCCGGTTCGCGAGTGGCTCGCTCGCGCGTCGGATGCGTTCGAGCGCGAGCGGCTGTATCTGGTGCGCCTGACGGCGGCGGTCGGGCCGCTTCCGAGCACTCCCGGCGCCGCGGAGACAGAAGCAAGCCTCGTGGCTGCCCGCCACGCGCTGGAGACTCTTTCGACCTCCGAACGCGACGGCTGTGCGCTCGGCGCTGCGACGGCTCTGGTGTGCGACTGGTGGCCTGTCCGGCGGTTGCTCGACCGAGCAGCGGCGCGCGTTGGCACCGAAGCGCCGGCTCCGTCATTGCCCGATGAAAGCTCGGTCGTCGCGATCGTCGACCAGGCGACCGCGAACCCCGGCAGCGCGCGTGCGCTCGCATTCGGCGGAGAGCAGATGCTGCTTCAGCACCGCGCGCTGTTCGATCTCCTCGAAGCGCGCGCGGAAGCCCGCGGCGATTTCTAGCTCCGGCGGCTCACGCCGCCTTCGGCAGTTCCTGCTGTTCGTTCTCGACCGCCGGCGTCGCGGGCACGGTCGCCTTGGGCTTGGGGAATAGCAGACGCGAAGCGAGCACCGCCAGTCCCAGCGCCAGATAGGCGCCAATCGCATAAATGGGGCTGTACAGCACGCTCGCGGCAAGCGGGACGCGCAGGAATGTCGGGTTGAAGCCGAAATCCTCGCCGATCGCCTCGCAAACGCCCAGGATCGTGTGCGACCGAAGGGGCAGGGCGGGCTGATTCTCTTGCGCTTCCATTGCTCACTCCAATTGGCAAAGTCTTGTGCCCATTCCTGAGCAAGAGCCGTGCCAAACTAGAAAACTCAGAAATATCAAAGCTATGCCAGCGCGGCGCAAAGCCGGATTCGCAAAACTCACCACGTCGCGCATCCGACAATTGGGAATTCGCACCGCTTGCTGCAAGTGCGATATTGCAGTGCAACATTGATTATCGACGAACGGATGCAGATCTAGTACGGGCTGCCACCCGCAGGAGCCGCCGAACCATGATGCGGATGATGATGAAATCGAAGATCCACCGGGCAACCGTCACCCAGGCGGATCTCCACTACGTCGGTTCGGTCACGATCGATGCTTCACTCATGGAAGCCGCCGATCTGCTCGACGGCGAGCAGGTGGCCATCGTCGACGTGACCAACGGGGCGCGCCTCGAAACCTACGCCATTGCCGGAGAGGCCGGCAGCGGCATCATCGGCATCAACGGCGCCGCGGCGCGCCTTGTCGACCCCGGCGATGTCGTGATCATCATCAGTTATGCGGCGATGGACGACGCCGAAGCGCGCAGCTTCGAGCCGAAGATCGTTCACGTGGACGAGAAGAACCGCATCGTGAAGCTCGGCACTGACGCGGCTGAGCCGGTGCCTGGCGCTAGCGGCCAGCAGCGGGGCGATCTGCTGGCCGCGAAGTGAGGTCGCCGACCGTCAGAAGCCGCCACGGCGGCGGCAGATAATCGGTCGACATATAATAATAGAATTCGCAAGTGCCGCTCTCGTCGCGGTTGATGCCCTTCGCAATGCCGAACGCAACGTCGCCGCTGAACACCGGGCCTCCGCTGTCGCCCGGAACGCAGGAAGGTCCTTTGACGGTCACCCATGTCGGTGAGCAGGGGCCGCCGCACAACTCGCCGGGCGGCGCATAATCGGTAAGCTCGACGGTGGCGCAGCTGTAGCCGGAGCTGCTGCCGTAATGGCAGACGAAGTCCCCGGCGCGCGTGCTCGCGACACTGCGCCAGGTCTGGACCTCGCGCACCGTTCCTGCGGCCTGGTCACTATAGAAATAGGGATAAGGAGAATCGGCGCTGCCGTTGATCTGCACGTCGCGGTAGGCGGCGCCCCAGGAGCCGATCATCGGCAGGGTGACGCTGCTTCCGTCCGTATCGCTGTAGCTCAGCTGATCGGGGCAGTGGGCGGCCGTGGTGATTGCATTCACTTCGCCGTTCGTGACTACGAAGGCCGTCGTGCAGCGATTTCGGCGATCGGTCAGGACGTCCAGTCCCTCGACGCGCGCACCGCCGATCACAGCCATGTTCGATTCGAGGAGCGGGTTGACGATGACGCGCACGGGTACGCCGCTGATCGCTTCCGCGCGGGCGCGGATCGCCTCGATTCCAGGTGATTGCGCTTCGGCGGGCGTGACCAGGAGGACAACCTCGCCGGTTCGCTGGTCGTAACCAGCGCCGCGCGCGCCCGGCAGCTCGCTTCTGAAGTCGATCAAGTGGCGGCGCATCGCGGCGACGGCTTCCGCGTGGGTGGCCTTAGCGCCGGTCCTGAAGACGATCGGAACGCCGGCGGCAATCCGATCCGCGACCGGCTGGGCGCCGGTCAAAAGCACGACGATCCGATAGACGGGACTGTGCTCGATCGAGATCCCGGCGATGCGCCCGGCAAATTCTCCCGCAATCGCGTCGGTCGCGGCGACGGTCTCCTGCTGCGCTTTGAGCCGGCGGAGCGCTTCGGCCGGCGAAACGCCGAATTGTGCCGCATATTGGGCGGCATCCTCGGCGAGGGCCTGATCGCGGCTCTCCACCGGCTGCGCCACGGCGACTCCCGTGATAAAGGCCGCCGCAACCGCAAAGGACCAGAACATGCCCCAGGATCTCGCCGCCACCAGCACCACCTTCGACCTGACTCCTCCCACCGACCAACAGTTCCGTGAACTTGTCGCCGGCCTAACCGACGATGAGCGCCACGTTCTTCTCGACCACGGCACGGAGGCGCCGTTCTGCGGGGTGTTCCTGCAGGAGAAAAGGGCGGGCGTCTTCACCTGCCGCCTGTGCGGCCTTCCGCTCTTCCAGGGAGGCACCAAGTTCGAGAGTGGGACCGGCTGGCCGAGCTTCACTCGGCCGTTCGACGAAGCGCACCTTCGAACCATCCGCGACACGAGCTACGGCATGGTCAGGACCGAGATCGTCTGTGCCCGCTGCGGCGCGCACCAGGGACACGTCTTCCCCGACGGGCCGCCGCCGACGGGAGAGCGTTATTGCATCAATTCGGTGAGCCTCGCGTTCACGCCGGCGGGAGAGCGGTTGCCGGACAAGCTTGGCCGCGGCGCTCCCGAGGGTGAACCCGTCGAAGGATAAGAACGAAAGACATGGCCGAACGGCGACGCGCGAGCCGGGGAATTGCCTTTCTCGGCCTGCTCCTACTGCTGGTGATCGCCGCACTCGTCGGCGGCGTGGTGGCAAGGCTGCTGCCGATCGGGACGAGCGGCGCCGCGGGACCGCGCACTCTCGCCGTGCCGGGCGAAGACAGCCTTTCACCACTGGTCCGGAAGACGGCTCCGGCGGTGGTGAACATCGCCACGCTGCAGGCCTCGCCGGCTGAACAGAACCCGCTGCTCCAGGATCCCTTCTTCCGCCGCTACTTCGGCATCCCCGATGCCGCGCTCCAGCCGGCGATCGCCGCTGGATCGGGCGTCATCGTCGACGGCAAGAATGGGCTCGTCATCACCAACTTCCACGTCGTCCAGAATGCGCGAGCGGTCGAGGTGGGGCTCAAGGACGGCCGCAAGCTTCCGGCCGACCCCGTGGCGCTCGCGCCCGACCTGGACCTTGCGGTGCTTCGGATCGAAGCAAACGACTTGCCGTCGCTCGAGCTCGGCGACAGCAGCAAGCTGCAGGTCGGCGATTTCGTGGTCGCGATCGGCAACCCCTTCAACCTGGGACAGACCGTCACCAGCGGGATCGTCAGCGCTCTGGACCGGCCGCTCGGCCAGGGCGACCCGCGGCGCTTCGTCCAGACCGATGCGCCGATCAATCCCGGCAACTCGGGCGGGCCGCTGATCGACCTCCACGGCAAGGTGGTGGGGATCAACTCCGCATTGTTCAGCCCGAGCCAGAGCGAGGCCGCGGCGGGGAACGTCGGGATCGGCTTTGCCATCCCCAGCAATGACGTGAAGAAGGTTCTCGCGCAGGCCGAACGTCGAGTGGCCCGCTAGCGCTCGGTGCCGCTGTTACGGACCCGCACCGGACGGAACTCGCTGTCGAACGACAACGTTGGCTCTTGTGAGCGTGGGAGCTGTCGCGTGAAGCGTTGACGGTGACCATGGAAAACGAACCTTTTGACCTGATCGACCAAATCGAGCGCTGCCGACGGCTTGCGAGGTTTCTGACCGACGAACAAATGCGCTGCGCGCTGGAGGATCTGGCGGAAGATTACGAAGCCCAGCTCAAGCGCCGGACGAATGGCGGGTTCATGCTGCGCGACGGCCGCTGAACTGCGGCGGCTGCCTCAAAGGGGGCAATTCGATTGACTGGGCGAGGGAAGTCCGGCTCAGCCTAGCCGGCTGTCGTCTTCTTCGGCGGAATCGTCGTTCGCCGCATGAAAATCATAGATGTCGTTGAGGCCGCCGCTGAGCTTGGAGCGGTAGTCGTCAATGAGCGAGTGACAGAGCTTGAGTCCGCGCGTTAGCTGGGTGTTAACCTGCTCCACTTCTACGGATTCTCGTTTATCTTGCTGTTCAGACACGGAAAAATGGCCGGCTTAACCCAAGTTGGCTCCCAAACGCGGCGCAGGGAGGGATGTTCCGACGGCTGTCAGCTAAAAGCATGCGCTCTTGACGTGTAGCGCTGCGACTGTGACCCCAATGTCACGTCCGGCTATCGAGAGGGTCGCAATCATGCGGATGACAGTGGACGCGACGCGCCCGAGCGGCATTGGTCGGGCTCGATCGATCCGGACGCGCAAGGACCATCGATGCCGCTGCCCCTAACGCACGCGCTTGCCCCGGTCGCCGCTGTCCTCGTGCGTCGAAATCGATCGGTACCGTGGCGGCTCATGATCGCTGCAGCAGTCGCGTCTGCGCTTCCAGACGTGGATTCCTTCTCGGGCTGGATCTGGGGAATGCCGAATCCAAACCTGCCGCTTCCGTTGTGGTGGCACCGCGGAGCAACCCACTCGCTCTTCGTCGCTATCGCAGCGGGCCTGGTCGCCGCGGCGTTGCACCGGCAGCTGAGGGTTCGCGCGCTTGTCGCGGGGGTGGCCGTCGGAGCCGCGATGGCGAGCCACGGCGTCGGCGAAGGTCTGGGCGACGATGCTTTCGATCGCCCGGTCGAGATAGGGCAGCGCATTGTAGACGGGCATGACGACGCTGATCGCGGGCGTCGCGGCGGAAGGTCCTCGCGCGGAAGGGCGGCGTCCGGGCATCGGTTCGAGCTAAGCAGGATTTGACGCGCCACGGAAGCCGGAACGCGCGGTGCGCGGGAGAAGGCCGTTCCCCAACGCGGCCGCGGAATGTGACCTTGCCGCGCGCACCCGAATAGGATTCGCCCCCTCGGCAAGTGGACAAGCTGGACAGTTTTTCGCGTTTTTGCGGGGGTCACACCGGGCCTGCGACTTCCGTGCTCGCCGATTCACTGGATCGGCTGCGCGCTGCGGCTCTTCGGCCGACTTCCGTGCTCGCCGATTCACTGGATCGGCTGCGCGCGGAAGTTCCCAAAGTTGTGCCTTCAACGCGCGCGCGTGCCCGCGTGCGCGTACGCGAGGACTGTCGGATGTGTCGGAATCCTATCTCGTGGTGCGCGGGAAGGGGTGCCGGCTCGGCGACTCGCGGCTGCATCGCGCAGCATGAGCCACAAAAGCCCTGCTGTAGGACAGCATTTTCTGTCGGCCGGCGCTGCCGGGGCGGGGGGCGACCCAGGGCGCTTCAGCTTTGGAGCGCGCTTATTGGGACTGTTGCGGCTTGTCTTCCGCGTTGATCTCGGCGGCGAGGTCCGGATGCGCTTTGACGTACTCGACGAGCCTTTGCTTGAACGCCGGCGTTATCGCTGAGGTCACGGCGCGAACGTCAGCCACCAGCGCCGTGTTGACCTTTGCCACATCCGGGTCGCCAAGGATTGTCACGCTCTCGACAAGATAATGGCCGCCCGCCGGGGAATGGGCGAACGCATCGATCTCCTTGAGCTCGGCCAGCGAGAACCTGCGCGCATAGGCTAGCGCCATGGCATCCATCTGGAGGGGAAGATATTTCTCGAGGACGACTCTCTGCTTCGCGGTGGCCTGGGCAATGAATTCGTCGAAGATCTCCTTGACGCCGGGTTGCTGCATCCATTTCTCACGCGGCGGCATCATCTGCTTCAACACGTCCGCTTGCAGCTTCCTGTACATGCTGTCGCGCTGGCTCTCCGGGAACATCACACCGATGATGGCGTGCGCCTCCGCGAGCTTCGCCGCCTGATCGGCGGGCGCGGCCGGCTGCGGCGCGGGCGCGGCGTTGGCCGGAACGGAAACGACAAGCATTGCGCCGAGAACCGGCCCGAGAATCGTCTTCATCGATACTCCCCTTGAACTCCCCCGAGCGAGTGCGATGGTAGAGCAGGCGGGCGCGGGCGCAAGATGGTGCTGGAAGGGGCACTGGGCGCGAAGACGCGAAGGACGTGATACAGGCGGTGAGCGGAGGCGAATGTCCGATGTTCTTGCGAGTTGCAGTTTTGGCGCCGGTCGTGCTGAGCCTCAGCGGCGCTGCCTCAGCGCAGGTCAAGGAGCTGGCGCCGGGCGATTATCAATGCACGGCCCCGGCGGGCGATTATCACGAACAGGAAATCGCGAGCCTGCCCGTCGGCAAGCGTGTCGACGTCCGCTTCAGGGCGCTCGCCGATGCGGCCAGCGCCGATTATCCGATGCAGGCCTCGATCCGGTTCGTCACACCTTCAGGCAAGATGGACGTGCAGCTCGGCAAGGCGAACAACGAGCCGACGCATTTGTATCTCGCGACGTGGGTCACCGCGACGCACACGTCCAACGTCGTCGATCAATACCCGCTGAGCGAGGAATGGGTGCAGGTCGGTATCGAGATCGATGCAGCAGGCATCGTGCACGTCACCAGCCGGTCGAAGAAGGCGACTCTCAACCTCGGCACCACGGCGCCCGTCCAGACCTACCTCCATTGCCATTCAGGGACGTTCGAAGTGCAGGTGCTGAGGCCGCAGAGCTGAATGCAGCGAGCGGCGCGCGCCGCAGCGATGCGGCGGGTTGCTGTGGCGGCGATACGAGCCGGGGATGCGGGCGGCGCGGGCTTCAAGGCTCCGCCGAACCGTTCGGCGGAATGCCCGCAGAGGGGGAGCGGACGACGGAGGCTGGTCGGGGCGGCCAGGCGTTCGTCAATAGCCGAGCGCGCGCAGCCAGAGGCGCTCGACTCCGCCCGCGTGCCAATAAGGGATCATGAAGAGCAGGATCTGGACCGCCAGCAGCACGATCGTCGCGCGGCGGCCGCGCACCAGGAATAGCGCCAGGAAGCAACCCTTGATCGCGACGTTGTAGGGGACGGTCCACGCCCAGAAGCTGGCGGGCGCATGATGGTAGCGGTCGGCCAGCCAGTAGCGGTTCGCGTAGAAATCGACGAGCTCGGCCGCGAACAGCATGCCGATGATGAACTTGCGCCGAGCGGCCCAATAGGCGCGGAGGTGCGGGAACTGGCGCGGGTCGCGCGGGAAGATCACCGCGGCCGCGAGATAATAGAAGGTCGAGAGCAGGATCGGCGGCCAGAGGTCGCTGAAGCTCAACGTGATCCCGCGGTCCATGCTGAAGGTGTCGACCCAGGTCGCGACGATCAGGACGAAGGTCAGGAGCGCGGCAAGCGCGGTCTGCGCGTCCAGCCGCTTCAGCGCATGGGCGCGGACCATCCCCGCGAACCCGCCCAGGAGCTCGGCGACCGCGAGGCCGAGGATCAGCCCATAAAAGGCGAAGAAGAAGGAGAATTGGTCCACCGGCGTAACGAGCGAGCATAAGCGAACTGTGGCGCAGCGAAAGGGCGGTTTTGCGGAGAGGTCGTGCAGCTGGCGCGACACGGCCGAATGGGGCGCGGCTTACTCGATGGTGATGACCGAGGCGTGCGAGCATGTCGCGGGGGTGCACGACCGGATGCCGGCGATCTTGCCGAGGGCGGATTGGGCGGACTGGCTGGATGGGCCGCCGGATGCGGCGGGGCTGTTGTGCCGGCCATATGAGCTGGGGATGCGGGTGGAGCGGACGGGGGAGGCTTGGGTGCGGTCGCGAGCTGCCGAGCGCAGGTGAGCGCTCTGCGAAGCAGACGGGAGCCAGCGCGTAGAGCCAGCGAGCGCCGGCCGGCGGGGCGCTTTTTCTCAGGCCACCGAGTTTTTGCTTTCCTGGGTGCAAACGCTGAATGTTAGTGCTGGCGCACGAACACATAGTCTTGATTTTCAGTCGGGTTCAGCAACAGTTGCATTGCCGAACTGGGGGGCAAATGATTGAGCAGGTTACCATCCGGAACTTTCGGTCCATCGATCAGCAGTACCTCGGACTGAAGAAGCTCACGGTTCTCGTGGGTGCAAACGACGCGGGAAAGTCGAACGTACTGCGAGCACTGAACCTCTTTTTCAATAATGAGGTAGATTTGGGACAGCCTTTCGACTTTGAGAGAGACTTCAACCGGAATGCCCGCACCAGGGCGAAGACCGCCAAGGAAGTCTCGGTAGAGCTTCGTATTCGACTCCCTAGAAACTATCTTCGACACCAATCCAATCAGTTTGTCACGTGGCGGAAAACGTGGCGGTCCGAGTCTGCGTCTCCCTTCAGTGAGTTGATGGCGTTCTCCAGTGGTAAAAAGCTAGCTCCAAACAGTAAAATTCCGACGTACCTGAACAGATACAAGTATACGTATGTGCCAGCTATCAAGGACAAAACGTTCTTTTCTGATCTACAAGGACAGATGTATGATGTTCTGGCTGCGGTTGCCGCTGCTCCGTTAAGAACTTCTGCGAAGGAATTTGAAAAGCAACTCCAGCTCCAACTTGATGGTTTGTTAAAACTGCTTGCGGATTTCGAGACGTCGTCTGTAGGTCTTCCTGATAGCCTCCGGCAAATTTTTGAAAGTCTTGAGATTAGCTCCGATGGCGTTCCGCTGTCGCGGCGAGGCGACGGTATTAAGATCCGGCATATTCCTAAGTTGCTTAGATTCATCTCGTCTAAGCAGGACGAAATCCTCAATCGGGGTCGTGTCCGTTACACGCACGTCTGGGGCTTTGAAGAGCCCGAAAACAATGTTGAAATGGCCTCTTGTTTCGAAATGGCAAACGAGCTGGTGAGAGTAGTGCAGGATAATGATAATCATCAACTGCTCGTGACTACGCACTCTCCTGTCTTCTATCGCATCGGAGACAGCATGATTAAGCCTGATGCGACGCTACAAACGCTGTTTGTTGAGAAGAAGCAGGCGGCAACTGCAATTGCCGTCCGCAAGTATGAAGATATTGACGAGCGAATGGGGCTCATGCCGCTCGTCGCCCCGTACGTGACCGGAGCGAAGAAGGAGTACGATGCTCTTCAAGAGCAACTGAAGCTTTCGCGGCAAATAGCCGAGAGCAAGATTCCGACGCTCTTTGTTGAGGGTGAGACTGATAAACGAGTGATTGAGTCTGCTCTTGACCTCTATCGCAAAGCAGCGGGTAAACTTGAGGTGTTTGCCGGAGGGCCCGACTATGGCAGCGCTAACGCTCTAGAGAGCAGAGCTCTCGCGTGGCTTCTTACGATGAGACATCGGCCGCCGGCAGAGCGCACCAAAGCCATGGCATTATTCGACCAGGACGAGAGCGGGACCGCTGCACGGTTGAAGCTCGCAGACGATATGAAGAAGCTGAACATAGAAAGTCTGCCCCAGTTTCAGATTTCGCAACTAGCTCCATCTGATGCAATTAAGTCGTTGAGAAGGGATGGATACCTTGTCCCCGTTGATTTGGAGTCGTTGTATTCGGATGATGTGTGGCAGATGGCGGAGAGCAAAGGCTGGCTCGAAGATAGAGTCGACTTTCAAAAGCTCATCCGAAAGGATTTGGTTCAGCGGATGTTCGAGACCGACGAGAACCCGTTGCATGGGCTAAGCAAGGTGGATGCGCTGAGGCTCCGTAAGAAGTTTTCGAATGCGGGGAAGGGTGCAGCGACGTCCTACATCTGCAAATTGGCAGAGCCGGATAGACGGGCCGAACTCAGCGGCTTTCAGGCACTTGTGGAACAGATCGAAGCTGCTCTCTGCTGAGGGTGCATGATCGGCTGACCCGCTCGCGGTCGCCCGCTCACCACAAAGCTGCCAAGGAACAGACGAAGGTGAGTTCCGGGTCCGTCGAAGGTGATCTGTTAGTTTCTGATAAACCTCATCTGTGCTACGGGCTAATTGCTCGGCGCAATTTAGTAGGGGATTGTTCGATGCGGCTCGTTCTTGGGGCGCTCGCGCTGACCGTGTTCTCGCAAGCAGCGACAGCGCAAATCTGCCCGTATGATCCGCGGTGCACCAATAATCCCTATGGCGCCGGAAGTCCCTATTCGCCGAACAGCATCAATAATCCGTATGGTGTCTATGGGTCGCCGTATAGCAATCAGTCGGTGAACAATCCGTACGCAACCAACCCACCGAAGCTGTATGATCAGCAGGGGAATTATCGCGGGCAGCTGAGTAACAACCCTTATCTGCCCGACAGCACGAGCAACCCTTACGGGCGGTACGGCAGCCCATACTCGCCGGACAGCGTGAATAATCCGTACGGAGCTGGAAATCCGTACGCACCACCACTGATTCTGGTACCGAAGAATAATGACGATCCGGGTAGCTGATTGGCGCTGTCTCGCGGAGTGAATCCGCGTGACGTCGGACGGGCTCGCTCGGCTTAGCCTTCGCGCCCCGCCGGCCGAATCTCGCCGTCTCTTCGACACAAGCTCACGTTTCCTGCGGAAGCGCTCCCTTGTGCTCGGCGGCTCGATTATTGATCCAAGAAACTCCGCATCTTCCTCGACCGGCTCGGATGCTTCAGCTTCCGCAAGGCTTTAGCCTCGATCTGCCGGATGCGCTCGCGGGTGACGCTGAACTGCTGGCCGACCTCCTCTAGCGTGTGATCGGTGTTCATGCCGATGCCGAAGCGCATGCGGAGGACGCGTTCTTCGCGGGGGGTTAGGCTCGCCAGCACCCTCGTGACCGTCTCTTTCAAGTTGGACTGGATCGCGGCGTCGACGGGGATGACGGCGTTCTTGTCCTCGATGAAGTCGCCGAGGTGGCTGTCTTCCTCGTCGCCGATCGGGGTTTCGAGGCTGATCGGCTCCTTGGCGAT
>Ga0070680_100001653_pt1 | contig 16298 bp, 15 predicted proteins | sample KBSC73BmetaG_FD_64672 | JGI IMG/M metagenome (GOLD analysis project Ga0070680, IMG submission 64672) | Corn rhizosphere microbial communities from Kellogg Biological Station, Michigan, USA - KBS C7-3B metaG | ecosystem: Host-associated > Plants > Roots > Rhizosphere | place: USA: Michigan...
GCGAGCATCACGCCGGTGATGCCGCCGATCACGAAGGTGAAGAAGAAGCCGAGCACGAACAGCATCGCCGTCGTGAAGCGCGGCCGTCCGGACCACATCGTCACGAGCCAGCAGAAGATCTGCACGCCCGTCGGGATCGCGATGAGCGTGCTCGCCGCCGTGAACAGGCTCTGGCCCAGCTCGGGAATGGGCGTGGCGAACATGTGGTGCACCCACAACCCGAACGCGAAGAACGCGGTCGTGATGTTCGCCAACACGAGGGCCGAGTAGCCGAATACGCGCCGCCGGCTGAACGTCTCGATGATCGGCGTGATCAAGCCGAGCGCCGGCAGAAAGATGATGTAGACCTCGGGATGCCCGAAGAACCAGAACACGTGTTGCCAGAGCAGCGAGTCGCCGCCTTCGGCGGGGTTGAACCACTGCGTGTCGACCGCGCGATCGGCGGCGAGCATGATCGTGCTGCCGGTCGCCACGGCGGGCATGGCGAACACGATCATGAACGACACGACGAGCTGCGCCCAGACGAAGATCGGGATGCGATTGAGCGACATCCCGGGCGCTCGCATCTTGAACGTCGTCACGATGATGTTGACCGCCGCGGCGAGCGCGGCGATCTCGGTGAACGTCACGAGCTGGGCCCACACGTCGACGCGATGGCCCGGCGCAAATTGCGGCCCGGAGAGCGGCACGTACGCCGTCCATCCGGTGTCCGGGCCCATGTTCACGAATAGCGACACGTACAGGAACACGACGCCGACGAGATAGCACCAGTAGCCGAACGCGTTCAGCCGCGGGAAGGCGACGTTCCGCGCGCCGACCATCAGCGGGACGAAGTACAGTCCCATCGCGTTCATCACGGGCACGGCGAACAGGAACATCATCGTCGTGCCATGCGTCGTGAAGATCTGGTTGTAGCGATCGGGTCCGAGGAACGCGTTCTCCGGCCGCGCCAGCTGCGCGCGCATCATGGCGGCTTCGATGCCGCCGGCCAGGAACATGAGAAAGGCCGTGATCAGATACCGCTTGCCGATCGACTTGTGGTCGACCGAGGTGAGCCAGCCCCAGAAGCCGGGCGCGTCGCGCCACACCGCGTCGAGCGTGGCGGCTTCCTCGGCGATCGCCGCGTCGGTGAGCGTCACGTCGGCTGGAAGGTTCGCGTCGGGCGCGGTCATTTCAGCGTCTCCAGATAGGCGATGAGTGCCTGGAGCTCCGCCGGTTGCAGTGTGGATTTCGGCATGAGGGTGCCGGGCTTGAACGCCTGTGGATCGACGATCCAGCCGGTGAGATTCGCGCGGTTGTTGGCGAGCGTTCCCGCCGCGATGGTCCGCCGACTGGCGATATGCGTGAGATTCGGGCCGACCGTCGCCATCGCCGGCGTGCCGGCGATCGAGTGACAGACCGCGCAGCTCGCCGTGAGGAATACCTGCTCGCCGAAGCGCGTCGCCGAATCCGTTGGCAGCGGCGCCGTCGTGGCGGAGGCGGCGAGCCACGCGTCGAACTTCGCCGCTGGTTCGGCGATGATGTACAGCGCCATCTTCGCGTGCTGCAATCCGCAGAACTCCGCGCACTGCCCGCGATACATGCCGGCGGTGTCGGCGGTGAACCACTGGCTGCTCACGTAGCCAGGAATCAGATCGCGCTTGCCGTTGAGGTTCGGCACCCAGAAGCTGTGAATGACGTCGGCCGATCGGAGCTTGATCTGCACCGGACGGCCGACAGGCACGTGGATCTCGTTTGCCGTGGTGATGCGCTTGCTCGGATCAGGATTCTCGTACGTCGCTTCCCACCACCACTGATGTCCGGTGAGTTCGATCGTGAGCGCGCGATCGGGATGCTGCGCCAGCGCCTCGCCCACCGAAAAGTCGTAGGCCAGAAATGCGAGCAGAATCACGACCGTGACCACACCCGCGCCGATGACGGTGCGTTCCATGGCGTGATGCGTCGATTCGGACACGTGCAGCAGGCCATCGTCGCCGCGCTCGCCGCGACGCGCGCGAGCCGCGTACAGCATCGCAATGACGACGATCAGCCACACCGCACCGCCCACGCCGAACATCCACCACCACAGCGTGGTGACGACGTGAGCCTGCGGCGACGTCGGATGAAAGAACGAGTGCATGCGTCAGGGCTGCTTGGAGGCGTTGGGCAGTCCGGTGTTCTTCGGCTTGGCGTTCGGCGTCTGGTTTGGCGCGGGCGACGTCATCATGTGATCCATGCGTCCGGGCCGTGAGCCCTTCGGCGTGAGGCCGCTCAGCGAACGGACGTACGCCACGAGCTCCCAGATCTGCTTGTCGTTCAGCTTGTACTTCCACGACGGCATGCCGTTCGGTCGGCCCTCGGCGATGGTCGAGAAGATCTGTTGCGGCGCGCTGCCGTAGATCCATTCGTCGTCCATCAGCGCCGGCCCCATGCCGCCGCCGCCGTTGGAGTGACAGCCGCTGCAGTTCATCTGCACGAACAGCTGCTGGCCCATCGCCGTGCCGTAGGCGTTGTCGTCGTATGGACCTTCCACGGTGTCGCTGATCAAGGTCGGTCCGGGCTGGAGCACGCCTTCGGCGACGCGCAGCGTCGGTGCGCCGGGCGAGGGGCTCTCGAGCGGCCGAGCTTCGCGCTTGCACCCCGGCGCGAGCAGCGCGCCGCCGGCGAGCAGCAGCCCGGAAAGGGAACGGAGCGACATCAGGGAATCCTCATGGCGATGCGCGGTGCGCCAGCGGCAGCCGCGGTACGCCGTACGCGTCCAGAATGCTGTCAATGGCCGGTTGGCGGCTGGCGATCACCGACTCGATGCGCGCCTTGAACGTCGAATCGCCGCGGCGCACGCCCATGGCGATGTCGAACACGAACGGCAGATACGGCAGATCGACCTGCGGGCTGACCGGCGTGACCGTGAGCGGCACCGATGAGCGTTTTGCGAAATAGCCGGCCAGCGGGCCCCACACGATCGCAACGTCGACGCTTCCCTTGGCGACGGCGTCGACGATGCGCGCCGGCGGATTCGGTTGGCGATAGTCTCCGTAGACCGGATAGCCGACGATGTTGCGCGACATGCCGCGATTGGCCAGCGCATGCGCCGGCGGCGTGTTCGAGAAATCGTCGCCGATGAGCTGCACGCCCACCTGGAGCGTCCGCAGCCGCGGATCGTTCAGCGAGCGAATGTCCAGGTGGCGATCGCGCCGCGTGACGAAGACGTACGTCGATCGATAATACGGTCGCGTCGTCGCGAGCATCTCCATCCCCGCCACCGTGCCGACCACCAGATCGCAGTCGCCGGCGTTCAGCGTGTTCCGCGCAAAGCCGCGACGCTGCGCCCACCAGTCGTAGGTCACCGGCAATCCGAGCTCGTGGCCGATCAGCTCCGCGATCTTGTTCTCGAACCCCGCACCGGCGCGGTTCGAGAACGGCAGATTGTTGGGATCGGAGCAGACGCGCAACGCGGTCGCTTCGCTCTGGCCGGTGGTTTGCGCGAGAGCGTCCGGCGACGATCGGCGTGTCGCCAGTCCGGCGAACAGCAGTGCCGGCAGCAGCAGCACGCCGAGCTCCTGCCAGCGCGCCACGGTATCGGGTCGTTCGCGCGTCATGTCGCCGGACCGAGTCCGAAGACGTACAACATTCCGCCGAGCGACGACTTGTCGGGCAGGTCGCGCATGGCGTTGACGAAGCCGAGCGCCGCCGACGAATCGCGCGGGTCGAGCGCGCCGGCGACGATCGCGCCGGACCATCCGCCGACGCCCGACAGTACCGCGACGTACTGGTGGCCGTCAGGTCCGCGATAGGTGACCGGCTGGCCGATGATGCCCGAGCCGGTCTTGAATTGCCAGAGCAGCTGTCCCGTGCGCGCATCCACGGCCTTGAACCAGCCGTCCATCGTGCCGTAGAACGCGACGTTGCCGGCCGTGACGACGGTGCCGCTCCACACCGGCAGATCTTCCTTGATCGCCCACGCCTGCTTGCCGGTGACCGGATTGAACGCTTCGAACTCGCCGCGATTTCCGCCGGGGCCAGGGTACATCTTCACGTTCATCCCGACGTACGGCGTGCCGGCGATGTAGTTGGCGGAGAGCCCTTCCTCGTCCATGCACAAATTCTGATGAGGAATGTAGAGCAGGCCGGTGACCGGCGAGAACGCGGTCGGCTGCCAGTCCTTGGCGCCCGGTGCCGCCGGACAGATGTCGCGCACCACCTTCTCGACCTGCGGCTGCTTGGCCGGATTGTACTGCAGCGCGCCAGTCTTCAGATCCACGCCCGTCGTGCTGTTGATGAAACCGTACGGGTTGGCCGCGAGCACCTGGCCGGTTTGCCGGTCGATGACGTAGACGTAGCCGTTGCGATCGGGTCGAATGAGCACCTTGCGCGTCGCGCCGCCGATCGGCAGGTCGACGAGAATCTGCTCGTTGACGCCGTCATAGTCGTGCAGATCGTGCGGCGTGATCTGATATGCCCACACCGCCTGCCCGTCTTCCGGATGCCGCGCGAACAACGTCGCCGTCCACTTGTTGTCGCCCGGCCGCACATCCGGATTCCACGGGCCCGGGTTGGCGCTTCCATAGTAGATGAGATCGAGCACCGGATCGTACGAGATCCATCCCCACATCGTGCCGCCGCCGATCTTCCACATTCCCGGCGGCCAACTGCTCACGCCGAGATCCTTGCCCTGATCCTTGGCGTAATACGCCTTGAAGTTCGCGCCAATGAGCACATCCTGATCGGGTCCGGTGTGATACGCGGTCCACACCACCGAACCAGTATTCTCATCGAGCCCCTTGACCCAGCCCCGCACGCCCATCTCGCCGCCGGAATCGCCGACGAGCACGCGCCCCTTCACCACGAGCGGCGCCATCGTCACGGTCTCGCCCAGATTGATCTCGGCCACCTTTGTGTTCCACACGGGTTTGCCCGTCGCGGCATCGAGGGCGATGGTGTGGCCGTCCAGCGTGTTGAAGAAGATCTTGCCGGCGTCGAACACGACGCCGCGATTCACGACGTCGCAGCACGCGACGCCCTGCGACGACAGCTCGGGTTTCGGATTGTACTTCCATTTCACCGGGAGCCCGGGCTTCGTGAGGTCGAGCGCGTACACGATGTTCGGATACGGCGTGATGATGTACATCGTGTTGTTCGCGACGATCGGCGCCGCTTCGTGGCCGCGGAGCACGCCGGTGGAGAACGTCGCGATCGGGTGCAGGTTGCGCACCGTCTGCGTATTGATCTCGGTCAGACTGCTGAAGCGTGTTGACGCGAAGTCCTTTGCGGGGCGGACCCACTGTCCATCGTCTGACGGCAGGTTCGCGGCGTTGGGGTTCGCCGCTCCACCCGTCTGCACATCGATGCTTCCGGTGGAGCGCGAACGCTCCGGATGGCACGCGGCGACGAGGACCGCCGCGAGTGTGGCGGCGCGCCAGGGAAGGCGGCGCGCGAATCGGTGTCTCAGCGCTGGCCGGGGCATGTGTCTCGTGGAGGTGCTCGAGCAGCCCCGGGTGCACGAAGCGTTCCCATGAATCAGTTTCACGCAGAACGGCGAACCGCATCAATGGAACGTTTGTACGCCGGCGTACGTACGTGAGGCGCGCGGTTTGCATCCAACGCCGAGCACTTGAAATGACGTTCGTCCTCACCCGACGAGAGTTCGTCCGCCGGCTGTCCCTGGTGACGGCGGTCGCTCCACTCGTTCGCCATCGTATGCGCGCGCCCGTGGTCGTGCGCATCGGCGTCGTTCCCGGCGACAACCGGAACGCCGCGCCGACGCACGCCCGTCAGCAAGGCGTCGCGATGGGCGTCGACGAAGCAAAGCGAGCCGCAAGCCTGTTCGGCGGTACGATCGAAACGATCGTCACGACCGCGGCCGACGCGCCCTCACACCGGTTGTCCGCGCTCCTTGGCGGTAACGATGCCGCGAGCTGCTCGGCGCTCGCGAACGCGGCGGCGGCCGCGGGCATTCTCTACGTCAACACCGCGTGCACGAGCGACGCGTTGCGCGGCGCGGAGTGCAATCGCTCGGCGTATCACGTCATCCCGAGCGACGCCATGCTGCGCGACGCGCTCGCCCTCGCGCGCGCGTCGGAACACGGCACCGCCGGCGGATCGCTCGTCGCCGTCGCGTGGGATCCGTCGCTCGTCCGGTTCGGCGCCGACACGCTCAACGCACGCTTCCGCTCGCGGTTTGGCACCGGGATGTCACCCGACGCCTGGGGCGCCTGGTTCGCCGTGAAGATTCTCTGGGAGTCGGCGCTGCGCGCCCGCTCCGGCTCGGCCGCGGCGATCGCCGAGTTCCTCGCGCGCGACACGACGCAGTTCGACGGCTACAAGGGTCGCCCACTCAGCTTCCGCGCCTGGAACCATCAGCTTCGCCAGCCGCTGTACATCATGACGCGCGCGGCGAACGGCGCGTTGACGTACGCGGCCGAACAACCCGTCGCGCACTCCGGCGAAGAGTCGTCGCGCGCGCTGCTCGACCAGCTCGGCACGGCGGCGGCCGACTCACCCTGCCATTTCGCGAAATGAGAGAACGCTCATACCTCGTCGCTGCCGCCGTCCTGCTCGGCGGCGGCGCGCATGCCGCCCGCGCGCAGTCCGCGCCGCTCGTCTTCGTCAGCAACGAGCTGTCGAAGAACGTCACCGTCATCGACTCGCGTACGAATCGCGTCGTCGCCACGATTCCGGTCGGCGGCCGCGCGCGTGGCATCCAGGTCGGCCGCGATCCCTCGCGCGTCTACGTGGCGGTGAGCGGCGAAACACCGCACATCGGCGTGAACACCGCGATGAAGACCACGTCGAGCATCGATGCCGTCGTCGCGATCGACGTCGCGTCGCGCAAGATCGTCCGGCGATATCGCGTCGGGTCCGACCCGGAGCAGTTCGGCATCACGCCGGACGGCACACGCATCTACGCCTCCAATGAAGACGGCGGCACAGCGACCGCCGTCGACGTGCGCACGGGCAGGCAGATCGGCACGTTCGTGGTCGGCATCGAGCCGGAGGGCGTGGCCGTCAGCCCCGACCGGCGCTGGGTCTACGTCACGAGCGAAACGAGCAACAGCGTGTCCGTCATCGACGAGCACACCGACAAGGTCGTCGACAATCTGCTGGTCGATCTTCGGCCGCGCGTCGCCGCATTCTCACCCGACAGCAAGCGCGCGTTCATCACGGCCGAGGTGGGCGGCTCGCTCACCGTCGTCGACACGAAGACGCGTCAGATCATCAAGACGATCCCAATCGAGCGCGGCGAGGGCAAGCCGGTCGGCGTCGTGGTCTCGCCGGACGGTACGCGCGTGTACGTCGCGAACGGCCACACGAACAACGTGTCGGTGTTCGACGCGCGAAGCTACAAGCTCCTGGCGACGATTCCAGTGGGAAAGAGGCCGTGGGGCATCGCGATCACGCCTGACGGCCGGTACGTCTACACGGCGAACGGACTTTCGAACGACATCTCGGCCATCGACACCGCGACCGGGCGCGTGATCGCGACGATCAAGGGCGGGCAGCGGCCGTGGGGCGTGGCGATCGCGCGGTGACGGCGCGCACGACGACGACGTTGCCGTCCGGATCGGCGGCGCGCACCACCTCGGCATCGCGCTGGAACGCGTAGCCGCCCGCCTCGAGCCGTTGCTCGATCTCTGATTTCTCGTGTTCGCTGCCCATCACCAGCTCCCACTCGATCAGGCCCGCAACGGCATCGGAATCGGACGGCGGATTGCGTCCGGCCCACACGTTCAGGTTGACGTGATGGTGGTAGCCGCCGGCCGATACGGCGAGGACGCCGACGAGCGTGCGCTGCGTGACGTCCAGACCGAGCGCGCCGCAGTAGAACGCTTCCGCAGCCTGCAATGAGGAAACCGTAAAATGCACGTGGCCCACGCGCGTGCCGCTCGGCAGCGTCCATGCGCGATCGGCGGCCGCTTCGCCGAGCACGCCGTTCACGTCCATCGGGTCGATCGACATCTCGATCGATCCGTCGCGCATGGGCCAGCGTTCGCGCGGGCGGTCGGCGTAGATCTCGAGCCCGTTGCCGTCCGGGTCGTCGAGGTAGAGCGACTCGCTCACCCCGTGATCGGACATGCCGCGCAACTGGTAGTTCGTGCGCGCGAACTGCTGCAGCATCGTGCCGAGCGCGGCGCGGCTCGGCAGCAGCAACGCGACGTGGTAGAGGCCCGTCGTCACCGGGCGACTCGGCCGGCGCGCGATGCCGGGCCGCTCCTCGAGCACGATCAGCTCCTCGCCCTCGCCCTGGTCGTCGGCAGGCGTCGACAACGCGGCGAGTCCGTGCGCCCGCCCGGAGACCTCGAAGCCGAGCACGTCGCGGTACAGCTCGAGCGAGCGCTCGAGATCCGCGACGCGAAGTCGCACGCGGCCGACGCGTGCGTCGGGCGAGATGCCTGGCATCAGCGCATCGATTCGGGATCGACGCCGATCGATTCGCACCACCGCGCATAGGCGGCCGGCGAGATCTCCGACGGTTTGATCTCGCTGCGTCCGCCCCAGAACACGTTGGTGTAGCTCACCGGCATTCCGATCGCCTCGAGATGGGCGTCGATCGCCGCCTTGTGCGCGAGCACGAGCGCCTTGTCCGTGCCGTGCGCCACGGCCATGATGTTGACGTGCGCGAACTCGTCGCCGCCCTCACGCCAGTACGCGTGCGTGAGAATGTGGAAGCGTCCGATCTCGCGTCCAGCCTCGATCTCGCGGCCCGGCGGCACGCGCCAGTGGAACAGGGCGTTGTACCGCGTGACGCGCGTGCCGCCGGCCGACGGCTTCACGTGCTCGAGGAAAGTCGAGAAGCGGCCGATCACGCCACGCTCGTTGAGCGAGCGCGCGACGCGCACGAACTCGTCGAGCGGCAGGCCCGCTTCGGCGGCGCGTTTCGCCCACAGGTCGTCGCCGATCTCGTCCACGGAGAGCTCGCGCTTGAGCGGCTCGAGCACGCGCCAGTCGAGCGCGCTCAGCTCGACGATGTTCGTATTGATGACCGTGCCCAGCTCGTCGGTCTTGCTGCCCGGCTCCATGCCGCGCCGGCGCACGTGCCCGACGCCGAGCGCGAACAGCCGCTTCGCCGGCATGATGCGGTAGGCCCCGGCGCCGATTCGATCCTCGAGCAGATCGCAGTGCTTCTGCATCGAGAAGCCCTGCGGCACCTTGAGCGTGGTCCACAGCCGGTAGGCCGATCCGGTCGTCTCCGAGTCCGTTGACCGGATCACGATGTGGCCGGAGAACGGGTCCTGCTTCCAGAGATAGTCGAACGCGGCGTCGAGCTTGTCGTTCGAAATGCGCCAGGCGATCAGCGCGCCCGGTGCGAGATTCGTCGCCATGAGCGTTTGCCGAATGCGTCGGATGGTGCCCCCGGCCAGCATGGCGCGCAGCCGCTCGTGCACGGTCGGCGTGTCGAGACCGGCCAACCGCGCAATTTCCGCGAATGGGTCGACGAGAAAGCCGGCAATACGATCTTCGGAGACCGCGAGTATGCGCGCGTTGATCGGATCGGTGATCTCAGCGGGAATGGTGTCGAGCATCGTCTGGGCGCAGAGTGATGACCTGATCGAATTGTAGCGACCGCGCGCCTGGCGTGCGCAGTCGCTGGTGCATCCCCTGCATTGCTGCTCCTCGTGTCGACGAAACACTCAGCGCTGGCGATTGCCGCGGCCGGCGGCATGATTCTGCTGGCGCGCGCCCTCGAGCTCGAGGAGCCGACGGCGATGGACCGGCGGATACGCCGCCTGGCGCGGGCGCCGCGGATTCGTCCGATCGCGACGGTCCTTCGGCCGCTCTTTCCACTCGGATTGCCGGGTGGATATATCCCCCTCGCCTACCTCATCGAGTGGCGTATCGCCTGCCGCACCGGTCGCCGCGCGCTACAGATTCGCCGCGCTGCGTGGGCCGGGTGGCTCGTGCATCGCGGATTTAAAGTATTCTATCGACGCGTTCGCCCGCGCCGGGCCGGCGAGCCGCGTCGCACCGACAGCTATCCGAGCGGACACACGACGGGCGCCACCGCCCTGGCGCTTGCCACGGCGCGCGTGCTGCGACAGCGACGACTGTGGTCGACGGGCGGCGTACTCGTCGTGGCGATCGTCCCGCCGGTGTTGATGGGCGCATATCGCGTGCTGGCCGACGACCACTGGGCCACGGACGTCGTCGGCGGGTGGCTGCTCGGCGGCGCCATCGCGAGCACCGCCGCGGTGTGGTCAGACGCTCGCGGTGGGCGCGGCGTCGAGTGAAACGGGCGAGTGGATGGCGGCGGGTGCGACGAGCCAAAGCGTGAAGCGCGAGCCCTTGTCCACCGTGCTCTCGACGGTGATCTCGCCGCCCATCATGCGCGCGAGCGTCCGGCTGATCGTCAGGCCGAGGCCCGTGCCGCCGTGCGAGCGCGTGTAGCCGGCATCCACCTGGACGAACGGCTGGAAGATGCGATCGAGATCTTGTGGAGCGATGCCCACGCCCGAGTCTTCCACCACGATCTTTGCCCACGACGCGCTCGGCGTCGCCGGCACGAAGTCCGGGGTGTCGACCGTGTGCCACTCGATCCGCACCATGCCGCCGGCCGGCGTGAACTTGACCGCGTTCGAGAGCAGGTTCGTGAGTATTTGCTGAACACGCTGCGGGTCGCCGACGTATTCCGTTCGCGGCGTCGACGCCGCGCGCGCCGTGAGCTCGACGCCTTTGCTGGCCGCTTGCGGGCGAATGAGCGACAACGCCGCCTCCGAGACGTCGGCGACGATGCCGACGATCGGTTCGACCGACATGCGTCCCGCCTCGATCTTGGCGAGATCGAGAATCTCGTTCACCAGCGCGGTGAGATGCTCGCCGCTCGAGCGAATGCGATGCAGGTGCTTGGCCTGCGCCTCCGTGATCGGGCCGGCGATCCCCATCTCGATCAACTCGGCGTAGCCGAGCATGGCGTTGATCGGCGTGCGGATCTCGTGGCTCATCTTCGCCAGGAAGTCGGACTTGGCGTTGCTCGCGGCCTGGGCCTCGAGCCGGAGCGCGATCGAGCGGCGATAGATGATTGCGTTGTCGATCGCCACCGACGTGCGACGGGCCAGCTCCGTCGTCAGGATCAGGCTCTCCGGTCCGAATTGCCGGCCCGAATCGGTCATCGTGAATGCCATTGCGCCGAACGCTCGACCGCGCGCGACGAGCGGCACGCAGAGGAACGACGACGGCCCGACTTCGTCGAGCAGCCGCCGGCTCGTCTCGTCGCGGGCCGAGCCTCGGATCGACGCGAGGTCGAGGCGTGGAATCACCAGCGGCTGCTGCGTCCGGATCACGAGCGGCACTTCGCCGGGTCCGTCCACGGCGTACTCGTAGCGGCGCACCAGCTCCTGCACCACGGGCTGCTTTCGAGAATCGTAATGAGCCGTCTCGACACGGCGGAGCGCGCCACTCTCGTCCGCGATGTAGATGCTGCAGTAGTCCGCCAGCGCGGGAACGCAGTGCTGCACCAGTTCGGCGAGCAGCGTCTGGTCGGACATCGATTCGGCGAGAATCCGGCTCGCTTCGGCCAGGAACTCCTGCGTCTCGACGGACTCCGTGAGTCGCGCCACCGCGGCCGACGACGCAGCGGAGGATTCCTCGACGCGCTCGGCCATCTGATTGAATGCCTGGGCGAGGCGTCCCACCTCGTGCGGGCCGCGCGCCTGAACGCGCTGGGAGTACTCGCCGTCGGCGATGGCCTCCGCCGCGCCGGTCAGCTCCACGAGCGGCCGGGCGAGCTGCCGGCCGACGGTGAGCGCGAGCGCACCGCCAAGCAGCAGCAGCACGAGTGCGATCAGGGCGAGCGCACGAATGATGATATTGGGCCGCGCGAGAATCGCCGAAATCGGGTATTCCACCGTGATCAGGATCGGCGTGCCCGTCACACGAGACGTTGCCATCAGCACCCGCCCCGCGGTGCCGTGCTCGCCGATCGCAACGCTGTCGCTGAACCGCCCGGCCGGCGTCGCTGGCAGCACCTGCGAGCCGTTGAGCTCCACCCAGGTGTTGTTATCGATGTTGTGGTAATACATCGAGATGTCCGATCCAACGAGCTGCCGAAGCATTTGCTCCTGCGGCCGGGGGCTGGCACTCAGTCGCCGCTCCTGCGTCAGATAACCAATCGTGCGCCCGTCGCGCCGCACGGGCACGCTGAGCCAGTATGTGGTTGCGCTCCTGGCGGGATACAGCCGACTGACACGCTCCGAATCGCGCGACGCCGCGAGCGCATGCAGCTCGTCGTGCAACCGCTCGGTTTCGACCGGTGTTTCGAGACTGACGCTGTCGACGGCCCGTCCGTCCGCCGTCCACAGCCGTGGCACGACGGAGTCGACGCCACCCAGCAATCGTTTGAGCGCGCTCTGCGCCGCGGCATTCGCCGGTTGCCCGGGCGTGCTCACTGCATTCACGATCGCGGGGTCCTGAGCGACACGGCGCATGGCTGCGAGCCGCCCCTCCAGCGGCGGCTCGGCGAGCGATCCGAGCACGGTTGCCAAGCCCGTGAGCCGCTCAGCCGCCGAGATTTCCGCCGAGCGTCGAATCTCGTACGCCGACACGATCAGCGATGTGACGAGCACGATCGCGAGCACACCGAGAATGAGCAGCGGAAGCTTCCGCTCGAGCGGCAGCGAGCTGTTCATGCGGGAGACCCTTCCGTTTTCGCTGGTCGTGTTGCTCGAGCCCATGTCAATGAGACGAGGAGATCCTGTCGGGAGATACCGTGCACAACCGTTCGGCGGCTGGAAGGGGACCGCCGCGGCGATCAGGCGCCGATTTGCCCGTCGCCGTTGTCGAGCGAGCGCCAAAGATACCAGCAGGCGACCGTGCTGTGCGGCGCCCATTTGCTGCCGACGCGCGCCACCTGCTTCGGAGTCGGCCGCTTGCGCATGCGGTAGGCTCGCTTGATCGCGTTCTGAATGCCGAGGTCGAGCTCCGGCAGCACGTTCGGCCGGCCGAGGCGGAACATCAGGAACATCTGCGCCGTCCAGCGGCCGATGCCCTTGACCTGCACGAGGTGGGCGATGAGGTCATCGTCGTCCATGTGCTCGACCTGATCGAGCGGCAGCAACTCCGCCGCGACCTTCGATGCGAGGTCTCTCATGTAGCCAATCTTCTGCCGCGACAGACCGACGGCCCGGAGCGCTTCGTCCGTGGTGTCGAGCACGGCCTCGGGCGTCGGCTCGCCGCCGGGATACAGCGCGTTGAACCGCGACAGGATGGTTCCGGCGGCCTTGCCTGAGAGCTGTTGGTAGACGATCGAGCGCGTGAGCGCCTGGAAGTGCGAGCCCGCGGTGCGGAGCTCGATCCGACACGGCCCTACGCTTTCGATGACGCGCGCGAGGACCGGATCGACCTTCTTGAGGTGGCGGACCGCCGGGCGGTAGTTGGCCATGCGGTGAATTTACCGCGCGCCGTACCTGCCCGCTTTCCGGCGGTCTTGCGAGCGAGATGTCTGCTCACCGCCCGGATGTCGGCAAAGAACGCCTCTTCGGCGGCCGCGCGCTTGTCCCTCGGCGCGCGCAACACGGCCGACGGATGCACGGTCGCGAACACGGCCGGCGCCCACTCCGATTCGATCGGCGTGCCGCGCTGCTTCATCACGCTGAACGCGCGGCCGAGCAGGACCTTGGCCGCCGTCGCGCCGAGGCAGAAGATGACGTCCGGCTTCACGAGCCCGAGCTCGTTGCTGAGCCATGGAAAGCAGGCCCGGATCTCCGCGGCGTTCGGCGTCTTGTGAATGCGCCGTTTCGTGCGCGCGTCCTTCGCCCACTTGAAGTGCTTCACCGCGTTGGTGACGTACACATCATCGCGCGACAGGCCCGCGGCGTCGAGCGCACGATCGAGCAGCGCACCGGACGGACCGACGAACGGACGGCCAGCGCGATCTTCCATGTCGCCGGGCTGCTCGCCGATAATCACGACGCGTGCGCCGCGCGGACCCTCACCGAATACGGTCTGCGTCCCGACCTTGAACAGATCGCACCCGCGACAGTGCTCCGCCGCGGCCCGCAGCGTGGCGAGCGTGGGCCGCGGCGGAACGAAGTCAGCGGCGGAGCCGGTTGGCTTCACTGTTCTTCTCGGCCTCGTCGTGCTGCTGTCGATCCTCGTGCAAACGATGGTGACCGGCGATCGGCCGACCGTACGCGTCGACGTCGTTCTCGCCGTGCGGCGAGCCTTCCGATTCTTCGCTGCCGCCGTGGCGGCCGTGCAGACTCTCAATGAAGGCCGAATGCGTCTTGTCGCCGTGCTGCCCTTCGTCGTGATCCTGCGGGCCCTTTCCATCTCCGTCGTTCTGTGTCATGTCCCTGCCTGACGAGTGATGTCCGCGTGATGGGGCAAAGGAAAGGCCAGCCGTTCGCGTGCGAATCGCCGAGTGCGGTAGATTCCGCCCTCATGGCGCGTCTTCTCAACTATTTCGTGCGTGGGTTGGTGGTCGTCGTGCCGCTCGCGGTGACGATCTATGTCTGCGCGCTGATCTTCACGACGATCGACAGTTGGCTGGGCCTGCCCATACCAGGGGTGGGCTTCCTGCTCGCGCTGGTGCTGATCACGCTCGTCGGATTCACCGCGTCGAGCATCATCACGCGCAGCCTGCTCGGCACGCTCGACCAGATGTTCGAGCGATTGCCGTTCGTGCGCCTGCTGTACTCGTCGACCAAGGACATGCTCAACGCGTTCGTCGGCGAAAAGCGGCGGTTCGACAAACCGGTGCTCGTCACGCTCTCGGCCGACGGCGCCGTGAAGGTGCTGGCGTTTCTCACCTCCGAATCGCTCGAGCAGCTGGGTGTGGCCGATCACGTCAGCGTCTACATGCCGCAGTCGTACGGGCTCGCCGGACACATCATCGTGGTGCCGGCGAATCGCGTCACGCGCATCGACGCCGACGCGGCGGTCGTCATGGCATTCATCATCTCGGGCGGCGTCACGCACGTGGAGCAGCGCAGCATCGAGCGCTGACGGCCCCAGCGCGCGGGGTATGCTTCTTCCATTGGCCGGCAGGAACCTTGGGAGACCCACATGCCGGACGCGACAGCACCCTCCTCGCCCGAAAAGCCGGAAGGCGCGAAAGATCCCGAAACGGGAACGCGGTACTCCGCCGAGGAGATTCATGAGCATATTCTCACGGACGCCGACGAGGAGATGGAGCGCCCGGCGTTCGAGCTGGCGTACTCCGGGCTGGCTGCGGGGCTCGGGATCGGCTTCAGCATGCTCGCGTCGGCGCTGCTGACCTCTCGCATGTCGCCGGCGAATGCGCCGATCGCCAAGGCGATCGCGTACCCGCTCGGCTTCATCTTCGTCGTGCTGTCGCGCCATCAGTTGTTCACCGAAAACACGCTCGAACCGGTGATTCCATTGCTCGAGCGACACAACGGCGAGGCGCTGCGACGCGTGCTGCGGCTGTGGAGCATCGTGCTGCCGGCGAATTTGATTGGCGCGGCGCTCTTCGGGCTGGTGATCGCGAAGACGAACGCGCTCGAGCCGAATCTCGACGTGCCGCTGCGCGAGCTGGCGCGGCATGCGACGGACGGTGGGGCGTTGCTGGTGTTCTACCGTGCGATCTGGGCGGGCTGGCTCGTGGCGCTCATGGCCTGGCTGCTGGCGTCGACGCGCGAGACGCTCGCGCAGATCGCGCTCATCTGGTTGACCACGGCGCCGATCGCGGCGTTCGGATTTCGGCATTCGATCGCGGGAGCGGCTGAGGCGTTCTACCGCGTGTGGATCGGAGACTTCGGCTTCGGCCACATGCTCACGTCCTACGAGCTGCCGGCGCTGGCGGGGAACATCGTCGGCGGCGTGGTGCTCGTCGCGCTCGTGAATCACGGCCAGGTCGGCTCCAAGGCCAAACGGAAGATCGAGGAAGCCGCCGCCGCTCCGTAGGTTTCACGCATGGCGCACGCCGACCGGCCGTTCGAGATCCGCCCTTCACCGATCCAGGGACTGGGTGCCTTCGCCACTCGGCACATTCCTCCCGGCGTTCGCCTGATTGAGTACGCGGGCGAGCGGCTCACGCCCGCGGCAGCCGACACGCGCTACCCCGACGTCGCTGGCGAGCGGCATCACACGTTTCTCTTTGCGATCGATGACGACATCGTGATCGACGCGGCCGTGAACGGCAACGACGCGCGATTCATCAATCACTCATGCGACCCGAATTGCGACGCCGCAGTCGACGACGGGCGGATCTGGATCGAAACGATCCGCGATATCGAACCGGGCGAAGAGCTGGCGTACGACTACGCCTACATCCTCGAGGAACGCCACACGCCGGCGGCCAAGCGGCGCTTTCCCTGCCACTGCGGAGCGGGGAACTGTCGCGGGACGATATTGGCGAAGAAGCG
>Ga0070680_100001656_pt1 | contig 16289 bp, 7 predicted proteins | sample KBSC73BmetaG_FD_64672 | JGI IMG/M metagenome (GOLD analysis project Ga0070680, IMG submission 64672) | Corn rhizosphere microbial communities from Kellogg Biological Station, Michigan, USA - KBS C7-3B metaG | ecosystem: Host-associated > Plants > Roots > Rhizosphere | place: USA: Michigan...
CGATCCCGCCGATCAGCGTTCGACCGACAAGGCCGAGGCGTTCACGCTAATGCCGGCGTCGGAGGCGCTGCTCGACGCCGACTCCATCAAGCGCTTCCGCGCGCGTTACCGCGAGAAATTCGGCGCGACCGCGACCCAGGACCCACTCTATCAGGCCGTCTCCGACGGGCGGCGGATGGCCGGCATGGAGCATTGGCTGCCGCTACTCGAGGAACGGCTCGAGACCCTGTTCGATCATCTCGCCGAGAATGACCTCATCCTTCGTGACGCCGCCGCGGACCAGGCGCTGGCGAGCCGCCGCGAGGCGATCGACGATTATTACCAGAACCGCGTCCGCGCGATGGAAGGCGAGCCGGGCAGCTATCGCCCGCTCGAACCCGGTGCGCTGTACCTGTCGACCAGCGAATGGTCGGAGGAGGCCGCCAACCGCCCGATCCACCTCGCCTCGCCCTTCCCGGAACCCGAATCCGATCGCGTGATCGACTTCGCCGTCCAGCCGGCGCGCGATTTCGCGCCCGAACGCGCGCAGCAGTCCAATATCTACGAAGCAGTCGCCAAGCATATCGGCGACCTGCGCCGGAGCGGCCGCAAGGTGGTGCTCGCAAGCTACACGCGCGGCGCGCGCGAGCGCCTCGGCGGCCTACTCGAAGATCATGGGCTGAAGGCTCAAAAGCCGGTCGACAGCTGGCAGGAAGCGCTCGGCTCGAAGACCCAGCCGACGCTGCTCGTGCTGCCGCTCGATCACGGCTTCACCACCGCTGACGTCGCCATCCTGACCGAGCAGGACATGCTCGGCGACCGGCTCGTCCGCCGCCGCAAGAAGCGCAAGGCCGCCGCAGCCTTTCTCGAAGAACTCGCAACGCTGTCGCCCGGCGACCTCGTGGTCCACGCCGATCACGGCATCGGCCGCTACGAGGGCCTGACGCAGATCCCCGTCAGCAAGGTGCCGCACGACTGCGTCGCGCTCGAATATGCCGGGGGCAACAAGCTTTACGTCCCGGTCGAGAACATCGAGCTGCTCTCCCGCTACGGCAACGAGAGCGAGGGCGTCGCGCTCGACCGGTTGGGCGGCGAAGCCTGGCAGCGCCGCAAGGCGCGGATGAAGGAGCGCATCCGCGAAATCGCGGGCGAGCTCATCAAGACCGCGGCGATGCGCGCGATGCGCCCCGGCGTGGTGGCCGAGCCGGATTCGAGCTACCCCGCCTTCGTCGATCGTTTCCCCTACGAGGAGACCGACGACCAGGACCGGGCGATTGCCGACGTGCTTCAGGACCTCGAAGCCGGCAAGCCGATGGACCGGCTGGTGTGCGGCGATGTCGGGTTCGGCAAGACCGAAGTCGCGCTCCGCGCCGCCTTCGTCATGGCGATGTCGGGCAAGCAGGTCGCGCTCGTCTGCCCGACCACGCTGCTCGCCCGCCAGCACTACCGCAATTTCGTCGAGCGGCTGCAGGGATTCCCGCTGAACGTCGGCCGCCTGTCGCGCTTGGTCCCCGCGGCCGAAGCGAAGAAGACGAAGGAAGGCATAGAGGCCGGCACGGTCGACATCGTCATCGGGACCCACGCGCTGCTCGCCAAGGGCATCAAGTTCAAGCGCCTGGGCCTGGTGATTGTCGACGAAGAGCAGCATTTCGGTGTCGCCCACAAGGAGCGGCTGAAATCGCTCAAGGCCGACGTCCATGTGCTGACGCTCACCGCCACGCCGATCCCGCGCACGCTGCAGATGGCGATGAGCGGGCTTCGCGAGCTGTCGGTCATCCAGACACCGCCGGTCGACCGACTCGCGGTGCGCACCTACGTGACGCCGTGGGACGCGGTCGTGCTGCGCGAAGCCTTGCTCCGCGAGCATTATCGTGGCGGTCAGAGCTTCTTCGTGGTGCCCCGCATCGCCGACCTGCCGGACATCGAGGAATGGCTTCGCGAGCAGGTGCCCGAGGTGAAGTTCATCACCGCCCACGGCCAGATGAGCGCGAGCCAGGTCGAGGAGCGGATGAGCGCTTTCTACGACCGCAAGTACGACGTGCTGCTGTCGACCACGATCGTCGAGAGCGGACTCGATATCCCGAGCGCCAACACCCTCATCGTCTACCGCTCCGATCGCTTCGGCCTTGCCCAGCTCTACCAGCTGCGCGGCCGCGTCGGCCGGTCGAAGACCCGCGCCTACGCCCATCTGACGATGCCGGCCGACCGCTCAATCACCGAGGCGGCGCAGAAACGGCTGCAGGTGCTCGCCGACCTCGACAGCCTGGGCGCGGGCTTCCAGCTCGCCAGCCACGACCTCGACATCCGCGGTGCCGGCAATTTGCTCGGCGACGAGCAGTCGGGACACATCAAGGAGGTCGGGTTCGAGCTCTACCAATCGATGCTCGAGGACGCGATCGTCGAGCTCAAGGCCGGCGGCATCCCGCGCCACGAAGAGTTCACGCCGCAGATCAGCGTCGATGCGCCGATCATGATCCCTGAAACCTACGTTCCCGACCTCGACCTCCGCATGGGTCTCTACCGACGCCTTGGCGAGCTCGAGGACCGCAACGCGATCGATGCTTTCGCGGCCGAGCTAATCGATCGCTTTGGCACGCTTCCCGAAGAAACCGCGAACCTGCTCAAGATCGTCGAGGTCAAGCTCAATTGCCGGAGCGCCCTCGTCGCCAAGCTCGACATCGGCGCCAAGGGCGCGGTCGTGACCTTCGCCGACAGCGGCTTCCCGGACCTCGCCGGACTCCTCGCCTATATCGATCGCCTCAAGGGGGCCGCCAAGCTCCGGCCCGACAGCAAGATGACGGTCGCGCGGAACTGGCCGGACGCGGACGCGCGGTTGAACGGCGCCGTGCAACTCTCGCGCGGCCTCGCGCGCGTCGCGGCCGCCGGAGAGAAGATGGAGGCTGCCTAAGCCGCTTCGGCGTTCGCCGCCGAAACGAAGCGGGTGAGTTCCTCGTGGGTCAGCGCGCCCGCCCCGAGGAAACCCTGGTAGAGGTCGCAGCCCCATTCGGCGAGCAAGGCGAGCTGGCCGGTGGTCTCGATCCCTTCGACCACGACCTTGAGGTCGAGCTCGCGCGCGAGATGGATCAGCGCCTTGACCACGATCCGGTCGCGTTCCCCGCCGACGATATCCGCCACCAGCCCGCGGTCGATCTTGATCGCGTCGAGCGGCAGCGAGATGAGATAGGCGAGGCTCGCGTAGCCGGTCCCGAAATCGTCGACGGCGATGCGGATGCCCGCGGCGCGCAGGCATCGCAACCGCTCCGCGACCGCGTCCTGGTCGACCAGCAGCGCGCTCTCGGTGATCTCGGCCGTGATTCGCCGCGGATCAATTCCGGCGGTCGCGATCTCGTCGAGCAGCCAATGCTCGTAGCCCGGCCGCGAAAGGTCGGCGGGAAGGACGTTGATCGACAGGGAGAGCGCATTGAGCGGGCCTTCCCACGCGGCTGCCGAACGGAGCGCCTTGCGCTGCACGAGCCGCGACAGGCGTTCGGCGAGGCCGCCGGCGGCGGCGCGCGCGAACAATTGTTCAGCGCCAGGCACGACCGCTGACCGGGCGAGCGCCTCCGCGGCGACGATGCGGCCCGTATCGGGCTCGATCAAAGGCTGGAACAGAACATCGATCTGCTCGTGCGCGATTGCCGCTTCCAGCATCAGGTCACGGCGTGGGGCGGCGGGCGGCGTTGCCCCTGTGTCCGATGCCCGCCGGCCCCACTTACCGACGCTGTCCCAAGTCAACATGGCGACGGCGTAACCATCGCTGCCCGCGCCGGGAACCGTGCGCCTGCTGCTCGGCCCGAAACGGGACAGTGACCTCGGCCCGCCGATTGCCTATCTTGCCGCGACGCGAAGTTGTCGAGGAGCGACCAGTTGAACGCCGACGCGCCCCTTCCCGCGAGCCAGCCGGCGGTCGATCTCTCGTCCGCCAGCATCGGCCTGCTGTCCTCGCATACCGAGGTCGCGCGCGCGGCCGCGGCGCTGCTTCGCCGGCGCTACACCTTTGCCGAAGTCGATGAAGCCGAGATCCTGGTCGCGCTCGGCGGCGACGGGTTCATGCTCCACACGCTCCACCACATGCTCGAATCCGGCAACCCGCGACCGGTATTCGGGATGAACCGCGGCACCGTCGGCTTCCTGATGAACGAGTGGCGGATCGACTGCCTCGCCGACCGGATTGCCGGCGCGAAGGCGATCCGCGTGGCGCCGCTCGAGATGCGTGCGACGACGGTGGGCGGTGAGACCTTCACCCATGCCGCGATCAACGAAGTGTCCCTGTTGAGAGAAACGCGCCAGACCGCCAAGATCGAGATTTCGGTGAACGGGCGCGTCGCCTTGCCCGAGCTTGCCTGCGACGGCGTGCTGGTCGCGACTCCGGCGGGCTCGACCGCTTATAATCTATCCGCGCGCGGACCGATCCTGCCGCTGCAGGCGAAGATGCTGGCCTTAACGCCGATCAGTCCGTTCCGCCCGCGTCGCTGGTCGGGCGCGATCCTGCCCGACAATACCAGCGTCTGCTTTTCGATCCTGGAGGCCGAGAATCGGCCGGTTTCCGCCGTCGCCGACCAGATCGAGGTACGCGACGTTGCGCGGGTCGAGGTCCGCCTCGACCGCGAACGCCCACTGACGCTCTTGTTCGACCCCGAGCACGCGCTCGACGAACGCATCGCCATGGAGCAATTCGCCACTTGAAGTGCTTGCCTTTGAGGCACGCTTCGCTATCTAGCCGCGGCGCCCACATGGGCTGCTCCCCGGTAGCTCAGCGGTAGAGCATCCGACTGTTAATCGGACGGCCGCCTGTTCGAATCAGGCCCGGGGAGCCATTTTTCTTCACGCTCGGCATGGAACCTTTGCTGCTGTCCGCTCATCGAACGAGTGGGACTAGCAGGGAGTGCAAGGCAAGTGGGTGAAGCATCAGCCGCAACCGGACCGGATTTTTCCGAAGGCTTCCCGATTTCGGAAATCGCGCGAGGTGCCACCATCGCCGGCCGGGTCGGCGACGAACCCGTGCTGCTTTCGAATTTTGACGGAGAGTTCTTCGCCATCGGAGGCTCCTGCACTCACTATGGCGGCGTCCTTGGCGATGGAGTGATTGACGCCGGCGTGGTCCGCTGCCCGCTGCACCACGCCTGCTTCGACTTGAAGACCGGAACTGCACTGCGGGCGCCGGCGCTCGACCCGGTTTCATGCTGGATCGTCGAGATCGAAGGCGATCACGCATTCGTCCGGCACAGGACGAACGTCGAGCGCAAAGCCGCCCCCTCCCCCGCTGACGTCACGAAGATCGTGATCGTCGGCGGCGGCGCGGCCGGCCTCGCTTGCGCGCTCGAACTGCGCCGTCTTGGCTACTCTGGCGCCGTCACAATCGTCAGCGCCGATGCCGATCCCCCCTGCGACCGCCCCAACCTCTCCAAGGATTATCTCGCAGGCACGGCCCAGGAGGAATGGCTGTGGCTGCGTGGCGACGACTGGTACTCAGAGAACAACATCGACCTGATGCTTTCGACCGACGTCGCGCGCGTCGATTCGGAAGCGCGCGTCGTCCACTGCGCTTCCGGCCAGCAGCTCCAATATGACAAGCTGCTGATTGCAACCGGCGCGGAGCCCAACCGGCTCACCCTTCCCGGCTTCGACTCACCCAACGTGTTCACGCTGCGCACCGTCGCCGACGCGCGGGCGATCGTCGAGCGGGCGCGGGAGGGGGCGCGCGCGGTCATCATCGGCGCGAGCTTCATCGGCCTCGAAGCCGCGGCGGCACTGCGCCAGCGCAAGGTCGCGGTCGCGGTCGTCTCGGTCGAGGAAGTCCCGCTCGAACATGTCTTCGGCTCGGAGCTCGGGCGCGACCTGCAAGCGCTGCATGAGAGCAACGGCGTCCGCTTTCACTTAAGCTCAGTCGTCGAAAGCTTCGACGGCAAAGCAGTAAACCTCGGCGGTGGTGAACGGATCGACGCCGACCTGGTGGTGGTCGGCATCGGCGTGCGGCCGCGCTTGGGCGTCGCCGAAAGCGCTGGCGCGAGGATCGACCGCGGAGTGGTCGTCGACGAGTTCCTCGAAAGCTCTGTGCCCGGAGTCTACGCGGCCGGGGACATTGCCGCCTTTCCCGATCCCTTCACCGGCGAGCGCGCGCGCATCGAGCATTGGGTCGTCGCCGAACGCCAGGGCGAAATCGCCGCGGCGAACATGCTCGGCCAGCGCAAGCGCTTTCAATCCGCGCCGTTCTTCTGGACCGAGCAATATGGAGTCGCCCTTCGCTATGTCGGACGCGCCAGCGGCTGGGATGCGGTCACATGCGAAGGCGACCTCGCGAGCGGGTCGCTCGTGGCCCGCTACTTCGCGGGAGGGAGACACTGCGCCACGGCCACGATTGGGCGCGATAAGGAAAATCTCGAAGACGAATTGCGGCTCGAATCGCGCGTCCACGCCAATAGCTGAGCGTCGGCGGTACATAAACGAAGCGGCCGCGCTGCTTGAGCCCGACCGCTTCGGCGAGGCGTGTTCGTGTCCGCTAAGAAGGACCACCCCGCACGCCTATCAACAACAGTATCGCGACTAGGCTCCAGAGGGCATCTGCACGCGTGCCACTCTGGAACAGTCAGCCTTCCAGGGCTGCCATCAGGCTCGCGTTGCCGCCCGCGGCGGTCGTGTCGATGCAGGTCACGCGCTCGGTCGCGAAGCGCGCGACATAATGCGGGCCGCCGGCCTTGGGGCCGGTTCCGGAAAGCCCTTCCCCGCCGAACGGCTGGCTTTCGACCACCGCGCCGATCTGGTTGCGGTTGACGTAAAAATTGCCGACCCGGGCGTGCTCCTCGACAAAATCGCGCACGCTATCGATGCGGCTCTGCAGGCCGAGCGTCAGGCCGTATCCGGTGGCGTTGATCTCCTCGACCACCTTGCCGAGCTTCTCGCCGTCGAAGCGGATGACGTGCAGGATCGGGCCGAAATTCTCCCGGTTGAGCTCGCTCAGGGAGCCGATCTCGTACAATGCGGGAGAAACGAAGCTGCCGTGCGCCGCTTCGTTCGGTTGCGGCATGCGGCAAATGCGCTTTGCATACTTGTCTAGCCAGTCGAGATGCTCGTCGAGCAGCCGTTTCGCATCCTCGTCGATGACCGGACCGACATCGGTCGCAAGGTCGCGCGGATCGCCGACCTTCAACGCCTGCATGGCGCCGCCAATCATCGCGATCATCCCGTCGGCGACGTCGTCCTGGACGAAGATCACGCGGCAAGCGGAGCAACGCTGGCCGGCGCTCTGGAACGCCGAGGAAATCACATCGCGGGTCACCTGCTCGGGCAGGGCCGAAGAATCGACAATCATCGCGTTCTGACCGCCGGTCTCGGCGATCAGCGGAATGATCGGCCCGTCACGCTCGGCGAGCGTGCGGTTGATGAGCCGCGCCGTGTCGGTCGAACCGGTGAACGCGACGCCGGCAAGCAGCGGATGAGCAGTGAGCGCGGCGCCGACGCGCCCGTCGCCTGGCGCAAGCTGGACCACCTCTTTGGCGAAACCGGCCTGGTGGAAGAGGTCGATGGCGAGCGCTCCGATCAGCGGCGTCTGCTCGGCGGGTTTGGCAATCGCCGTGTTGCCGGCCGCCAGCGCGGCGGCCACTGGCCCGGTGAAGATCGCCAGTGGGAAATTCCACGGCGAGATGCAGGCGAACACGCCGCGGCCATGAAGCCTCAGCTCATTCTGCTCACCAGTGGGGCCCGGGAGCTGCATCGGCCGCGTGAACTGGCGCCGCGCCTCGGATGCGTAGAAGCGGAGGAAATCGACCGCCTCGCGCACCTCCAGGATCGCGTCGGGCAGTGTCTTTCCCGCTTCGCGAATGCACAGCGAATAAAATTCTTCGCGGTGCTGCTCGTAGAGATCGGCCGTGCGTTCCAGCAGCCGGGCCCGGGCCTCCCCGCCGAGCGCATCCCACGCCAGCTGCGCCGCATGGCCCGCGCGAACCATCCGGTCGACATCGTCGGCGGTCGCTTCGAACACCGTCCCCACTTCGATCCGCCGGTCGCTAGGTGAGGTGACGGCTCGTGCCTGCCCCGCTCCGAGCGTCGGTCTCGCTTCCCACCTGCGGCTTTCGAGCGCCTTCAGTCGCTCCAGCACCGGTTCGCGCTCCAGCGCGTCGGAGAGGTCCAGCCCGGCGCTGTTGTGCCGCTCGCGCCCGAACACGTCCCGGGGCAGCATGATCTTGGGATTGCGCTTGGGCTCCAGCCCCTCGAGCTCCGCGACGGGATCGCGCACCAGCTCGCCGATCGAGACCTGCTCGTCCGCGATCCGGTTGACGAAACTCGAATTGGCGCCGTTCTCTAACAGGCGGCGAACGAGATAGGCGAGTAGCTCCTTGTGACTGCCGACCGGGGCATAAATGCGCACCGGCGTCGGCGTATCGCCGATGGCGCGTTCGAGCCGCGCGAGCTCCTCGTACAGCTCCTCGGCCATGCCGTGCAGGCGCTGAAACTCGAATTCCCGGCCCCTCGCAAGCGACTTGATCTGCCCGATCGTGTTCGCGTTGTGCGTGCCGAAAGCCGGGTAGATGGCATCGTCCGCGGCCAGCAGGCATTTCGCGCAGGCGAGATAGGAAACGTCGGTCGCGACCTTGCGCGTGAACACCGGGTAATCCGGCAATCCGCCGACCTGCGCCGCCTTGATCTCCGTGTCCCAATAGGCGCCCTTGACCAGGCGGCACATCAGTTTGCGCCCGTGCGCGCGCGCCGCTGCGATCACCCAGTCGCACAAGGGAACCGCGCGCTTCTGATAAGCCTGGATGGCGATGCCGAAGCCCGCCCAGCCGTTGGCGAACAGCGCGTCGTCCCCAAGCAGCGCCTCGAACACGTCCATCTGCAGCTCGAGCCGGTCGGCCTCTTCGGCATCGATCGTCAAATGGACGTCGGCCTCAGACGCTTTGAGCGCCAGCTCGCGCATGACGGGGATCACCGCAGCCAGGGCTTCGTCGCGGTGGGTATATTCGAAGCGCGGGTGCAGCGCCGTCAGCTTGACGGAAATGCCCGGGGACTTGCGAAAGCCGCCCTTCGCCTCGCGCGCGATGCGGTCGAGGGCCGTCCGATACGCCTCTGCATAACGATCGGCATCCGCGTAGGTCTTGGCCGCCTCGCCGAGCATGTCGAAGCTGTGGCTGAGCCCCTGCCGCTGCTCGGGCTCGGCGCGCCTCAGCGCTTCGCCAATGTTGCGGCCGAAGACGAAGTTACGGCCGAGGATCTTCATCGCCTCGCGCACCGCCGCGCGGACGACCGGTTCGCCGAGGCGCCCGACGGCGCGTCCGAGCGCGGCTTTCCAATTGTCCGACCGGTCTTGCGCGCCCTCGAGCACCTTGCCGGTGAGCAGCAACGAGAAGGTCGCGGCGTTGACGAAGGCCGAATCCGAACGGCCGAGCTTGTCCGACCAGTCGGGTCCCGACAGCTTGTCGGCAATCAGCTCGTCGGCGGTGTGGGCATCGGGAATCCGCAGCAGCGCCTCGGCGAGGCACATCATCGCGATGCCTTCGTCCGATCCCAGATCGTAGGCGTGTAGGAATGCGTCCACTCCGGACGGCTTGTGACCGCGAACGCCCTTCACCAGCGCGCGCGCCGCTGCCATCGCTTCGCCGAGCTCGGAAGCGCTCAGCCGCGCCTGTGCAAGGCGCTCGTCGACGACCGCGTCCTCCGCCGGCCTGTACGCGCGCCGGAGCGCGGTTCGGTCGACCGCCAACGAAAGGGACAGTCCCTCGTTCGAGGGACTGCCGCCGTTCACGCCGGCTGCCCGTGGCAATGCTTGTACTTCTTGCCCGAGCCGCACGGGCACGGAGCATTGCGGCTGATCGGCGCTTCAACGACGCCACCGGCAATGTCTCGCAGCGGCATATGCGGCTGCGGAATGTTGAGCAGCGGCGGCAGGTTCGGCATCAACCCGCGCGCCGCGGCATCGATGTCGGCGGTGTCGTCGTCAGCCGAGAACGGGTCGAGGTGCTGGGTGATGAAGTCCGGCAGAACCGGCGGCGGCGCCGGCTGCAGCTGGATCTGCGCGCGCATGAGGATGCGGGTCACTTCCTCGCGGATCGACACCAGCAGCCGTTCGAACAGCAGGAACGCCTCCTGCTTATATTCGTCGATCGGCTTCTTCTGCGCATAGCTGCGCAAATGGATGACCTGGCGAAGCGCGTCGAGGGTGGCGAGATGTTCCTTCCAATGTTGGTCGAGCGTCTGCAGCAGCACCTGCTTTTCGATGTCCGCCCAACGCTCCGGTTCGACCTCCTGGACCTTGGCCGCCATGGTCTCGTCGGCGAGCGTCTGCAGCCGCTCGGTGATGATCTCCGGATCGACCGCCTCTTCCTCCAGCCAGTCGCCGATCGGCGGCTGAAGCCCGAAGATTTCCTCGACGCTCTCCTTCAGCGCCTCGATGTTCCACTGCTCCGGATAGGTGCCCTCCGGACAGTTCACGGCGACGATCGCGGCGGCCGTTTCGGCGCGCATATCGGTGATAACTTCACTGACGCTCTCGGCATCCATGATGTCGGAGCGCTGTTCGTAAATCACCTTGCGCTGGTCGTTCATCACATCGTCGAATTCGACGACCTGCTTGCGGATGTCGTAGTTGCGCGCCTCGACCTTCTTCTGCGCGGTCTCGATCGCCTTGGAAATCCAGGGCGAAATGATCGCCTCGCCATCCTCGAGGTTCTTGTTCATCAGTCGCGAGAACATCGTCTGCGGCCCGAAGATACGCAGCAGATCATCGTCGAGGCTGAGGTAGAATTTGGAGAGGCCCGGATCACCCTGGCGCCCCGAACGGCCGCGCAGCTGGTTGTCGATGCGGCGGCTCTCGTGGCGCTCGGTGCCGAGCACGTAAAGCCCACCCGAATCGAGCACCCGCTGCTTTTCCTCGGCAATTTCGACACGGACCTTTTCGGCCTGTGCCTGGTACTCGGGCGTTCCCTCGACGAGGTCGGGATGCTCGTCGAGCATCCGGAATTCGAGGTTGCCGCCGAGTTGGATGTCGGTGCCGCGGCCGGCCATGTTGGTGGCAATGGTGACCGCGCCCATCCGCCCCGCCTGGGCGACGATATGGGCCTCCTGCTCGTGGAAGCGGGCATTGAGAACCGAGTGTTTGATCTTCTCATGATCGAGGAACTCGGACAGCATTTCCGACTTCTCGATGGACACGGTGCCAACGAGGACCGGCTGCCCTGTCTCCTGCTTGGCCTTGATCTCCTTGGCGATGGCCGCGAACTTCTCGGTCATCGTCTTGTAGAATTCGTCGTCCTCGTCGATCCGCTGCACTGGCACGTTGGTCGGGATCGCGACGACGTTCATCTTGTAGATGTCGAAGAATTCCGGCGCCTCGGTCATCGCCGTGCCGGTCATGCCCGACAGCTTCGGGTACATGCGGAAATAATTCTGGAAGGTGATCGACGCGAGCGTCTGGTTCTCGGGCTCGATCTGGACCGCTTCCTTCGCCTCGACTGCCTGGTGAAGCCCATCCGACCAGCGGCGGCCGTCCATCATTCGGCCGGTGAATTCGTCGATAATGACGACTTTGCCGTCTTTGACGATATAGTCGATATCCTTCTTGAACATGGCGTTGGCCTTGAGCGCCTGGTTCAAGTGGTGGACGACCTGGGTGTTGGCGATGTCGTAGAGGTTGCGGCCCTCGATCAGCCCGGCCGCCTCAAGCATGCGCTCGGCCTTCTCGGTGCCCTCCTCGGTAAGGACGACGCTCTTCTGCTTCTCGTCCTTCTCGTAATCCGACGGCTTGAACGTCTTCACGATGCCGTCGACCGAGATGTAGAGATCCGATTTGTCATCGGTCGGCCCGGAAATGATCAGCGGCGTCCGCGCCTCGTCGATGAGGATCGAATCGACCTCGTCGACGATCGCGAAATTGAACGGCCGCTGGACCATCTGGTCGCGGCTGAATTTCATGTTGTCGCGCAGGTAATCGAAGCCGAGCTCGTTGTTCGTCGCGTAGGTGATGTCGGCGTTGTAGGCGTCGCTGCGCTGCTGGTCGGTGAGGTTGGGAACGATCACGCCCACGCTCATTCCGAGGAAGCGGTAGATCTGGCCCATCCAGCCCGCGTCGCGCGCGGCGAGATAGTCGTTGACGGTGACGACATGGACGCCCTTGCCCTCAAGCGCATTCAAATAGACCGCGAGCGTCGCGACGAGCGTCTTGCCTTCGCCGGTCTTCATCTCGGCGATCTCGCCGCGATGAAGCGCGATGCCGCCGATCAGCTGAACGTCGTAATGGCGCTGGCCGAGCGTGCGCACCGCGGCCTCGCGGACGGTCGCGAATGCCTCCGGCAGCAGATCGTCGAGCTTTTCGCCATTGGCGAGCCGTGCACGGAAGCGCTCGGTCTGGGCGCGCAGCTCATCGTCGGAAAGTGCCGAGATGTTGGGCTCGAATCCGTTGACCGCCTCGACATACTTGCCGAGGCTACGGACATAGCGATCGTTGGAGGATCCGAAGACGCTCTTTGCCAGTGCGGCGAACATGGAATTCCCTTAAAAGCCCGCGCGTTCAAGCGGCAGGAAAACCTTACGCCGACGCTCCGGGAAACTGTCGCGGGCGATGTAAGGAGCGCCCTTGCGCTAGTCAATTAAAGGAGCCGTGAACAAATGGCGGAAATGACCGGCGGATGCCTGTGCGGCACGGTTCGCTATGAGCTTAAGAGCGCGCCGTTCGATTGCGGCTGGTGTCATTGCCGAACGTGCCAGCTGAGCAGCGGGACTCCGGCGCAGGCGTTTGCCAGCGTCAAGCGCGGCGACTGGATTGCGACCGCCGGTGCGGACAGCATCCGCGCCGTCCAATCGAGCAGCTTCGGCCAGCGCTACTTCTGCGGCAACTGCGGCACCCCGCTCTATGTCACCGTCGATCACCAGCCGGAAACGCTCGACTTCAGCGTGGTCACGCTCGACGATCCGGACGCCGTCCCGCCCGAATATCACATCTTCTGGTCGAGCAAGATCGGCTGGTTCAACCTCGACGATGACCTGCCGCGACATGATCGATTCCGCCCCGGCACGACAGGTCTCAGCGGGACCGAGCCTCCAGACGATAGCTCGATGACGGGCGGAGCCAATGGGTAGGCCGCTGCTGGGGCGATGAGCGACGTCCCCACGATCGAATGAGGGACAGTCCCCATCCGGGGACAGTCCCTTGCTTATCGATTAGAGATTGCCCTCGAGCCACTGCTGGATCTGGCTGCGCGGAGCGGCGCCGACTTTCTGCGCGACGGGCTGGCCGCCCTTGAACAGCAGCATGGTCGGGATGCCACGCACGCCGTAGCGGCTCGGGATATCGGGGTTCTCGTCGATGTTGAGCTTGGCGACGGTGAGTTTGTCGCCGAGGTCGTTGGAAATATCCTCGAGCGCAGGAGCGATCATCCGGCACGGCCCGCACCATTCCGCCCAGAAATCGACGAGCACTGGACTCTCGGAACCGAGGACGTCGGACGCAAAGCTCTGGTCGGTGACGGTCTTGGTGGCCATGGCGGGCGAATCTCCTGGAGCAAAAGGTTAACGACCATATGGGCGCTCATTCGGACGCTCTCAAGGCGTGAATTCGATCAGCGTCGGCCCCGCCGTGTAGAGCAGCGCCGTGCTCACGGTGTGTCCGGGAAAGATGACCTGCAGCGCCTCGGCGTAGGCGGTCATCTGCGCCCGATGCGCGTTCGGAATCTCGGAATCGCTCCCCGGCACCTTCCCGGTCTTGAAGTCGATGACCGAGACTCGCGCCTGTTCGACAAGAAGGCGGTCGACCGTTCCGGCGATGACGCGCCCGTCCGGCAGAGTGGCGGCAAGCGGCGCTTCCGCCAGTGATCCCGGGCCGAACAAATGCACGAACCGCGGATCGGAAAGGACGGCGCAGACCTGGGTGACGATCTCATTACGAAGCGCGGCGTCGGCGAGTCCCGCCGACCGTTCCAGCCAGCGGTCCGCGGCCGCTGCGCGGGCGCCTGGATCGAGCGTCGGCAGGCGTTCGAGAAGCTGGTGAATCCAGGTGCCGCGCTGCGCGGCGGCGCGCATTGCCGTGCTCGGCGGCGGGGCGCTTTCCTCATCGGCGGCAATCGCCGATGGTGCGAGCGGCCGCGGCGGCCTCGCCTCGGGCGGTGCCAGACGTTGAGTCCATTGCGGGAGAACCACCGGCGGGAGGTCCGCGTTGCCCTTGGCGCGCCGAACTGCTGGAGCGGCGCCATAGCCATAGCGAAGCGCGACATGATCCTCGCCGGGCGCGGCGGTTATCGCCTGCATCGCTGCTTCGACGATCGCGTGCCAGCACTTGGCCGGGCGCGGATCGGAGCCGTCCTTCTTCTCCTTGGGCCTGACACCGCTGACGATCAGCCGATCGGCGGCGCGGGTCAGCGCGACATAGAGCAGCCGCATGTGCTCCTCGAGATCGCGCTTCTCCTCGGCGACGATCATGTCGCCGAACGGCGGGCAGCGCTCATCCTTCTTGGGCCGCAGCAACGGTGCGCTGCCGGCGCCGGCGATCTCTATGTCGAGGGTGATCGGGGTGCGGCCGAGCTTAGCAGGATCCGCGGTCGCGTCGGCAAGGATCACGACGGGCGCTTCCAGCCCCTTGGCACCATGGACCGTCATCACGCGGACCTCGTTCATCGGCTGTCCGGGATCGCGCTGGACATCGACGGTGCCACGCGAAAACCAATCGAGGAACCGGTCGAGCGACGGCGTCTCGTTGCGCTCAAATTCGAGGGCGCTGTTCATCAGCTCGTCGATCGCGTCGCGCGCCGCCATTCCGAGCCGAGAATAAAGCCGCCGCCGCCCCTGCATCGGTCCGCTCAAGATGGTTTCCAGGAACCGTGAGGGCGTGGTGAAGTCAGCGATTCGGAGCAGTTCGGCGAGAGACTCATGGGCCGTCCGGAACGGCTCACTCTCCGCCGAACGCCGCCGAAGCTCACGCCACAGGCTGACCTTCCGGCCGTAGGCGAGCGCCCGGAGCTGCTCCTGATCCCAGCCGATCAGCGGCGACACCAGCAAACAGGCGAGACTCAGGTCGTCGTTCGGCTGCACGGTAAACTTGATCGCCGCAATCAGGTCCTGGACCGCCAGTGGCTGATGCAATTGAAGCCGGTCCACGCCAGCCACCGGCACTCCCGCGGAGAACAAGCGGGCGACGATCAGCGATGCGAGGCCGGCACGGCTCCGCACCAGCACAAGGACATCGCCTGGCGTCAGCGGCCGGTTGGTCGACGCGAGAACCGGCGCTTCGTCAATCATCGCCTTGATGCGCTCAGCGAGCGCGTCGGCATATTGACGATCGCGCAGCGAGATCCAGCGCTCCTCACCCTCGTCGCTTTCGTCCGGCGATTCCTCGACCGCGAATGGATGCCACAGCTCGACCAAACCGGCGCGCTCGCGATGATGCGCACGGTGCGGCGGCGGTGGCTGGCGGAGCGCGAGCGCTTCGTGCCCAACGGTCCCAATCACCGCGTCCACCACGTCGAGGACCGGCTGCGCCGAACGAAAGCTCGCCGCGATAGACAAATCGCGAAATTCGGTTGGCGAATCGGCATCGCCGAGGCTCCGGGCCCGCCGCTTGAACATCTCGCGCGCCTCGACGAACCGTTCGGGGTCGCTGCCCTGGAAGGCGTAAATGGCCTGCTTGAAGTCGCCGACCATGAACAAGGTGCGGGTGCGGCGCTCGGCCTCGCTCGATCCGCTGAAGAATTCGTCGACGAGCTGTTCGACGATTTCCCACTGCGCGGCATTGGTGTCCTGAGCCTCGTCGACCAGCACATGGTCGACCTGCCGGTCGAGCTTGTAGCGCACCCACTCGCCCATGCCGGGTCGCTTCAGCAGGCGCCGTGACCATTCGATCAGATCATTGAAGTCGGCAACCCCGGCCGCGCGCTTGGCCTCGGTATAGGCGCGCGCGAAGGCCTGCCCCGCGCGCAAGCCGGCGGCGATGTCGCTGGCCAGCCTGGCGCGGCTGCGCAGCGCGCGCAGGCCGAGTAGCCAAGCGGCGAACTGCCCCGCGAGATCGATGTAAGCCGGTTCGGCGGCAATCTGCTTCGGCGACGGCTTGCACAGCTCGCCCGCCTTGGTGACGATACATTCGCCAAGATCATCGAGCGAATTGGCGCGCTCCTCGGGCGTCGCCGCCAGCCACGCGGTGAGATGGCCGACGATCGTCCGTGCCTTGGTGCCGTCGCCCCAAGCGCGATTGGCGGCAATCAGCCGCTCGAAAAGCTCAAGGTCGAACGCGCCGTCCTTGCACGCCCGGACGATCATCTCCTCGACCGGGCCTTGCGGCACATCGAGCAAGTGCCGGATCATGCTTTCGATCAGGTCCGCCGGCCCGAGGGCCG
>Ga0070680_100001659_pt1 | contig 16270 bp, 14 predicted proteins | sample KBSC73BmetaG_FD_64672 | JGI IMG/M metagenome (GOLD analysis project Ga0070680, IMG submission 64672) | Corn rhizosphere microbial communities from Kellogg Biological Station, Michigan, USA - KBS C7-3B metaG | ecosystem: Host-associated > Plants > Roots > Rhizosphere | place: USA: Michigan...
TCCGCCGCAATTGCGGCGCTCGAGCTCTACTGGACCGGCGCCCGGGTCACCTTGGTCCACCGCGGGCCGGGCATCCACCACCACGTGAAGTACTGGATCAAGCCCAATATCGAGAACCGCATTAAAAACGGCGAGATACAGGCTTATTTTGGATCGAAAATCCGCGAAATACATCCGGACCACGTGGTTCTCGATACACCCGCCGGACCCCTCACCGTCCGTAATGATTTCGTTTTCGCGATGACCGGCTACAGCCCGGATCTGAAGTTTCTGAACGCCGCCGGCATTACGCTCGAACCGGAAACGCTCAGGCCGCGCACCGATCCCGCCACGCTCGAAAGCGAACGAAAAGGTGTGTTCCTGGCGGGTGTGATTGTGGCCGGAATGCACACCAACGAGATATTCATCGAAAATGGAAGATTCCACGGACGCCAAATCGCACAGGCGATCCGTGCGCAACTGGTGTAGTTCGGGATATTGTTCTGGAACTGTGATTTTGAACACTTAAGTACCCCTGACTGGAAACGCGTGTGTTTGTCACGAATCCGCGCCGCGAGTCACTGAATCATTAGAAAATGAGGAAGTACGGCGCACGGCGCTGTGGAGAATAAGAAGGGGCAAAATGTTCAACTCGCTGCTAAATTCCCTGTTCGGTTGCGCTCATAAGAGAACGACTTTTCCTATAACCCCATCTCGCAGGACGCAGTTGATGGATGCCACCCGCCGCGGCACATACGTCACCTGTCTCGATTGCGGGAAGGAATTTGATTACAGTTGGCAGGACATGCGGGTTGGTCAGGCAGTGGAGTCGCGTTCCGCGGCTGCAGCACAGACTTTCTCGACAGTAAATCGCTGATCCACGCCTTGCGAATTAAAAGCCGGTTTCACGATGAAACTTCAAGGGGCAAACCGTTCAGGTTTGCCCCTTTGGCTTTTTGGCGCAACGACTCTTCTGTTTTTTGGAAAATCGCTCTTCAGAGTTCCATTTATCGAACCGCAAACTGGTGAAGAGCGCTTAATATTTCGTGGCCGAATGAGTCGGCTTTTCGCTCTCCGATCCCGACTACTTCCATCAGTTGGCTCAGGTTCGAAGGCTCCCTGCGGCACAGGTCCGCAAGGCTCGCGTCATTCAGGATCATGAACGCCGGGACGCCGCGCTCCCGGGCGAATCGCCTTCGCCATTCGCGCATGTGCTGCAGGAGCGCCGAATCCGGCTGTGCGGAAACTCGCGCAGTCGCAGCGGCCCTGCGTTCTCCCGCGCTCATCCATTCGAGTTCCGCGGTGCAGACGTCGCAGGCGCCGCAGCTCTCCCACTTCGGAGTTTCGCCGAAATGGAGGCAGATTTCCCGGTGCCGGCAGGCGCGACCCTCGGCGAAACGGCGAATCGCGTGATACGCGTCCCACGCGCGCCGCTGTTCCTGCACATCTTTCATGTTTTGAATGAAGTAGGCAAGCAGCCCGGCGTCTCGCGTCTGCCAGAGAAGGGCGCAATCCGCCGGCTCCCCGTCGCGCCCCGCGCGTCCGGCCTCCTGATAATACTGCTCGATCGATTTCGGCAGCGCCAGATGAATCACCGCCCGGACTGACGGTTTGTTGATGCCCAGCCCGAACGCGATCGTGCCCACCAGCACCCGGACCTCATCCGACATCCAGATCTCCTGGTTCCGCGTGCGCTCCTCGTTCTCCATGCGGCCGTGATAAGGCACCGCCTGAATGCCGTTTTTGCCCAGAAACGCTACCGTCTCGCCGACGCGCGCAATCGTGGGCGCGTAAATAATCGCCGTCGAGCCCGCATAGACTTCCATCGCCGCTAATAAAAGCCGGTTTTGCGAATCGCCGCTGCACAATTTCACCTGGTAATTCAAATTCTTCCGGTGAAAACTGGCAATATATTTATGCGGTTCCCGCAGTTTCAACTGCCGTAGCAGGTCGTGCCGGACGCGCTGCGTCGCGCTCGCCGTAAATGCGGCGATCGGCCGGTCGGGAAATTCATCCCGAAGACGACTCAACTGCCGGTATTCTGGCCGGAATTCATGGCCCCACTCGGAGATGCAGTGCGCTTCATCGATGGCGAAAAACGCCAGCGGAACCCGGTGAAGAAAGTCGAAAAAATCCCCGCGCAGCAGGCGTTCCGGCGAGACATAAAGCAGCCTGAATTCTCCGCGCGTCGCGCGTCGCATCAGATCCTGCTGCTCTGCCCATGCGATCTGGCTGTTCAGCGCCGCCGCGGGAATTCCCATTTCGGCAAGCTGCGCCGCCTGATCCGCCATCAGCGCAATCAGCGGCGAAACCACAATCGCAGTTTGCCCGGAAACGACGGCCGGAAGCTGGTAGCAGAGCGATTTGCCACCGCCTGTCGGCATCACGACTGCAACGTCGTTTCCACCGATAATGCTTTCAACAATGCGGCCCTGCAGAGGGCGGAACTGCTCATAGCCCCAGTATTTGCGCAGAACGGAGTGCAGATCGGGGGCGGCCACGGGATAAACCGATTATTGCGCCCACGCGCCGCTCGCGCTAGCGGCCCGGTTCCACAACCTGCCGCACGGTGTGGTCATAACCCGTCTCATTTGCCTGAAAGGTGATCTCGAGCCGCTCCGATTTGTGGGGGTTGTACACGAGCGCGGGTCGAAAACACGCAATGCATGTCGCGCCGTGATATCGCACGCTCGGGTAAGCCACGCCGTTCGAACCGGTCTCGAGCAACCGCCGGGCGAGCGACTGGGACGCGGCGTAACACTCCGGTACCGGCTCGGGCCGAAGGTATTCGGAAAAATCCTCCGCGGGTTCCAGAACATGGAACTGCGCTCTGAAATCCGCCAGCCAGTCGTCGAATGTGGATACGTCCCGCGAAGGCCGCCGATACGGCGCGTCCGGCACGATGATGTCGCTCAGGCGCCGGCTTTTGTGATACGCCACCTCGGCGATCGACGCCTCTTGTCGATCCGCCGCATACCAGGCGCCCCGCGTATCGCCATTGAATCGCGACCCCGATTCGTTCGGGTGCGTGTAAGCGGCATTCACTATGTGCGCGTTCGGAATACCGTACACCAGCTCAAACGTACTGATGCCGATGAACCCTCGCTCTTCACCCTGAACCCGATCGTTCGTCGCGCCGTCGAGGAGGATCAAATCCCTGAGTTCCTGCTCATTTTCGGCGAGCGATGACAGCACCGTTCCGCTCTCGCTGTAGCGAGACGGAATCAGCCGGTGCGCATTCCCCCAGTCGAGAACGGAAATCCGCGGATCTTTCAGCGCCCGCCCCGCCACGCGTCCAGCATCCGGCGCACCTGAAGCATTCCCGGCTGTCCCTGGCGAATCATGTAGTCGATCGGCGCGTCTCCCGCGAATAAGCTTCCTCGATTGCCCAGCGTCACCCAGCGGTCCGCCAGTTCCTGGCCGAAACAGATATGCAGCGCCTTATAGATCCCGATCACCAGCGAGATCCGCAGCAGCGTGTCCTGCGTCAGTCGCTGCTGGCCGGGTCTGCTTTTCCACGCATGAAAAGTCGATGAGGCGATGCCGCCGAGCAAACCACGCGAGTGGAACTCCGTCAGGCCCCATTTTTCGGCAATCCTGAGAAATCCTTTTATTGCGCTGCCGCTCAGCTCTTCACGAACGGCCGGGTCGGTCAAATCCGGCGCCCGGTCGAATGAGTAGCCTGCGATCGGAGGCGCGAGTGTTGTCGCCACGTTTCCTCGATTCCGAGATTATTTTCGCACGATATCGCGAGGCATGGCAATCCGCCGAGCACGCGTCGGCTCGCAAGTAGTTGAGAACTCAGCCTCTCAGCCCCTTCAGAATGTCCCAGAACTCCGGAAACGAAACCGATGCCGCTTCGGCGTTCTCGATGGTCGAGGGCCCATCCGCGGCCAGCGCCGCCACGGCAAACGCCATCGCGATCCGGTGATCCCCGAAGGAATCGAAATTCGCCGCCCGAAATTTCTGCCGCCCCGGCACGCGCATTCCATCCGGCATGGTTTCCACGGTTATGCCCATGCGGTTGAAATTTTCCGCGACAGTCGCGATGCGATCCGTCTCTTTGATCCGAAGCTCCTGCGCATCCCGCACAATGAGGCCCTGCTCCGAAGCCGCGCCCAGAACCGCAAGCACCGGGATCTCATCGATCAGCGCCGCCGCCAGTTCTTTCTCGATGACGCCTCCGCGCACGGGCGCATGCCGAACCTGAATATCTCCAATGGGCTCCCCGTTCACCGATTCGATCCGAAGAACCGTAATCGGCGCGCCAATCGAAAGCAGAAAATCAAGCAGCGACGAGCGCGTCGGGTTCAGTCCGACATTCTGAATCACCAGACTCGAACCCGGCACAAGCAGACCAGCCACAAGAAAGAATGCAGCCGAAGAAAGATCGCTGGGAACGGTGACGTCGCGGCCGGTCAGTTTCGGCCTGCTCTGGAGTGTAATCACGCGCTGCGCGGAGCGGATGTCCGCGCCGAATTCCCGCAGCGCGATTTCCGTGTGATCGCGTGAGCGCACCGGTTCGCGCACGATCGTTTGCCCGTCGGCGAACATGCCCGCGAAAAGCACGCACGTCTTCACCTGCGCGCTGGCTACCGGCAGCGTGTAATCGATGGCGCGCAGTTCGCCGCCGCGAATCACCAGCGGCGTAAAACGGTTCTCTCGCGCTTCAATATGCGCTCCCATCTGAGCGAGCGGCTTCATCACGCGATCCATTGGCCGCCGCGAAAGCGACTCATCGCCGAAAATGCGGGTGGTGAAGGGCTGCCCCGCCAGCAGTCCGGACATCATGCGAATGGTTGATCCGGAATTGCCGGCGTCGAGATCGCTCGCAGGCGCGTTCCAGCCATCGAGGCCGCGGCCCTCAATCGTAACCGTTGTGCCCTGTTCTTCAACTTCAATTCCCAGCGCGCGCACGCATCCGAGCGTCGAATGGCAATCGGCGCCGGTCGAATAATTCGTAATGCGCGAAGGGCCTTCGGCGAGCGAAGCGATCATCGCATAGCGATGTGAAATCGATTTATCTCCGGGCAGGCGTACAACACCTTCCAGACGCCCCGCGGGGCTTACGGTCTGTCGCATGAAGCTTCATTGTAGAGTGGTGTCTTAACCCCTGTGCAAACTGAACCGGGCGTGGCTTCGCCGCCGCGCGCACTCTGTCCCGCTATGCCTGGCCGAGGCTTTTTAGTCTCGGGCAAGCGTACATTTTCGTTCCGAACGGCGGAATTGATGCTCAAAGAGGATGGCTTTTCTCCGGATCAAAGCGCGAGCTTTAACGGCGACGGTGGGAAAAACGAAAGCGATGGAGCATAATATCCATTTGGCCGGATTACCCCTGTACAGTTACGACGTGGCGCGTGGCCGTGCGCTCACAGTCGCAATTTCGGAGCTGATCGGAAATCGAATAGATCGCAATGCCACAGATCTTTAGTTCCAGTTCGAACTCTTTCGCCCGCGTGAGCATCATCCTCACGGTAATCACAATCGGCGTTTTGGGGGTATGCACGTGGGAATTGATTGCGGATTCGACGTGGGCCACCCGCCAGGGGGAGGCGCGCGAACAGCCGGTTCCCTTCAGCCATGCCCACCATGTAGGCTCGATGGGAATCGATTGCCGCTACTGCCACGCGTCGGTCGAGAATTCGGACTTCTCCATCGTGCCGCCCACCAGGACCTGCATGAACTGTCACTCGCAGATCTGGATCAATAGTCCAACGCTCGAGCCGGTACGCACCAGCTACGCCACCAATACTTCCATCCGCTGGACCAAGGTTTACGATCTGCCCGATTACGTTTACTTCAATCACAGCATCCACGTGAAGAAGGGCGTTGGCTGCGAAACCTGTCACGGTCGCGTCGATAATCAGGCGCTCACCTGGATGCAGCCATCGCTCGAGATGCGCTGGTGCCTCGATTGCCACCGGCACCCCGAAAAGTACGTGAGGCCGCGCGAATTCGTTACCACCATGGGTTACACGCCTTCTGAACCCCAGGAAGTGATTGGCGCAAGACTTGTGAAGGAATACCACATTCTTAAGCTGGAGACCTGCTGGACGTGCCATCGATAGCTATGGCCATCGATAGAGATGCCTGACAGAAATGAACGATAACAGTAATCTGAATCTGCATTCGATCCGGACGGCGCTCGAAAAGGCCAAAGGCCCGAACTACTGGCGTAGTCTCGATGAATTGTTTTCGGTCGATGGTTTCAAGGAATTCCTGCACCGCGAGTTTCCGCGCCAGGCCGGTGAATGGATCGACGATGAAGGCCGTCGAAATTTCATCAAGCTCATGGGCGCGTCGCTGGCGCTCGCGGGGATGACGGCCTGTTCCAAGCAGCCGACTGAATTTCTCGTCCCCTATGTGGAACAGCCGGAAGAGCTTGTTCCCGGCAAGCCGCTGTTTTTCGCGACCGCCTTTCCGGTTCACGGCGTCGCCAATCCGGTGCTCGTCGAAAGCCACTCATACCGTCCGACCAAAGTGGAAGGCAATCCGGAACATCCGGCCAGCCTTGGTTCGGCCGATGTGGCGACCCAGGCCTCGATTCTCGGCCTCTACGACCCGGACCGGCTGCAGACGGTCAATTACATCGGCGAAACGCGCTCTTACACCGCATTTCTGCAGGCGATGATCCGGCAGTTTGCGCTTCAGCGCGCAAAGAACGGCGCCGGCATTCGCATCCTTACGGAGAGCGTTACTTCTCCCACCCTGTACTCGCAGATTCAGTCTGTTCTGAAGGATTACCCGCAGGCGAAGTGGTACCAGTGGGAGCCGCTGAACCATGGCCGCCGCATGGGCGCATATCTCGCGTTCGGCGAGTTCGTCAATCCGGTCTATAAATTCGATCAGGCCGACCTCGTACTGTCGATCGATAGCAATTTCCTTGGAAGCGGTCCGGGGGGCGTGCGCTACGCCCGGGATTTCATTTCAAAGCGACATCTTCGCGGGGGCGGAAGCACGCAGAGCCGCTTCTACGCCGTTGAAACCACGCCCACCAATACGGGCGCCAAGGCTGACCACAGACAGGCGATCAAGCCTTCCGAAGTCGTTGGATTCGTACGGGCGCTCGCGGCTGCGGTCGGCGGAGGCGCTCCGGGCGGAGGCGGCGAACTGGCCAATTCCGCGTTTTTCCAGAACCTCGTCAAAGAGCTGCAGGGCGCGCGTGGCCGCTCGATTGTCATTGCAGGCGACGATCAATCGGCGGAGGTTCAGGCGGTCGCGCACTATATCAATCAGCAGCTGGGAAATATCGGGAAGACGGTTGTGCTCACGCCGTCGCTCGAGCAGAAGCCGGTCGATCAGTTCGCCGATATTCAGGCGCTGGTGAACGATCTCAACTCCGGCGCGGTGGATCTGCTGCTGATCATCGGCGGCAATCCCGCATTTAACACCCCGCCGGCTCTGAATGTTCGCGCCGCCATCCAGCGCGCCAAAATGCGGGTTCGCGTCGGCCAGTACGATGACGAGACCACGGAGCTGTGCCAGTGGGTCATTCCCGAAGCGCATCCTTATGAAGCATGGTCGGATGCGCCGGCTTATGACGGTACGGTCACCATCATGCAGCCGCTGATCGCGCCGCTTTATAACGGAAAATCGGCCCACGAAATCCTCGCGGCTTTTTCAGAAACTCCAGAGATTTCCGGTTATCAGATCCTGCGCAATTACTGGCAGGACAAGCGGAAAGGCGCGGATTTCGAAACCTGGTGGCGCCGTTCGGTCCACGACGGGTTTATTCGCGATTCGGCGCCCGCCCCGGTAAACGGCGCGGCGAAGCTGGCGCCGCCGCAGGGCCCGCATCAGGAAGGCGCTGCGAGCGGGTTAGAGGTGTCCTTCCACCCCGATCCCTACATTCTCGACGGCCGCTATGCCAACAATGCATGGCTGCAGGAACTGCCTCGTCCCATCACGCGGCTCACCTGGGATAACGCCGTCATCGTCAGCCAGAAAACGGCTCAACAGCTTGGCGTTACGGATGAAGATCAGGTGGAAATCTCGGCCAATGGTTACACCGTCAGGGGCGCAGTCTGGCGCATGCCCGGCCAGCCCGATGGATCGATCGCGCTTTCCCTCGGATACGGGCACCGCCGCATCGGACGAGCCGCCATGGGCGCCGGATTCAATGTTTATCCGCTGCGGTCGTTCGCGAATCCGGTTTATCTCCGCGGCGCTCAGGTGCGAAAGACGGGCGATCGTTTCCGCCTCGCGGCCGTGCAGCACCATTTCGCCATGGAAGGCCGCGAACCGGTGCACGCCGGCTCGCTCGAAGAGTACAAAAGCGATCCGCTGTTCGCTCAAAAAGCGAGCCAAACCCCGAACAAGCTGATCACGATTTTCCCGCAGACGTTCGAATATCACGGTTACGCGTGGGGCATGGCGATCGACCTCACCGCCTGCGTGGGATGCAACGCCTGCGTCGTCGCCTGTCAGGCTGAAAACAATATCGCTGTCGTGGGCAAAGAGCAGGTTCTCAATACGCGCGAAATGCACTGGATTCGCGTGGATCGCTATTACAAAGGACATCCGGAGTCGCCCGAGATGTACTTCCAGCCCGTGCCCTGCATGCACTGCGAGGACGCGCCCTGCGAAATCGTTTGTCCGGTGGCCGCCACCGAAACCGACCAGGAAGGCCTGAACAACATGGTCTACAACCGCTGCGTCGGCACTCGCTACTGTTCGAACAACTGTCCATATAAGGTCCGGCGCTTCAACTTCCTGCTCTTCAGTGACTGGACTACGGAGAGCGTGAAACTGCAGCGCAATCCGGACGTCACGGTACGCAGCCGCGGCGTTATGGAAAAGTGCACCTACTGCATTCAGCGCATCAATTACGCGAAAATCACTGCCGAAAAGCAGGATCGCCGCGTAAGCGATGGCGAAATCGTGCCGGCGTGCGCCGCCACCTGCCCCTCGGAGGCCATCATGTTCGGCGATCTGAACGATCCGAACAGCAAAGTCTCGCAGTGGAAGGCTGAAAAGCTGAACTATTCGCTTCTGGGAGAGTTGAACACGCGTCCGCGAACCACCTATCTCGCCGAGATTCGGAACCCGAATCCGGCAGTGGCAGCCGGGGAGGCCAGCTAGCAACCATGCAACAGCCTGTTGAACTACCTGATCGCATAGAAGTCGGGCCGGTAATCGACGAAGGCCACAGTCTCGCGTCCGTTTCGGACAAAATCGGCGGCATTGTCCTCAAGCGCAAAACCACGCTGGGATGGATCTTCGGTTTCCTGATCTCGTTCGTGGTGCTGCAGAATCTGATGGCTTCCGCGACCTGGCTGTTCCTCAAGGGCGTCGGCGTCTGGGGCATCAACATCCCCGTCGGCTGGGGATTCGCGATCGTCAATTTCGTCTGGTGGATCGGTATTGGCCACGCCGGAACGCTGATCTCGGCCATTCTGCTGCTGCTCAATCAGTCCTGGCGCAACGCCATTAACCGCTTCGCCGAAGCCATGACGCTGTTCGCGGTTATGTGCGCCGGCATGTTCCCGGTCCTGCATACGGGCCGTCCGTGGCTTGCTTACTGGCTTTTCCCATATCCGAATACGATGGACCTCTGGCCGCAGTTCCGCAGCCCGCTGCTGTGGGACGTGTTCGCGGTTTCGACTTACTTCACGATCTCGGCCGTGTTCTGGTACGTCGGGCTGATTCCCGATCTTGCGACGCTTCGCGACACCTCGAAAAAGAGATGGCAGCAGGTGACGTTCGGACTGCTGGCGATGGGATGGCGAGGATCGGCGCGGCACTGGCAGCGATATGAAAAGGCTTCGCTGCTGCTGGCGGGTCTCGCAACGCCGCTGGTGGTTTCGGTGCACACCGTCGTCAGCTTCGACTTCGCCGTGTCCATGCTTCCCGGCTGGCACACCACCATCTTTCCTCCTTACTTCGTGGCCGGCGCTATTTATTCCGGCTTCGCCATGGTGCTCTCGCTGATGATTCCGCTGCGCCACTTCTACGGCCTGCAGGACGTGATCACCATGCGTCACCTGAACAATATGGCGAAGGTGACGCTCGCAACCGGCCTGATCGTAGGCTATGGCTACATCATGGAAGCCTTTTTCGGCTACTTCAGCGCGGATGTGTACGAAAAGTTCATGATCTGGAACCGCATGACGGGTCCGTACGCGATGTTCTACTGGACCCTGATCCTCTGCAACGTCATTACGCCCCAGTTCTTCTGGTTCAAGCGCATCCGCACCAACGTCTTTGTCCTGTGGTGCCTTTCCATCGTGGTCAACATTGGCATGTGGCTCGAGCGCTTCGTTATCGTGATCACGAGCCTCCATCGCGACTTCCTGCCCTCGAGCTGGAGCATGTACTGGCCGACGGTTTGGGACTGGCTGACGTTCACCGGAACGCTCGGCTTCTTCATGACATGCATATTCCTGTTTATCCGCGTGCTGCCTTCGATCACGATCTTCGAACTTCGCATGCTCCTGCCCGGAGCGCGCGTTAAGGAGCCGATTGCGCAATGAGCGTGCATACGGTCGACGATCTGCACCCGATTTACGGGATCATGGCCGAATTCGAAACTCCGGGCGAACTGGTGGAGGCCGCGCGCCGCACCCGCGAAGCGGGGTTCCGCAACTTCGATGCCTATTCGCCTTATCCCCTGCATGAACTGGACGAGGCCATGGACCTCCACGACAACCGGGTTTCGCTGTTTACTCTTATCGGCGGCCTTTTGGGATGCGTAGGCGGCTTTGGCCTGTGCGCATGGTGCATGGCTGTCGCGCTCCCGCTGAATATTGGCGGAAGGCCGCTGGTGAGCGTGCCGATGTATATCCCGATCACCTTCGAATGCACCATTCTGATTGCAGGTCTTACGGCCGCCATATCGATGCTCATGATGAACGGTTTGCCGCGTCCGTATCACCCGGTTTTTAACGTCGAGCGATTCGCCAACGCGTCCCGGAACAAGTTCTTCCTCTGCATCGAATCCGATGACCCCGGATTCAACCGGGTGGATACGGCGAGATTTCTCGAAAGTCTCGACCCGGAAGAGGTGGCGGAAGTAGCGCGATGAAACAAAGACGGCAGATGAACATTCGCCGAACTCTCCGAATCGCGACGGCCGTGGCTTTTGCGCTCGCGACTGCAGCGTGCTCCCGGCTCGACATGCAGGATCAGCCCAAGTACAAACCGCAGCGGCCGAGCGACTTCTTTGCCGACGGCAGAAGCGAGCGTCCGCCGGTGCCCGGCACTATTGCGCGGGGCGCGCTTTATGAAGATGAAGCGTATTACACGGGTAGAGGGGCAGACGGCAAGGACATTGATTATTTCCCGATCGCTGTCGATAAGGACCTGATTGTTCGGGGTCAGCAGCGCTTTGATATCTATTGCACCCCCTGCCACGGCCGGATCGGCAACGGCATGGGCATGGTCGTGAGGCGCGGTTTCAAGCAGCCGCCGTCGTACCACACGGATCGTCTTCGGAATGCGCCGGTCGGCCATTTCTATGACGTGATGACCAACGGTTACGGAGCCATGCTGAATTACTCCGCGCAGGTCTCTGTTCGCGATCGCTGGGCCATTGCGGCTTACATTCGCACGCTTCAGTACGCCGAAAACGCGAATGTCAACGATCTTCCCGCCGACGCCCGGAACCAGATTCCGCCTCCCGGCAAAGAGATCAATCCGGATTCGGTCTATGAGCCGCTCAGCCCGCCCGATCCCGACTTCAACGACTTTCCGAACGTGCCGGCCACGCCCAGCGGCGTCCCCGGCGTTCGTGGCGCCGGCGCGGCTCCTTCGAATCAACCAGAGAGACAATGACGACGACGGAACAGAGTTACGATCTTCACCCGCAACTGGCTGACAACCTGAAGAAGTACCAGCACAGGTCGGCATTCGTCGGGCTCATTTTTCTCGTCCTCACCATTGCCGGAATCTTCCTTCCGGGCGGTGGCATGCAGCAGTTCCTGCGTGCCTATCTCGTGGGGTTCTGGTTCTGGATGGGCGCCGGCGTGGGATGCATGGTGCTCCTGATGACGCAATACGTTTCCGGCGGCGCCTGGGGAGTCGTCATCCGGCGGCCGCTCGAAGCGGGATCGCGGACCCTCTATCTCTTCTGGCTGCTTTTCCTTCCTCTGCTGCTCTCGACCATCCTGGGCGGCGACCTTTACAAGTGGGTCAGCATGCAGAACGAGCCGGTCATTCAGGCCAAACACCTCTACCTGAACGTGCCGTTTCTCTGGATTCGCTGGTTGATCTACGGGGTGGTGTGGCTGGGCTGCACCCGGTTTCTGAACAAGTGGAGCGTGCTCGAGGATCAAACGAAATCCACCAGGTATTCGAGCCTTCTCGAAAAGCTGAGCGGCCCGGGCATCGTGTTCTTCTTCTTCACGATGACGTTCTGCTCGATCGATTATTTGATGACGCTCGAGCCGCGCTGGTTCTCCACCGTCTACGGCTTCATGATCGTCATGGGCCAGTGCCTCTCGGCGATGGCGATCGTGGTCGCATTTCTCGCCGTTGCCGTGCGCTTTGCGCCCATGGATCATGCCGTCACCAAACGGCATCTGCTGGATCTCGGCAAACTGCTGCTGACGCTCGTGATGCTGTGGGCGTACATGAACTTCGCCCAGTTGCTCATCACGTGGTCCGGCAACCTTCCCGAAGAGATTGTCTGGTATATCAAGCGGTGGAATGGCGGATGGGGCTGGGTCGGGCTCATTCTGCTGATCGGTCATTTCTGTCTGCCCTTCCTGCTGCTGCTTTCTCAGGATTTGAAGAAGAACCCGAAGACCATTTTCTGGATCGCGGTTTATCTGATCGTCGTGCACGTCGTAGACGTTTACGCTCTGGTCGAGCCGAATTTCCAGAGTCCCGAGCATGTTCATTTCTTCATTTCCTGGATGGACATCACATCGCCCATCGGATTCGGCGGATTGTGGCTGGCGATGTTTTTCTACTTCCTGCCGCAGCGTCCGCTGCTGCCGGTGGGAGCACCCGATCTGTTAAAGGCTTTGAACCATGGCAGAAGTCACTAAGCACTCGAACGATCCGGCGCCGGAATTTCCCGGCGAAAATCCGCGGGTATCGCATGAACGGAAGGACGTGAATGTCTTTCAGATCACTGCCTTCGGCATCGCGCTGCTGTTCGGCTGTATCGTTGTAGTCTTCGCCATGTGGGCGATGTTCGACTTTCTGTACAGCCGCGAGAACGCGAAGAATCCGCCGAACCCGCCCTCGATGTTTTCGGATCGCCAGAAACTTCCGCCTCAGCCGCGGCTGCAGGCGATTCCGAAGATAGAGTTGGGCCGGCTTCGCAACAACGAGCAGAAGATTCTCACCACTTACGGCTGGCTCGATCAAAGCAAGGGTACGGTTAGAATCCCCGTCGATGTCGCCATCGATATCGTGGCGAAGAAAGGCCTGCCGTCGCGGCCGAGCCCCGCGGGACAGGCGAACGACGGCTATAGAACCATTCCGGAGGTTTCGAGTAGCGGGAGGACGCTCGAGAGAATCGCACAGTAAAAGCAGCGTTGTTCAGGTTAAGACAGGATCTTTCATGAGTTTCAGGCAGTACATCCCGCTATTTCTCGCCGCGGCCGTAGCCGCGCAAGCCGGACTTGCGCGCGCCGATAACAGTTCGCCCGCCGTGCGCGGCCCGCGTCCGCAACCCGTCCCGGACCTTCTGAATATGAAGGGCGTGGACCGCCCCACGCCGCTGAAAAATGTGACCATCGAGCAGCGGCTGGACGCCCAGATTCCGCTCGATACCACCTTCCGCGATGAAAGCGGCCGCACCGTCCAGCTCAGTTCTTATTTCGGCAAGCGGCCGGTCGTTCTGGCGCTGGTTTACTACCAGTGCCCAATGCTTTGTACGCAGATTCTGAACGGCGTCGAGCGCGCCGCGCGCGTGATGACGCTCGAGCCGGGCAAAGACTACGATGTGCTCGCCATCAGCTTCGACGCGCGCGAGGGACCCTCGGACGCGGCGGCGAAAAAGGCCGTTTATATGAAGAAGATCGGCCAGCCGCAGGCGCCCGGCGCCTGGCACTTCCTCACCGGCGACGTCGATTCGATCAAGCGCGTTACCGATGCCGTCGGATTCCGCTATATGTGGGATGCGCATACGGCGCAGTTCGCGCATGCAAGCGCGGTATATGTTCTGACTCCGCAGGGCAAGATTTCCAAATATTTCTACGGGGTTGATTATTCGGCGCGGGATCTGCGCTTCGGCCTCATCGAGGCTTCGCACAACCAGATTGGAACTCCCGTTGATCAGATTCTCCTGTTCTGTTATCACTTTGACCCGCATTCGGCGAAGTACACTCCAGTCGCGCTCGGAATCCTCCGTCTGGCCGGAGTGGCGACCCTGTTTATGCTCGGAGGTTTCGTGGTGATCATGTTTCGGCGCGAGAGCCGGCAGAAAGGCGGCCCGTCCGTCTAAGCTATGTTTTTCACGTTCAAAGGTCTACCGTTCTTTCCGGAAACGGCTTCGACGATCGCCGCGCACGTGGATGCGCTCTACGCCTTTCTCGTGTTGATCAGCGCCTTTTTCTCGTTGCTGATCGCTTTTCTCGTCGTCTTTTTCGCGGTCAAATACCGTAAGCGCTCCAGTGGCGAATTGCCGCCGGATACGAATATCGCGGGCCACGGCGCCGGGCTCATCCTCGAAATCGTCTGGACCGTGATCCCCCTGGGTCTCTCGATGATCATGTTTGTCTGGGGCGCGAGCATCTTCTTCACCGAGTCCCGTCCGCCGGCCGATTCCATGGAAATCTACGTCACTGGCAAGCAGTGGATGTGGAAAATCCAGCACATGGAAGGCCCCCGCGAGATCAACGAATTGCACATTCCGGTGGATCGCGACATCCGGCTCACCATGACCTCCGAAGACGTCATCCACGATTTCTTTGTCCCCGCGTTCCGGACCAAGGCCGACGTTCTGCCCGGCAAGTATACGACCGAGTGGTTCCGGCCGACAAAGATCGGCCAGTATCACATCTTCTGCGCCGAATACTGCGGTACCAAGCATTCCGGCATGACCGGAACCGTGTATGTAATGAATCAGGACGACTACAACGCCTGGCTTGCGGCGGGGAGCGGGGAGGGCTCGATGGCGGAGCAGGGCCAGTCTCTCTTCAACCAGCTCGGCTGCGGCAACTGCCACCCGAGCGTCATCAACAACAACAACGGCCGCTGTCCGAATCTGCATGGCCTGTTCGGTACCAGTGTGGATATCAAGGACGGGGGCAGAGTTCGCGCAGATGAATCCTATATACGAGAATCCATCCTCTATCCGGATTCGAAAATCGTCGCCGGCTATGACAACATCATGCCGACGTTCAAAGGCCTGATCTCGGAAGAAGGCATGCTCAAGCTGGTTGCGTATATTCGGTCGCTCGGTCCTGGGAGCGGAACTCCTACGGGCGCCGCGCCGGCCGCGGTACAGACCTCGGCTTCAGCGCCGCAGACTCCGCAGCAGCGGCGGACCAACCCGCAGGCGACAACGACTCCGACCGGCCGGTGATGGGTAAATTGAAGAAAGAAATCTTATGATTACAGCGCCTCCTGCAGTTGAAACTCCAAAGAATTACATCAACGCGGAGCAGGGGTTGAAAAGCTGGCTGCTGACTCAGGACCACAAGCGAATCGCTTTGCTGTACCTGATTTCAGTTACGGTGTTTTTCTTCCTCGGCGGAATGTTCGCGGTATTCATTCGCCTGCAGCTTGCCACGCCTACCGGGGCCCTGCTTGATTCGAACACCTATAACAAGGTGTTCACGATGCACGGCATCATCATGGTGTTCTTCTTCCTGATCCCGTCGATACCGGCGGTTCTGGGGAATTTCCTGATTCCTCTGATGGTTGGGGCGAAGGACCTGGCTTTTCCGCGTATTAACCTGCTGAGCTGGTACATCTATATCGCCGGCGGCATCTTCACCCTGTGGGTTCTGTTCAACGGCGGCGTCGATACCGGCTGGACGTTTTACACGCCCTTCAGTTCGTCCTACTCCAACGGGTACGTGATCGCGGCGGGTCTGGGTATCTTCATCAATGGGTTCTCGTCCATCCTGACGGGGCTCAATTTCATTGTCACCATCCACCGGATGCGCGCGCCCGGGCTCACCTGGTTCCGGCTTCCGCTGTTCGTCTGGTCGCATTACGCCACCAGCATGATCATGATCCTCGGCACGCCCGTCATCGCCGTGACGTTGTTCCTGCTCGTGCTCGAGCGCGGTCTGCATATTGGTTTCTTCGATCCCGCTTATGGCGGGGATCCGGTGCTGTTCCAGCATCTGTTCTGGTTCTATTCGCACCCCGCCGTCTACATCATGATCCT
>Ga0070680_100001660_pt1 | contig 16265 bp, 11 predicted proteins | sample KBSC73BmetaG_FD_64672 | JGI IMG/M metagenome (GOLD analysis project Ga0070680, IMG submission 64672) | Corn rhizosphere microbial communities from Kellogg Biological Station, Michigan, USA - KBS C7-3B metaG | ecosystem: Host-associated > Plants > Roots > Rhizosphere | place: USA: Michigan...
CGCACGCTCGAGCAGCGAGCGGGCGAGCCCGGCTGGCGTCTTGACGTCACCGCAGTCGAAGACGGCGCGGTCCTCGACCATGTCGCTGCCGTCCTCGCTGAACAGCTGGCCGCGCATCCTGAGATCGCCGTCCTCGAGCACGCAGAAGGCGGCGACCGGCGAGGCGCAGGCCGCGCCCAGGGTTCGCGTGAACGCGCGCTCGGCCATCACGCAGTCATAGGTTATCTGGTTGTTGACGGTGGTCAGCACGCTCTGGGTGCGCGTGTCGTTGCTCCGGCACTCCATGCCGATCACCGCCTGGCCCGGCGCCGGAAGGATGATTTCGGCGGGGATTGCGGTGCCGTCGGCGATGTCGAGCCGTTTCAGGCCCGCTGCCGACATCAAGGTCGCGTCGATCTTGCCCGAGTGAACGGCCGCGAGCCGCGTTTCGACATTGCCGCGCAGGTTGACGATCTTGAGGTCGGGACGGCGCCGCAGCAGCTGCGCCTTGCGCCGCGGCGACGAGGTGCCGACGACCGCTCCCTGCTTCAGTTCGTCGATCGAGTTCGCGCCGACGATCCGGTCGCGCACGTCGCCGCGCGGCCTGACGGCTGCAATATGGATTTCTTTCGGACGGATGCTCTCCACGTCCTTCATCGAATGAACGCAGAAATCGACTTCGCCCTCGAGCAGCGCCCGATCGAGCTCCTTCGTCCACAGCCCCTTGCCGCCGATCTCGGCGAGCGGCCGGTCCTGGATCTTGTCGCCCGTGGTCTTGACCTCGACGATCTGGACCCAGCCGTCGGGCCAGCGCTGCGCGGTCTCGATCGCCGCGGCGACCTTGCGCGCCTGCGCTAGCGCCAGCGGCGATCCGCGAGTCCCAAGGCGAAGTCCCTGCATCCCCCACCCCTAGTGCAAAGGCGGCGGATCAGGCAAAGGGCCGGGCGCGAAATGACTATAATCCTCGGACTCGAATCCTCGTGCGACGACACCAGCGCGGCGCTGGTGACCGACGACCGGCGCCTTCTCGCGCAGGCGGTGGTCGGCCAGACGCAGGCGCACCAGCCGTATGGCGGCGTGGTGCCGGAGATCGCTGCCCGGGCCCACGTAGAGATCCTGCCGGGCCTTATCGGTAAGGTACTCGGCGAAGCGGGCATGGCGATCGACGAGGTCGACGCCGTCGCGGCCACTGCAGGGCCCGGCCTGATCGGCGGAGTGATGGTCGCGCTGCTCGCCGGCAAGGGGCTGGCGCTGGCTGCCGGCAAGCCGCTGATTGCCGTCAACCACCTCGAAGGCCATGCGCTCAGCCCGCGCCTGGTCGATCCGGACCTCGGCTTTCCGTACCTGCTGCTGCTGGTTTCTGGCGGTCACTGCCAGCTGCTCGAGGTGAGCGGGGTCGGCGATTACCGGCGGCTCGCGACGACCATCGACGATGCCGCCGGCGAGGCGTTCGACAAGGCCGCGAAGCTGCTTGGGCTGGGATATCCGGGCGGTCCGGCGATCGAGGCGCTGGCGAAGGACGGCGATCCGGCCGCTGTTCCGCTGCCGCGTCCGCTGGTCGGCTCGGGCGAACCGCATTTCTCCTTCGCCGGCCTGAAGAGCGCGGTCCAGCGCGCCGTCGCCTCGGGCGAATACCGGCCGGAGGATATAGCCGCCAGCTTCCAGCAGGCGGTGGTCGATTGCCTCGTCGACCGGACCCGGCTCGCGCTCGGCAGGAGCGATGCGCCTTCGCTGGTGGTCGCCGGCGGAGTCGCCGCGAACCAGGCCATTCGCACCGCGCTGGCAGGGTTGGCGAACGAGCAGGGACGGCGCTTCGCCGTTCCTCCAGCCTGGCTCTGCACCGACAATGCGGCGATGATCGCCTGGGCCGGCGCCGAGCGCTTTGCAGCGGGCCTCGTCGACAGCCTCGACGCCCCGGCCCGCGCGCGCTGGCCGCTCGACCCAGATGCCGAAACGGTCCGCGGCGCGGGGGTGAAGGCGTGAAGCTCGGAATCCTCGGCGGTGGCGCCTGGGGCACCGCCCTCGCGCAGACCGCCGCCAAGGGGGGTCAGGCCTTGCTGTGGGCGATCGAGGACGATGTGATCACCGCGGTCAACCGGATCCACCAGAACCCGATTTACCTGCCCGGGGTCGAGCTCGATCCCGAAATCCGCGCCACGGGCAATTTCTCGGACCTCGCCGATTGCGATGCTTGGCTGGTCGCGACGCCGGCGCAGCATATGCGCGCGGTACTCGAGCGCATGCCCTGCCCCGAGATGCCGCTCGTCCTCTGCGCCAAGGGCATCGAGGAGAGCTCCGGCGCGCTCCTCCACGAAGTGGCGAAAGACGTCTGCCCCAGCTCGCCGGTCGCGGTTCTTTCCGGTCCGACCTTCGCCGACGAGGTGGCGAAGGGCTTTCCGACCGCAGTGACCCTTGCCGCGGAGGATCTGAAGCTGGCCGAGAGGTTGCGCAAGCGCATCGCGCGGCCGGAATTCCGGATTTATGTCTCGGACGACGTAACCGGGGCCGAGATTGGCGGCGCGGTCAAGAACGTGCTCGCGATCGCCTGCGGCGTGGTCGAGGGCAAGGGCCTCGGCCAGAATGCGCGCGCCGCGCTGATCGCCCGCGGTTTCGCCGAAATGAGCCGCTTTGGCCTCGCGTGCGGCGCGAAAAAGGAAACGCTGGCGGGACTTTCGGGCCTGGGCGACCTCGTCCTTACCTGCTCCTCGACCAGCTCGCGCAATTATTCGCTGGGGGTCGGTATCGGCCAGGGGCGCCCCGCGCACGAGCTACTCTCCAACCGCAGGACGGTCGCAGAGGGCGCGTTCACCGCGCCCGTGCTTGCCCGCATCTCCCGCGAGCGCGGAGTGGACATGCCGATCGTCAACGCGGTCGATGCGCTCATCGCCGGCCGAGCCGATGTCGACAAGGTGCTCGACGAACTGTTGTCGCGCCCGCCCCGAGCCGAAGGCGCCTAGAAATCGATCGCGATTCCCTTCTTCTCCCAGTCGCCGTAGCGGGTCGGGTCGAGTCGCTGCTCCTCGCCGGCGGGCGGTTCGGTCTTTTCGATGGGATCGGGCTCGGGCACCGGCGGCGAAGGGCTGAGATGCGCCGGCGGATCGAGGTGCTTCGGCCGTTTCATGGCTCCAACATGGCGACCGGGACTCTCCGTGCCAAGCGCTGAAGGAGTAGGGCCGCGCCGAGCAGCGCTGCAGATGCTCGATTCGGTGCTTCGGCGCGGCCAGACGCTCGAGGCTGCCGCCAAGCGAGCCGGCAATCTCCCTCCGCCGGATCGCGGCCTCGCCGCCGCGATCGCCGGCGAAGTACTTCGGCGCATCCCTGACCTCGACGCGCTGATCGACAGCGCGACCCGCCAGCGCCTGCCCGACGACAGCAAGGCGCGGATGGTGCTGCGAATCGCGCTCGCGCAGAAGATCGGGCTGGGAACCCCAGACCATGCGCTGGTCGCGACCGCGCTACCGCTGGTCGACGGAGGCCCGCGTCGGCTGGTCCACGGAGTTCTTGGAACGCTTCTTCGCGGGGGCGTGGAAACCAGCGAAGCGCCGCACCTGCCGCCCGACGTCGAGGAACGCTGGCGTGATGCCTGGGGTGAGGGTGTGGTCGAGGCCGCGCGGCGCCAGATTCCCCAGCGGCCTCCGCTCGACCTCAGCTTCGCCGAGGATAAGGAGGCCCAGGCCTACGCGCGCGAAAATGGCGGCATCTCGCTCGCGCCGAACCATGTCCGGCTGGAAAGCTCGTCGGTCGCCGACCTGCCGGGCTTCGAGCAAGGCCGATGGTGGGTTCAGGACCTGGCGGCCTCGCTTCCCGCGCGCCTGATTCCGCCGGATGCGGCGGACGTGCTCGATCTTTGCGCCGCGCCCGGCGGAAAGGCGATGCAGCTCGCGGCTGCCGGTCACCGGGTGACCGCCGTCGATTCGTCCGCAAGTCGTCTCGGACGACTGCGCGAGAATCTCGAGCGAACGCAGCTTTCGGCAGCGCTCGTCGAGGCCGACGCGCTGAAGTGGCGGCCGAACCGCTCCTTCGACTCGATCCTGCTCGACGCCCCATGCTCCGCGACCGGCACCTTCCGCCGCCATCCCGAGGTCCTCTACCGCGCCCGTCCAGGGATCGTAGTCGATAATGCCGCCCTCCAGGCGCGGCTTCTTGCAACTGCGTCGCAATGGCTGAAGCCCGGCGGGTCCCTCGTCTATTCCGTCTGTTCGCTCGAACCGCAGGAGGGCGAGACTGTGATAGAGCGCTTCCTCGCCGACCACTTTCAGTTTTCAATCGATCCACCCCGAGGGCTTCCGGATTTCGTCCCGGTCGCGGATCTCGGCTGGATCCGAATCCTTCCCGGCCTGCTGGAACCCGAAGGCGGCCTCGACGGCTTCTTCATGGCGCGGCTTGTCCGCCGCCCTTAATCCCGTCTAATCGGACCCATGGCTGGTCCGATCATCGCGCCGTCGATCCTTTCCGCTGACTTTGCGAAGCTCGGCGACGAGGTGCACGCGGTCGACGCGGCCGGGGCCGACTGGATCCATATCGACGTGATGGACGGCCATTTCGTGCCAAACCTGACCATCGGCCCGGCTGTGGTGAAGGCGCTTCGTCCCCACACGCAAAAGCCGTTCGACGTCCACCTGATGATCGCCCCCGTGGACCCGTTCCTCGATGCCTTCGCCGATGCCGGCGCCGACATCATCACCGTCCACCCCGAAGCCGGGCCGAATCTCCACCGCACCGTCCAGCGGGTGAAGGCGCTCGGCAAGAAGGCGGGAGTCTCGCTCAATCCCGCGACTCCGGTCGACGCACTCGACTATGTGTTCGATGTTCTCGACCTCGTGCTGGTGATGAGCGTCAACCCCGGCTTCGGCGGGCAGAAGTTCATTTCGAGCCAGCTCAAGAAGATCGAGGCGATCGCCAGCCGCGTGGCGAAGCAGTCGCTGGACGTCGCGATCGAGGTCGACGGCGGCATCGATCCCGACACGGCGCGCCAGGCGGTCGATGCCGGAGCGACGGCGCTGGTGGCCGGAACCGCGGTCTTCCGCGGCGGGCCAGGAGCCTATGCCGACAATATCAAGGCGCTTCGAGGCACCAGGTGAGCGACGGCTCTTCGGCCGAGCGCGCGATCGTCACCCGGCTCGCGCGCGGCTCGCTCTTTTCGCGGCTCAGGCACGGCAAGCATCCGCTCAAGCTGGTCGCCGTGCCGCGGGACCATGTCCAGGGCGATCGGCAGCGGGGCGAGGCGCTCGTTGCCGGGCGATTCGGCGCCGGAAGCGACTCGATCCCGTTGCGGGACATCGACTTCGCGGCGGTCGGAGCGATCGGCCCGCTGGCGGAGCAGCTCCAGGGCTTCTCCTGGCTGCGCGACCTTGCCGCCGCGGCTTCGCGGGAGAAAGGCGCGCGCTTCGCCGAAGCGCTGGTCGGGCGCTGGCTGCTGGCGCACGGAACAAGGGTCGATCCTGCCTGGGCGCCCCAGCTTTGGGGTGAGCGAATCCTCTTCTGGACGGCCTATGCTCCCTACATCCTGTCGAGCAGCGACGGCGGCTACCGCTCGGCGCTGCTCAACACACTCGCGCGCGGCGCCCGTCATCTCGACGGAAGCGCCGAAAAGGCCGCGGCGGGGCTCGACCGGGTCACCGCCTGGTGCGGAGTCGTCGCCGCGGGCCTGCTCGTCCAGGGCGGTGTCCCGCGGCTCGCGCGGGGCGAGGCGGGCCTGGCGCGCGCGCTCGCCTCCGCCCAGTTCGACGACGGCGGGCTAATCAGCCGCTCGCCGTTCGAACAGGCGCTACTGGTCGACCGGCTCGGCCTCCTTCGCGCTTGCTACCAGGCGGCGAAGCAGACGATCCCCGACGGCATCGAGGCGGCGGCGCAGGCGGCGCTGGCGGCGCTTCATGGCATCACCATGGGGGATTCGGCGCTGTCGAGCTGGCAAGGCTGCAATCCCGGGGAGGCGGCTCGACTCACCGCTCTGATCGAGGGCTGCGGCCTTCGCGCGCGTCCGCTCCGACAGCCGCGCGGCTGGGGCTATCACCGGATGTCCGCGCTCGGAACGGTCCTGGTGATCGACGCAGCCCCGCCGCCGCCGCAAAAAGTGGCCGACAAGGGTTGCGCATCGACCCTCGCATTCGAGCTCTCCGACGGAAGCCAGCGCCTGATCGTGAATTGCGGCGGCCCGGGTCCATTGCCGACGGATCTTCCTGAAGAGCTCGTCCAGGGACTCCGCACCACCGCTGCCCATTCGACGCTCGTTCTTGCCGACACCAACTCGACCAATATCCTTGTCGATGGCTCGCTCGGCAAAGGCGTCGAGGACGTGGCGATCGACCGCCACGAAGACAATGATTTGAGCCGGCTCGAAGCGAGCCACGACGGCTATGTCCGCGCCTTTGGGATCGTCCACAAGCGCAGCCTGATGCTCGGCAATGACGGCAAAGAACTGCGTGGCGCCGACCAGCTGCAGCCGAAAGGCCGCAAGAAGATCCGCGAATCCGCGCCATATGCCGCGCGCTTCCATCTCGCTCCGGGGGTCGAACCGACGGTCACTGCCGATGGCATGGGCGCGATCCTGCGCTCGAAGGGCGCGCCGCCGTGGAACTTCCGCTGTCGCGGCGGCAACCTCACCCTCGAGGAAAGCCTGTGGATTGACGGTCGGGGCCAGCCCCATCGCACGTTGCAGCTTGTCATCGTCGGCGAAGTTTCGGCATTGGGCGGCGAAATCGGCTGGCAGTTCCGCCGCGCCAGCTAATCGTAAAGGAGCAGGAATGACCGATCTCGTCCCCGTCCGCCGGGCGCTAATCTCGCTTTCGGACAAGAGCGGCCTCGACGAGCTTGCCGCCGGACTGGCCAGGCATGGCGTGGAGATCGTCTCGACCGGCGGCACCGCTGCCAAGCTGCGGGAAACCGGCGCCAAGGTCCGCGATATTTCCGACCTCACGGGATTTCCGGAGATGATGGACGGGCGGGTCAAGACGCTCCACCCGAAGGTTCATGGCGGGCTTCTCGGAGTCCGCGACAACCCCGACCATGCCGCGGCGATGGAAGAACACGGGATCGCGCCGATCGACCTGGTCGTGGTCAATCTCTACCCGTTCCTCAAGACGGTCATGAGCGGCGCCGACCGCGACACGATCATCGAGAATATCGACATCGGCGGCCCGTCGATGGTCCGCTCGGCGGCCAAGAACCACGCCCATGTCGCGATCGTCACCGATCCCGCCGATTATTCGCCGCTGCTCGACCAGCTCGACGCCCATGGCGGGACCACGCTCGAATTCCGCAAGAAATTGGCGGCCAAGGCGTATGCGCTGACCGCCGCGTATGACTCCGTCATTTCGCAATGGTTCGCCTTCGCCGACCAGGGGCAGCGCTGGCCCGAGACATGGGTGATCGCGAACGAGCTCAAAATGGGCCTGCGCTACGGGGAGAACCCGCACCAGCAGGCGGCGCTTTACCTTCCGGTCGGTCCGAGCACGCCGGGGATTGCCCACGCTCAGCAGCTCCAGGGCAAGGAGCTCAGCTATAACAATCTCAACGACGCCAATGCGGCGCTCGAGCTCGTCTGCGAGTTTCGGGAGAGCGACCCGACGGTCGTCATCGTCAAGCATGCCAATCCCTGCGGGGTCGCCACGCGCGACAGCTTGGTCGACGCCTGGCGCGAGGCGCTCGCCTGCGACAGCGTTTCGGCCTTCGGCGGAATCGTCGCCACCAACCGCCCGCTCGACGCCGCGACCGCCGAGGCGATCACCGAGATCTTCACGGAGGTCGTTGTCGCGCCGGGCGCGGACGAGGAGGCGCTGGCCATCTTCGCGAAGAAGAAGAATCTGCGCCTGCTCGTGACCGGCGGCCTGCCCGATCCCCGCCGCCCGGGACAGACGATGGCGGTGATCACCGGCGGCCTGCTCGTCCAGGACCGCGACAACGGCATGATCACCCGCGACGAGCTCAAGTGCGTGACCAAGCGCCAGCCGACCGAGCAGGAAATCCGCGACTGCATGTTCGCCTGGACCGTCGCCAAGCACGTCAAGTCGAACGCGATCGTCTATGCGAAGGACGGGGTCACGGCGGGCATCGGCGCGGGACAGATGAACCGCCGCGACAGCGCCCGGATCGCCGCCATCCGCGCGAAGGAAGCGGCCGAGGCCAACGGCTGGCCCGAGCCGCGCACCGTCGGCTCAGCGGTGGCGTCCGACGCGTTCTTTCCGTTCGCCGACGGGCTGCTTGCCGCGGCGGAAGCCGGTGCGACAGCGGTGATTCAGCCGGGCGGGTCGATCCGCGACGAGGACGTGATCGCCGCCGCCGACGAAGCGGGGCTCGCGATGCTCTTCACCGGAATGCGCCACTTCCGACACTAGACGATATCGTCGACCAGCCGGTCGCGCTCCAGCGCCGCGTCGGCGTCCTGGAGTTCCGTCAGGTCCGCCTTGCGCATCCGGAACAGCTCGCGGTCCTTGGGTCCGAAACCCTTGGTCCACAGGACCGCGCCGAACGCGATCAGTACCGCCGGCACCGCGAGCAAGTGCCACGCCTGCGGCAAGATTGCGCGGACGGTCACGCCCGCCACGACTCCGGCAGCGGTCGCCCAGACGAGATTCCACCGCCAGCCGTTGACGCTCGCACCGAGCTCGCGCTCCAGCAACCGCGCCTTGGTGAACCAGGCGAAGGCGAGTGCGACGCACAGGCCGATCGCCGGTCCCGTCGCCTGGAAGGTCTGCGGCAGTCCTTCCGCCTTCATCACCAGGATCAGCGCCGCCGCGCCGCCCGCCTCCAGCGCGAGCATGATCAGGCTGAGGATCATGTTGCGCTTGCGGGCGATGTAGATCAGCGCGGCTTCGCACACGAAGGCGGAGGCGGCGATGACTTCGGCGGCGAGGAGAAATCCGAGCATCGCAGTGCCGCCGGTGAAGCCGGATCCGACCAGGCCCATCACCGATCGTCCCGGAATGCCGAGCGCCAGCGCGATCCCGAGCTGCGCGGCGATGATCCAGTAGGTGACCTGCCGCACCTGGCTCGCGACGGCTGCGCGATCGCCGACCGCGAAGCGGCGGACCATCGCCGGACCGAGCACCGGTTCGAAGCTGGTCTTGAGCTTGGCGGGAAGCGTCGCGACCTGCTGCGCCGCATAATAGATTCCGACATACGCGGCGGGCAGAAAGGCGCCGAGCACGGCAAGGTCGATTCGCCGCGAAGCCCATTCGACGGCGTCGGCCGCGGCGACGGGCACGTTGCGCCAGGCCGTCATCCACGAGGTTGGAAGGTCCGGCTTCCATCCTCGCGGCAGGCCATACATCTTGAGCAGCGGGATCAGCGCGGCGATGAGCGCCGCGACCATCGAGAAGACGTAGGCGATGATCAGCCCATCCTCGAGCGAGATATAGGACCAGCCCAACGCGACGATGGTGATGGTCCACGGCTGGACCAGCGAGCGTGAACGGACGGTCGACGCAACGTCATTGTGATAGGCGAGCGCCGCCAGCGCGATGTCGGTCCAGCTGATCGCCAGCACAGTCACGGCGAGCAATCGGTCGAGACCGTGCACCTCGGTCGTCGGATACATCGCCTTGGGGAACAGGACGAGGATCGCCATTCCGACCGCCGACGCGATCGCCGCGACCAACATGGCGTCGGCAACGATCGACGCCTGGTCCTTCTTTCCATTGGCGAGCAGCTGGGCGAGGCCGCGCCTCAGCCCGAGCGCTCCGACCTGCGCCGCGAACTCGACCGTCAGCACGGCATAAGCGAAGCGGCCAAGCGCAGCTGGCCCATAGATTCGGCCGCCGATGAACAGGAATGGCGCCATCCCCGCCAGCCGAAGCACGAAGCCGAAGACGTTGAGCCGGCCGCCACGCGCCAGTGTCGCCATTTCCGTGTCCGGTGAACCGCCTTTTGCGGCGGTCCGATCAGGCTTGCTCAGTGAGCTTCGCCCCAATGCGCCCCCCATCCGACCTCGACGTCCAGCGGAACATCGAGCTTGATCGCCGGCTGCGCGGCTTCGGCCATCACCTGTTTGATGACCGCGGCCGCTTCTTCCTCGCGCCCGTCGGGCACTTCGAACACCAGCTCGTCATGCACCTGCAGCAGCATCTTCACGCCGTCGAGTCCCGCGCGCCCCAGCGCCTCGTCCATCCGCGCCATCGCGCGCTTGATGAGGTCGGCGCTGGTGCCCTGGATCGGGGCGTTGATCGCCGCCCGCTCGGCCCCGCCTCGGATCGACGGATTGGGCGAGCGGATATTTGGCTCGAAGTGGGTTTTCCGCCCGAACAAGGTCCGCGTAAACCCATGTTCGCGCGCGAACGCGAGCGTTGCGTGCGAGAAAGCCCGGATTCCGGGGAAGCGCTCGTAATAGCGGTCGATGATCGCCTTGCCTTCGTCCTTCGGCAGCCCAAGCCTGCCGGCAATGCCCCAGGCCGAGCTGCCGTAGAGAATGGCGAAATTGATCGTCTTCGCCTGGTTGCGCGTGTCGCGGTCGACTCGGCCGAACAGCTCTTCCGCGGTGAGGCTGTGGATGTCGACGCCGCTCCGGAACGCCTCCTTGAGCTGCGGGACATCGGCCATATGCGCCGCGAGCCTTAGCTCGATCTGGCTGTAGTCGGCGGAGAGGAGCTTGTGGCCCTCGGCGGCGATGAAGGCGTCGCGGATCTTGCGCCCGACCTCGGTCCGGATCGGGATGTTCTGCAGGTTCGGGTCGTTCGAGCTCAACCGCCCCGTCTGCGCTCCGGTGAGGCTGAAGCTGGTGTGGACCCGCCCCGTCTCCGGATTGATCTGCTGCTGCAGCGCGTCGGTGTAGGTGCTCTTGAGCTTGGTCAGCTGGCGCCATTCGAGCACCAGGGTCGCGCAGGCGACGCCTTCCGCGGCAAGCCGCTCGAGCTCGTTGACGTCTGTGGAATATTGCCCGCTCTTGCCCTTGCGGCCGCCCTTGAGCCCCAGCCGCCCGTAGAGCACTTCGCCGAGCTGCTGCGGGCTACCGATCGTGAAGGGCCCGCACGCGGCTTCGTAGATTTTCCCCTCGAGCGCCTGGATGTCGCGCCCGAACTCGGCCGACAGCCGCGCCAGATACTCGCGGTCGACCTTGATCCCGCGCCGTTCCATCCGGCTGATCACCGGCACCAGCGGCTTGTCGATGCGCTCATAGACGCGCGCGACATTCTCGGCTGCAAGTCGCGGCTTCAGCCGAAGCCACAGCCGAAGCGTGATATCGGCGTCCTCGCCCGCATATTCCGTCGCCGGACCCAGCGGCACCTTGTCGAAGGTGATCTGGCTTTTCCCTGTCCCGCACAGCGACTTGTAGGTCATGCACTCGTGCTGGAAGTGCGCCTTGGCGAGCTCGTCGAGGCCGTGGCCGAAGCTTTTCCCGGCATCGAGGTCGAAGCTCATCACCATCGTGTCATCGACCGGCGTGACATTGATGCCCGCCTTGTCGAACATCACCCAGTCGTACTTGAAATTGTGTCCGACCTTGAGGACCGCCGGGTCCTCGAGCAGCGGTTTCAGCTTTTGAAGGACGAGGCTCATCGGCAGTTGGTTGGGTGCGTCCGAATAAAGGTCGGCGCCGCTGTGGCCGACCGGGATGTAACAGGCTCGGTTCGGCGCGGTCGCCAGGCTGATCCCGGCGAGCTTGGCGATGATGCAGTCGATGCAGTCTGTCTCGGTATCGACCGCGACGAAGCCCTGCGCCGTCGCTTCGGCAATCCAGCGGTCGAGCGCGGCCTCGTCGGTCACGGTCTCGTATTTCGAGCGGTCGACCTCGATCGTCTCGGGCTCGGCGGTGGGCGCCGGCTTGCGGTCCATTGCCGCCATGACGTCATTACGGACCGTCGCGCCGGTCTGCGTCGCCCCTCCACCGCCGCCCATCAGGCGCGCGTGCAGGGTCTTGAACCCCTGGTCGGCGAGGAACTCGGCAAGCGGCTCCTTCGGGATATGCTTCATCTCGAGGGCGTCGAGCGGTTCGGGAAGATTGGCGTCGCACACCAGCCGCACCAGCTCGCGCGACAGCCGTGCGGCATCGGCATGCTCGATGAGATTCTGCTTGAGCTTGGGCTTGGCGATCTGGTCGACACTCGCGAGCACCGTCTCGAGATCGCCGAACTGCTGGATGAGCTGGCTCGCCGTCTTCGGGCCGATCCCGGGCACGCCCGGCACATTGTCGACGCTGTCACCCATCAGCGCCAGCACGTCGCCAACCTTCTCCGGCGGCACGCCGAACTTCTCGAGCACCTCGGTCCGGCCGATGCGCCGGTCGTTCATCGTGTCGAGCATGTCGATGCCGGCATCCTCGTCGATCAGCTGCATCAGGTCCTTGTCGGAGCTGACGATCGTCACCTTCCAGCCGTGCCGCTTCGCCTCTGTCACGTAGCAGGCGATGATGTCGTCGGCCTCCAGCCCCGCTTCTTCGATGCACGGGATCGAGAAAGCCCGGGTGGCGACCCGGATCAGCGGGAATTGCGGGACCAAATCCTCGGGCGGCGGCGGTCGGTGGGCCTTGTACTGGTCGTACAGCTTGTTGCGGTGCGTGATCTCGCTCGCATCGAGGATCACCGCCATGTGCGTCGGCCCGTCGGCCTTCGACAGCCCGTCGGCGAGCTTCCACAGCATGGTCGTATAACCATAGACCGCCCCAGCCGGCTGGCCGTGGCGGTTCGTCAGCGGCGGCAGCCGGTGATAGGCGCGAAAGATGTAGCTCGACCCGTCGACCAGATAGAGGTGCGGGGTTTGGGCAGCAGGCGTGGAAGCGTCAGGCATGAACAAGCGGATTTAGCAGGGTGGCGGCGGGAAGGAAGCTGCAGCCAATGTGGGGACGCCAATGTCTGCACCAGCATTACTCGCCCAGGGTCATGTCATTCCCCAATAAGAACTGCATCCAGCTCATGCTTGAACCCGGAAGCGTCGGCGGTGACCATCTACTGTTACCGGGCCAACTCACTCGACCTTCTTGAGGAATACAGCGATGTCGAGTGAATGGCAGCTTTCCACCCATTGAGGACACTAGCCATCATCATCTAACTGGACCCGGCGGTTCCAATGCAATGCAAGGTCAGACCAAAACGGTATCAGCCGAAGAGCAAGCGTGTCCTCCAGCGTATAATCCGACTGGGCAACGCCGTTCAGTAGGTACGTGCCGCCAAACTCGTTCGTGAAATATTCGTCGAGATTTGCGCCGTAATATATTGTGTCGAAGCCATGCATTGAGAACACTGGATTGCCCGCTGCCTGGGGCGTCTCGGGAATGAATCGATGTCCTAGGACAGGGATTAGGCGTGGGGCGTGCCCCAAGACGGAGCGAACAATCTCATGGCGCTCTTCAACACTTTGCGGCCGATCGCCCCAGTCGACCCACCATGAGCCATGATCTACGTCCAAAAGCAGCATATCCAGCGGCCAGCGGAGCATCTTCGTTATGCGACCGTCATCTCCAGCCCAATTGTATCCTTCGGCGGGGCGGCGTTCCAAGAACAGGTCGACGAGGTCTGGAGGGAAGGAAAGTTGATGCCGCTCTTGAGCCGCGTCCAACTCTGCTTGTGTGTAACCTGGTGCCCATTTTCCCATTGCAGCACTGTTACACTCGGAATGTCCGCTTTCCACCCAAAGCAGACATAAGAACAAAAAGCTGTCCTACAGGCCGCGACTTGTGATCCAAGCTGGCGGATGAGCGCGCCTGATTCGCCTACGCATCGGAAAATCCGCCGCGACGGCTGGACGGCCGAGCGCCAGCTTCGCTTCCTCGACGCGCTTGCGCGCAGCGGCAATGTCGCGAACGCCGCGGCCTTTGCCGGGATGAGCCGCGAGAGCGCGTATCGGCTGCGCAGACGGTCAGAAGCGACGCTGTTCTCGCTGTTGTGGGACCGCGCATTGAAAGGTCACGAGTTCCGTGCGGTTGCGCCTGCGGCGGCGCCGATTTCCCGCGGAAATCCGCCGAAGGTCACGAAGTGGAGGAAGTGGAAGAACCCCGGCTTTCAATCCCTCCTCAAGGAACTTCGTGACCTTAAGGAACCAGCACCGTGTCCTTCGCCTGCGCCAGCATCTTCGGATAATCGAGCGTGTAGTGGAGGCCGCGGCTCTCGTGGCGGCTGAGCGCGCTCCGGATGATGAGGTCGGCGACCTCGACCAGGTTGCGAAGCTCGATCAGGTCGGGGGTCACTCGGAAGTTGGCGTAATATTCCTTCACTTCCTGCCGGAGCATGTCGATCCGGTGCTTGGCCCGCTCCAGGCGCTTGGTCGTGCGGACAATCCCGACATAGTTCCACATGAAGCGGCGGATCTCGCCCCAGGTCTGGGCGATGACGACTTCCTCGTCGCTGTCGGTGACCCGGCTTTCGTCCCAGGCGCGGATCGCCGGCACGTCCGGCAGCGAATCCCAGTTGGCGACGATGTGTTTCGCCGCCGCCTCGCCGAACACCAGGCATTCGAGCAGGCTGTTGGATGCGAGCCGGTTGGCGCCGTGAAGTCCGGACTCGGTGACCTCGCCCGCGGCGTATAGCCCCGCCGCGTCGGTCCGCCCGTCGAGGTCAACGACCACCCCGCCGCAGGTATAATGCTGTGCCGGAACGACCGGGATCGGCTCGGCGGTGATGTCGATCCCGAGGCCCAGCAGCTTCTCGTAGATGTTGGGGAAATGTGCGCGGACGAAGTCCGGTTCGCGCTCGGAGATGTCGAGGAAGACATAGTCGAGCCCGTCGCGCTTGATCTCATGGTCGATGGCCCGCGCCACTATGTCGCGCGGCGCGAGCTCCCCGCGCTCGTCGTAATCGGGCATGAAGCGGTGTCCGGTCTCCGGGTGCTTCAATATTCCGCCCTCGCCGCGCACCGCCTCGGTGATCAGGAAGTTCTTGACCTGCAGATTGTAAAGGCAGGTCGGGTGGAACTGCATCATCTCCATGTTGGAGACGCGGCAGCCCGCGCGCCACGCCATCGCGATCCCGTCGCCGGTCGCGCCGCGCGGCGCGGTCGAATAGAGATAGGCGCGCCCTGCTCCACCCGTTGCGAGGATCGTCGCCCGTGCGGTCAGGGCCTCCACGCGCTTTCTGTTGCGGTTGTAGGCGTAGAGCCCATGCACCGCGCCGCTCGTTGAGAAATGGCTGGCGTTGCGGCCAGTGAGCAGGTCGATCGCCACCATGTCCGGCACCAGCGTGATGTTCGGATGCTTCGCCGCCGCGGCTTCGAGCGCCTGCTGGATCGCATAGCCGGTCGCGTCGGCGACATGAACGATGCGCCGGTGGCTGTGCCCGCCCTCGCGGGTCAGGTGAAGCGCATTACCTTCGGTAGCGAACGGCACGCCGAGGTCGATGAGACGGGCGATGGCGGCAGGCGCATGTTCCACGACATGCTCGACAACCTTCGGGTCATTGAGCCCCGCACCGGCGATCATCGTGTCGTTGATATGCGCTTCGAAGCTGTCGCCTTCCTCCAGTACAGCGGCGATTCCCCCCTGCGCCCGGCCGGTAGCACCCTCGCCCAGAGCGCCCTTCGCAATGACGGCGACCTTGTGGGTCTCCGCGAGGTTGAGCGCCGCCGTCAGCCCCGCCGCGCCCGAGCCGACGATGAGGACGTCGGCGGTGGTCTTCACGCGGCTTCCTGCTCCGCCGAGGTCAGGCTCAGGAATACGTCCTCGAGGTCCGGGTCGCGCGTCGAAACGTCGACGATGCCGAGCCCGTCGGCGGTGAGCGCCGTCAACACCTCTCCCGCATTGACCTTGTCCTTGCGATACGTGATCTCGAGCGTGCGTTCATCGACCAGCGCGATGTTCTCGAAGCAGCTGTTCGTGGGCACCGCGCCGATCTCGCGGTCGAAGGTGACGACGACCGCCTTCTCCTGCGCCTTGGCGACCAGCTCGCGCGTCGGCTCATTGGCGATCACCTGGCCATGATTGATGATCGCGATCCGATCGCACAGCTCCTCGGCTTCCTCGAGATAATGGGTGGTGAGGACGATCGTCACCCCTTCGGCGTGGAGCCTGCGGACGTAATTCCACAGCTGCCGGCGAAGCTCGACGTCGACTCCCGCCGTCGGCTCGTCGAGCACCAGGATCGGTGGCGAATGGACCATCGCCTTGGCGACCAGCAGCCGCCGCTTCATCCCGCCCGAGAGCGTCCGCGAATAAGCATTCGCCTTGTCGGTGAGGTGCATTGCCGCGAGCAGCTCGTCGCTTTGCCGCCCGGCCGCGGGAATTCCGTACAGCCCGGCCTGGATCTCCAGCGTTTCGCGCGGCGTAAAGAAGGGATCGAAGATGATTTCCTGCGGTACGACGCCGATCGACCTTTTCGAATTGCGCGGATGCTCGTCGATGTCGAAGCCCCAGATCGTGACCTTGCCGC
>Ga0070680_100001664_pt1 | contig 16262 bp, 16 predicted proteins | sample KBSC73BmetaG_FD_64672 | JGI IMG/M metagenome (GOLD analysis project Ga0070680, IMG submission 64672) | Corn rhizosphere microbial communities from Kellogg Biological Station, Michigan, USA - KBS C7-3B metaG | ecosystem: Host-associated > Plants > Roots > Rhizosphere | place: USA: Michigan...
GGAACGGTGGAACGGTGGAACGGTGGAACGGTGGAACGGTGGAACGGTGGAACGGTGGAACGGTGGAGAGCTCAGGACTGAGATCTCAGATCTCGGCAGGTACCGTTCATCCGTTCCACCGTTCCACCGTTCATCCGTTATTCCACAGTCACCGACTTTGCCAGATTCCGCGGCTGGTCCACGTTCAGTCCGCGCTTCACGGCGATGTAGTAGGCGAGAAGCTGCAACGGCACGACGGTCAGGATCGGGTAGAGCATGTCGACCGTCTGCGGCACGCGGATCTCGAAGTCGATCAGCCCGTCGAGCACGCTCTCGTGCTGACTCGTGATGCAGATGACCTTGCCGCCGCGCGCCTTCACCTCCTGCACGTTCGATACGACCTTGTCGAACACCGAGTCGTGTGGCGCGATGAACACCACCGGCATCTCCGAGTCGATCAGTGCGATCGGCCCGTGCTTCATCTCTGCCGCCGGGTAGCCTTCGGCGTGGATGTAGCTGATCTCTTTGAGTTTGAGTGCGCCTTCGAGAGCAACCGGGAAATTGTAGCCGCGGCCGAGATAGAGGAAATTCGTCGCGTCCTTGAAGCGCTCGGCGATCGCCTCGATCTCCGGCGCGCGGTCGAGGATCGACTGGATCTGCTCCGGCAGCGCGAGCATGGCGCTCGCCACCTCGCGTCCCTGGACGACGGACATGTTGCGCAGCCGCCCCATCTTGAGCGTGAGCAGCGCCAGCGCGATCACCTGGCTGGTGAACGCCTTGGTGGACGCGACGCCGATCTCCGGACCCGCGTGCAGGTAGATGCCGCCGTCGTCTTCGCGCGCGATGGTCGAGCCGACGACGTTGACGAGGCCGAGCGTCTTCGCGCCGCGCCGCTTCGCTTCGCGCATTGCCGCCAGCGTGTCGGCCGTTTCCCCCGACTGCGAAATCACGATGCAGAGGGTCTTGTCCGTGACGATCGGATTGCGATAGCGGAATTCCGACGCGTACTCGACTTCCGTGCGGATTCGCGCCAGCTCCTCCATGTACATCTCGCCGATCAGGCCCGAGTGCCAGCTCGTGCCGCACGCGGTGATGATGATCTGCTCGAGCGCCTGCAGCTCTTCCTTCGTCAGATTGAGGCCGCCGAGCTTCGAGAAGCCCTCCTCGACGACGAGGCGGCCGCGCATGGTGTTCTCGATCGTCTGCGGCTGCTCGAAGATTTCCTTGAGCATGAAGTGATCGAAGCCGCCCTTCTCGATCTCGTCGAGGCTCCAGTCGATGCGGCTCACGCCCTTGGACACGCGGCGCGCGTTGAGGTCGAGCACCTCGTAGCCGTCTTTCGTCAGCACGCCCATCTCGCCGTCGTCGAGGTACACGACCTGGCGCGTGTGCTGGAGGATGGCCGCGACATCGCTCGCCACGTAGAACTCGCCGTCGCCCAGGCCGATGAGCAGCGGGCTGCCCTTGCGCGCGCAGACGATCTTGCCCGGATCCTTGCTCGACAGCACCGCGATGCCATAGGTGCCCTCGACGAGGTTCAGCGCATCGATCACCGCGTCCTCGAGCTTGCCGTCGAACGCGGCCTCGATCAGATGTGCCAGCACTTCGGTGTCCGTCTCGGACGTGAACGTGTGCCCTTGCATCTTGAGCATCTTTCGCAGGGCGCCGTAGTTCTCGATGATGCCGTTGTGGACGACCGCTATCGTGTTGGTGCAGTCGACCTGCGGGTGCGCATTGCACTCGTTCGGCTGGCCGTGGGTCGCCCAGCGCGTGTGCGCAATGCCGACCGAGCCGTGCAGCGGATGCCCGGTCATCACGTTCTCGAGCATCGTGATCTTGCCCTTGGCCTTTCGCGTCTCGAGCCCGTTGCCGTTGCTCATCGCAATGCCGGCCGAGTCGTAGCCGCGGTACTCGAGGCGCTTGAGGCCCTCGAGCAACAGCGGCGACGCGCTCCGCGATCCGACGTACCCGACGATTCCGCACATGGTGGTATCCTGACTGAGTATGTCGCTCGATTAAGCGCCGAGTGCGTCGAGCGGGACGCGAGACTTGCTGACGAGCTCGCGCGCTTCGAGATCCGTCGGCGCTTCAGCAATCACTCGCACGATTGGTTCCGTTCCCGAGGGCCGCACGTGCACCCAGCGGTCCGCCCACGACAGGCGTAATCCGTCCTGCGAATCCGCCGTCGCGCCCGGAAAGGCCGCGCGCAGCGAATCGTACACCGTATCCAGGCTGGCGGCCGGACGGTCGAGCTTGTCCTTGACGATCACGTAGCGCGGCAGCCCGGCAACGATCTTCGAAAGCGGCAGATTCTCCTCGTGAAGCAGTTGCAGAATCAGCGCGGCACCGACCGGCGCGTCGCGCCCGAGATGCACCTCGGACAGGATGACACCGCCGTTCCCTTCTCCACCGATCGGCGCGCCCTCGTCGCGCATCCGCACCGCAACATTGACCTCGCCCACCGGAGACCGCACCACCGACACGCCCGCTTCCTCCGCCACGTCCTCGACGATCCGGCTCGTTGAGAGATTCGTGACGACCGATCCGCGCTTGTGCCGAAGCACGAGACGGGCGGCGAGGGCGAGCGTGAAGTCTTCGCCGATCGCCTTTCCCGCGTCGGACACCAACGCCAGCCGGTCGACGTCGGGATCCACCGCGAGACCGATCGCCGCTTCACTCCCAAGCACGAGCCGTTCCAGCTCACCGAGATTTTCGGCCACCGGTTCGGGCGGCCGCGGAAACCGGCCGTCGGTCTCGAGATTGATCGCCGTGACGACGCAGCCCAGCCGATCGAGGAGCGCGGGCATGATCACGGCGCCGGCGCCGTGCACGCAATCGAGCGCGACGCGAAAGCGCCGGCGGCGGATGCCTTCGATGTCGAGATATGGTATCGAAAGGACACGATCGAGGTGTCGCTGAACGGCACGGTCGTCCGTCTCGATCGAGCCAAGCTTGTCCCACGTCGCGCGCGGAATGCCCGACTCTACCAGCGCGCGCATCTCGACGCCTTCGGCGTTCTCGAGAAAGAGACCGGTCGGCCCGATGAACTTGAGGGCGTTCCACTCGATCGGGTTGTGGCTGGCCGAGATCATCAAACCGCCGGCCGCGTGGTGGTGCTCGACGGCGAGCTGGCAGCTGGGCGTTGTCGTCAGCCCGATGTCGACGACGGTGCACCCGACGGATTGCAGCGCCGACAGGACGACCCGGTGGAACATCGGCCCCGACACGCGGCTGTCCCGCCCGACGACAATCCGGTTCGAGCTGCCGCGGCGCGTCGCCCAGGCGCCGAATCCGGCGGCATACTTCGCGATGATCTCCGGCGTGAGCGCGCCGCCGACGCGACCGCGAATCCCGGAGACGCTGACCATGAGGGCGTCATTTGGCATCCGGGAAAGCTAGGCGGGAGAGGGGAGAGGGGAGAGGGGAGAGGGGAGGCACTGCTGAGAAGCCAGAGTGAGAGCTGACGTCTCAGCTCTGACAACTCAGCTCTGACGGCTGAGCTGTCGCTCCCCTCTCCTCTCTCCCCTCTCCCCTTTCTCTACCAATTGCAACTCCCCACTCTCCGCCGACGCGACCAACGCGCGCACCACGAGCGGATCGAACTGCGTACCACTGTTGCGCTGAATCTCCTCCAGCGCGCAGTCGAGCGTCATCTCGGTGGAGCGATACGGGCGCCCGCTCGTCATCGCGTCGAGCGCGTCGGCGGCAGCGACGATGCGTGCTTCGATCGGGATCTCGTCGCCCTTGAGACCGTCCGGCACGCCGCGGCCGTCGAATCGTTCATGGTGCGAGCGCACGACGTTCAACGCCGTCGGCGCTTCGCCGAGCAGCGGCGAGAGAATCCGCCAGCCGAGGATTGGGTGCATCATGATATGCTGATATTCCTCGGGCGTGAGCGCGTCCGGCTTGTGCAACACATCCTCGCGCACACCGATCTTGCCAATGTCGTGCACGTGTCCGCCGAGCTCGATCTGCCGCAGCGGCTCGCCGCCGAGTCCCACGTGGCGGGCGATGATGCTGGAGTAGCGGCTGACGCGAACGGAGTGGCCGCGCGTGTACGGATCCTTCAGCTCGAGCGCCTCGGCCAACGATTGTACGCTGGCGAGAAAGAGCTCCTCGAGGCGGCGCGCCTGTGCGGCCACCCGGTCTTCGAGACCCTCGCGATAGGCGCGGTTCTCGAGAATCAGCCGCCGCTTGTCGAGGGCGAGCGCCACCCGGGCACGGACGTCCTCGAGCTGATAGGGTTTGATGATGTAGTCCGCGGCGCCGATGCTCAGGCAATTCACCGCCAGCTCGACGTCGGCCACGGCGCTGATCATCACGACCGCCGCATCGAGCTCGCGGGCGCCGATGGCGCGCAGCAGCTCGAGGCCATCCATCTTCGGCATCCGGAGGTCGCTCAGCACGAGCGTGACGTCGTGCGACTCGAGTTGCGCCAGCGCTTCGATGCCATTGCCGGCTTCGAGACAGGCGAAACCATCCGCGCGCATGAGGTGCACCATCACCTGACGCAGCCGCGGTTCATCGTCGACGATCAGGCAGTACGGGGCGGCAGATCCGGGCATCCGCTCTTCGGTTACGACGTTCCGGGCGCACGGTTATCTTCCGCACACCTCTCGCAACCAGAGTATCGGCATGACACGCGTATTCGATGAGGACCTCGCGACAGGTTTTGGCACCCGTGCCATCCACGCCGGGCAGCGGCCGGAGCCGCTCGCCGGCGCGATCATGACGCCGGTCTATCTCACCTCGACATACGTCCAGGAAGGCCTCGGCCGGAACAAGGGCTACGAGTACTCGCGCGGCACGAACCCCACGCGCGAGGCGTTCGAGCGGAACGTCGCCGCGCTGGAGAACGGGACGCACGGCTTCGCGTTCTCGAGCGGTATGGGCTGTCTCGATTCGATCATGAAGCTGTTCCGCGCCGGCGATCACATCGTCTGCGGCGAGAACGTCTACGGCGGCACGTTCCGGCTGTTCGACAAGATCCTCCAGCACATGGGACTGTCGTTCAGCTACGTCGATACGCGCGATCCGCAGCGCATCGCCGACGCCATGACGCCGGCGACGCGCGCCATCATCGTCGAGACGCCGAGCAATCCGCTGATGCGCCTGACCGACATCGCGGCCGCGGCGGAGATCGCGCACCGCGGCGACGCGCTGCTCGTCGTCGATAACACCTTCGCGTCGCCGTATTTCCAGCAGCCGCTCGATCTCGGAGCGGACATCGTCTTCCACTCGACGACGAAGTATCTCAACGGCCACAGCGACATGGTCGGCGGCTGCGCCGTGGTGCGCGACGACGATCTGGCCGAACGCCTGAAGTTCATTCACAACGCCGCGGGCGCGGTGGCGGGCCCGTTCGATGCCTGGCTCGCGCTGCGCGGGACGAAGACGCTGCACCTGCGCATGCGGCAGCACGACATCAACGGCCGCGAGATCGCGAAGTGGCTGGCCAGCCGCCTGGGACCGGAAAACGTCTACTACATCGGATTGCCGACCCATCCGCAGCACGAGCTGGCCAAGCGGCAGATGTCGGGCTTCGGCGGAATGATCAGCGTGGAGATGGGCACGCGCGAGCGGGCGGCTCACGTGCTCGAGCACGTCCGGATCTTCGCCCTTGCGGAATCGCTCGGCGGCGTCGAATCGCTGATCAGTCAGCCGGCGGGGATGACGCACGCCTCGGTGCCGCCGGAGCGCCGGGCGGCGATGGGGCTGTCGGATGGATTGATTCGCCTCTCGTGCGGCGTGGAGGACACCCCCGACCTGCTCGGCGACCTGGATCAGGCGTTCGAGGGTCTTCCGCAGGCGAAGGCGGAGCGAGCGCCGGCGAGATCGCGCCGAGACACAATTTCGGCGGCGGGTGCGTAGTGATTGGTCCGTAGACCGTCGTCCGTGGTCCTTCGAAACTACGGACTACGGACCACGGACAACGGACCATACGACCGCCTACCTCAAATCCTTCCCCCCATGGCCTCCCGCGTCCCGCTTCCTCAGATCTCGTCCCGCGCCTGGGAACACCCGGCGGATCGCGCCGCGCTCAACACGCTGCGGGCGCTGCCGGGCTTCGACGAGATCGTCCGCAAGGTCGCCGGGTTCTTCGGTGAACGCGGCATCCGGCAGCTGTTCCTCGGCGATTCGGTGAAGGTGTCGGCGACGCAGCGGCCGCGACTCAACGTTATGTGGACGGAGGTCATCGAGACGCTCGACTGGCCGGAACGGCCCGAGCTCTATGTGACGCAGACGCCGATCGTCAACGCGATGGCCGTCGGGTTCGACCATCCGTTCGTCATCGTGCATTCGGGCATGCTGGAGACGCTGAACGACGACGAGCTGCGCACGGTGCTCGGCCACGAGCTGGGCCACATCATGAGCGGGCACACGACGTACAGCACGATCGCGATCATTTTGCTGTACTTCGGCCTGAGCAACCTGCCGTTCCTCGCCGCCGCGGCGATCCTGCCGTTCCAGCTCGCGCTGCTCGAGTGGCATCGCAAGAGCGAGTTCTCGGCCGATCGCGCCGGGTTGCTCGTCGCGCAGGACCTGAACGTCTCGATGAGCACGGAGATGAAGCTGGCCGGCGGCCGGGAGTTCGGCGACGAGCTCCGCGTGGAGGAGTTCATCCGCCAGGCGGAGCAGTACGAGACCGGCGGCGGTGCCTGGGACACGATTCTGAAGATTCTCAACACCGTCATGCGCACGCATCCGATGCACACCGTGCGCGCGGCCGAGCTGCTGCGCTGGTACCGGTCGGGCGAGTTTGAAGCCATTCTCGCGGGCAACTACCTGCGCCGCGGCCAGAGCGACCAGGATCAGCCGCTAAGCGAGGACTACGTCGACGCGGCCGGCTATTACGGCAGCAAGACGCGCGAGACCGTGGATACGATCAAGGACGGCATCAATCGCGCGCGTGACGCCGTCAACTCGGCGTGGCGCAATCGATGAAGGTGCTCGTCGTGGGCGGCGGCGGGCGCGAACACGCGCTCGCCTGGCGCCTGCGACAGGATGATCCGCGCATCGAGCTGTACGCGGCGCCCGGCAATCCGGGGATCGCCGCCCTGGCCACCTGCGTTCCGATCGGCGCCACGCAGATCGACGCGCTGCTGGCCTTCGCGCGCCAGGAGCGTATCGGCTGGACGCTGGTCGGACCGGAGATCCCGCTCTCGCTCGGCATCGCCGACGCGTTCGCCGCGGCCGGGCTCCCGATCTTCGGGCCCACGCGGGCGGCGGCGCAAGTCGAGAGCTCCAAGTCCTATTCGAAAACGCTCATGATCGACGCCGGCGTGCCGACCGCGCGCGCCGCGGTGTGCACCACGGTCGCGGAGGCGCACAGGGCGATCGACGAGATCGGCGCGCCGGTCGTCGTGAAAGCATCGGGGCTCGCCGCCGGCAAGGGCGTGATCATCTGCGCCGCAGCCGGCGAAGCTCGCGCCGCGGCCGACGGCATGCTCGCCGGCGACAGCTTTGGAGACGCAGGCGCCACGGTGCTGATCGAGGAGTTCATGGAGGGCGAGGAGCTGTCCTTGTTCGTGCTCACCGACGGCGAACGCGTGCTCGCACTGCCGGCGGCGCAGGACCATAAGCGGCTGCTCGACGGCGACCGAGGGCCGAACACGGGCGGCATGGGCGCGTATTGTCCGGTGTCGCTCGCTGAACAATCGCCGGAGCTGGTGAGCGAGGTGCTCGAGACGATCGTGCGCCCGACGCTCGCCGCAATGCGCGAGCGCGGAACGCCTTTTTGCGGTCTGCTCTATGTCGGGCTGATGCTGACGACGACTGGCCCGCGTGTCGTCGAGTTCAATTGTCGGTTCGGCGATCCAGAGACTGAGGCGGTGCTCCCCGCCATTGCGCCGTCGGCACCACTGGCGGGATTGATGGAGCTGATCGCGCGAGGCGAGCGCCTGCCGGAGAACATCGATCTGAGCGCGACCCGCAGCGCCGTGACGACGGTGCTGGCCGCCGACGGGTATCCGGAGCATCCACGCAAGGGCGACGCGATCGAGATGCCGGCGGTACCTGCGGACGTGCTCGTCTTTCACGCCGGCACGGCACGGCGCGACGACGGGCGACTCGTCACCGCGGGCGGACGAGTGCTCGCCGTCACCGGCGTGGCGGATTCACTCGCTGCCGCGCAGCAGCGAAGTCAGGCGTTCGCTGCATCGGTGCAGTTCGCCGGCCGACAGTACCGAACCGACATCGGCTGGCGAGAGCTGGAGCGCCGTGCCGGAGTTACCTGAAACCGAAACGATCGCCCGCGATCTCGATCGGGAGCTGAAGGCTGCGCGCATCCAGTCCGTCAACGTAGTGCGGCCCGACGTGCTGCGCGGCGTGGATGCGGCGGAGCTGGCGGCTCGCGTCGCCGACACGACAATCGTGCGCTGCTGGCGGCGAGCCAAGCTGGTGGTGATCGATCTCTCGACCGGCGACCGCGTCGTCGTTCAGCCGCGTTTCACCGGTGCGCTGCTCATCGACACCGGCGCGCTTCCCGAGCGCGAGCGCCGGTACGCCACCATCGAATTCCGATTGGCCGACGGGCGTGCGCTCGTCTACCGCGACATTCGGCGGCTCGGCACGGTCGCGCTGATGAATCCCGAGCGATTCGACGCCTACGCCGGCACGCTCGGCATCGAACCACTTGACCCGGCGTTTACCGCAGCGCATTTATCGGCCCTTGTTCGGGTGTCGAAGCGAACGATCAAGCAGGTGTTGATGGACCAGACCGTGATCGCGGGCGTCGGAAACATCTATGCGAACGAAGCGCTCTGGCGCGCGGGCATCGATCCGTCGCGCGAGAGTGCCACGATTGGGCCAGACGACGCCGGCGCGCTGCGCGACGGCATCGTCGGTGTGCTCACGGAATCCATTGCCCGGCGCGGCACGAGCTTTCGGGATTATCGCGACGCCCGCGGCGAGCGTGGCGGATTCGTCGAGCACCTCGCGGTCTACGGTCGCGGCGGCGAGCCGTGCCGCCGCTGCGGGCGCCGTCTGGTCGAGACCCACGCGATCGACGGGCGAACCACCGTGTTATGCGTACACTGTCAAAAGTAGCGCTGCGGCGGCCGCCGACGTCGGAGGAGCAGTTGGCGGCGATGCGGACGCACGTTCGCGACGCGGCCGCGGACCGGCCGGGCGTCTACCGCATGATCGCCGGCGACGGCGAGGTGGTGTACGTCGGCAAATCGAAGCGGCTGCGCACGCGGCTGCTCAGCTATTTTCGCTGCGCGTTCCCGGAGGAGAAGGGCGCGCGGATCCTCCGCGAGGCGGAACGCATCGAGTGGGAATACATGCCGAGCGAATTCGCGGCGCTGCTCGAGGAGCTGCGGCTGATCAAGCGCTTTCGCCCGCGGTTCAACGTGGCGATGAAGCGCGACGGCCGGAATTATTGTTTCATCAAGATCACGAAGGCGCCGGCGCCGAAGCTGGTCGTCGTCCGCGGCCCGGGTCAGGACGACTCGGCGATCTACTACGGACCGTTTCTCGGCGCGATGGGCGTGAGCGACGCCGTGCGCGAGCTGAACGACGTGCTCGGGCTGCGCGACTGCGCGATCGACCAGCGCATGCACTTTGCCGATCAGCCCGAGCTGTTCGACTCCTTTCCGCGCACGCCCGGCTGCATCCGGTACGAGGTGCACAAGTGCCTCGGCCCGTGCGTCGGCGGCTGCTCCGTGCAACAGTACGACGAGCGGCTCGCGCTCGCCCGCGCCTTTCTCGACGGCGTCGACGACGGTCCGATCGAGGTGCTGCGCCGCGACATGGAGGAGGCGAGCGAGCGGCTCGAGTACGAGCGCGCCGCGGTGCTGCGCGACAAGCTCAAGCGGCTGGAAGCGCTGCGCGGCCAGTTTGCTCGACTGCGGTTCGCCGTCGAGACGCTGTCGTTCGTGTACACGGTGCCGAACGACGACGGCGACGATCGCGTGTATCTGATCCGACGCGGGCGCGTGCGCGCCGAACGTCCGCGTCCGCGCACGCCCGATGACGCCGCGACGCTGCTCGGGTTGATCGAGGACGTGTTCGCGGCGGACGATCGGAGCACCGGTCAGATTCCGACGCACGAGATCGACGAGCTGCTGCTGCTCTCGTCCTGGTTCCGCCGTTTTCCCGCGGAGCTCGAGCGCACGAGCGCAGCGCACGAGATTGCGCCGCTCGCCGCCGCATCCTGATCGCCGTCGCAAACCGCGCGCCCGGGCGACCCTCGAAAATCCGGCGGATGCGCGCCGAATCTGGCGCATGTCCTGCACTATTGCCGCGCACGCGCAACCAGCGCGAGACGGATACGCGGAGCGCCGCATGACGATCTCCTGGCAACCCACGACGATGGTGCAGTGCATCAGCCTGCGTCCGTGGCTCGACTATCCGGGCTGTGACGAGCCGGGCGGTTGCCACGATCTCACGCTCGGCAAGATCTACGAGATGCTCGGCGTCGAAGGCAAAGGCGCGTTCTACCGGATCATCGACGATTCCGGCGAGGACTATTTGTATCCGGTATCACACTTTCGCGTGATCTGACCGGCGATTCTCAGTCCGCCGGCAACTCGACCGTTTCGATCTCCACGGTGCGCCCGACGATCGTGAGGCGCGCCACGCTCGGCAGAATGTCGAAGCGGCGCGGACCAGCGGCGCCCGGGTTCACCACCCATCGGTCGGCCACGCTCGTCACGAGCTGGCGATGCGTGTGGCCGTACACGATGACATCGGCGTCGTAGCGCGCAAGCAGCTTCTCCGGCGTCGGTGCGCCCAGCTCGTGACCGTGACTCACGTGCACGCGGACATCGCCGATCGTCAGTTCGATCGAGGCGGCCAGGCGGGACTGCCCAGGCACATCGGTATTGCCGTAGACGGCGCGCACCGGCGCGATCACCTCGAGCTCGTCGAGAATCGCGTCGCCACCCACGTCGCCGGCGTGCAGGATCAGCTCGACCCCGGCGAGCGCGGCGTAGACGCTCGGCCGCACGAGGCCGTGCGTGTCCGAGATCAAGCCGATGACGTGCGGCTCGCCGTCGCTCACTCGCCGTCGTCCTGGCCCCAGCGCGGCGCGAGCTGCTGCGGCACACCGAGGTGATCGAGCACCCGCGCGACGACGAAATTCACGAGATCGTCAATCGTTCGCGGCCGATGATAGAACCCGGGCGCGGCCGGCATGACGATCGCCCCGGCGCGTGTGACGCGCAGCATGTTCTCGAGATGAATCGCGCTGAGCGGCGTTTCGCGCGGAACCAGGATCAGCGGCCGGCGCTCCTTGAGCGTGACGTCCGCCGCGCGCTCGACCAGCGATCGCGACGCGCCAACGGCAATCGCCGAGAGCGTGCCCATGGAGCACGGGCAGATCACCATTCCCGCGCTGAGCGCCGATCCGGACGCGGGTGCGGCGCCGCGATCGCCATCGTCGAAGGTGATGATCCAGCGATCCCACGCCGCGGCCCCGACGCGCGCGCGGAGCGCGTCGATCGAACCGATGTCGCATTCGGTCTGCAGCAGGCGCAGCCCGTGACTGGACAGCACGAGCTGCACCGGGCGTTCGGCGGCGACGAGTGCCTCGAGCAACCGGACGGCATAGGGCGCTCCCGATGCGCCGGTGATCGCGACGACGATGGGTGTGCCGGTCACCGGGCGAGCGCCGTCACGATTGGCGCGCGATGCACGAGGCGCTCGAGCAGCACGCAGGCGAAGAACGTGATGCTGATCACCCCGTTCATCGTGAAGAACGCCGCATCGAGCCGGGAGAAGTCGTCCGGGCGAACGAGAGAATGCTCATAGATGAGCATCGCCGCCGCGAGCAGGACACCGAGCGCGTACAGTGATCCGGCCCCGGTTCCGGCGAATACGCACCAACCGACGAGCGCGAGACACACGACCGTGCCGAGATGCAGCAGCCGCGCAACGAACAGCGCGCGCCGCTCGCCGAGGGCGACCGGAAGCGAGTACAGGCCCTGACTGCGATCGAAGTCGGCGTCCTGCAGCGCGTACAGCACGTCGAAGCCGCCGCCCCACGTCGCCACCACCAGCGCCAGCGCGACGAGCATCCACCACGGCCGGCTCCACTGGCCGGTGACCGCGAGGTATCCGCCCACCGGCGCGATCGACATGCCGACTCCGAGCACGAGATGACACCAGCGCGTGAATCGCTTGGTGTAGCTGTAGAAGAACACCCACGCGAGCGCGGCTGGAGACAATGCGGCACACAGTGGATTCAACCGCCACGCCGCGTACACGAACAGCACGGACGCCACCGCCACCGCCGCCGCCGCTTCAGTCACGCGCAGCACGCCGCTCGGGATCTCGCGCCGCTTCGTGCGCGGATTCCGTGCGTCGATCTCGCGATCGACGATGCGATTGAATCCCATGGCGGCAAAGCGTGCGCACGTGAAGGCCAGCACGATCCAGCCGACCGTCGCCCAACCGACGGGCGCGCGATAGGAGGCGAGCACCACGCCGACGAGCGCGAACGGCAACGCGAACAGCGTGTGCGGCAGCTTGACGAAGTTCACATAGACGAGCCACCGCGAGCCGCGGTGGGCGAACGTCTGCCCTTCCCTGGGCGTCGAGAGCTCGGTCATCGGGTCGGAATCCCCAACGACGGCCACAACGCGTCGACCCGCGCTTTCGTCGCGGCATCCATCTCGATGATCGCCGGCCACTCGCGGGTGAATCCCTCTTCGGGCAGCTTGCGCGTTGCGTCGAGGCCGATCTTGGAGCCATACGTGAACGTGCGGCTCGAGTGATCGAGCACGTCCATCGGTCCCATCGTGAAGCGCGCATCGCGCTCGGGATCGATGTTGTTGAGCGCCACCCACCACGCCTCCTGCGGATCGCGCACGTTCACCCAGGCGTCCACGACGACGAGCACCTTGGCGAGCGACATCAGCCCCTGGCCCCACAGCGCGTTCATCACCTTGTACGCCTGCCCCGGATACTCCTTCCTGATCGACACGAATACGAGATTGTGAAAGATGCCTTCCGCCGGCATGTGATAGTCCACGATCTCGGGAATCGTCAGCTTGAGCAGCGGCAGGAAGATGCGCTCGGTGGCATGACCGAGATAGAAATCCTCCATCGGCGGGCGGCCGACGATCGTTGCGGGAAAGATCGGCGCCCGGCGCATCGTGATCGCCGTGACGTGCACCTGCGGATAGAGATCGGCGAGCGAGTAGAAGCCCGTGTGATCGCCGAACGGCCCCTCGGTCACGAGCGGCTCCGCGGGATCGATGTAGCCTTCGATGACGAAATCCGCTTCGGCCGGCACCTCGAGGTCGCACGTGATCGCCTTCGTCAGCGATACGGGCTCGCGTCGCAGGAATCCGGCGAACAGAAACTCGTCGATCGTCGGCGGCAGCGGCGCGCTCGCCGAATACATCGACGGCGGATCGGCGCCGAGCGCGATGCAGACCGGCATGCGCTCGCCGCGCTCGGCCATCTCGCGCCAATGGGCCGCACCCACCTTGTGCCGCTGCCAGTGCATGGCGAGCGTCGTCCGTCCCGTCTGCATGATGCGATACATGCCGACGTTGCGGATGCCGCGCACCGGATCGCGCGTGATCACCATCGGCAGCGTGATGTACGCGCCGCCGTCGTCGGGCCAGCACTTCATCAGCGGGAGCGCGTCGAGGTTCACCTCGTCGCCGCGCCAGACGACTTCCTGGCAATGCGCGTCGCCGCGGCGCGTGCGGGGCGGAAACTTGCCCATCTCGAGCAATCGCGGCAGCAACGAGAGCTTGGCGATGAGTCCCTCCGGCACCTGCATGGCCAGCATCCCGGTGATGCGGTCGCCGATCGCGTCCAGATCGTCCACGCCGAGCGACATCGACATGCGCCGCATGGAGCCAAAGAGATTGATCGCCACGGGAAATTGCGACGGCGTGCCGTTCATCAGCACCGGATGCTCGAACAGCAGCGCCTTGCCGCCGCCGGGCTGCTTCATCACGCGGTCGGCGATCTCACACAGCTCGAGATTCAGGGAGACCGGCTTCGTGATGCGTATCAGCTCGCCAGCCCGCTCGAGCTGTGTGACGAAATCCGCGACCGAGTCGATGCTCACAGGCCGGTGGGACAAGGCGTACTCAGAGTTTGCTCCCGGTATGGATTGCCGCGATGCCGCACGTGAGCGTCTGCCAATGAACATCGGCGAAGCCGGCGGCGCGCATGCGTTCCGCGAGCGCCTCCTCGTTCGGGAAGTTGGCGACGGAGCGCGGCAAGTACGCGTACGCGGTCCGGTGACCGCTCACCAGGCCGCCGACGCGCGGCAGCACGTGATGAAAATAGAGATGATACGCCGCGCGCACGAGCCGCGACCGTGGAGTCGTGAACTCGAGGATGACGAACCGGCCGCCGCGTTCGAGCACGCGATGGACTTCGCGCAACGCGCGGTCGAGGTCCGCAACGTTGCGAATGCCGAAGGCGACGATCGCGCCGGCGGCGCTCGCGTCCGGCAGCGGCAGCGCGAGCGCGTCGGCGACGACCGGAGACACGACCGCATTCGGCGCCTTGCCGGCACCGGCGCGCAACATCGGCTCGGCGAAATCGGCGCCGATGATGCGGCCAGCGAAGCCCGAATCGCGTGCGAGCTGCGCGGCAACATCCAACGTTCCCGCGCACAGGTCGACGTACGCGCCGTGCGGCGCGCGTCGCCACTCGAGCGCGGCAATGGCCTTGCGGCGCCACCGTTTGTCGACGTTGAAGCTGAGCAGGTGATTGAGCAGATCGTAACGAGGCGCGATCTGCGAGAAGACGCGCTGCACGTAGACCGGCTTCGCATCGCCGCCCGATGCCGCCGCTTCGGCCTCCGCTTCCTCGAGCGTCGCCGGCGTCTCCAGATTGCTCACGGGCATCGGCGAAAGTTGCCCGGCATCGCTGAGCGTGGCAAGCCGATGCGGCTGGTTTGCGTGCCCAGGCGCGCATAGTTTGTGACGATCCCGCGCGACTGACGACGCGCCGCGCCCACTTCGGACGATGCCTCCGCCGCCAGCCCTCGACCTCTTCAATCTCCCGGATGCCGACGTGGTCGCGCTTGCCCAGCAGGGGCGCGACTCGGCGTTTCGCGAGTTGATTCGCCGGTACGAGCGCCCCGTGTTCTCGCTGGTCTACCGCATGGTGCGCGACCGCGAGCTGGCCGAAGACCTGGCGCAGGACACCTTCGTCAAGGTGCTGAACCACATCGATCGCTACCGGCCCGAGTTCAAATTCTCGAGCTGGTTGTTCAAGATCGCGAACAACGTCGCGATCGATCATCTGCGTCGCCGCCAATTGCCGACCGTCAGCATCGACGGCGCGCCAAACGCGCAGACCGCAGAAGCCATCCAGGCCACGTCGTTCGACGTCGCCGTGGATCAGGAGAACGCACTCGACGAGATGGAGGCCCGCGAGCTGGGCACGGCCATCGAGCGCGCGATCGCCGGCCTCAGACCCGAGTACCGATCCTGCATCATGCTCCGGCACGTCGAGGGTCGATCCTACGAGGAGATCGCCGCGACGCTCGATCTGCCGTTGGGAACCGTAAAGACCTACATCCATCGCGCCCGCCACGAGCTTCGGCGGGCGCTCGAGCCGTTGCGCGGGGGCGAAAAGTGACCGACCGCACCACGCGAAACTCGCTCCCGAAACAGCCCCGAAAGGCCTGAAACCAGTGAACACCGGCAGCCGTAATCAATTCGGAGACTCCATGATCGACAGACACCTGCTTCCAGACGAGATCGACCTGCTCCTCGATGACGAGGTGGGCTTCGGGGTCAGTCCCCTGAAGGCCCACGTTCGTGCGTGCGCCGAATGCAGCGCACGCATCGAGGAGGCGCGCTTCGTCACGGAGGCGGTGGAGCACCTGCCGCGCTTTGCGCCGTCGCACACCTTCGCCGATCGCGTGATGTCGCAGGTGCCGGTCTTCGTGCCCTGGCATGTGACGGCCCTGGACGCGATGCGGCCGTGGATTCCGCGGTCGCACTCGGCGCGCGTCGTCGTGGCGACCATTGCGGCCGCGGCCGGTTCGGTGCTCACGCTCCTCATCGCGTGGATCGCGACGCAAACCGATACGCTCACGCTGGCGAACGGCATTGCCGGCACCCGGTTGCGCGCCGTGGTGCTCGACGCCGCGCGGGACGTGCTGAGCACGGTGCTCGGCGATCAGATCTTTACGGTGATCCAGCAGGCCGGTACGTTCGGCATCGCGGCCGCGCTGATCGGGCTCGTGGTGGCCGCCGCCGGATCCGTTGCCGGATTCCGCGCGTTGGCTGCCGCCTCGAGCCGACGTCGGGCCTGATCCCATGCGCGCACTTCTCACCTTCGTAGCCCTGGCGCTC
>Ga0070680_100001665_pt1 | contig 16259 bp, 11 predicted proteins | sample KBSC73BmetaG_FD_64672 | JGI IMG/M metagenome (GOLD analysis project Ga0070680, IMG submission 64672) | Corn rhizosphere microbial communities from Kellogg Biological Station, Michigan, USA - KBS C7-3B metaG | ecosystem: Host-associated > Plants > Roots > Rhizosphere | place: USA: Michigan...
AGACTTCCAACTACGTGTAGCCGCGCCGGATGATTGATCGACACTCCACTTGCGAGCCCGAAGGTCACCGCAAGATCGGCGGTGTTCTCGACGCCGACGAGCACTCCGCCATCCTTCACAAACGTCGAGAGGTTTTCGACTCCCTGCCAGCCGAGACCGGGCCGTATGTCGTCCGTCTCGTCGACGGCAAGGTTGGGCGTGAGATCAGTCTTCTTCCACGGCATCGGATTCCGCCACATCGGAAGACCCGCGACGATCGTCTGCGGACTCCCTCCCGTCGGCGGAAAGAGAATCACATCGTACTTCGCCCTCAGGTTGGCGTCCTTTGCCGCGTCCTGCACGCTGATGTACGTGAAGGGAACGTGTAGGAAGTCGAATGCAAAACGCCACCAGCCTTCGGTCTGGGTGCTCAGCCATGTGTGCATGATCGCGACACGCGCGGCCCGCGCCGGATGCGTCGGCACAGCCGGCGCCGCGCCGAGCGCGTAAGCCTTGAGACCGAGATCGCGCGTCGCCTTGTCGAGATCACCGGACGATACGCCACGGATGATGAACGACCCTCGGCCGAACTTGTGGCCCGCGGCGTCGAACGACTGCTCGGCGATTTGAAAGTCGCTGCTCTTGAGACGATAACGAAGCGTCGCCAGCGCATTGTCCGCGTTGTGGTCGATCGCGAAAACAGAACCCGCTCCGGTGACTCCTCCGGGCGCCTTGATCTCGCCACCGACAGCCTCCATCGGCACCGCGAGAACCTTGGGGTCCGTCACACGATACGACCGCACCGCAAAATTCTCGGGGAATGTCCAGCCCGTGTCATCATACGGCGAGCGCTGGGGATCGTTCGGGCTCCAGAACTGGTAATCGAGCAGCGCGTCCGCGATGCGCGAGTACGGTTGGTCCATGCGCACGATGTAGCTGCCGGCGGGAAACGTCCGCGGCTCCATGCGCGGGACCGAGAGCGGGAGCGTGTCGTAGGGGTTTATCGGTGGAGGGGAGGCTGGCCGAGTAACCGCCGGGTTCGGTCGGGCGCTGTCGACCGGCCTGGCGAAGTCCGCCGGCCGCGTGCTGTCCGCGGCGGCCTTTTCGGCTGGTGTCGCACCCGATGGCGTTGCCGGTCGCGAGCGCGGAACCGAGACCATCACCGTGAACGGCGATGTAGCGCGAAAGAGCTCGACGTGCTGCTTCTGGAGTATGGTGAGCAGCGCCGCCTGCGCGCCGGGCCGTCTTTCATCGCCCGGCAGAACGTAGGCCGCTGGTCCTTCAGTGCGCGCCTTCGTTATCGAGCGCTTGCTCTTCTCCCAGAAATTCTCGAGGAACTGCTCGCGGTTGTTGGCGAAGTACGATAGCGACACCAGCAGGCCGGTCTCTTCATAGTTGTTGTTGTTGCGCAGCGACCATTTGACGCGTGGTAGCGGGGGGTTCTGCCGATACCACGTGCGCGCCGTCTCGGAAGCAGACAGCGTGCGATCCATCGTCTCGGCTGTTCCGCCATTTCCAAACGTCTCGTAAAGACGGCTGATTCCGTTGTGCGTCGCGGCCATGAACATGAGGTAGCCGGGCGACCATGTATCGAAGTCCCCGTGCGTATACACACCCGGCATCCCGAGGCGCGTCATCTCCTGCACGTTGTTCCAGCCGAGCATCTGCCATTCGTTCGTGAGTAGCGGATCGAGCCACGCATTGTAGGGACCGTCGCCCACGGTGTTGTCGTACAGATACGATCCCGATTCGTGCAGGTCGTGGAGCACCTGCGCCTTCCAGTCGAGGTACGTGTCGAGGACGTTTTGCGAGAGCTTGAGCGTGAGCGCCATCGCGTCGCGATTGTTGTCGTGCGCGACGTAATGTCCCCAATAGAGAAGCGGAGGCGCCGTCTCGCCGGGATGCGCCATGTGCCAGCGGAAGATGTCGACTTCGCGGTCCCGGCCGTCCACCTCGACGATCGGCGTAATCAGCGTGATGAGGTGATCCCGGATGTTCTTGATGTACGGGCTTTCATCCACGGCCAGCCGATACGCCAGCTCCATCAATGCAGTGGGTGCGCCCGACTCCGTCGAGTGGATTGTCCCGGTGATGTAGTACACTGGCGACGTTTGCGTCACGAGTCTCGCCGCCTCCGCATCGTTCATGTTGATCGATCGCGGGTCCGCCAGCTTCGCGAGGTTCGCCTTGTTCTGCTCGAGATTGTCGAGCAACGATTCCGAGGCGACGGCGACGGCGATCATCTCCCTGCCCTCTTCAGTCGTTCCGATCGAATACACGCGCACCCGTGGACTCGCCTTGGCGAGCATCCGCATGTACGTGTAGACCTCCTTCGAGTACGGCAGATTGTTTCGCGCTCCCGCGATGTCGCCGAGAACGACCTTTGGCGTCGGAACCGTTGAAGACGCGGGCAGATAGTCGACGAGTGGGGAGAGGAAAAATGGCTCGGTCGTGTACTCGCGAATCTTTTTGGTGTACTCCTCGTCGATGGGCTGACTGGGATCGCGGCCTGGGCGCGTGATCGAAGGAGCCGGCTCGGATACAGTTACCGGCGAGCCGCCCGCCACCGTCTGGGATACGAGGCACGACGGTGCAACCGCGAGGACTATGACCGAGGTGGGAATCGAAAGTATTGCAAAGCGTCGCATGGAAAACCTGGAAGCAATGATTGACGGACGAGACGATCGACAAATGGAAGCCGAAAGTAGCCGCCGGCGCAAATGATTGCTATCGCAGCTCGATCTTTCCAATCCGGCCAACGCCGCTCAACGCAAGCCATATCCGCTTGCGCGTGCTGTCGACGGAAACATTTCTGACTATCGACCCGCCGGTGGGAATCTTTATCGATTCGGTCTTGGATGTCTTACGGTCGAACGCGATGATGTTTCCCGTGCCCGCTTCATCGTAGAAGATCCGCCCGTCGGGCGCGATCGCGATGCCGTACGGTGCCGAGCCGCTTCCCCCTGGCGACTGCCATTCCTTGAAGGCGCCGTTCGCTGGATTGTAGGAGCCGAGATAGCCGCGGGCAAAATCGCTGTACCACACCACGCCTGATTCGTCGACGACGAGACGTCTCGGGCGGGCTCCGCCCTGCGGAAGCGTGATCTCGCTCAGAGCCCCGTTCGCGGCGTTGATTCGCCCGAGCTTGTTCGTTCCGAAGAGCGCTACCCAGATCGACCCATCCGGCGCATTCACCATCCCATATGGGAGCGCTCGGCTGGTTGGCACAGTCCAAACCCTGGTCTTATGCGTTCGCGGTTCGAACGCGCCATACAAGTTGCTTTGCTGGACGGTGAACCAAATCTCGTCTTTCCGAGCGAGCGGCGTGTGCGGATCACGCGCGGCAGCCGGCAGCGAGAATTCCTCGATCTTCCCGGTGCCGGGATCGAGGCGGCCCAGCTTCGCGACTCGCTGTGCGGTGTACCAGACACCGCCATCGGGGGCGATGACGATTCCGTGCGGGCCGGATCGAGGCGTGGGCGTCGCGTAGTCCGTGATCTTTCCAGTGGAAGGATCGAGACGTCCGATGAAGCTGTTCTGCTGATCGGTGTACCAGACGATTCCGTCTTTTCCCACGGCGGGGTCGTGCGGAAAGGCTCCGGCACGTGGGATCGGATACTCGACGACGGCGAGCGGCGATGTTGCGGCTCCGATCAACCCAAGCACAGGGAAAAGTGCCAGCAACGCGCGAGCATTGGCGAAACGCATTTCATCCTCCGGCCTTGCGTTCCCAAATTGATGCGCGAGCGCCGTGTTTTTCGCCAGCGACTTCATCAATTTCGCCGGCCGGAAATCCGCGACCGCGCGCCATAGGGTGAGGGTTGTAGAACCCCCACATTGCCAATAACTTCCCAAACTCTCCCGGAGAGATGACCGAGAGGCTGAAGGTACCGGTTTGCTAAACCGGCATACGTGGAAACGCGTATCGAGGGTTCGAATCCCTCTCTCTCCGCTCGGCGGGTCCCGCGCATTGTGTGGACCCGCTTTTCATTCTGAGACCGCCCATGGACAGCTCCACCAAGCCGCGCCTCCGCTTTGCTCCTTCACCGACAGGATACCTCCACGTCGGTGGCGCGCGAACCGCGCTCTTCAATTGGTTATACGCGCGAAAATTCGGAGGCGAGTTCCTTCTTCGCGTCGAGGACACCGACAAGGCGCGCAGTACCGACGAGAGCACGCGAGCGATCTTCGAAGGGATGGAGTGGCTGGGCCTGGATTGGGACGGCGATGTCGTCTATCAGGCCGCCAACCTTCCGCGGCACGCAGCCGACGCGCGAAGCCTGCTCGCGGCGGGCGCAGCGTACCGCTGCTTCTGCACTCCCGCGGAGCTCGACGCGCGCCGAAAAGAGGCCGAGGCCCGCAAGGAAGCTTTCAAGTACGATCGCCGCTGCGATCGACTAGCTCCCGAAGAAGTGGAAAGAAGGATCGCGCTCGGAGAGCCGTACGTTGTCCGCTTTCGCGTTCCCGAAGGAACGACGGAGTGGGACGACCTCGTTCACGAGAGGATCGCATTCCCGAACAAGGACATTGAAGACTTCGTGATACTTCGGTCCGACGGCACGCCCATCTACAACCTTGCCGTCGTATCCGACGATATCGCGATGGGCATCACGATTGTCATGCGGGGCGACGATCACATCTCGAATACCCCGAAGCAGATCCTGCTGTACCGCGCGCTCGGCGCGCCGCTGCCGGTGTTCGCGCATCTGCCGATGATTCACGGCCTCGACGGGAAAAAACTCAGTAAGCGCCATGGCGCGACGGCGGTCGGAGATTACCAGCATTATGGTTTTCTTCCAGGAGCCATGCTCAACTTCCTCGCGCTACTCGGCTGGTCGCCCGGTGGCGATCGCGAGGTGATGACTTTGCCCGAGATGATAGAGCTGTTCGGCGTCGAGGGATTGCAGAAGAAAGCGGCGATCTTCGACACGAAGAAGCTGGAATGGATGAACGGTCAACACCTCTCGATGATTGCGCTCGAAGACCTCGAGCCACGCGTGACTCCCGCAATCATCACGGCGCGACTCGCCACCGAAGAGGATCTGGTGGAACGGCACGATTGGTATCTTCGGCTTCTGGATCTTCTAAGGGTTCGGTCCCGCACCATCGACGACATCGTGCGTCAGGCCGGCCCTTACCTTCTGGAGGACATCGAGTACGATCCGACAGCGGTCGCGAAAAACTGGAAGGATCCCGTCGAATCGGCGGAGCTTTTGCGCGTGACCCGTGAAGCACTGGCAAGTACGCCGAATTGGGAATCGTCGGCGTTGGAAGCCTCCCTCCGTGCACTGGCCGAGAAGAGAGGGGTCAGCGCCGGAAAGATATTCCAGCCTTTACGGGTGGCGCTTACGGGTATGACAGTCAGCCCGGGCATCTTCGAAATGCTGATCCAGATGGGCCGTGAATTGGCTATCAAGCGAATTGACAAGGCCCTAATAGCTCTTGGAGGGTAGAAATACAGAGGCCGCCACGAAAGTGTTGACCGGGTACGATTTCGTACACAGATTGTGGAACCCAAGTGCCGGACGAGCACCCTTTCGCTACTACTAAGGACCCTACGATGGCCGAGCAACTAACAAAACTCGAGAGCTCGGTATATCACTACCTCCTCGATTTTACGGCGGAACGAACTTACCAGCCCAGCATCCGGGATATCGGTAAGCAGTTCAAGATCAAGTCGACGAAGACCGTCTCCGATCTTCTCCAATCGCTGGCAAAGAAGGGCTACATCGAGAGAGACCCGTCGAGATCGCGTGGCGTCAATCTTCTTGGCTTTGGCGGCGCGCTGCGCACGCAGCCGATTCCCTACTATGGGAAGATTCACGCGGGAGAGCCGGCGCTCCTTCCCGAGCATCGGCAGGGCTTCATCACCATCGATCGCCGCTTCGTTCCCTCCGAGCAGACGTTCTTCCTCAAAGTGAAGGGCGATAGCATGGTCGGGAAATGCATCAACGACGGCGACTTCGTGATGGTCAATCCCGTGCAGGACGCGCGCGATAGCGACATCATCGCTGCTCGCCTTGGGGAAGAAGCCACGGTCAAGACGCTGACGCACCGCAATGGCTCGATCGTTCTCGAAGCCGCGAATCCAGCCGACCGGGACATCACCGTGCAGCCCGGCATGGATTTCGGCGTGCTCGGTGTCGTTTGCGGCGTGTTCCGCCCAGGCTTCGACGCCAACATGGGTGGCAACGGCCCTCAGTCTTAACGGTCCCGGATAATTTGTGACGACGACCGCCGCACTGAAGCAGCTCACACCCGTTCTCATCGTCGAAGCCGTCGAGCCGTGTCTGAAGTTCTGGGTCGACCGGCTCGGCTTCGCGGTCACGAACCAGGTACCGGGACCAGACGGAAAGCTGGTCTTCGCGAGCGTTCAGCTGGGGCCGATCGAAGTCATGTATCAAACGCGCGCGAGCGTCGTTGACGAACAGCCTGGCGTGGCGAAAGACCTTATGGGTCATTCGGTCGCGCTGTTCATCACAGTCGAAGACCTGGACACGGTGGCGAGATCGCTCGACGGCGCGCCCGTTGTGAAACCGCGTCACAAGACGTTCTACGGCAGCACGGAGATCTACGTGCGCGAGCCGGGCGGGAACACCGTGGGGTTCGCGGAGTTCTCCTAGCCGCATTCGGTTCTCCGCACGACCCGTCGGTCCTGGGTCAATTCCGGTGACGTTCACCTGCGATTGCGGATTGAGGACTTTGCGGTCTCAGGACTAGCGGCCATTGCGGATCGGCGATTAAGTGAGGACCGAGGCTGTGCACGGAACGCCCCTCTCCGCAGTCCTCACTTAATCGCAGATCCTCAGCGGCCTTTGGTCCTGAGGCCGCAATCGTGCTACTTCATGGTTCTGCCGCGTTCTCTTGGGATGATCGCGAGTAGCATCCGCCGCATCTCTTCCAGGCGATCTCGGCGATCCTTGACCGTTGTCGCGCCAAGGATCGGCGTTGCGGATTTGTACCAGCTCATGCTTTCACGGACCGAGCCCAATGCGTACTCAAATCGCATCGCTCGATCTTTCCCGGAGCTACGGGAGTAGGCTTCGGAAATGTTCGCTTCTATGGAGCAGACCGCCGCGTAGAGTTGGCCGGCGATCTCCTCGGTAATGGGTTCTGCCCGCATCAGCCGGGCGTCACCGAAAGAGTCGGGAATCAACTCGCCAGCGAGCTGAAACACCCGCATGCGATTCAACGGGTCTTGCGAGTCATCGGCAGAAACAGGGGTCCGGTAAGCCATGCCGCAACATGGGGAGAAAGGCACAAGGCGACATCACCATCGCGTTGTGTGCATCATCGCTTATCGGCCTTTCTTCCGGCCCACCGACGGCAAATCGGGGATGCTTGCTGGACACCTGTGTTTTATGCCTCTCCGCAGTCCTCACTTAATCGCCGATCCTCGATGGCCGTTAGTCCTGAGGCCGCAATCGTCCCGAGGCCGCAAATCCTCAATCCGAAGTCGTCAGTAACGTGACAAACTGACCCACCACTCGACCCGTCTTCCTTCCCTAGAAGTTCACCCAGTACGACGCCTTCACGAGAAGAGTGTTGTCTGGTCGCGCTCCGAATAAATCCCTGAAGTCCCGTGTGGGTGCGAACGTGCCAGGGTTGCGATCGTCCTGGTCGCGGCCCTGCGTCCAGACGAGAAACAGCGTCGAGCCAGGTCGATACTCCCAGCGAAATACCGCACTCGCGTGCAGCTGCTTGACGTTGAAGCTCGCGGCATCCGTGGCTCCCGGAAATGGACGATAGCGGTCGTCGTAGCTCGCGGCCCGCGGGGCCGCCAGCTCGCGCAATCTGAAATAGCGTCCCGTCGTCAGGAACGGCTCCGCATAGAGCTGCAGCGATGTCGTCGTCGTCGCGGTGTAGTTGAATCGACTCGTGAAGCTGAGTAGCTCCTGGTCGAGGTGCGCAAACAAGTAGTGCGTGGTATCGCTTCCGATTACGCCCAGGTTGTCGAACCACTGCGTGTCGCTTCGATTGCGTTGGTATCGCGTTCCGATCTCCCAGCTCAGATTGCTGCGCGATCGGACGGTGACGTACGGACGCACGCGCCAGAGTGTCGATCTGCCCCCATCGCCGACGGTATAAATGGCAGCGAAGCTGGGCACGATCGTGCGACGAGGATCGGCGAAGATGTTGATGAGCATGTTCACGTCGGGTGACGCGCGAACGGCGGGGCCGCCTCGAGCACAGCGGTCGCAGTAGGCAGGGAAGATGTTGTCGGTCCACGTGTCCACCGACACGGTCATCCGGTTCTGAAGCTCCGCGTACAGATCCACCTCGGTGAAATTCGCAGTCGGCAGACCGCTCGCAGTGAACTGTGTGTATTGGAGGAACTGGGCGGTCGCGTTGCGCCAGAAGGCGCGCGGCTGGTCGCTCTGCACGGTGCCGTAGAACTGGCCGATCTGTTCATCAGCCTGCGACAGAAAGCCGAGATCGTTGGTCTCGAATCCCGGGGACAAGCGCTCGTACATGCCTCCGTAAGTGAACGTCCCCGCGACCTTGTCACCCTTCAGCTGAAAATCGCTTCCGCCGAGAGAGGTGCGCGTCGAATCGTAGGGGAGCCCCGCATCTGGCCGGTTGTAATAGTGCACAGCATTCAACTGCGTCCGGTTGATGGCGGAGGCGCTGCCACGAACGAGGCTAGTGGACAGCGACCCCGACAAATTGTATCGGCCACCCGCGAACCTGTTGCGGACATCGATCCCACCAGCCAGCGCCTCCCGCCGCAGCAGAAGCGCCGACGCATCATCGAGTTGCCGGTTCACCAGAGTGAAGATGGTGCCGATGCCTGTCTGGCCATTTCTGAAGTCCTGTGACGCGCGAAAGACACCGTATTCGGTCCGCGGTTCGATCATCGTCGGACCGACCGACTGACGACCGGTTACCGCGAACAGGGTCCCGACCGATGTGCCGCTCGCGAGACGGCCGGTAAGTTTTCCCGCCCCGAGAATCGGGGTCGCGGCGGGGATGTCCGCGTTTGGATCGCTCACCAACCCGGCGAGCTGGGGCGCTCGACCGATCCTTCGCGAGTAGAACAGCCTGGAGGCATCCGCGTTGAAGCTGAAAATTCCTGTCCCCTCGAGAAAGAATGGCCGCTGCTCGGCGAGGAATGTCTCGAATGCCGTGAGATTCAGCTGAGCCGGATCCGCTTCGACCTGGCCAAAATCGGGATTCACCGTCGCATCGAGCGTGAGATTGGACGTGACGCCGTACTTCAGGTCCCCACCCACGGTTTGCTTTTGCGCGCGTCCAAACCCGTTGGACTGGGGGACACCGACATTCTTCGCCACGACGTAGGGTGCCACCTCCAACCGGTGCGGCGACCCAAGACCACGGAGGCCGGTGAGATCTCCAAACTGCGATGAGATGCCGCGGACCGATCTGCGGTACACCGGCCAGCTGTCGCGCTCGCTCGCGCGGGCGATGTCCCGGATGATCATGATTCCGAATGTGTGTTCCGCCGCGCGCGGATATCGAATCTGGCTCAGTGGGATTCGGAACTCGGCGGTCCAGCCGAGCGAGTCGATGGTAGTTGCGACATCCCACACCGCATCCCACGTGATGTCCTCCTGGGAATCGTCGTAGGTGTAGTAGTCCCGTTTTACGCCAGCAGGATTTGTCGCAAACTCGTAGCCCGTCCGCCGATCGTGGTAGGAATCGATCATGATCTTGACCTGCTCACTCTGTGTTTTCACGTCGCGGCGCGACAACAGCGCGACGATGCTGTCCGGGTGAGGATCGTACATCCGCGTGAACACGTAGAGGTTCTGCCTGTCGTATGCGATCTTTGCTTCAGTGGCAAAGGTCGGATCGCCGTTTTCCTTGGGGTCGAACACCCGAAAACCTGTGATCGGCGTCGCACTCTTCCAGATCGCGTCGTCGTCGCGGCCATCGATCACCGGCGGCTTCTCAGCGACCGACGCGGTCGCCTCGGCAACGGCGGCAGTTCCCGATGCAGCTGGCGCGCCTTGCTGGGCCTGGACCGATTGGGCGGTACCGGCTGGCGCGGCGGCGAGGATTCCAAACATCAAAACTGCTAGTTTTCTAGCACTCACATGCGCGACTTTCGCACGAAACCGTATCATGAGCCCTCCGCTCAGTCCCCCGCGATGCGGGCGGTATTCAGTTGCACGTATTTGCGCCGGCGGGACAGCGTCCCGCCGGCTATTCAGTTAATGCGAGGCCGCCGCTGCAAGCACGTTTGCTCTGTCGCCATCAGATGGCAGCGCCATGGCCGCCTTTGTGAATGCATCGCGAAGCTCACGAGTCGAGAGAACGTTCGCATCCGCAAGAGAGATGAGGACGTTTGCGCGATCCCCGCTCGACGCCATCGTGAGCGTGCGGTTTATCAACGCGAGGATTGCGCTCGGCGTGCTTTGTTGCAGGAGGTGCTGGCTGACAACTTCGATGAGCACGTTCGCCGCATCACCGCTCGACGCCAGGCCTTTCGATGTTTCAATGACCAGCGGCGTTACGCCGGGATCGGCGTGCCCATAGGGTATTGCTGAGATCAGCACGTTCGCCATGTCACCACTCGACTGGATCGTGGCAACCGTATGGAAGTACGCGTTCCGAAGTGTCTCGTTGCGATGCGTCAGGTACTCGGCGGCAGTGGTGGTCAGAAAATTCGCCTTGTCTCCGCTGGACTGGACGTCTTCCGCAGCTTTCACCAGAATGAGCAAAAGCTCCGGATCGGCATTCGGTGCCATGATCTCGAGCGTAGTGGCCTTGTCTCCGCTCGACGCGATGTGTGCGAGCGCGTACCTGATGCCGTCGCGTGCGCCAGCGCTTTGCAGCGCGGAACGCGGCAGCTGCTGAAGAACGGAGCTCAAGTCTCCAGAGCTCGCGGAAAGGTCATTGCTCACCTGCGCCGCGACTCTTTCCGCGTCGCTCCCGGAGAGTGGCGCGGCCTTGAGCAGTTCCTCGTAGTACGCGCGCTTGGTGGCAGTGCTGTGGATCTGGCTGACTTCCCGCAGGACCGCTGGCACGCCGCCCTGTGCGCGAATTCTGGCCACGCGCTCGGGAACGTTGATCCCCGCTTCACGGATTATCTCGGGGAGAAATCCGCCAAGCCAACCTTGAAGCCCACCCTCGAACGGAACGGTGCGTCCATCAACTATCGCGGTATAGGAAAGTGATCCCTCTCCCGTCGATGTCACTGACACTGAGCGATCCACTCCACCCGTGCGCTCGCGGAACCTGGCGAATCCGCCGGGCGCGAGCTCGGTGATGCGCTTCTCATCGGACGAAAACTTTATTCGGCCCACGATTGACGCCTCTGCGCAACGGTTCGCAGTGCTGGCGAGGTACTGCATGATCGGACTTGATCCGCCGTTGTCACTCAAGCTGATGTGAGTTCCCGTTCGCCCAGAGACGTAGGAATCGCAAGACCAGACCGCGTTCTGCACAGGCCACTGGGTCGTCCCCGCTTTCATTGCCCCGACGGCTGGTGTTGCCGCCTCGCCGAAAGTGACCTTGAAGGACGACGGGAATTCGTCAGCCTTGGCGGCGGCCTGAACCACCGGCTCCGCTTTGACAGACGGTTGCTGGAATGGACGCCACGCGGCGAGCGGCAGCGTCAGCAGTGCAACTATCATTGCGGTCATCAGCGTTCCTTTTCGATTGAGTGTATGTCTGTCGAGACGCGGATCGAGAATCGCGAGCATGCGTCCCTCGAACTCGGAACGGCGCGCCATTGCGAGTGCGGCGAAGGCAGGAGCCGCGTGGTCGTGCCTCCGGGTTCCAATCGAGCGCACCATCTCCAGCAACTCTCCGGCGTAGAGCGACGGAGTAGTCCCGTCGCGAATCACATAGTCGTCGCATGCGTGCTCGCGCTCCACGCGCATCCTGTGCGCCGCGACCCACACAAGCGGATCGAACCAGAAAACCGCGAGCGACAGCTGCGCGAGGAGCTGAGTGAGGGCATCGAAGCGCTTCACGTGCGCCATCTCGTGCACGAGCACAAAACGACGGCGTTCTTCCGACCACGTGTCAGCATCCTGCGGGAGCAGCACAGCCGGATACACGATTCCCCACGTCACCGGCACTGCCAGCCGCTCGCCTCGAAGGAGGATGAGCGGTCGCGCGACACCGAGCCGGTTGGCGAGACGCTGTACGAGGGAGAGCCACACTCCATCTTCGACGCGCGCGCCTTCGCGAGCGAGTTGTCCAACTTGCCAGGTTCCGACCGCAAGCCGGAGAAGCACGATGAGCGCTCCAGCGAGCCAGAGCGCGGCGATTATCTGAATTGCCGAGAGCGGCGCGCGCGGCGTCTCAACGGAAGGCGCGGGCGATGATGGTGATGCGGCGATACGCCCGACGATTCCGGTGCCGGGGTTCGACGCGCTTGGCGCCTCGGAGGCGGGCGACGGCGCGCGCGTGACGCTCGGACCGCTGGACGGAATTCCTCGCGTGTCAGCGGCAGGATTGGCATGAACCGGCGCAATCGCCGCCGACGACTGCATCCACTCCGCGGCCGGCAGAACCGGCAATCTCCACGCGGGAAGAACCAGGACGAACGCGGGAATCATGAGGTGACCGATCACCGCCGCCGACCACACTGCATGGCGGGACGCGGCGGACCGGTTGCGCAACAGATAGGCAGCAATTGCTGCGATGACTACGAGGAGCGCTCCCTTGAGCGCCGCATCGAGCAACACTGGAAGCGCGGTCTGGAGCGACGAGTAGCGACCAATGAAATCGGCGAGCATCTCAGCGTCCCTCCTTCTTGGCGTCGTTGACGAGGCGGGCGACGCGCTCCAGCTCCGCTTCACTCAGCTTTGGTCCCTTGAGCTCGAGAAGTGCCGCGACGGCCTGCTCCGCCGAGTTATCGAAAAATGTTTTGAGAACGTGCGTGAGCGCCGAGCGCCGCGCAGCTTCTCGCCGGACGGTCGGCCTGTAGATGTAGGCGCGTCCATCTTCCTCGTGAACCACGCGACCTTTTTGCTCCAGCGTCCGGAGCGTGGCGCGCACAGCCGAGTATCCTGGCGGATTGGGAATCCCATCCATCACTTCTCCGACGGATGCTTTGCCGGACTGGAAGAGAAAGTCCATGATCTGCCGCTCTCTGCGGCTCAAGCCATCGAGCTCGGTATCGTTTGCCATTGCGAACCTGTCGAAGAAAGTGCGGGTCAGTTGGAGAACTGCTGCAAATCTAGCAGGTGCTGGAAAAATAGCAATAAGCGAATTGCGAGACCGCTAAGTGGTTGTCAGGAATGGGTTTGAGAGGCCAGCGCAGGAATCGCCGTGTCCGCGGCGTTCTTGATTTTACTTCGGCTTCTGGTCCTCTGACCCGTCTTTCGGCGTCGTCGCGCCACCGCCTAGTGCCGCCGCGCGCTCGCGCTCTTTGCGCTCGCGTATGCTGCGCACAGCCTTCATGAAATCGGCTTCGTTGATCGCCTGACGAGCGTGCCACTGGATGTCGCTGTTCATCGCGGCAAATGCGCGATCACGCTGAATCGTCGTCGGATTGCCCGTGATGTTCAGTGGCAGCATTGCAAGGAGCGCCGTGGGTATCGAGACCGGGCCCAGTCGGATCGCGCGTTTGTCGATGCCCCATTTGTAGCCGCCCTTTTCGACGGTCCAATCCGTTGGATCGCGACGCTGCGCGGCGGCCGCGACTGAGTCGTTGTAGGGCGCGATCGCGTCGGCAATGAGGCTGTCGATCGTTTGCGCCACGGTTTTCGGCGTGCTCACGATTGGCCCGGGTGGCTCCCACACGCGGGGATCGGAGTACTGCGGACGAACACCCCTCGTCGGCCCACCGACTCCTACGAGGGGACCGGTTCCCTCTTCCTCCGTTGTCTTCTTCGGCGGTCCGACTTCAGTCGGGATTGTCGTCGGCACCGCTGCCGGCGCGACGACGTGAATCTCGCGCGGGGTCTCCGGTTTCCCGTTCCCGCCGCTCTTGCCGGCGACGGGAATCGTCACGCCGCCCTTCGCGATGCTTACGAACCCGACGTGCTCCTCCGACGACGCTGGACGCTTTGGCGTCGGCGAAAAATCTCCGTTGAGGATGAGCATCCGCATCAGCGCCACCACCACCACCAGGTGCACGCCAACGGAAACGAGAAAGGGCGTGGAAAGCCGCTTTCTCGTTCCGTCAGCCGGTGATGAAGCGCGGCGGAAAATCATCAGGCGCGCGCCATACCCGCGGCACTCGACTCGGTACGGCGCCCACTGCGAGCGTCATCACCGGATTGAGCCTGAAGCTTCTTGAGCACACGACCCGCGCGCACCGCAGCTTCGCGGAGACGCTCGGGCGAGACGATGAACGAAACGCGGAAGAAGCCTTCGCCGCCGGGGCCGAACAGCGAGCCGGGCAGGACAATCACTCCCTCGTCCTGAAGAAGGCGCTCGCCAAAGACGGCGCTCGGAATGTTTTTCGGAAGCGGACACCACAGGTACATCGTGGCCTTCGGCTTTGGCGTCGGAAATCCAGCCTCGGTGAACGCGTCGGCAGCCGCATCGCGGCGACGCTTGAACTCGGCGACGTTGTCGGGAATCCAATCGGCGCATTTGTCGAGCGCGGTTGCCGCTGCTGCCTGAATACCCATGAACGTCCCTGTGTCGATGAAAGACTTCACCTTTGCTAACGCGCCCACGAACTCCTGCTTGCCACACGCCCAGCCGCACCGCCACCCCGTCATGTTGTACGTCTTGGACATGGAGTGGAACTCGATCGCAACGTCGCGCGCTCCCGGAGTCTCGAAAATGCTTGGCGGCACGTACCCATCATACGCGAGCTCCGAGTAGGCATTGTCATACACCAGCAGGATATCCAGTTCCTTGCAACGACGAACCACGTCCGCCAAGTACTCCGGGGGAGCGATGGCTGAGGTCGGGTTGTTGGGATAGTTGAGATACAGGATCTTCGCCTTTTTCAGCACATCAGCCGGAATCTTGTCGAGATTGATCAGGAAATTGTCTTCCGGACGGAGCGGATACTTGTAGGGCACCGCATCGGACAGCAGCGTGCCGCCCAGATACGAGTTGTAGCCCGGCTCCGGTACGATCGACGTGTCGCCAGGCTCCAGATAGGCGAGCGCAAGGTGCGAAAGCCCCTCCTTCGACCCGATGAGGGGGACGATCTCCTTGAGTGGATCGAAATCCTGATTGAACCGCCGCTTCATGAAGCGGGCGACTGCCTCACGAAACTCCACCAGGCCGAGGGCAAATCCATACCGGCTCATGGTAGGGATACGGACGGCCTCGGAGATTCGGTCGAGAACCGCCGGTGGCGGCGAAAGATCGGAGTCTCCCGCGCCGAGGTCGATTACGTCGACCCCACGGGCGATGAGCTGGCGCTTCTGTTCGGGAATCTTTGCGAGTGGGTATTCCGGAAGACTGAGCACGCGCTTTGAGTAGGGTGGCACTATCGGCTCTCTTGTACAGGGTTTGTCACACGGCTCACGCCCGGAATCTCGACTTCGACCAGGTCACCAGGGGCCAGCGGACCTACGCCCGAGGGCGTTCCGGTTGCCACGAGATCTCCCGGCTCCAGAGTCATGATGCGTGAGATGTATGCGAGGAGGGACGGGATCGAGAAGACCATCTCGGTGCTTTTCCCTCGCTGGCGCTCGACGCCATTCACTCTCGTGATGACGCTCAGGCTATCCAGATCCGGAAGCTTTGATGACTCCTCTCCCAGAGGACAAAAGGTATCAAATCCCTTGGCTCTCGTCCATTGTCCGTCGGTCTTCTGGAGGTCGCGGGCAGTGACGTCATTCACCGCGATTATCCCCCTGATTCCACGCGCCGCATCCTCTTCTGACACCCAGCTCAGCGTCTTCGCTATGACGACGCCGATCTCGCCCTCGTGCTCGACCTTGGACGACGCCCTGGGAAGCTTTATCGCCTCGCTCTCGTGGACGACGCTTGATGGTGGCTTCAGGAAGAGGAGCGGCTCCTTCGGAACCTCGTTTCCCAGCTCCTTTGCGTGCTCGCGATAGTTCCGACCTACGCAGACGATTTTCCCCGGCCGATACTTGGTGGTGGGCATCTCAGTTGGTCACTCGTAGAAGTCCTGGAGTTGCTTGACGATGGTGGTCCACGGTCCGAACACGCGCCGCGCCGGAGGCAGATCCCGCAGCAGCGACCTGCCGTAGCCCTTGTTCACTGCGCGAGGGTCTACCAGCACGATAACACCGCGATCGGTCGCCGTGCGGATTAATCGTCCGAATCCCTGCTTGAGCCGCAGCGCCGCGTGGGGAACCATGTACTCCGCAAAGGCGTCCCCACCGCGCTCAACGATCGCCTCGCAGTGGGCGGCCGTCACG
>Ga0070680_100001668_pt1 | contig 16243 bp, 18 predicted proteins | sample KBSC73BmetaG_FD_64672 | JGI IMG/M metagenome (GOLD analysis project Ga0070680, IMG submission 64672) | Corn rhizosphere microbial communities from Kellogg Biological Station, Michigan, USA - KBS C7-3B metaG | ecosystem: Host-associated > Plants > Roots > Rhizosphere | place: USA: Michigan...
CCAGCTCGGCGCGCGCCGCCTCGACCTCATCCTTGCCGAGCGCCGCCCCGTGCGTCGCGGCAGTTCCCTGCTTATTCGGAGCGCCGAAGCCGATGATCGTCTTGCAGCGAATGAGGCTCGGGCGCGGATCGGCAATGGCTTCTTCGATGGCACGGCTGACGTCGTCGGCGCTGAGCCCGTCGCATTCCGTGGTGTGCCACTGAGCTGCCCGGTGCCGCGCGACCACATCCTCGTTCCGCGCAAGCGCGGTCGAGCCGTCGATGGTGATGCTGTTGTCGTCCCACAAGACGATCAACCGTCCGAGCTTCAGATTGCCGGCGAGGCCAATCGCTTCGTGGTTGATCCCCTCCATCAGGTCGCCGTCGCCAGCGATCACAAACGTGCGATGGTCGACCAGCTCGGCGCCGTAGATGGCGTTGAGGTGACGCTCGGCGATTGCGGAGCCGACGGCCATCGCCACGCCCTGTCCGAGCGGGCCGGTCGTGACCTCGACGCCGGCAAGCTCGAAATTCTCTGGGTGCCCCGCCGTTGGCGAGCCGAGCTGGCGGAAATGCTTGATGTCCTCGAGCGTCGGGCGCTGGTAGCCGGTGAGATAGAGTAGCGCATAGATCAGCATCGACCCGTGCCCCGCCGACAGGATGAACCGGTCGCGATCGGGCCAATGCGGATCGGCGGCATCGAACTTGAGATGGCGCGTGAAGAGTGCGGTGGCGGCGTCGGCCATGCCCATCGGCATTCCCGGGTGGCCGCTGTTCGCGGCCTCCACCGCATCCATCGCGAGAGCGCGAATGGCGTTGGCGAGACTGCGGTCGGTCGGCTGCATAAGCTCCAACGGTCGGGGTTCTGCCCGGAGCACCCGGGCGGTGATGCGGGACCCATTAGCCGCCCTGCCGCGCGCGTCAAATTGCACCGCGCGCGCTTGCCCGCTTTTGCCAACTTGCGTAGCGATGAATCGATGGACGACGGCGAGCTCAATTCGGCACTGGACCGCGCGGAACGCGCGCTGCAGCGGATCGAGCGCGCGCTCGCCAGCCGGCAGCCCGTTGTCGCGCGTGACGAGGAGCTTCGCGCCAAGGTCCGCGAAGTCGTCGACGAGCTCGATGAGCTGATCCGCGAGGCCGCGGCCTAGATGTCGAGCATGGTCGACCTGACGATCGCCGGGCGAACCTACCAGGTCGCGTGCCGCGAGGGCGAAGAAGAGAATCTGCGCGCCGCGGCGCGGCTGGTCGACGGGAAGAGCCGTGAAGCGCTCGCGGGCCTCGGCACGTTGAGCGAAGCGCGCCAGTTCCTGTTCGCCTCGCTTCTTCTTGCGGACCAGCTCATCGACAAAAGCCCGGAAGCTGCCGCTCCGCCGCCTCCCGCACGTCCCGACCCGGCGCTCATCTTGCGCGCCGAAGCGCTCGCCGACCGCCTCGAATCGCTCGCGATGGTGCTTGAGAACGAAGCCGCCAACCCCTAGATCGGTAGGCGACGGGCACTACCCGGTGCGCGCCTTCGGAAAATCCCTGAGGCGATAGAACATCCACGGGAGCTGTCCCTGCCCCGGTCACGGTGGTTTCACCGGGATCGGGAGCATATGGCGCCCACCTGACGTTTTGGCGTCAGAGGATTTTAGGGCAAACGGCCATGGTGGTCCCGTCACCTCCTTTCTTTCGCGGCCCGAGGCCCGATATCGAACCGCTCTCCAAGGAGTCGCTGCGCCGCGCCGCGCTCGAGGCGCGCAAGGCATTCGTGCGCACGCTGAGCGACGCCGACCGCGCCCGGCTCGAGCAGAAGCTCGCCGAGCATCTCACCTCCTTGTTCGCGGGAGTTTCCGTGGTCGGCGGCTATTGCCCGCTCGGCTCAGAAATCAGCCCGCTGCCAGCGATGGAGGAAGCGCGGGCGGTTGGCGCCATTGTCGCCTATCCGTGCTTCGCCAATCCGGCCAAGCCGTTCCGCTTCCTCGCCGGCGACCCGCTCGAAGCGGGTCCGTTCGGGATCATGCAACCAGCGCGGCGGCATCCACCGGTGGAACCGGATCTGGTGCTCGTGCCGCTGATCGCCACCGACGGACGCGGCACGAGGCTGGGTCGCGGAAAGGGGCATTACGACCGCGCACTCGTTCGGCTGAAGACAAACGGCGCGCGGTTGATCGGCGTCGGCTGGCCGCTGCAGCGCCTGACGGAAACCATTCCCGCCGACGACTGGGATGTTCCACTCGACGCCTTCGTGTCGCCCGACGGGCTGGAGTTGTTCGGCACGTAACAAGGCACGTGCCGCAAATGTCACAGCGGCAGGATTTCGCGTACCGGCGCGAATCCGCGGCAAACTTTCCTTCAATCACCGATGGTTGAGTGATAGCGTACAGCCCTCGCGCGCGGCCCTGCCGTGCGCGGACAAGGGGTGAAAGTCATGCCGCTCAAGGCGATTGCATTTCTGTTGATTGTCGGCCTCAGCGTGCTGCTGTTCGTCGCGCTGCGGAAAGAGAATCGCGCCGATGCCGCGGCCGGCAATTGCTACGCCGCCGCGCAGGGCCCCGCCGCGCCGACCATCTGCCAATAATTCAGCCGAGCCTCGCGTGGGCCGCCGCTGAACGACGCCGCAGCGCGGCGTTCGCGAGAAGAACGATGGCGACGACTGCGACGACTTCCAGCACCCGCACGAAGTTGCCGCTGATCAGCCAATAGAAGGTCGCCGCGACCAGCGCCGAGGCGGGAATGGTGATGATCCAGGCGATCGCGACGTTGCCGGCGATGCCCCAGCGTACCGCGGACGCCCGCCGCGCCGCCCCTGCGCCGATCACGCAGCCGGTGATCGTGTGCGTCGTCGAAACCGGAATTCCAAGGTACGAAGCAGCGAAAAGCATGATCGAGCCACCGGCCGATGCCGAAAACCCCTGGTGCTGCGAAAGCTTGGTGATCCGCGTTCCCATCGTTTCGATGATCTTCCAGCCGCCGGTGAGCGTGCCGAGGCCGATCGCCACATAACAGCTCAGCGCCACCCAGTGCGGCACATGGAACTCACCGTGAAGATAGCCGGTCGAATAAAGCAGGACCGTGATGATCCCCATGGTCTTCTGCGCGTCGTTGAGCCCGTGGCCGAGCGAATAGGCGCCGGCGGAAACGAGATGCAGACCGCGGAATGTCCGCTCGGCACCGTGCGCGCTGGCGCGCGAGCCAAGCCAGCTGGTGGCGAGCATGATGGCCATGGTCAGGACCAGCCCTAGCAACGGCGAAAGCGGAATCGCGACGAGCGTCTTGGTGAGCCCAGTCCACTGGATGCCTGAAGCCCCCGCATGAGCGACGCCAGCGCCCACCAGGCCGCCGACGAGCGCGTGGCTGGAGGATGAGGGAATGCCCTTCATCCAGGTGACGACGTTCCAGAACATTGCGCCAACAAGCGCGCCGAACACGACCGCGGGCGTGATCAGATTCTTGTCGATCAATCCTTTGCCGATCGTATCCGCGACCTTGTGCAGTTCCGGCCACTGCAGCGCCAGAAAATAGGCGCCGAAGTTGAAGAAAGCGGCAAAGCCGACCGCGGCGACAGGGCCGAGCAGGCGCGTGCCGACGACAGTCGCGATCGAATTGGCCGCGTCGTGCAGGCCGTTCAGGAAGTCGAACGCCAGGGCGACGGCGATTAGCCCGACGAGCAGCGGAAGTGCGAGTTCGTGCATCCTGCCGGCTCAGGCGTGGTCGATGACGATGCCGTCGATCTCGTTCGCAACGTCCTCCATCGCGTCCGTGATCCGCTCGAGATGCTTGTAGATCTCGCGGGCGACGATGAATTTCATCGGATCGTTGGCATGCTGCTGGAAGGCGCGCTTCAGCCCCGCCTCGTGAACGTCGTCGGCATCGCCTTCGAGGCGAACCACTCGCTCGGTGATGGTATGGATTCGCGCGCCGGTGCGGCTGATGTCTCGCAACAGCGGCATGGCCTCGGCGATCAATCCCGCGCCTTCGGCGATGATCGCGACCATGCGCTTCATCTCCGGCTCGAAATGGTCGAGTTGGTAGAGGTCGATCGCCCGCGCCGTCGATTGCATCTCGTCGATCGTGTCGTCCATCGCGCCGATCAGCGACGTGATCGCGCCGCGGTCGAATGGCGTCAGGAACGTCCGGCGAACGGAAATCAGCACTTGGCGGATAATATCGTCGGCCTCGTGCTCGCGGCGGTCGATTTCGGCGATATGCTGGGTCGCAGGCACGCCGCCGTCGAGCAGCTTCGTCATTGCGTCGGCGGCCGCAACCAGCGTCGCGGCATGCGCTTCGAACATGCCAAAGAAGTCGCCGGTCCTCGGAAGGAGCCGCTGAAACCAGTTGAACATATCATCCCCTGCTAGGCGCGCCGCCGATTACTGAAGGCCGGCGGCGACGGCAACTGCGGCATCTACAGACTCGACACGACGAGGCTGCTAAGGCGCGGCTGCAATGGCCGAGCCCTCCTATCGCACGCTGATCGGAATTGCACTGATCCTGCTGTTGATCGTCGTCTGGGCGGCGTTCGTCGCAAGCCTCGCGCAGATCGTCGGCGCATGGCCTATTCTCGTTCAGGCTCCTTTCTATCTCTTCGTCGGAATAGTCTGGATCATCCCGCTGAAGCCATTGCTTCGGTGGATTCAGACGGGGCGCTTCACGGACAGGTCCGCACGGCGTCGTTGAAACAAGTGTGTTAGCTGGCTATATCACTCGCTGAATGACTCAGGTGCTCGCCTCTCCTCGCCCGTCCGTCGGGCTACGCGATCGCGCTGTCCGCGCGAGGCGTGGCGTCGCGGCGATGTGGCGCGCGTATCCGCGGGAGATCGTCGGCGGCGGGACGATCGGAGTCATCGCCGCGGCGACAATCGCCATTGGTGCGGTTTCCGGCGCACCCGCGGTCAAGCACAGCGAAGCGGCCCCACCGGCGCCTCCGCCGATGCTCGTCAAGCCGATTGCTCCCGGCGAAGCGCTGAAGCTCAATGCCGAGACACCGGTTACGCGCGGCCCCAATCCGGCTGCCGCCGCGTTCGTATTCAAGGGAAATGCGGCGGCGCGGACGCAGGCGCTCAATTGCCTTGCCAGTGCCGTTTATTACGAAGCCGGCAACCAGGATGCGGATGGCGAGCGCGCGGTCGCGCAGGTGGTTCTGAACCGCGTCCGCCACCCGGCGTTCCCGACCAGCATCTGCGGCGTCGTCTATCAGGGCTCGACCCGGCCGACCGGGTGCCAATTCACCTTCACCTGCGACGGATCGCTCAATCGCAAGCCCGATGCTGAGGGATGGAACCGCGCGCTGCGGGTCGCCGAAGCCGCGCTCTCCGGCGCGGTGTATGCGCCGGTGGGTTGGGCGACCCATTATCACGCCGACTATGTCGTGCCTTACTGGGCTTCCAGCATGGCCAAGAACGCCGTTGTCGGCGCGCACCTCTTCTATCGTTGGGCCGGCGCCTGGGGCCAACCGGCTGTTTTCAGCAAGGCTTATGCCGGGCACGAACCCAGCGCCGCAGCGCTACGCCTCGCTGCGCTCGAAGCACCGCACGTCACTCCGGCCTATGGGGAGAATCGCGTCGCGCAGGAGATCAAGGACATTCCGGGCGCCGAACCGCTGAAGCTCTCCCCGTCGCTACGCGGCGACAAGCGCGTGGCCGTCCGCTTCAACCTCGTCGCGCGCAAGGCGTCCGATGAAGCGAAGCATGAGGATTATACCAAGACGTTCCAGGCGTCGGACAACCTCAAATGGTCATTGTCGAGCGACACCGTCGCCGAGAACGAACAGCCGCTCGGACGCCACACCGCGGCGGGATCGTCGGCCGCGGTTACCGGCCAGCGTTAGCGGGCAGGTCCTGGACCGCGGGCGCAAGCGCCAGTTCGACCTGCAAGCGGATGCGGTCGAAGCGGCCGTCGATCGCCAGCGAATCGTTGGAAAGGGCGGTAGCTCCGCTCCACAACCGACCCGTGACCGCAAGTTCGCTGAACGGCCCCTGGTCGCGCAGCGGATCGCGGTCCTGGAGCTGAACCACGGCATCGTCGAATGCGGCGCATCGGTCGAGCTGGAGCAAGGTCGGGCTGTCGCGCAGCAGCCGGTGACAGTCGCGGCTGGCGCTCGCCAATGCCATTTCATCCTTGCTCCGCGACAGGTGAAGCGCACTTGCCGCGGCGGCATTGATCTCAGCGACATGAAGCGGCCGGTCCATCACATCCGCAGCCGCCGCGGCGGGCCTCCCGTGACCACCGGCGGCGTTGAAACCGGCGGAGGAGATCAACCCCTTTGCCACGGGCTCGAGCGAGCCGCGCGCGTACAAGAAGGCCGCTGCAATCAGCAGAAGCGCCAGCATGACGAGGATACCGCCGCGCCGTCCATCACCCGCAATCGCAAGTTCGTCGTTGAGCTCGAGCGGGTCTCTGAGATCGCGGATCGCACGAAGCTCGCGATAGGCGCGGTTGATCTCGGCCGCGCGCGTGCCGTCGCCCCCATCGCGGTCCGGATGATGCTCCTTGATGAGTCTTTTGTAGGCTTGTTCGATCGCCGCCGAATCCGCGCCGGGCTCCAGTCCCAAGGCGGCATAAGCGGATCCATCCCCGGCCATCGCAGGCTGGTCTAATCCAGGTTCGTTACGGATGGAATGTGGCGCGAGTGACGGGGCTCGAACCCGCGACCTCCGGCGTGACAGGCCGGCGCTCTAACCAACTGAGCTACACCCGCGTTTTTGGCGTGGCCGCGCACCTAGGGGTGGCTATTTGGAGTGTCAACCATCGCCGGGCCCATTTCCTGGCGCTCGTCTTCTTCCTCTTCGTTCGGGTCGCCAATGTGGGTCAACGTGCCGTGCTCGAAGAGAAATCCGGCAATGTCCGGCGTGCCCGCAGCGGAGAAGATCGTTTTCATGATGATCAGCAGCGGAACCGCCAGCAGCGCTCCTGTCGTTCCCCAAATCCACGCCCAGAAGGACAGCGAGATGAGGATCGACAGCGGACTGATCGTCAGCCGATGGCCGACCACCATTGGCGTGAAGAAATTGGCCTCGATCAGGTGGAAGAAGATGAAGATCACGGGTGGTGCCATCGCACCCCAAATGTCCGGGAAGGTCATCAGGCCGCCGGCGAACAGAAGTAGCGCCGAGGCAATGGGCCCGAGATAGGGAATGTAGTTGGCCACCGCGACGATGCCGCCCCACATCACCGGCGAGGGCATGCCGAGCAACCACAACGCGCCCGCGGTCAGCGCACCGAGGCCGATATTGATGAGGGTGATCGTGCCGAGATAGGTCGAGGTCGCATCGACGACCTGCTGAATGACCCGAGCCGTTGTCAGCGCCCCTTCGAAGCTGCCACGGCTGACGATCGTCTTCTTGCGCATGCTGGTCCAGCCGGCGAGGAAGAAGAAGATCACCAGAAGAGCGAAGAACAGCTGGATCAGCAGATGCGGCGCAGAGGTGGCGAGCAGGCCGAGGACCGAATTGGGCTGCTCGATGGTGACGGTCCGTGCGTGGCTCGCCTGGCTAACCTGGATTTGGTTGGCGATGCGGCCGATGAAGCGGTCGAGGTTCTTATAAAGGTCGAACACCGGCTCGAGGGCGGCGCGCACCTTGCCGATCTTGGACGGCACCTGCGCCACCCAGTCGCTCGCCGGGATGACGATCGATCCAATCGCGAACAATGCGAACGACAGAAAGATGATGACGCATAGCCCCGCCGACAGGCGTGACGGAATTCCGCGGCGCTCGAGCCATTCGAGAAGCGGCACCAGCGCGATCGCGATGACCAGCGCAGCCGTCACCGGCATGAAGAATTCCGCGCCTCCGCGCAGCGCGAAAGGCAAGGCGACGATGAGGCCGATACCCGCAATCAAGGTGAGCGACGCGAGCAAGCGGTCGCGCTTGGCCGTTATCGCCTCGGCCAGCGCCTTCGTCTCCTCGTTGGGCTCGTCGAGCTGATGCTGCTTGCGGGTCCGCGCGTCCATGTTGGCAACATATCCCTCGGCGGTTCACCCGGCTAGCATTCGTGAAGTTCGTGCACCCGGATCACGGAACCATTCGCTTTCCCCGCAGCTTGCGCTAATCCGGAATAGGGCGGGTGTGAGTAGGAAGAGTGAATGGCTCAGGACGGCGTAGCCCCCAGCGTCAGTGAATTGCCCGTGGTCGAGCCAATTAACTTAAGCATCCCCAGCGAAGATGAGCAGCGTTTCCGCGCCGTTTTCGAGAATGCAGGTGTCGGCATGCTCGAGATCGATTCCGAGTGGCGGATTCTCAGTGCGAACTCGGTTTACTGCCAGATCACCGGTTTTTCCGAAGGCGAGCTGATCGGCCAGAGCTGCCTCGCCTTCACACATCCGGATGACATCGAGGCCAGCAACCGGGCGCTCAATGCGGCATCGTCCGAACGGATCAGTTTCGAGAAGCGCTACCGGCGGAAAGACGGGCGCATCCGCTGGATCCGAAGCAACCTTGCGCGGGTCAGCGGCGCAGGCAAGTCGGCGCGCTTCCTCAAGATCGTCGAGGATATCGATGCCCAGAAGCGGGCCGAACAGATGCGGGCGGTCCAAAGCCAAATCCTCCAGCTGGCGATCGAGGATGCCCCACTCGAGCAGATCCTCGAAAGCCTGGTGCTCGAGGTCGAGAGGCTCTCGCCAGACCCGGTGCTCGGATCGATTCTTCTGCTCGACCCAGACGGCGTCCATTTGCGCCACGGAGCGGCGCCGAACCTTCCCCGCTCCTACACCAGTGCGATTGACGGATTCGCCGTCGGTCCTGCGGCTGGGTCGTGCGGAACAGCGGTGCACCGCCGCGAACCGGTCCACGTGTCCGATATTGCAACCGATCCCTTATGGTCCGATTTCCGCGACCTCGCGCTGACGCATGGCCTTCGGGCCTGCTGGTCGACACCGATCCTGTCGGGCCACGGGCGCGTGCTCGGCACCTTCGCGATCTATTATCGCGAGCCGCGCCAGGCCGCCGCATCCGACGCAGAGCTGATCGAGTTTGTCAGCCGTACCGCCGCGCTGCTTATCGAGAGAAAACGGTCCGAGCAGGCATTGCGCGAAAGCGAAGAACGTTTCCGCAACCTCATTAGCGCGTCCAATCCCGTCCTCTACCGGCACAATGCGGACTGGTCCGAGATGCGGCAGCTCGTGGGCGGCGGTTTTCTTGCTGATACGGTCGCGCCGGATCCCGACTGGTTCGACAAATATATCGATCCCGAAGATCAGCCCCACGTCTGGAGCGCAATTCAGGAATCCATTCGAACCAAGAGCATGTTCGAACTGGAGCACCGAGTGATCCGCGAGGATGGAACTCTCGGGTGGACATGGTCCCGGTCGATTCCAGTCCTCGATGACGAAGGCGACATCGTGGAGTGGTTCGGGGCGGCGAGCGACACGACCGCCCGCAATGAAGCCGAGCTGGCGCTGCGCGAAGAGCGCCAGACACTGGAGATCCTGCACCGCATCGGCTCCGCGCTCGCGGGGGAGCTCGATCTCGACCGCGTCGTTCAGATGGTCACCGATGCCGGAGTCGAGCTAACCGGCGCCCAATTCGGCGCTTTCTTCTACAATGTCGTCGACGCGGCCGGCGAGAGCTACATGCTCTACACGCTGTCCGGCGCCGATCGCTCAGAGTTCGAAAAATTCGGAATGCCGCGCAACACCCAGGTGTTCGGCCCGACTTTCCGCGGCGAATCCGTGGTCCGTTCCGACGATATCACCAAAGACCCGCGGTACGGCCACAATCCGCCGCACCACGGTCAGCCGGAAGGCCATCTTCCGGTGGTCAGCTACCTCGCGCTACCGGTGAAGGGCCGCAGCGGTGAAGTCATCGGCGGCCTCTTCTTCGGCCACCCGCAGCCGGGCCGGTTCAAGGAGCGCCACGAACATCTGATGGAAGCGGTCGCCGGCCAGGCGGCAATCGCGATGGACAATGCCCGGCTGTTCCGCGAGGCGCAGCGAGAAATCGAGCAACGAATCCGCGCCGAAGAGGCCCTGAAAGCCTTGAACGAGACGCTCGAAAGCCGCGTGATCGAGGAAATCGAGCGCCGCTCCAACGCCGAAGAGGCGCTCCGCCAGGCGCAGAAGATGGAGACGATTGGCCAGCTCTCGGGCGGCATCGCGCACGATTTCAACAATCTGCTGCAGATCATCCACGGCAATTTGACGATCCTGCAGCGTTCGCTCCCGGCCGAGCAGACGAAGTGGCAGCGGTCGGTCGCGAACGCACTGACCGGCACCGATCGGGCCGCCGCGCTCACGCAGCGGCTGCTCGCCTTCTCCCGCCGCCAGCCGCTCGATCCGAGGCCGCTCGACGTCAACGAGATGATCGGGGAAATGATCGAGCTGCTCCACCGCACGCTCGGCGAAACGATCGAGATCGGAACCCGGCTCGCCGCCGACATTCCCAATGCGCTGGTCGACAGCAACCAGCTCGAGAATGCGGTGCTCAACCTCGCCATCAACGCGCGCGACGCGATGCCGGGCGGTGGGCGGCTCGAGATCGAAACCGGCCTCGCCGACATCAAGCCGAACGGATCGCCGGCCGAGCGCGACGTGCAGCCCGGCCGCTACGTCCGGATCGCCGTCCGCGACACCGGAACCGGCATGAGCCCCGATGTGCTCAGCCGGGCAGTCGAGCCCTTCTTCTCGACTAAGGAAGTCGGCCAGGGCACCGGGCTCGGCCTGTCGATGGTCTATGGCTTCGCCAAGCAATCGGGCGGGCACCTCAGGCTCTCCTCGACCGAGGGCGAGGGCACCACCGCGGAATTGTTCGTCCCCTGTGCAAGCGGCGCCGCCGACGCGCGCAGCGCCCGTGTCGCGGAGAGTGCATTGCCGCAAGGTCGCGGCGAACGCGTGCTGGTGTGCGAGGACGATTCGGACGTGCGGCGCTTCTCGAGCGATGCGCTGACAGAGCTCGGCTACGAGGTGGTCGAGGCGCCCAACGCGCAGTCCGCCCTGCAGGCAATCGAGCAGGGCAAGATCGACCTCCTCTTCACCGATCTCGTTCTCCCAGGCGGAATCACCGGCGCCGAGCTCGCGGAACAGGCGCGCCGGCTGCAGCCCGGCCTGAAGCTGCTCTTCACCACCGGCTATGCACGCACTGCGCTCGACGAGGAGCGGCAGGCATCCGCGGATGGCGAGGTGTTGGCGAAGCCGTTCAGCATCGACGACCTCGCGGCGAGGCTCCGCAAGTTGCTTGATTGAGCAAGCCGCCGCGTGCGGTCAGCTTGGTGCCCCTGGTCCGACTCGAACGGACACTCCGGTGAAGGAACTCGATTTTGAGTCGAGCGCGTCTACCATTCCGCCACAGGGGCACGCGCGACGCTCCGTAGCGGCGCGTGCCCCGGGCGGCAACCGCGGCTATTCCGCGGCGATAGCCGCGTCTCCGGCTGCTCCATAGGGATTGGAACCATAGCGGTTTTCGCCGGCCGTGCTGGGAAGAACCATGAACACGAGCAGGACGATCGCGCAAATGAGCCCGACGATTCCAAGCAGCCCGGCTGCGCCAAGCGCGGCGATGCCGCCGCCGGCGAGCGCCATCGCCGCCAGGATCATGACCAGCAGGTAGGGCACCATCAACAGCAGCCACCAGCCGCTGCGGTTGGTGTCATGGAGGCGCCGAACGCTGACGGCGATCCCGGGAACAATGGTTCCCAGCCACAGCAGGACGGTCAGTGGTCCGTAGACCCCGAAGACCATCCCGCGAAGTCCGGAAATGCTTTCGAAGATGCTGAGCACGATTCCGACGATGACAAGCGCCAGCGCGTACCACCAATATTCCGCGCGCGGGGCACGGCCACTGAAATCGGCATATTTTTCGACGATCGGACGCTTGGCCCAATCGATCGGAGTCAAGTTGGCGTTCATTCGCATCCCTCCCCTCATGAGGTGAACGGGATGCTACCCGCATCCGTAACGAACGCAACCGCCGCGCAATTCGCGGCCAGAAAGATGAAACGCGACGAGCGAAGACTACCCGCCCGCCGCGTCTCATAAGCTAGAGATTAGAAGCGTAGACCGGTTCCGACCAGGACCTGGTCGCGATGGCCATCCAGCGTCACGCTGAAGTCCGGATCCGCGTAGCGATAATCGTTGTAGTTGGTGCGGACATATTCGGCACGAACATAGCCGTTAGAACCGACCGTCATTTCGACTCCGGCGCCGACATGGAACCCGCCACGATTCGAATGCGCGGAGAAGTTCAGCGACGAATCCTCGTCGTTACGATAGGTCGCACGCAGCCGCCCATTGCTGTAGCCGCCCTTCGCATAAAGCATTACCTTCGGGGCGACTTTCGCGCCGACGCGCGCGCCGAGCGTGAAATTGCGGCCAAGCTTCAGGCATGCTCGATCGCCGCCATAGACTTCGCCGCACTGCTTGGTGGTGGCGAATTCAACGCCGGCATAGGCGCCGGCGATCACGCTCGGGCCGACTGCGGCGTCGTAACCAATCTCGCCACCGAGATCGAAGCCGTCCTTGTGGCCTTCGCCGGAGATAGCGTCGAAGCCATCATCATAGGAAAGATCGAGCGTCGTGCGGTCCCAGCCGCCGCGGACTTCGACGCGCGGACCGGTAAGACCGGCCGCTGACGCCGACGTCGCGAACAGAGCCGTCGTTGCGGCAAGTGCAAAAATGATTTTACGCATAAACCCCTGTTTTTCTTTACTGGTTACAAAGAACGCCCGCCGAATTTCGGCGGGCGCGCGGTGCTCCTATTTCGCGATGCTAAGATTCGTCAATCCGTATCGAAACTTCTATTCAGAACGGTCGACATAGAGCCCGGTCAGTCGCTTTTTGTAATCGTTAATTTCTGGGTGCCTGGCGGCGATAGCTGAGTGCTTCGGCGATATGGATTCGCCCGACCTGCTCGGCGCCGGCGAGGTCGGCAATCGTGCGGGCGACGCGGAGCACACGATGGAAGCCGCGCGCAGAGAGCCGCATGGCCGCGGCCGCGTCGGCGAGGAGCTTGCGGCCGGGCTCGTCGGGCGTGGCGACCCGGTCGAGCAGCTCGCCATCCGCTTCGGCGTTGGTCCTGACGCCGTTGCCGTTGTAGCGGCGCGCCTGGACCTCGCGTGCCGCGGCAACTCGGCTTGCGACCTCGGCACTGCCTTCCGCCGGCGGCGGCAGCGTGAGGTCGGCAGCGGACACGCCGGGCACTTCGACGTGGAGATCGATGCGATCGAGCAGCGGACCCGAGACCCGCGCCTGGTAGTCGGCGGCGCAGCGCGGCGCCCGGCTGCAGGCCAGCGCTGGGTCTCCGAGATGACCGCAGCGGCACGGGTTCATCGCCGCGATCAGCTGCACGCGCGCGGGAAAGGTCACGTGGGTGTTGGCGCGCGCGACGCTCACCGACCCGGTCTCCAGTGGCTGCCGGAGGGAATCGAGAACCGGGCGCTGAAATTCGGGAAGCTCGTCGAGGAACAGCACGCCGAGATGCGCGAGGCTGATTTCCCCGGGCCGGACGCGAAGGCCCCCGCCCACCAGCGCCGGCATCGAGGCGCTGTGATGCGGCGCGCGAAACGGGCGACGGCGACGGATCTTGCCCCCGCCGAGCTCGCCCGCGACCGACGCGACCATCGAGACTTCGAGCGCTTCGGCAGGCTGCAGCGGCGGAAGAATGCCGGGCAAACACGCAGCCAGCAGCGACTTGCCCGCGCCGGGAGGGCCGCTCATCAGCAAATTGTGCCCGCCCGCGGCGGCGATCTCGAGCGCGCGCTTGGCGACTTCCTGGCCTTTGACCTGAGCGAGGTCGGGGCCGTGCTGAGGCGCTTCGGCCTCGGCCTCGGTGGGCGGCGCAACCAGCGACGTGCCCTTGAGATGGGCAAGCAGCGCCAGCAGGTCGGGCGCGGCAATCAGGTCGAGCTGCCCGGCCCAACTCGCCTCGCTTCCTTGCGCCGCCGGGCAGATCAGCCCCTTGTCCGATGCCGAGGCGTGGATCGCCGCCAGCAGCACACCCGGCGACGCGGCGATGCGGCCATCGAGACTGAGCTCGCCGACCGCGACATAATGCGACAGACTCTCGGCATCGGTCGCGCCGATCGCCGCCAATAGGCCGAGCGCGATCGGCAAATCGTAATGCGAACCTTCCTTGGGCAGGTCCGCGGGCGACAAGTTGACGGTGATCACCTTCGGCGGAAGCGCGAGGCCGATCGAGGCGAGCGCGGCACGAACGCGCTCGCGGCTCTCGGCCACCGCCTTGTCGGGAAGGCCGACGATGGTGAATTTCGGCAGCCCGGACGAGAGCTGCACCTGCACCTCGACCGCGCGCGCCTCGAGACCGAGGTAGGCGACGGTGGCGACGGTCGCGGCCATGCTAAGGCGCCACCCGCAGCGTCATTCCCGCGGAAGCGGGAATCCCGCTTCCTCCTTTTCTGCCGTGGGTCGGCAGCGGGACCCCCGCTTTCGCGGGGGTGACGGAGAAGTACAAACACCCCCCTAGCTCGGCGGAGGGAAGCTAGACCGCTGTGGACCCTTTCCGCAAGGCCGCTTGCGCGAACGGCCGTGGATGACCAAATCCGCTCGGATGCGCAGGCGGGACAAATTCCGAAACACACTCGACAGCCCGATCGTCGAATGGTCGATCTTCGGTCTCGGTGTGCTGTTGATCATCGCCGGGCTGATCATTTCGCCGCTGCCCGGCCCCGGGGGAATCTTCCTGATCGCGCCGGGCGTCGCGCTGGTGCTGAAGACCAGCATGTGGGCCAAGCGCCGCTACGTCCGGGTCAAACGCTGGCAACCGAAGGCCGGCCGCTGGATGGATTGGGCATTGCGGCGTCAAAGCGCCCAGCGCCGCGAAGCCATCCGCAAGGCCGCTGACGATCAGCAGCAAGAGGCGTCGGGAACTGGCGGCGGCAATTGACTTGGCGCCGCCGCTCGCCTATCGGCGCGCACGACAGCGGCTGCCTTTGGGGCGGCCCTTTTTCTTTGAATTCGAACTTAAAGGCATGAGCGATGAAGCGCACCTTCCAGCCGAGCAACCTCGTCCGCAAGCGGCGTCACGGGTTCCGCGCCCGCATGGCGACGGTCGGCGGTCGCAAGGTGCTGAATGCCCGCCGCGCGCGCGGCCGCAAGAAGCTCAGCGCCTAGTCACGATCCGCAAGCGCGCGGATTTCGTCGCCGCCAATCGCGGCATGCGCGCGACCACTCCCGGCTTCGTCCTGCTCGTTCGCGACCGTCAGGATCGCGATCCGGCGATGCGCGTCGGTTTTACCGTCACCAAAAAGGTCGGCGGCGCGGTCGTGCGCAACCGCATGAAGCGCCGCTTCCGCGCCCTCGCCCGCGAGCTGGTTCCCGCCAAGGGGCTAGCAGGCGCCGACCATGTGATGATCGGCCGAGCCAAGGGAATCGAGCGCGATTTCGCACTGCTCCGCGCGGAACTCGCCGGCGCCCTCGACAGGCTGCACCGGTAATGATCTCCCGCCTCATGATCCTGGTCGCCAAAGCGTGGCAGAAGGGTCCGTCGCAAATCCTTCCGCCAAGTTGCCGTTACCAACCGAGTTGCTCGGCCTATGCGATCACCGCGATTGAACGCTATGGCGCGCTGCGCGGCGGCTGGATGGCGCTCAAGCGAATCTGCCGATGCCATCCCTGGGGCGGCCAGGGCTACGACCCGGTACCGTGAGGCTTTAAGTGAACGACAGCAAGAATTTGATCCTCGCGGTGGTGCTGAGCGCGCTCATCCTGTTCGGCTGGACCTGGGCCGCGAACAAATATTTCCCGGCCGCCAATCCTCCGAGCACAAAGGTGGAGAACGGTGAGCGCAAGCCGGCGCCGCCGGTGACCGCGCAGCCCTCGGCTCCGGCGACGCCGCAGGCGCGGCAGACGGTCTCTGCTGCCCTCGCCTCGAACCCGCGCATCAGCATCCGCACGCCGGTCCTTCTGGGCTCGATCAACCTCAAGGGCGCGCAGATTGACGATCTGCTCCTGCTCGACCATCGCCAGACGATCGCCAAGAACTCGCCGCCGGTGCGGCTGCTCTCGCCGCTGGGGGCCGCCGGTGCCTCCATCGCGACCTTCGGCTGGACCGGAAATGGCGTCCAGGTGCCCGGCTTCGACACCATGTGGACCGCCGATAGCGAGGCACTGGCGCCCGGCCATCCGGTGACTTTGTCAACCCAGAGCACGGACGGCACGCGTTACCAGATCAAGATCGCGGTCGACGACGGGTATCTGTTCACCATTTCGCAAAGTGTCACCAACGGGTCGGGCAATCCAATTGCAGTTCGGCCGATTGGGCTCGTCAGCCGCGCCACCCAGTCGGCCGATCATTCTACCTGGCAGAACCATGTCGGGCCGATCGGCGTCTTCG
>Ga0070680_100001672_pt1 | contig 16236 bp, 15 predicted proteins | sample KBSC73BmetaG_FD_64672 | JGI IMG/M metagenome (GOLD analysis project Ga0070680, IMG submission 64672) | Corn rhizosphere microbial communities from Kellogg Biological Station, Michigan, USA - KBS C7-3B metaG | ecosystem: Host-associated > Plants > Roots > Rhizosphere | place: USA: Michigan...
GTTGTGCAGTTCGGATAGTGACCTTTTGCCCCCCCGCTCTCGCTATCCGCTTAAATGGGCCCGGAACCGCCAACCCTCCCCCCCCCCGGTGGCGCTTCCGGGCCCTCTTCTGTCTGGGGCCCAGAAACAACTGCGCTGACGACAGAGCCTGAGCGGGCGGCTTTTCGAGCTGCCCGCCAGTGCGTGATGCGAATTGCCAGGATCGCGAACTCGTAAAGCCCGTAAAGCGGCACCATCAGCATCATCATCGACACCGCGTCGGGCGGCGTGAGAACGCCGGCGACAGCCGCGGCGGCGACGATCGCGTATCGCCGCGAGCGTGCGAGCTGCTGGCGGGTGACGATCCCCGCGCGCTCGAGGATCATGAGCAGGATCGGCAACAGGAACGCGGCGCCGAACCCGAACAGGAAATGGGTGATGAACGTGAGGTAATTGCCGACGCCGGGCAGCGCCTCCTGCTGGACGCCGCCGACATTGCCCTGGTAGCTCAACAGGAAGTGCAGCGCCCATGGCACGGCAAGGAAATAGGCGAAGCAGGCGCCCCCGGCGAAGAACAGCGGCGTCGCAAGCAGGAAGGGCAGGAAGGCCCGTTTCTCTTTCGCGTAGAGGCCGGGTGCAATGAACCGCCACAGCTGTGTCGCGATCACCGGGAAGCTCAGCATGATCGCCGCGAACAGCGCGACTTTTACCTGGACGAAGAAGGCTTCGAACACGTCGGTGTAGATCAGCCGTCCCTGTCCCGCCTTGAGCAGCGGCTGCACCAGCACCGCGAAGATGTTTTCCGCGAAGTGAAAGCAGATGAAGAAAAATACGACGAGCGTCGCCAGCGACCACAGGAGCCGCCGCCTGAGCTCAATCAGATGTTCGAGCAGTGGCTGCTTCGTGTCGTCGATGTCCTTCACGGCAGCGGGCGCTCCTCGGGCGGGAGCTCGTCCCCGGGCTGCGATTCGTCGAACGGAAGGGTTGGCTCTTCAACCCCCGCCAAAGGCGGCATTTCGTCGGCCTTGCCTGGCTCTGGATAATGCGCGTCGGGCGGATGCAATTGCATGATCCGGTCATTCTCCTCGCGCCACTTCTTTTCCATTTCCTCGAGCTCGGCCTGGCGGACCATGTCCTCGATTCCGGCGGTGAAATGGCGCGCCATGCCGCGCACCCGGCCGACCCAATAGCCGACCGTTCGCATGACCTTTGGAAGCTCCTTGGGACCGATGAAAATCAGCGCGAGAACCGCGATGATCGCGATCTCGGCGGAATCGAAGCCGAACATGCCTGCCGGGGAGCTTAGCGGGGTTCGTCGTCCCGGGGCGGAGTTACGGGTTCCGCGGGCCGGGGCGTGACATCGATCGGTTCCTGCGGGCCGATCTCGTCGCGCGGCAGCCGGCGCGGCGGTTCGTTGCGGCGCTGCTCGTCATAGCGGCGCATCTTGTCGTCATCCTCGTCGGCCATGCCCTGTTTGAAGCTTTTGATGCCCTTGGCCACGTCGCCCATCATCGACGAGAAACGGCTTCCTCCAAACAAGAGCAGCACGAAGATGCCGATGATGAGGATATGCCAAATGCTGAGACCGCCCATGGGAAACTCCTTTGAGGCGGCTATCTAGTCGCCTTCATCCTCGCTTTCCAGTTGAAGCTGGCCGAGCGACTCCATCACAGACTCATCCAGCGGGTCCAAAAGTCCCGCGGCCTTGAGGTCTTCGATGCCCGGCAGGTCCTGGCGCGATCCAAGCCCGAAATGAGTGAGGAACTCCTTGGTCGTGGCGTAAAGCAGCGGGCGCCCCGGCCCTTCGCGGCGTCCCGCGGGGCGCACCCAGCCGGCGTCCATCAGCACGTCCAACGTGCCTTTCGAGATCTGCACCCCGCGGATCGCCTCGATCTCGGCGCGGCTCACCGGCTCATGATAAGCGATGATCGACAGAGTCTCGGTCGCGGCGCGCGACAGGCGGCGCGGTTCCTCGCGCGTGCGGCGGAGCAGATGGGCGAGGTCGGGGGCCGTCTGGAAGTGCCAGCGTCCACCGCGTTCCACCAGCTCGATGCCCCGGCCCTCATATTGCGCGGCGAGCTGGCCGAGTGCGATCTCGACCTCCCCTTCGCCGACATGCTCGGCGATTTCCTCGATCGTCAGCGCTTCGGCAGAGGCAAACAAGGTCGCTTCGATCGCGCGCATCAGCTCGTCCATCACGCCGCCTTGAGCTTGATCGGGGCGAACGCCTCATCCTGAGCGATGTCGAGCCGCCCGCGCCGGGCAAGCTCGAGGGCGGCGAGAAAGCTCGAGGCGAGCGCCGAACGGCGGAACTGCGGGTCCTGGCTCGGTGGAAGGAAGGTTTCGAGGAACGTCCACTCGAGCGCCATGCCGATCATCCGCCCGACGCGCTCGATCGCCTCATCGAGGGTCATAACCGCGCGTGCATGGACGACATGGAGTGCCGGCTGGGTGCGCGCGCGGACCACGCCATAGGCGGCGAACAGGTCGAAGTCGCGCACCTGCCAGGCGGCCTTGCGGATAAGCCGGAGCCCTTCGGGAGCGCCGCGAAGGAAGACGTCGCGGCCGATGCGGTCGCGACCCAGCAGCCGAGCGCCCGCTTCGCGCATCGAGTCAAGCCGCTGGAGCCGCATCTGAAGCCTGAGCGCGATTTCCTCAGGACTGGGGTCCGCCTCGGGGTCCTTGGGCAAGAGAAGGCACGACTTCAGGTACGCGAGCCAAGCTGCCATCACGAGATAATCGGCGGCGATCTCGAGCTTCAGCGCGCGCGCTTCGGTAAGATAAGCGAGATATTGCTCGACCAGCTGTAGGATCGAAATTTGTGCGAGGTCGACCTTCTGCGCTCGCGCCAGGTTGAGCAGCAGGTCGAGCGGGCCCTCCCAGCCGTCGAGGCTAAGGGTCAGCTCGTCGGACTGGCGGATCGGCCGCTCGTCGAAATCCTCATCCACGCCAGGATGATACCACGAGTGGTGCCGCTGCGAAGGCGGCGCCCCACTCTATTGTGGATAAGTCAGCGGTGCCGCCGGCGCGCCGGTGCAGCCGCCGGCGTATAGCCGCTCGCCGCCTCTCCGACCGCCTGCTGGATGAAACCCTGGACGTCGAGGCGCATCGCGTGAAGCGCGTCGGGGTTCAGATAGACCATGTGGCCCGACGGGTAGTAGCGGAACTCGAGGTTCTGCTGCTGTGCCGGCTCGAGCATCATGTGATCGAGGTCATATTCGGTGCCGAAGAACGGCGTGGCCATGTCGTAATAGCCGTTGAGCGAGAGCACCTTGAGGTACGGGTTCGTCCGCATGGCCGCGGCAAGGTCAAGCGCAGTATTCGGATCGTTCATCGTGAAGCGAACGCCGGGCGCCTTGTGCTTGAAGTCCCAATTGAACGGGCCGCCCCCGCTCGCGCTCGGCAGGTAGGGCATGTCGGTGCGATAGCCGAGGTCGTTGGCCAGATATCCCTGGAGCGTTCCGATGAACCCGCCGGTGATCGCCGCGTCCGAAGCGTCGAAATCGGGCGCATCACCACCAGCGCTCGCATCTACGCCCGTGTAGCGCGAGTCATAACGGCCGACGGTCAACCGCTCGTCGCGCAGCAGCTCCTTGCGGAAAGCGGACAGGTCCACTCGCAGGTCGTTGTCCTCGATGAACTGGGGCGAGAGGCCGGTCAGCGCGCTCATCTGCTGAGCGACCTGATCCTCCTCCTGCTTGCTGATCGTCTGGCCCTTTTCGAGTGCTGCCGCATAGGGGCCCTCGGCAAAGGCGCGGGCCTCGGCCGCGGCTTCGGCGACCGTCGCCGGCGGGTTTGCCATCTTGTGGTGGTACCAGGCGGTGGTCGCGTAGCTCGGCAGGTAGTTGAGGTAATCGCGGTCGAGCCCCGGCTGACGGCGGCCATAGTTCATGATCGAAGACAGGAGGATCACGCCGTTGAGAGACACGCCGCGCTGCTGGAGTTGGTATGAAAGCGCTCCCGAGCGCGTAGTGCCGTAGCTTTCACCGAACAGGAACTTGGGACTGTCCCAGCGGTCGAATTTCGTCACATAGCGGATGATTGCGCGCGCAAAAGCGTCTGCGTCCTGGTCGACACCGTAGAAATCAGTCGGCTTGGCGTCGCCCAGCGGACGCGAATAGCCGGTGCCCGGCGCGTCGATGAAGACAAGGTCGGTCGTGCCCAGCAGGGTGTCGGGGTTTGGGCCGAAGTTGAATGGCGCCGGCTTGATATATTGCGCATTCACCGTCTGGATGCGCATCGGGCCGAACGAACCCATGCGCAGCCATAGCGAGGCCGAGCCAGGACCGCCGTTGTAGAAGAAGGTGATCGGGCGACGTGAGCCGGGGACGCCGTCGGCGGTGTCCGCCGTGTAGAAGATGCTTGCGGTCGGCTTGCCCGCGTCGTCGCGGATGGTGAGCGTGCCCGCGGTCGCGGTGTAGGGGATGGTGCGGCCGTCGACAGCGGCGCTATGGCGCGTCGAAACGGTGCGCTCTTCGACGGGCGCGCCAGTCCACACGCTCGCCGCTTCCTTGTTCAGCGCTTCCTTGTGCAGGTCCTCGACGCTCTTGACCTTGTCGCCACCACCTCCACCGCCACCAGGAGCGGACTGAGCGAAGGCGGGAGAAACCGCGAGAGCGGCGGCGGCACAGAAAAGCGAAATGAGGCGCATCGGCAGGGATTCTCTTGCTGGGACGTAGGGATTGGCGCCGGCACCTTGCCAATAGTTAGTTTCGCGCTGCAACCCTGCGCATCGACGAACGGCCGGCTTTCATCTGCGAACGCGGGAACCTGGCTCAGGCCAGCGCGAGAAGCTCGTCGCGGATTGCAATTGACTCCGCGAAGTCCGGGCCATCGGTCCTGGCGCCCGCGTTCGCCATGGCTCGGTCGAGCCGCGCTTCGCCTTCGGCGCTCATCCTCGGCGCCGCGTGCGCAACCGCGACCATCTCGGCCATAGCACCCGAGCAATGGAGCGCAGAATCGCAGCCGGCGGCGACGACGCCGGCCGCGCGGCTGCCGAAATCGCCCTCGAGCGCTTCCATTCCGATATCGTCGCTCATCAGCCAGCCGTCGAAGCCGATCCGTCCGCGGACGATGTCGCGGATGACTGTCGGCGACATGCTGGCCGGCCGCTCCGGATCCCACGCGGTGTAGACGACATGCGCCATCATCCCCATCGGCGCCGAGGCGAGCCGCTCGAACGGCTGGAGATCGGTCTCGAGTTCCTTGGCCGCCGCGCTCACCACCGGCAACTCTTTGTGGCTGTCGACGAGCGCTCGGCCGTGACCGGGAATGTGCTTGATGATCCCAACGACTCCGGCGGACGCCATTCCCTCGAGAACTGCCCGGCCGAGCGCCGCCACCTGCATCGGTTCGCTGCCAAGCGCGCGATCGCCGATGATGTCGCTCGCGCCCTCCTGCCGGACGTCGAGCAGCGGCAACGCATCGACGTTGATCCCGACGTCGCGGAGCATCAGCGCGATCCCGCGCGCGTTCGCCCGCGCAGCTTCCAGCGCCGAGGACGGAGCGAGCTGGTACAGCTGCGCAAATCGCTCGGCCGCAGGGAATGCCGGCCATTCGGGCGGCTTCATACGTGCGACTCGCCCGCCCTCCTGGTCGATCAGGATCGGAACATCGGTGCGGCCGGTCAGGTCGCGCAGCGAGTCGGTGAGACGCCGAAGCTGCTCGGGCGTGTCGCAATTGCGCTTGAACAGAATGAAGCCGGCGGGGTCGGCGTCCTTGAAGAAGTTTCGTTCGTCATCGCTGAGCTCCAGGCCAGCCGGAGCATAGATCGCGGCCTGCACTTATTGCGCCACGAAGCAGTTTTCGCCGCCAGCCTTCAGCGTTTCGCACGCCTGCTTCGCGTCTGCGGGCGAGGAAGCGCCGGCACGCAGGCGGATCCCGCCCGGGAACGGCACGATCATCTTGTTCATCGCGGCGACGGCGGGGAAACGCGCCGACAGGGCGGTCCACGCTCGCTCGGCTTGAGCGCGATTCGCGAAAGCGCCGAGCTGGACGACGCTGCCCGCGCCGCCGGTAGCTTTGGGCGGCGCAGGCTCCTCGACTGCCGGTGCGGCGGGCTTGGCCGGCTCCGCGACCGCTGTTTTGGTTTGCTCCGGGGCCGCGGGCTTCGGCGCCGCGCCCTGAGGCAGCTTGCTGCTGTCGAGCCGCGCGTCGCGATCCTCGCCCGAGCTGGTCTCGAACGCGCTTTCGCTTTCACTGCTGATGTCGAGGCCGCCAGGATTGGGTGGCTTGACCTTGTAGGGAGCGCCGGGCGCCTTGATCAGCTCGGGCGGGCCGCTGATCGCCGCATCGCGCCGGCCGAGCCAGAAGAAGGTCGCTGCGACGAGCAGCGCCGCCAGCAGCACGACGGCGAGCGCCGCGAGCATCTTTCGCGCTGACAGGCCCCGCGGTTCGTCCTCGTCGTCGACCGGCTGGAGCCACGGCAGCTGTTCGTCATATTGGCGCGTGTCGCTCACCGCTCGACCCCCGCCGGTCTCCACGGCAGGCCAACGACGGCGCAGCTCAGGTGAATCTTGCTCATGCGCTGGCATAGCACCTCGGAGTGCGCCTGCGAGGTGGTGCCGATCTGAAACCGGTAGAAAGGCCGCCCGCGCGAGTTGCGGGTTTCAACGACCGCCGCGGGCAAGTGCGCGACAGCCGGATAAGCCTCGACCATGTAGCGCCAGCCGAGCTTGGCCTGGATACGGCTGCCGAACGCGCCGATGCGCACGATTCGGCCATGTGCGCCTTGCGATCTCGTTGCCGGCCATAGTGTCAGCGGTCTGGCGGTGGCGTTCGGCATTAGCTGGGGAGCCGGAAGTGCGACCGGCGGCGGGGAGGCTGCGGCGGGCTTCTGGTCGACGGCCACTTCCGGCGGCTCGCGCTCAGCCAGCGAAGGCCGGACGGACCTTCTCTCGATCCGTGGCCTGGCGATCGGCACTTGGCGCACCGGTGCCGGAGTGACGTCTGGCTCCGGTTCGAGCGCGACCTGCGGCTGCGGCGGTTCAATCGCATGCGGCTGGGGAAGTGGAACGGTCGTGCTCGTCGACACCGCCTGCGTCGGCGGCAATACTTTCTGCCAGCTGTGAGCGCCCATCCAGTAGGAGGCGCCTGCGACCAGCAAAACCGCAGCGGTCGCCCAGGCGGCCACCTCGCGATTGCTGCCTGCGCGCCTTTTGGGCGGGCTGGGCTCGTCGGACAGCCACGGCAGCCGGTCCGCCGCCGCCTGGGCCTGGCTCATGGTCAGCGCATCTCCTCGGCGGCCGCCACCCCCATCAGCGCGAGGCCGCTCCTGGTGATCTGCCCGACACCAAAAGCCAATTCCAGCCGCGCGCGAGAAAGTTGTGGATTGTTTTCAAGCAGGAAGCGCCGTTCGGGATCGTCGTTGCCGCGATTCCAAAGCGCGTGGAATTCGGCTGCGAGATCGTAGAGGTAAAAGGCGATCCGATGGGGCTCATGCGCAAGCGCCGCGCCTTCGAGCACGCGCGAATATTGCGCGGCGCGCTTCACCAGCGCGAGCTCCTCCTCGTCGAGCAGTGACAGGTCCGCATCGGCCGCGATATCGACGCCCGCGTCCGCCGCCTTGCGCTTCAACGAACTGATCCGCGCATGCGCGTACTGGACGTAGAAGACCGGATTGTCCTTCGACGCCTCGACCACCTTCATGAAGTCGAAATCGAGCGGGGCGTCGGCGCGGCGGGTCAGCATCATGAAGCGGACGACGTCCTTGCCCACCTCGTTCACCACGTCCGCCAGCGTGACGAAATCGCCGGCGCGCTTGCTCATCTTCACCGGCTCGCCGCCGCGGAACAGGCGGACCATCTGCACCAGCTTGACGTCGAGATCGACGCGGCCGTCGGTCAGCGCCTTCACCGCGGCCTGGACGCGCTTGACCGTCCCCGCGTGGTCCGCACCCCAGATGTTGACCAAGTGATCGGCGTTCTGGGCCTTTTGCCAATGGTAAGCTGCGTCGGCGCCGAAATAGGTCCAGCTGCCGTCTGACTTCTTCATCGGGCGATCCTGGTCGTCGCCAAACTGGCTCGAGCGGAACAAGGTCAGCTCGACCGGCTCCCATTCGTCCTGCGGATCGAGACTCTTTGGCCGCTCGAGCGTCCCTTCGTAGACCAGGCCCTTGTCGCGAAGCACCTGCAGCACCTGGTCCACCGCGCCCGAGCGCTGAACCTCCGCTTCCGACGAGAAGATGTCGTGATGGATGTCGAGCAGCGCGAGGTCGTGGCGGATGAGGTTGACCATCGCCTCGATCGCCGCGCGGCGGAAGACCGGAAGCCACTGCTCCTCGGGCACCTCAACCATGTCGTCGCCGTAGTCGGCCGCCATCACGACCCCGACCGGCTTCAGATAATCGCCGGGATAAAGGCCCTCGGGGATTTCGCCGATGTCCTCGCCGAGCGCCTCACGGTACCGGAGGTGCAGCGAGCGGGCGAGCGTATCGACCTGCGCGCCGGCGTCGTTGAGATAATATTCCTTGGTGACACGGAATCCCGCTGCTTCGAGGATGCGCGCGAGGCTGTCGCCGACCACCGCGCCACGGCAATGCCCCATGTGCAGCGGCCCGGTCGGGTTGGCCGAGACATATTCGACATTGACGCGCTCGTCGTTGCCGACGGTGCAGAGGCCATATTCGTCGCCGTCGCGGAGGATCGTGCGGAGTTCGTCGCGCCAGGCGTCGGGCGTCAGCCGGAGATTGATAAAGCCGGGGCCCGCGATCTCCACCGACGTCACCGGCGGCAAGGCTTCGAGCTTGGGCTTGATGGCCTCGGCCAGCGCGCGCGGGTTCGTCTTCGCGGCCTTCGACAGCACCATCGCGGCGTTGGTCGCAAGATCGCCGTGCGCCGGATCGCGCGGCGGCTCTACCGTCACGTTCTTGCGGTCGAGCTCGGCCGGAAGCGTCCCCTCGGCAACGAGATCGTCGAGCACTCCGTCGAGGAGCGCGGCATATTGGGCGTAAAGGCTCAATTTCGGTCCACGGATCAGCGGAAAGCGGCGCGTCTAGCGCAGCCTTCGCCGCGCGTCACGCGATCAGCGGCTTTGCGAAGGCCGTCCCACGGCTCTCAGGGAACAGCGTGGTCATGACGCGCGCCGGCTCGAGGGCATACTGCTGAGCCAGCGCTCCGGCGATCAGCGAGTCGAGGTCGGTGGTGGGCTTGAGATCGCGGCCCTCGTAGAGCGCGGCGGTCGACAGCCCGGGCCAGTCGGCGATGACTTTCCCGCCGGCGACCGCCCCGCCGAACAGCATCGCAAGGGAGCCCTCGCCGTGATCGGTGCCGCCGGTTCCGTTCGGACGAGCGGTGCGCCCAAACTCGGTCGCGACGATCACCAGGGTATTCGCCCAGTCGACGCCGAGCCCGGTCCTCATCGAACCGATGATCCCGTCGAGATTCCTGAGCTGCGCGGCGAGCCGACCCTGCTGGCCGGAGTGCGTGTCCCAGCCGTTGGTCTCGATCATCGCGATGCGCGCGCCATTCTCGCCGGCGAGGAGCTTGGCGGCGACGCTGCCGATCGCGGCACCGTTCAGGCCGTCAGCCTCGACGCCTCCCGCCATCGTCCGGGTCGCGACCGCTTCGCTCCAAAGCGCGTGCAGCTGCTGGTCGGGCTCGTAGAGCGCGGCGACCCGTTGGAGTAGGTCTTCGCTCGGGCCGGTTAGCTTCGACGGTGCGTAGGACGACACCTGGTTGCCGCCGCGGAGCGCCATCGGAACCGTATCGGAGAGCGCAAGCGCCTTCGACTCGCCTGCGGGCAGAAGGCCGAGCAGTCTGTTGAGCCACCCGTCCCTGAGCTGATAGGCGGCCGAGCCGCCGGTCTCGAGGACGTTCTGCCCGTCGAAATGGGAACGATCGCGGTAGGGCGAAGCCACAGCGTGGACGAACAGCGCCTGGTTCGCCGCGTACATCTTGGCGCTCTCGGCAAGCGCCGGGTGAAGTGTGAAGAAGCTGTCGAGCTTGGCGCCGTTCTGCAGGCCCTGGTCGAAGCTTTCGCGCAGGCCTGCATGCAATGGATCGCCGGTCGGGCCGAGGATCGACAGGCCGTCGGCAGCGCCGCGCTGGATGATGAAGACGAACCGGCGGCTGGTGTTCGCGCGAGCAAAGACCATGCGCGGCATCGCCAAGGCTGCGACCGTGGCGCCGCCCGCGCTGAGGAAGAACCTGCGGCTGAGCATCCTCATCTCCTCACGAACTCGGGGCTGACGAGCAGAAGCGCGAGGCCTTCCTGCGGACTCTCGGCGCGCGCGATTGCGGTCCGCGTCGCGTCCGAGACTTCGCCGGGCAGCACCTTCTGCGCCAGGGCGCGAGCGTCGACGGACGATCCGGCCTTGCTGGCGAGCCGCTGGGCAATCTCCACCCGGCGCATCAGTGCCTCGGGCGCGGCCCAGCTCGCGGCGATATCGTCCCAGCCAGCGGGCGAGCCCGGCTTCCAGGTCGGTTGTCCGAGCTGGTTCAGCATGCCGGCGGCCGCCTGCGGATCGATATCTCTCTGACCGACCGCGCGGAGGGCGGACACAGACCATTCCCACGGCGTCTTGAACTTGAGCGGCTTCGGCGCCCAGGCTTCCGGAGAATCGATCAGCGCCCGATAGACGGTCGGCAGATCGCCCCCGCTCGCGAGGTAAGCCCGCGTGAGGCGGTCGACCAATGGCTGCGGCGGATCGTCGCTGGAGAAATGCCGCGCCAGCTTGGTCGAGATGTGCCGAGCCGTCGCAGGGTTCGCCGCAAGGTCGAGCAGGATCGCGCGCGCCTGCGCTTCGCCCTGCTGCGGATAGCGCTTGCCCATGATCACGCGGTCGCCGGGCTCGTGCAGCGCTTCGGCGAAGGTGAAGCTGCCATCATCGCCGCCGCCGATGAACCGCGCCGCCGGCCCGCGCGCCAATCCGCTCACGGTCCAGCCGGTCAGCGCCCGTGCGAACTCTGTCACGTCGGCCTGGCTGTAGCCGGTTCGGACGCCGAGCGTGTGCAGTTCCATGATCTCGCGGCCGAGGTTCTCGTTGAGCCCGCGCTGCTTTCCGCCGCGCATCGCCGCGAGCCGCCCAATCTCCGAATTAGGCCCGATCGACTGGGCCTGGTCAAGATAGACGAGCATCGCCGGGTGCTGCTCGACCCCGATCAGCAGGTCAGAGAAACGGCCGAACAAATGCGGCCGGATCGCTTCGAACTCGAGCAGGCCGGCAAGGCCGATCACCGGCAGCTTGTCGACCGAGACTGCAAAGTGGTTCGCCCAAAAATAGACCAGCCGCTCGGCGAATGGATTGTCGGTCGTCAGCGCCGACGAAAGCCGCGCCGCATTCATCGTCAGATAGTCATCGCGGATGGTCTGCCGCAGGAACCTCTTTAGCGGGTCTGGCTGTGCATCGGCCTGCGGCGGGGCGCCGGCGGAAAGCGACGTCGGCTGCGCGCGCCGCTTGGACCGACCGTCCATCCGCAGTTGCGCGACATAGTCGGCGAGCTGGCCGATCACCGCGCTGCGCGACGGCACCTTCGCAAGCGCCTGCGGACGCGCCTCGAACCTGGTGAATTGCGCGGTCAGCCACGTCTTCGGATCGGCCGGGGGCGCATCGCCCGGGCGCGCCCCGAGACCGAAGCGATTGAGCGCGATGGCGGAATCCGGCGTTGCCATGGCCCGCAAGCTTCATCAATTCGGCTGAACGCGCTGTGAAGGGCAGGCGTTGGTGAATCGAAAGCTAGAAACGGTCGGGCGGCAGTTTCACCGGGCCGACGATTTCCTCGTGCCGCGCGATTGCAAAGCGGTCGGTCATGCCGGCGATGAAGTCGCCGATCGTGCGCAGCTGCTCCTCATCGCTCCCGGCGCGCCTCCAGTCGGGCGGTAGAAGTCCCGGTTCGGCGCGATAAGCGGCGGCGAGGTCGGCGACGACACGTTCGGCTTCCTCGCGAATGGGGACAAGCTCCGGCAGGCCGTAGAGCCGTTCGTAGAGGAACTGCTTGAGCGCGCGCTCCTCGCCCGCGAGGGGGTCGGAGAAACCGGCGAGCGGCCCCCCCGCGGCGCGGACGTCCTCGATCGTCTCAACGCGTGCATCGCCGACTCGGCGCTCGGTTTCGGCGAGCACGTCGCCGACCATTGTTCCGATCATGTCGCGTACCAAAGCGCGCTGGCGTTTCTCGAGCGGGATGCCCGGATGCCGCTCGCCGATGGCGTCCCACAGCCGCTTTACCAGCGGCAGCTCTACCAGTTCCTCGATATGGAGCAGCCCCGCGCGAAGCCCGTCGTCGATGTCGTGATTGTCATAGGCAATGTCGTCCGAAATCGCCGAGACCTGCGCTTCGAGCCCGGGCCAGCTATCGAGTTCCAGGTCGCACTCAGCATTCGCCTCGGCGAGCGCCCAGGTCGGTTCGGCTACCGGACCGTTGTGCTTGGCGAGTCCTTCCAGCGCTTCCCAGCTGAGGTTCAGGCCCTCGAACCCCGGATAGGGGCTTTCGAGCCTGGTCACGATCCGGAGCGTATGCGCGTTGTGGTCGAACCCTCCCGCGCCCGCCAGCGCGGCGCTCAGCGCGTCTTCGCCGGCATGGCCGAAGGGCGGATGGCCCAGATCGTGGGCGAGGCACAGCGCCTCCGTCAGGTCTTCGTTCAAGCCGAGCACCCGGGCGATCGTCCGGCCGATCTGCGCGACCTCCAGGCTGTGGGTGAGACGAACGCGGAAATGATCGCCGTCGGGCGCGACGAACACCTGCGTCTTGTGCCTCAGGCGCCGGAAGGCGACCGAGTGGACGATCCGGTCACGGTCGCGCTGAAACATGTCGCGCGGGCCCCGCGGGCCGGAAGGATCTTCAGCATGGAAGCGACCGCGCGAACGGTGCGGGTCGGCAGCGACGCCGGACGGAAGGCTCATTCGGAGGCGAGTGGCACAATCCTGTCCGAATCGGAATTGCTCCAGCGGAATGCATCGATTCCGACGGAGTGCAGATCGTCGGCGAAGATCTTCGCGTCCGATGAACCCCGGAACGGTCCGATGACGAGCCGGGCGCGGTCGCCATCCTCGGCGACGTAACCGGTGATGCCGTTGAACAGGTCGGCGTTCTCACGCTTCATACGGTCGAACTGCTCACCGAGCGCATCGGCGTCGCGCCCGCTGGCCAGCTGTAGCCAGATCTTCGGCTGTTGCACTGCGGCCATTCGCTGCACGGAAGCCGGCGTCGGCGGCGGTGCCGAATAAGCCACCTGCACCGTCTTTGGCTGGGCACTGACCGGCGACTGCTGCCAATCGGATTGAGTCTGCTGCGACTGCGCGGACTCGCCTTTCAACAACGCGTCGATCCCGGCGAGCCGGTCCGTGGTCACGCTTCCGGTGACCGATACCGTCGAAGGACCTACGTGCGTCGGAGCGGCATAGGCATAGGCGGCCCCGTTCGAATCCGGGAAAATGCCGAGGTTGACCGCTGCGGCTTTCTCTCCGGCCGGCAGCGATGAAAGCCTTTGCAGGAACGGCGCCACGCGCGCCCAGCTTCCGGGCATTGCCGCGTCGACTGCCGTCATCGCCCCGTTGGGGTCGCCCGTGAGCGCAAGGACGAAGGCCCGCACGCGCGGCGTCGTCGAATCTCCTTTGGCGGCCAGCGGCGCGAGCGCCGCCAGCGCCTCCGCCTTATTGCCGCTGATGGCGAGGCTCAGCGCAAGCCGGCGCCGTGCAGAGTCGCTGTCCGGACCGGACAAGGCGGCGCGATAATCCGTCTGCGCCTTCGCCTGCTGGCCCAGCATGTCGTAGGCGAGGCCACGGTCGCAGCCGAGCATCGCCTGGGTTGCGCCGAGCTGCTGCGCCCGGGTGAAATAGGGCATTGCGGCGTTGGGATTGCCGTTCGCCACGGACACCGCGCCCATTCCCTCCTGCGGAGCAGGACTATTTGGGTCCACATCGTCGGCGCGCGCGAAGAAGCCGGCCGCGGCCTGCGTGTCGCCGAGTTCGAGCGCGGCCCTGCCGGCGCCGATCAGCGAGTTGAAGTCCTTCGGGTCGTCGGCGAGCGCGCGCACGTAGCGCGCCAGCGCGGCGGCGGGGGTCTCGTTATAAGGAGAATAGCTGCCCTGCGCCGCCGCCGGCACAGCCGTGACAGCCGAGAGCCCGGACGCGCAGGCAACCAGCGCCCCAACCAGCGAAATTCGTCCCATTCCCCGCATCGACCCTCCCCGTGGGGTAGAGAATCTTGCCGAAAGCTTTCTGCCTAGAGGGATTACGGCGAACCGTGCGGAGGAGGCGGTAAGGCGCAGCAAAGGAGGCCCGTTAATCCGCGAAATAACAAAGGGGAGGAGCGACGCCCCTCCCCATGCCTTCCAAAAAGAGGAAAAAACTACTGGTTGTTCTGACGGTTGAGGAACCGCGGGATGTCGATCGGCTCGTGACGATATCCCGGCTCCTCCTCGTCGATCTGGGCCTTGGGCGCGCCCCGCGCGATGTTCGACATGCGTTCGAACAGGGTGCCGCCGGTCGCCGCCGGCTGGGCTGCCTCGTCATCGTCCTCAGGCGGCGCGATCGGGGCCGAGCCGACCGGGCTGGTCAGCACATCGTCGGCACCGAGCAGCAGCTCGTCGTCCTCGCCGTCCTCTGCGGTCATCTCTGTATCGGGAACTTCGTCGGCGGCCGGCGCATCGGGCTCGGACGCTGCGGCAGGAGCTGATGCCTGGCGCGCCGGGAAGGTGAAGACCTTGCCGGGGGTGGGCTGCGCGATTGCGTCGGCATCGATCCCGGTGGCGACCACGGACACGCGGATCTTGCCGCCGAGGTCGTTATTGAATGCCGAACCCCAGATGATGTTTGCGTCGGGGTCTACCAATTCCTTGATGTGGCTCGCGGCCTCGTCGACCTCCATCAGGCGCATATCCTCGCCTCCGGTGATCGAGATGATGACGCCCTTGGCGCCCTTCATGCTGACGCCGTCGAGAAGCGGGTTGGAGATCGCCTTCTCTGCGGCCTCGATCGCGCGGTTGTCGCCGTCGGCCTCGCCGGTGCCCATCATCGCCTTGCCCATCTCGCTCATCACCGAGCGGACGTCGGCGAAGTCGAGATTGATGAGGCCGGGCATGACCATCAGGTCGGTGATCCCGCGGACGCCCTGCTGGAGCACCTCGTCCGCCATTTCGAACGCCTGCTTGAAGGTCGTTTCCGAATTGGCGAGGCGGAACAGGTTTTGGTTGGGAATGATGATCAAGGTGTCGACGTGCTGCTGGAGCTCGGCGATGCCGGCCTCTGCCGAGCGCGAGCGGCGAGCGCCTTCGAACGCGAACGGCTTGGTGCACACGCCGACGGTCAGGATCCCGCGATCGCGCGCGGCCTTGGCGATGACCGGCGCTGCGCCGGTGCCGGTGCCTCCACCCATTCCGGCGGCGATGAAGCACATGTGCGCGCCTTCGAGGCTCTGGATGATCTCGTCGAGCGTCTCTTCCGCGGCGGCACGGCCGATTTCCGGCCGCGAGCCCGCGCCGAGGCCCTGGGTGATCTTGAGGCCGAGCTGGATTCGGCGATCCGCTTCGCTGTTGTTCAGCGCCTGCGCATCGGTGTTGGCAACGATGAAATCCACGCCCTGCACGTCGGCGCGCATCATGTTGGCGATGGCGTTCCCGCCCGCTCCCCCGACCCCGATGACGCTGATCCGCGGACGAAGCTCGTCAACTTCCGGCCGGATGAAATCGATGCTCATGATCTAAAATCCCCCCAATGCGACAACGCGTTGAGCCTCCACGAGGAATCCATGAATCATTAGGAGTCGGAAGCCAAGCGGAAAAGTTAACGGAATCGAAAAAAGTGGGGGAAAGTGTCGCATCAAAGACTCACTTTAGCGGCGGCGGGGCGCGAAGGTGAACAGTTCGCCCGCTTGACCGCGCGTTGAAGCTCGCCGAAAGGCGTCGGCTCCGGCCCGATGGCGGAGTGGTTACGCAGAGGACTGCAAATCCTTGCACGCCGGTTCGATTCCGGCTCGGGCCTCCAACCCCCTCGAGGTTGGGGAAAAACCGCGGAAAACGAATTAGCGGTTATCCAATTCTCGAGGTTATCCATTTTTCGCGTTCGAGCGACGTTCCGCCCTGGGTTTGTCCGGGTTCGGGCATTCGGGTGTCGATGGCCGGACAGACGTCCCGCCGCCGCCCGAGCGGGCCGCTCTGGGAATTTATCGAAATTCGTCGCTTTCATCGCACCTAGCGCAGCAAGTCGCGTGCCTATCCGGAATCAGGTTGAGGGTGGCTGGTCCAGTGCTTGGGCTTCCCAATCGGCCGGGCAGTCAAAGCGGTCCGACCGAGCTCCGCCTGGTCCGCCCCAGCGGTGTAGAT
>Ga0070680_100001677_pt1 | contig 16218 bp, 20 predicted proteins | sample KBSC73BmetaG_FD_64672 | JGI IMG/M metagenome (GOLD analysis project Ga0070680, IMG submission 64672) | Corn rhizosphere microbial communities from Kellogg Biological Station, Michigan, USA - KBS C7-3B metaG | ecosystem: Host-associated > Plants > Roots > Rhizosphere | place: USA: Michigan...
AAAACGATGTTTAAAGGAACGATTATTCAGTATTTCAACTGGTATCTGCCGGCTGATGGCAACTTATGGAACCAGGCAAAACAGGAAGCGCCCAGGTTACGATCTTTGGGATTTAGTGCGGTGTGGCTGCCCCCCGCGTATAAGAGTATGGATGGCAAAGATGGTGTAGGTTATGCTCCTTATGATTTATATGATTTGGGCGAGTTTGATCAGAAGGGTTCCGTGAGAACCAAATATGGAACCCGGCAGGAATATATAGATGCGATAAACGCCATTCATGCAAACCAAATGCAGGTGATGGTGGATATCGTTTTGAATCACAAAGCCGGTGGTGATGAAACTGAAAAGATTACAGTTGTAAAAGTGGATCCGGATGATCGCAATAAGGTGATTTCTGACCCCTTTGAAATAGAAGCCTACACTAAATTTACTTTTCCGGGAAGAAATAAAAAATATTCAGAATTCATTTGGGACTTTATGTGTTTCACAGGAGTAGATTGCGCTGCCAACCTGGATGAAAAAGGCATTTTCAGAATCATTTCCCAATATGGTGATGGATGGCAAAAAATGATTGACGATGAACTGGGCGATTATGATTACCTGATGTTTAATGATGTCAATTTCAGGAATGAATATGTAAGAAATGAATTAAGCAATTGGGCAAAATGGTATCATGATCAGGCGCCATTTGACGGAGTAAGGTTGGATGCTGTAAAGCACATTCCTGCCTGGTTTTATCCAGAATGGCTTGATCGGTTAAGGAAAGATACGGGAAAAGAAATTTTTGCTGTGGCTGAATATTGGTCGCCCGGAAAAACGGATATCTTACTAAAATACATCGAAACGACGAAAGGCACGATGAGTGTTTTTGATGCCACACTTCAACAGAACTTTTCCCATGCATCTAAACAGGGAAAAGATTTTGACCTTTCTAAAATTTTTGAAAATACAATGGTTTCAGCGGATCCCTTAAGAACCGTTACCCTCGTAAGCAATCACGATACACAACCGTTGCAGGCCCTGGAAGCGCCGGTGGAAAAGTGGTTTAAGCCATTGGCCTATGCGTTAATTCTTTTAAGGGACGAGGGATATCCTTGCGTTTTTTATCCTGATTTATATGGTGAGCATTACAAAGACTATAGCCATGATGGAAATGAATATGAAATATGGCTTGACAAAGTTGAAAATATTGAGAAGCTTTTACAGGCGCGTTGCGATTATGCCTTTGGCGTGCAACGAAGCTATTTTGATCATCCAAATTGCGTTGGCTGGACGAGGGAAGGAGATGAAAATCACAGCGGTTGCGCCATAGTTATGTCGAACGGCGATAATGGCAATAAGAACATGGAAATAGGAAAGCGGTATGCCGGAAGAACGTTTGTTGATCTTTTGCAGAAGAATGATGCGGAAGTTGAAATTAATGATGACGGCTGGGGCGAATTTTTTTCACCGGCGGGCTCCCTTTCTGTTTGGATTGAAAAATTATGATTTCAATCATCAGGTTTGGGCGAAGAATTGCCACCATCAAGGGCCACTTTCCAACTGCCGTCTTTTTGTTTTTTCCAGGCGGTAAAATAATTGCCATAATAAGCAGTATCCGGCGCCTGGTATTTCCAGTTGCCCCAGGTGTAGCCGAGATCACCAGATGCTGCAACATCGGCGCCAACAGGTTTCCAGGAAAGCGTTTTTATATCTCCACTTTTTTCTAAAATAGCGGCTAAGTTATTTTTACCAATAAGAGGTAGTTGGTTTTGTTCAAATTTTACGATGTTGGTATCTGCATTCAAAAATATTGAATGGTTGAAGCCTTCCTTCATAGCTAAATCACTCATAGCTATGTCTGTATTTATTAATTCCTGTTTGTTTCTTTCAATATTATTTTCATTACATGAAACAAATACCAGGCAGAGAATGGCAAACAGAACTTTCATAAAGGTTAAGTTTTTTGAGTGATTACAACTTTTAGTGTCTTTTAAAAATACAGTAAATGAACAAATAACTATTATTTTTATTATACGGATTCCGAAGCAAGATCAGGGCGCCGGGTTTTTTAGAAAATATTTTCTAATAAGCTTACAGAAACGGGCTTAAAAGCCTTACCAGCTTTTCCCACACGAAAACATATTTTGGCCTGTTTAGCCAGTCCTCAGCTTTGATTTCAATTGAATCCTTCAGGTCGTTATAAAATGCTTCCCTAAGTTGGGCGTTAATCGTTTCGCTATAAACAATTGCGTTCACTTCAAAGTTGAGATCAAAACTCCGGTAATCCATATTTGCAGAACCCACCATGGAAAGGCAATCGTCGATCACAATAGTTTTAGCATGCACAAATCCTTTTTGATATTCAAAAATCCTGACGCCATATCGCAAAAGTTCGGTGTAGTAGGAGCGTGCCGCTGCGTTTACTATTTTAGAATCAGATATTCCCGGGATCAGCAATTTAATTTCTATTCCGCTTTTGGCAGAAATTATCAACTGATCTACCAGCGCTTCTCCGGGTATAAAATAGGGGCTTGTAATGAGCACTTTTTTAGTAGCGGCGCCAATTGCTTTTATTATGGAATATAAGATAACGGGTAAATCAGAGTCGGGCCCCGAGGCCACAATCTGCACAACTTCTTTATCTATCTTTTCATCTGTGCGGTAAATCGGAAAATAGCGTGGCACAAATTCCAGTTTTTGTTCATTGCAAAAATTCCAGTCGCACACAAACAGGTATTGCAGATAAAACGTGGCTCTGCCTTCCATCATCAGGTGGGTATCGCGCCAGTAAAGCTTTTGCTTTTCTCCAAAATCATTCCTGTATCTGTCACTGATATTAATACCTCCCACAAAAGATTTGTTGCCATCAATAATAATTATTTTGCGATGATTCCGGTAATTAATCCTGTTTGCCAGCGCATACCATTCCACTTTGTAAAAAGGCGCCGTTTCAACGCCTGCATCTTTTAACCGGCGTAAAAACTTTTTTTTGAGGTTATGGCTTCCGAAATCATCGTATAAAAATCTCACTTCAACACCCTCACATGCTTTTCGGATCAAAACATCAGCGATAGCGTTACCTGTAACATCATCCTCATAAATGTAATATTCAAGATGGATGTGAGAGGTGGCAGATTCCAAAGCATTCAACAGCGCAGGAAATTTTTCCTCGCCATTTACCAAATGGCATACGGCATTATTTGCAGTGAGCGGGCTCTTGTTGCCGGCCTCAATAAAACTGGCTAATTTGACAAAAGATGCAGGAAATTGGTTTGAAGCCTTCACTTTTTCCGAATATTGGCTGAGGCGTTGATCAATCTTGTGGCTAAGTATTTTATCTGTTATTAATTTCTTCGAATACAATTTCCTCTTCCTGTAATTGATTCCGAAGGAAAAATAAAACAGGATGCCCACGACAGGAACCAGGATGATAAATAAAATATAGGCCAGTGTTTTAGATCCACTTCGCGTATCATACAAAACTCTTAAAATGACTAAGAGCATGATGATAAAATATACAACTTCTGCCAGCGCAACCCAATTCATTGCAATCGTTTAAATGATGTTATTTTTTTTCACTGAAACAAACAAGCCAAACGGACAATGATGAAGTTAGGAATTTTAATAGTCGTGAATTTTTCTTTTAAAATGGAAAAACAAATCTGTATTTTTTATTGGTTTACTGCCAATGAAAATAAAATTGTAGTAAACCAATAAATAGTTCAGCTTTTTATTTTGTTGAAATACAGGATAGCCAACGAATCAGGTTGGCCGATTCAATACCAGAAACAAAATTTAGATGAGATGCCGTAAAAGGCAAATGCACTACAACGATTCGTAAATTTTGATTTTGTTGTATAACGTTTTACGATCGATTTTTAAAATTTCCGCAGCCTTGGTTTTATTGAAGTTAACTTCTTTTAATACATTCATAATGGTTTCGTATTCTGCCTTTGCTGCCGCATCTTTTAAATCCACTTCTTTTACACCGGTATTTTGAATGGGATGGGTCGCCGATACATTATTGGCATATTCAGGCTGAAGCGTAGACTGGGTAATTTCCCACGGCAAAACTTTTGAATTTATTTTTCCGGATGAGGTAAGAAGCACTGCCCGGCGCACCACATTCCTGAACTCCCTCAGGTTTCCCGGCCATGCATAATTGAGAAACATTTCTTCTACATCTTCCTCATAACCTTCAATGTTTTTTTGCAGTTCTATATTGGTTCTGTCGAGAAAGAATTGTGCAAACAAGGGTATGTCGCTTTTTCTTTTTCGCAGCGGCGGCAGATTAATTGAAAATTCATTAAACCTGTGGTAAAGATCTTCACGAAATTTTCCTCTTTGATAAGCTTCCTGCAGGTTTTCATTGGAAGCGACAATTATCCTTACATCTACATCCATTTCCTTTGTGCCGCCGACTCTTTTATATTTTCTTTCCTGTATTACACGCAGCAACGAAGCCTGTACATCTTTCGGAAGATTTGAAACCTCATCCAGGAATAAAGTTCCTCCGTTGGCCATTTCGAAATGGCCTTCTTTATCGGTTACAGCACCCGTAAACGCACCTTTTACGTGACCGAATAATTCACTTCCGGAAAGCTCTTTTGAAAGCGTGCCGCAATCCATCGCTATAAAGGGTTTGCCTTTGCGCGTACTTGCTTCATGAATGGTTTTGGCAATCACTTCCTTACCCGTTCCGCTCTCGCCATATAGAATTACGCTGTAATTGGTGGGAGCTACCATTTCTATCTGGCGGTAGATCTTTGCAGTCTCTGTGTCCTGCCCGATTAAATATTCATTGTTGGATGAAAGCTCATAAATTTTCTTTTTGGCAGAAGGTTGGGAGTTGGTCTTTTGCTGATCCGCTACAGGCTGGGAAGCTGGCGCAGCCAATGCTTTTTCAATTACATTGATTACTTCATCGGGAATCAGTGGTTTTGTAATATAATCAAAGGCTCCCATTTTAATAACGTCAACCGCAGTTTTGATATCAGAATATCCGGTGATGATGATTACGATGGTTTTGGGTTTTGCCTCCTTAATTTTGGTCAAAACTTCTTTACCATCTTTGTCGCCAAGCCGGAAATCACACAATACGATATCGAAATGAAATTCATTAAATTTAGCCAATCCCTTTGACGCATTGTGAGCTACTTCCGTTGCGTAGCCTTTCTTTTCCAAAAAGCGGCTAAGTAAGGTGCACATATCAAAATCATCGTCAATAATCAGTATTTTTTTATTCATATATTAAATTAGCATTAGGGGATGTAAAGTTAATTGAAATCTTTGTTTTTTAATTCGGGTGAAGACACAGTTTTTTTTTCAATTTTTATCCAATCTGCATAGCTGTTAGGCGAGATGTTTTTGCCATATAATTTTGTATACACCTTGGTAAATTCAGCGCCAAGATATAATATGATAGAACTATAATACACCCACACCATTAATATTATAATAGATCCTGCTGCTCCATACAAAGAGGTTAAGTTACTTTTTTGAATGTAAAAATTTATTCCCATTTTTCCAAGAGTAAAAAGGATGGCGGTGATAAATCCTCCAAATAATACGTCTTTCCAATGAATTTTAGCATCTGGCAATATTTTAAAAATAAGCGCAAATAAAAAAGTTAATACTAAAAGCGAAAGTATCACTTCTGAAACCTGTATAAAATATAAGCTATACCCCGCAATATATTTCCCGATAAACTTACCGAACGCCGCTACTATTGTGTTGAGTACAACTGAAACTATCATGATAACGCCAATACTCACTATCAAAGAAAAGGACAGAAGGCGCGTCAGAATCAGCTTCCACCATACTTTTCGCTGTTTAATTTTCAGGCCCCATATTTTATTGATGGAATCCTGTATTTCACCAAAAATGCTGGTGGCCCCGATCAGCAAAACCACAATGCTGATTACCGTGGCCACAAAACTGTTTCTGCTAAGATGAATATTCCTGATAATGTCCTGGATTTGAACGGCAGCTTTGCTTCCAACAAAATTGTTTAATTGCTCATACACTCTTCCCTGCATTGCTTCCTTTCCAAACAAAAAACCAAACAGGGTAGTCAGCACGATTAGCAGGGGCGCAATGGAAAAAACTGTATAGTATGAAAGAGAAGCGCTGTATTTTACAATATTATCCGCCGAAAATTCCGCTGAAACTTCTTTAATCATCAAAGTGAATGAAGAAAATCTTTTTTTCAAAGTACGCATGTAATAATCGGTTGATTGGGTAGTAAATAGAGGATATAATACTTTTAATAAGGCCGGAGCAGCACTTTAGCAAATATACCAAACACTTTGGTTGTATTACTCCGTAAGAAAAATGCACAGTTCGTGGCAGGATTTCCCCAGGTATAGTGTTTTAAAATATTTATAAAAAACATTTTGATAGGGTATTATAGCTTATTTGCCAGTTATTTCAAAAAGAAATCAGGCTTTGGCAAACTTTTATATATTAAATATTTGAAAAAAAATTTAAATTACTATGAGAAGTTTGTTATACATCATCGCGGTAATACTGGTAATCATCTGGGTATTGAGTTTTCTTGTTTATCACGTTACCAGCGGTATCATTCATATCCTATTAGTTATCGCCGTGATTGCTATTATTCTTGGCGTAATCCGGCGGGCTTAGCAAAATAAAAATTCTGGTTATTTATTGATTTACTGATTCTCATTTATAAAAATTAAAAAAGAAAAAATATGGGAAACATATTATATCTGATAGCGGTGGTTCTGGTAATCATCTGGGCCATCAGCTTTTTGGGAGGATTTTACACCGGCGGCCTGATTCATATTTTACTTGTAATTGCTGTGATTGCAATTCTGTTAAGAATCATCAGGTCAGCCTGAATTACTAACTTTTAAAATTGAATTATTATGGAAGACTGGAAATTAAAATTGAAAGGAAACTGGAATGAAACGAAAGGGAAAATGAAGCAAGCCTATGGAGATCTTACAGATGATGACCTGAAATATGAGGAAGGGAAAGATGATGAGTTTATTGGCAAGTTGCAACAAAAGCTCGGAAAAACCAAAGATGAAGTAATCAACTGGATTCAGGAGCTATAAAAAATTTCCCGCGTTTTATAAAAGTTGTTCCAATAAAAATTGTTGGAGCAACTTTTTTTATGCGCCCGGTGAACCTTACCGCAACGTGATAAAAGAATGGGCCGCCTCCATCTGGTCTGCCAATTGCCCGATGGTTTGAGATTCAAAAAGGCTTATTAACTGCCGCTTGATGGTTTTATATTTTGCGTGTAAAGGGCAGGGGTGTTCACCTGAACATTCCGATAATCCTAACACACATGCTGTTATCATTTCATCTTCGCCCATTGCCTGCAATATGGCTTGCACAGGAAGCTTTTTTGCTTTTGAGCTTAAATAAAATCCGCCATGCGGGCCGCTGGCAGACCTTACCACTTTATTATTTTTTGTGAGCGTCTGTAATATTTTCGCGGTGAATGATTTAGGAGAACCAATGGCGGCCGAAATTTCGTCAATTCCGATTTTTTTTTCTTCGCTTGCCTTTTGGGCAATATACAAGGTGGCCCTCAGCGCGTATTCCGTCGATTTCGAAAACATGTTTTTGAAGCGTTTTAAAAGCCGGGTTTATTCCTGTGGAATTAACTGGTGGTTTTGTTTATCTGCGGTTAAATATCTTTTGGCAAATATTTATAACGCCGTGAAAATTACAAAGATTATTTCGTGAACGCCAGAATTTTTTTATAATTCACATTATAGCCAATTCTATAGATTAGGTGAAATGATAGTTATAAGCGGCTATAAATATCACCTTCCGGGGGTTTTGACAAGAACAGTAAAAGAACAAATAGCGGCATTTTTTTTGAATCTGGTACATGATATTGAAAATCGAAAGACTTCATTTAGTCGACCCATACAAGGCATTAAAGACATATAAATCAATATTCCCTTCTTATATGCCTTATATTCCTTGTATGGTTCCATTATTTGTTTTAAAGAGAAAAAAGTTAAACAGCTTCCCACAGAAATCATTCAAATTAAAAGGCTTCATTTAATTTTCCTGGTTTTCCCCTACAGGAAAAGTGATGGTAAATGACGTACCTACTCCCAGTTCGCTTTCTGCAGTGATGCTTCCTTTATGCCCGATAATGATATTATGCGAATTGGCAAGCCCAAGGCCATTTCCTTTTTCTTTGGTGGTAAAATAAGGCTCAAATAACCGGTCTATCTGCGATTTTTGCATGCCTTTTCCATTGTCGGAAATTTTAACCAGGCACTTCCCCGGCAAGCCCTGTGTCACTATTTCCAGCTTGCCGTTTTTATCCATTGCCTCTATCGCATTTACAATCAGGTTTAAAAATGCGATCTTTAATTTTTCGGCATCTGCCGGTATGGTACAGATGCTATTATCAAATTTCTTTTCTACATGTATCTGGTTAAGCTGTATTCTGTCGAGTGCGAGATCCAGGCTATCGTTAATGATTTTATTAACGGATGTAGGAGAAAAGCTAAGCTCAGCGCGCGTTGTAGCCAGCAGGTCTGATACCAGTTGATTAATGCGTTCTGAATTTCTTTTTATCATAGTAAAAAATATTTCAGAATCTTTCGTTTCCGTCTCTGTCCTCAGTTGCTCGCAGGCCAGGTTAATATTGGTCAATGGATTTCTCACTTCGTGGGCCATCACCCTGGCTATCCTGCCCGTTACCACGTATTTTTCTAACCTTCTGAGTTCTATTAATTCGGTGTTCAGTTTTGCCAGCTCACGCACCCTTTCCTGCAACTCTTCTTTATATTTTTCGGCTTTTTCGGCCGCCCTTATTTTGTCTTTTTTCTCTTTATTATAAACCAGCAGCGAATAAATGGTAAGTAAAACTGCAATGATTATCGAGATAATATTAAGTACCTGGATGAGTCCTGAATATTGTGAAATTTTATCTGACCAACTGTTTCGTAAATTGATTTCTTCCTGCTTCATTTTTGAAATCGTAAATGCAATGGCTGCCGAATTAGCGATGCCGTTATCATTGCCATTCAGATCCTCAATAGAAAGATTTTCAAGTGAAACAGTGTTGTGAATTGCATTTTCCAGCCGTGAATATTTGGATTGAATCAGGGTACGGAGTGTGTCAAGATTTTTTTGTTGGCTTATATTGTCTTTTGTCAGGTTCTTCAACACTGAAAAAGTGCTGTCAATCATTTTTTTGCTGGCTTCATATTTTAAAAGAGGCTCCTTATCATTGGTAATTAAATAGCCCCTGAATGCGGATTCACTTTTTTCCAGGAAACCTAACATGTTATCCAGGTTATGAATCACTTCGTTGGTGTGATCCATCCAAAAATCCTGTGTGGCTACTCTTCGTGTAGATATCAGCGTTAGAACATAGGAAAGAAACAATAGAAATACAGCGGCAAAAAATCCAATGCGGGGTCTGTGTATACGTTTGGGGTCACTTTTTTTAAACATTATACTTTGAGGTTATCAGCTGTTTGAATAGCTTAAAATTACTACACCATTCTCTTTATTTTGAAAATTTCCTGATAAGCCAGAAAATAATTACAAGTATGATAACAATTATTATGATGCCTACCCACACCCCCGCCTTGAAAATGGCTCCAATTGCCTCACAGCTATTCAATGAAATAAGTAATACTGATAAGGCGATTATGTGGTTGAATTTAAATTTTGTCATAATTTGATTTTTTGTTGTTGGTTATATTAAGCAGTATTTTTCTTATCGTCAAGTGAGTTTGCTTTATCCTCTTCTTCGATATCCTCGGCCTCCGCAATTTCGCTTTTATCTTCCTCTGTGGACATACCTGAAAGCCGCACATAAAATTTTTTCATCACGGCGAGTTCTTCTTCCGACAGGTCTTCCACGCTAATTAATTTGTTGTTGCCTGCGCTTGAGTTGATAAGTTCATCCAGTTTTAATTGGAGCGCTATCTGATCTTTATTTTGTGAATGCTGTATAATAAAAACCATTAAAAAAGTAATGATGGTGGTGCCCGTATTAATCACTAATTGCCACGTATCTGAATAATTAAAAATCGGGCCGCTCAGCGCCCAAATTATTATGACCAGGATGGCAATTATAAAGGCATATACGCTGCCTGCCACCTTAGTGACCCTTGAAGAAAATTTGTTGAAAAAAAGGGAAAGTTTGCTTGCTTTCTTTTTTTGTTTTTTGTTTTTACCCGGCAGTTTTGCGGGTGCTGTTTTGTTTTCCACGTTTGTAACAATTTAAATTATAATAACTTTGGAGGGAATATTTAAATTTCAGCAACTCAAAATATTATGCCAATGATAAGTAGGGAGCCAGGAATTGGCCGTAAAGAGGGTTCATCAGTTTTACTGTGAAAAATAAGACATAAAAGCACAAAATATGCTTCCTCAGTGTGGGCAAAAATTTACTCAGAAATCTTAAATTTTCTGACTGTAGCGCATGACTTGAGATTGGCTAAAACCCTTTGCAGTGGCTCGTTTCAGGCAGATGTAATGATGCAAGCAGGTTCTTGGCAGTATATTTTATCAATAGTAGTAAACAAATAAAAAACAATATTTTTTAAATTTAAAATTTAAGTTATGAGCGCAGGAAAAATTTTCGCAAGTGTATTAGCAGGTGCCGCTGCAGGTGCTATTTTGGGGATACTCTTTGCACCGGATAAGGGCACTGAAACAAGACGCAAAATTGCCGAAAAAGGATCTGACTTTGCAGGAAGCGTTAGAGATACTTACAATGATTTTTCTGATACTCTGTCAGAAAAATACGATTCGGCAAAACAAAAATTGTCAACCCTTGTTTCAGAAGGCAAAGACATGGGAAAAGATATGGTGAATCAGGCTAAGGAAAAAGCAAATGCTATGAAGAACGACGTTAGAAATCCTAACCCAGTCAACTCATAAATGCATTTGAAAAGATTTAGCCCGGTGATAAAAATAGAGAACATGGAAAATGACCCTACTGCTGTTGAAGAATTATTTTATAAGCTAAAAGATTATATAGAAACCACGGTTGACCTGTACAAGCTAAAGGCAATCAATAAGGTTTCGGGATTTACCTCCACTATAATCGTATCGATTATCTTAATAATTCTTCTTTTTTTGATTTTGATTTGTATAAGTGTAGGCTTTGCGCTTTTAATAGGATTATGGTTGGGCCACGCTTTCTGGGGATTTTTTATAATGGGCGTTCTCTATCTTATCATCGGGCTTATCTTGTTTTCCAGCCGAAGTAAATTGCTCAAAGAACCTATTAGCAATAAGTTCATTAAAGAATTAATAGACTAAATTAGTGAAAATGAGTACCGAGGAAATAGCAGAAGAAAAATTGGAAAGCATAGCGAGCACCACGGATCTTCAAACCGCTATAAAAAGGCTGGAAAGAAGAAAATTCATACTGGAAGAGGATTTGAAAGAGCATTTTCATGACCTGTCGGTAAGCCTCAAACCAAAAAATATTTTAAAAAATACTATTGCCGAACTGCAGGAGTCTACTACGCTGAGGCAAAATGTATTTAAAGTGGCCTTAGGCCTGGGGGCTGGCTATTTTTCACGGCGGCTGCTTGTTAATAAATCCGCCGGTATCGTAAAAAAAGCGCTCGGTACTGTATTGCAATATGGAATTACCAACTTCATAGCAAAAAAAAGCGACGACGAAAACGACGAATATCCCAAAAAGAAAAATGTATTAAGAAGGATATTGTCTATCTGACAGTCGAGCCGTTTTTTACCATCTTACATCATTACACTACTGCCCGGCTTCAACACCCGAAATTTGATAAAAGCTTTTCTTGAAAAAAGTGACGGAAATGTAGGCAAACTGCAACAGTAAAGCAATAAATTCAAACTGTTTTTGTTTTACTAATCCGCCGGTTGCTATTTTATCAGCACCATTCTTTTTATAAACAGGCTATTGCCTAATGATACCTTTACCGAATATATACCACGCGGCCAGCTTTGAAAGTCTTTAATCTCTACCACAGTATTTTCTTTTTGTATACTTACAGGCAAAGACATCATGCACCTGCCGGCAACATCATATATGGACAACTCTGCGCTTCCGCGGTTAGATGAAAAAATATTCACGTGCATCACGTCTCTAACCGGGTTAGGAGAGATGCTTATAGTTTCTTCCTGGTTTTCTCCGATATACAATTTGATAATTTTGCTATAGGCAATCTGTCCGTTGTAACTAATCGTTTTTAGCCGGTAATAAATAAAGGGATTGGTAAGTAAATTTACATTATCAGTTAAATTGTAATTGGCCATATCTCCGGATGTAGCTTGCGGATTTATTCTTCCTAAAGAGCTAAAATTCAATCCATCTGACGCCCTTTCAATTTCAAAATAATTGATTTCCTTATTTGAGGGTGTTGACCAGTTGAGTAAAACCTGGCCATGAGAAAACCTTCCTTTAAAATCAGCAGGATTTTGAAGTATAAAACAAGAAGGGTTGGATGTAATTACAACCGTATCCGTTGCATATACAGGGCATCCGGACTGCAATCTTTGGGCAACCACATAGGTGCCGGCCGCATTCACAGTAATAGAAGTTGGTGAATTATATGAGTCAATATGCCCGTCGGATGTTGACCAGCTATAGATGGAAGTAGAATTAGGATTGATAACATCTATCTGGCTTGTTCCCACGAGGCCGCACAGCGAACTGGTATCAGCGCTCATCATCACATGAGGCGCCTGGAAAAAATCAAAGGGGCCCACAAAATCTTTAAGAGCGGCGGTAAACGAAGTAGAAGCGCGCGATTTAACTAAAACCCGGCGGAAGGGCATGCCGCAATCATTACTTCCTAATAGGGTAACCGGATCGAGGCCCAGTTTAGTAAGATTTACACCAAACTCCATAAATTGTCCGGTTGTGTAGTTTGTTACCATTTGATTACTGCCAAATATCAGGTTAAAAGGTCCTGCCCACGTGCTTTGAGTATTTTCTGTACCCGTATAAAAAGCTCCCGAAGATTTTGGAATTATCCCTGCATACCCAAATTGAGCACCTGAACTTGCGCCATCAAAGGTGCCACTCCAGCTAAAAGCGGCCGGTGTTACTGATAAGGCAGACTTATCCACCCATATTCTGGCTTCAATGGAACTAAGCGTAGAGCTACCATAATCGGCGGAGAAAATGATGTCCCCCGGAGCAATAATATTTCCGGCAGCATCAAACTTCCAACTGGTGTGGCCTGCATCAGGGCCATACCCGGAAAATTTCAGGGTAGACCTGTCGTAATAGATATCTGTCTGATACATTTCAAAGTCAAAATACCGGTCACCGGTAGTATTTTGGATGGAGAGCCCTCCAAACATCCAAAGTGAATCTGAAGCATCAGGCCCGGCTCTTCTTACATGAACCATCATATCTAATATTTCATTTTTATCAGGCACAGATTGGGCTACCGGGCATATCCAATCCTGTGGGTTCATACCATTTTTACTGCCTGAGGCAAATACGGTAGAATCATTATCATGATAGTCGCGGATAAAAACGGCATCTATCCACATACGGCCATTTACCACCGAGTATGCAGGAACACTCATGGTACGATAAAAAGGAAGTTGACGGGAGACAGGATCCGCGTTATAACGCGCTATGATGTCCGCAGCACCTGTGGTGTCAATCACCCCCCGCCCGGTATTGGCAGCCGCGGAATTATTGAACCAGTCATCACTGCCATTTTGAATAGTATCTCCATAATAATTGGCTTGCAAATCGGCCTCAACTCCAAAATTCGACTTAATAATTGGCGTTATAATTTGAGCTTTTGCGCAATTGATAAAACCAAGAAAAAGAAAAATGGGTATAATTGACTTCATAGGAGCAGATTAAAAGTGAAAATGTACAGTAACGTTTTATTAACGCTAATTGTTGCAATAAATTATAAAATAGTGTCACTTCCTTACTATATAAACTATTTTAATATGAATAAACGTAGCCCTATCAATAAGTGTGGCTTCTAACCTGTAGGAGTAACCGGATAATCTCTTGCTTAGAAGCTTACAATTTACCCGTTGGGTTACTACTTAATTTTGGAAGTAAGAAATTGGAATTCAAAAGGACTTACGACACCAAACACCCTGATAATGCAGGGTATGTGAAAAAGCAGGAATGAAATAAAATAATTGTCTGAACTATGATTTTTAAGACTTGTCTATCGCAGGCAGATTGAAGGATGATAGGATTGATCTTACCATCCTATCATCCTATGAATCTTAGTTCAGACAATTGAAAAGATGATAGGATTTGATCTTGCAATCCTACGATATTTTAATAAATATGAATTGCTTGTGAATGTTAATCTGCAGCTATATATTTTTGAAATTCGTTAAGTTTGATACATGAAAACAGTAACACTGAATATCCCGGACACGTTAGACATAGACAACAAAGAAGTTGCCATGCTTGTTGCATCCCAACTATATGAGCAGGGTAAATTGTCATTAGGACAGGCAGCAGACGTTGCCGGCTTAACAAAAAGAACCTTTGCTGAACTGCTGGGAAAATATAACGTTTCCATCTTTAATTATCCGGCTTCAGATTTATCAAGAGATGTTGCCAATGCATAAGACTATCATATCAGATACCAGTTGTCTTATTGTGCTGACAAATATCAGTCAACTTGATTTGTTACAAAAAGTTTACGGAAAAATCACCACAACAATTGAAATAGTTACTGAGTATGGAGAACCTCTTCCTGATTGGGTAGAAATCGAAAGAGTTAAAGATAACTACAGACAGCAGCTTTTAGAAATGCAGGTTGATGCCGGAGAAGCAAGCGCCATAGCATTAGCTCTTGAAACACCCGATAGTACGATAATAATTGATGATTACCGTGCGAGGAAAATTGCAGAAAAACTAAAACTAAATTATACCGGAACAATTGGTGTTATCGTAAGGGCAAAACTTAAAGGGATTATTCCATCGGTAAAGCCGATCCTTGCAAAAATTAAACAAACTGACTTTAGATTGGGAAGTGATGTTGAACTGCAAGCATTGAAGGAGGCGGATGAGGAGGAATAATATACACCGATGAAAAAATAAACAAGCTAGCGTTTGAGTTGTATGGATCGGGGGAGGAGGAGAGGAGGATAATTGTCTGAATCAGGATTTAAAAGATGATTTGATCTCCTAAGGGATCTTTTTTATTTGACTGATATCTACATAATTACCGAAACATTTTGAGGATATTTTCCAATCAATTTCAACTTTTACTGGAAAAGTATTCATCTTAAAAGAAGGAGTGATCTTGCCAATATCAAAATATCCGTTTTGCAGATCATTAGGATTAGGATGACCGTCGATTTGAATAAAAATGCCGCCAGTACACATTCCTACCCTTAGATCAGGGCCAACAATTGTTGCGGTATTCATAAATGGCAATTCTTTTTTACATGCTGAGTTTGTTAGTGAAACGAATAAAGCCAAAATAAAGAAACGGAAAAAGCTTCTCATGCGAACAAATTTTTATAATGACAATTAAATTTGCTTTTTCGTAGGATTTGATCTTACCATCCTATCATCCTGGTGATAGAATCGGCCATATTTATTCGTTTACTACAAATATTTTTTTAGTGAATCACCTCAGCCCGATTTAACGAAAAAGTTAAATTATTTAAGATTGTAAACAAGGAAATATTTTGGATGAATGGTAACTTTTATGGCTGTCCGTGCGTATAATTTTGCAGTGAATTTCTACCCATGAACAAGTATTTTCTCTCCATATTCGCCCTTTTTCTTCTGCCATTTTCCGCTTTTTGCCAGGAGAAAATAAAACAAGTTCTTGCGGTTAAAACAAACGAAACTTTTAAAATTGATGGAGATATTAGTGAACCCGGTTGGAAAAAATGCGCCGTAATTACCAACCTGATTGAGTTTCGCCCAAACCCCGGTGCTGTTGAATCTCAACAAAACAGGTCAGAATTCTATCTCTTGTATGATGACAATTATATTTACTTTGGTGGCTATTGCCATGAGCAAAGCGCCGACAGTGTTTCAAAAGAATTGATAGGCCGCGATAAAATTGGCAACAGCGATTTTGCAGGAATTATTTTTGACACTTACTATGATGAAATAAATGGCAGTGGTTTTTATGTTACGCCTTACGGCGAACAATATGATGCAAAATATTCTTCTACCGGAAACGAAGACGATACCTGGAATTCTGTTTGGGAAAGTGCCGCAAAAATGCAGCCCGACGGATGGTCGTTTGAAATGCGGATTCCTTATTC
>Ga0070680_100001680_pt1 | contig 16209 bp, 14 predicted proteins | sample KBSC73BmetaG_FD_64672 | JGI IMG/M metagenome (GOLD analysis project Ga0070680, IMG submission 64672) | Corn rhizosphere microbial communities from Kellogg Biological Station, Michigan, USA - KBS C7-3B metaG | ecosystem: Host-associated > Plants > Roots > Rhizosphere | place: USA: Michigan...
TGCTCATGGCCGTCGCATCGGTGCTCGTCTTCCTCTTCGTGCTGAATTTCGGAGGCGGGCTCGGCGAGATCTCCCGCACCATTCTCACCCACGATCCTACGTTCCTTGGCCCCTGGGGCAGACTCACCCCTCTCGCCGCCCTTTCGTTCTTCTTCGTTTTCTCCATGGGCTCGCTCGGCCAGCCCCAGGCGGTGCACAAGTACTACATGCTCAGGGACCCTTTGCAGCTCAAATGGTATCCGCTGCTCAAGACGCTTGGACTGGTGCTGGTGCTCCTTCTCTATTTCAGCGTCGGTGTCGGGGTGAAAGCATTCGTTCTGAGCGGGCGGCTGGCGCCTCTCGCCGCCCCCGATCAGGCCACACCAGCGCTTCTGCTCAACGTCACGCCGATCGTGCTCGCCGCGCTCGTGTTCTCGGGAGTCGCAGCAGCGACGATGAGCGCTGCGAACTCGTTCATCAACATCGGCGCGGCAATCGTGACGCACGACCTACCGATCGCACTCGGCCGTCGTGTCAACAACGAGCTTCTGTGGGGACGCACAGTCACGATCGTGATCGGCGTAGCCGCGGCGATTACGGCACAGAGATCCGGAAGCACGGTGGCCTTCCTGGGAATCTTTGGCTGGGGCTTGTTTGCGTCGACGCTCGTTCCCGCGCTTGCGGTGGGACTGAACTGGGAGGGTGCAACGCGAGCGGGCGCGATGGCATCGATTGCGACGGGGTTGGTTGTCACGCTCGCTCTCGAAACCGCTGCCTATCGCAAGGCTTTTACTTTTCCGGCTGGCGTGACCGCATCGGCCGTTGCGATGGTTGCGTCCTTTCTGGTTTTCATTCTGGTGTCGATGCTCACGCGGCGCACTGCACCTTCGACACTCGATCCCGACGTACGATTGGTGATGGAGCTGTAGCCTTACAGGCAATCACTCCGTCGCCGACTGCTTCCCGGTCGGCGCTTCGACGACGCGCACGCTCTTGATGTTCACAAACTCGCGAATGCCGAATTCTCCGAGCTCGCGACCGAATCCGGAGTGCTTGACGCCGCCAAATGGAAGGCGCGCGTCCGAAGCGACCATCCCATTGATGAAGAGCAGGCCCGATTCGATGTCGGCTACGAACCGATCGCGCTCGACGGCGTCGCGCGTCCACGCCGATGCGCCAAGCCCGAAGGTCGTTCCGTTGGCGATCCGAATCGCATCATTCAAGTCATTCGCCTTGAACACCGACGCCACGGGACCGAAGAGCTCCTCGCTTGCGGCGGGCGCGTTGGAAGGAATGTCAGCCAACACCGTGGGAGCGTAAAAGAATCCAGGCTGTTCGATCCTCTTTCCACCCGTAAGAACCCGGGCTCCAGCAGCTACGGAAGCCTTCACCTGCTTGTCCAGGTCCTCGCGTATCGCCGCAGTCGCGAGCGGACCGAGCTGCGTGTTCTCGTCCATCGGATCACCGATCCTGATCGCCGCGACGCCGGCGACGAATTTCTTCAGAAACTCGTCGTAGATCTTTTCGTGGACGATGAATCTCTTGGCAGCGATGCACGACTGGCCATTGTTGATCATCCGCGCCGTGACCGCGGTCGCCACGGCCTGGTCAAGATCTGCGCTCGGCATCACCACGAACGGGTCGCTGCCGCCGAGCTCGACCACGGATTTCTTGAGATTCTTTCCGGCCGCGCTGGCAACTGAGCGCCCCGCGCCTTCGCTCCCCGTCAACGTTACAGCGGCAATCCGACTATCGGCGATTATTCCTTCCACCGCTTCCGACCCAACCAGGAGCGTTTGGAATGCTCCCTCGGTAAACCCCGCTCGCCGAAAAAGATTCGAGATTGCGAGAGCACACTGGGGAACGTTGGATGCGTGCTTGAGGATTCCCACATTGCCGGCCATCAGTGCCGGTGCCGCGAAGCGAAACACCTGCCAGAACGGAAAATTCCAGGGCATGATCGCGAGCACGAGTCCGATCGGCTGAAAGGCGACCCACGCCTTGCCGCCTTCCATCTCTACGGGTTGATTCGCGAGAAATCGCTCCGCATTTTCCGCGTAATACCGGCAAGCCGTCGCGCATTTCTTCGCTTCCTCGATTGCCGCGCCAATCGGCTTTCCCATCTCCAGGGTCATCAGCCGGCCAAGCTCTCGGCTCTCCGCTTCCAGCAGAGACGCTGCCTTATTCATATGGTGTGCGCGCTCGGAGAATGGTGCGCGTCGGTGTTCCCGGTACGCAGCTACCCCGCGGTCGAGGAATTCACCAATCCGCTCTGACGGAAGCGGCTCGAAGGTTCGAACTGTTTTGCCGGTCGCGGGATTTATGCTCGAGATGCTCATCAGTGGTCGCTTTCGGGGTTCATCCACCGAAAGCTAAACGAGAGCATCTCAATGCTGGCATGCGGGGATGAAAAGCGTGGGAATCCACTGCGCGAGGATCACGGCAACCGCGAGTGCGCTCAGGAATAATCCCACAGCGCCGAAGAACCACTCTGAACCGGTCTGCATCGATTCGTCGGTCGTCTCCGAGCCTCCGACTTCGTTGAGCTCGCTCCAGCAGAGCAAAGCGGCGAGCGCGGTGATCGCCAAAGCAAGTATCGCGGGGAAATGGAGCAGCAGCACGTGGCCCGTTCTGCACGCCGGTCCCACCAGGTAATACGCGAGCTGCTGCTGGCCCCACGCCGCGGTGAGAGGGGCAAGCAGTCCAAACCAGCGCGCTGCGATGGAGCGATACGTCAGCGGTTGGGTGGTTTCAGATTCCTTCGTGTCAGCTTTGAGTGGCATGGCTACCACCGGGGGCCGAGGAATATGAGAATGAAAAGAGGAATCCACGTAATTACGACGAAGTACCAGAAAAAGGAGTTCTCCGTGACATCGACGTAGTGTTTCTCCTCGGGCTGGAGAAACATGAACAACAGCGCCAGGCCCATAGTGTCCATGACATCGAACACCGCCGTATACCCATGCGCGAAGAGAAGCGCCCAATTGATCGAGCCGTACGCGCTGGCATCCCAACGCACGTTGAGGGCGAAGAACTCGAAATACCGAACTACAAGGATCGCGAGTCCTATGAGACTATGGACGAGGAGCCAGATGAGTGTCGATCGCCGGTCTTCTGCTTTGGCAGCGCGTGCGGCAAACCAGGCCGGGGCGCAGCTGAGTAGCATGAGCACCAGGTTGAGAGTCGGAACTCCAAGCGACGGCAGTCGGGTGTGGAGTGGCGGCCAGGTCGGGGCGGTATTCCGGAGATAGAAGTAAGCAAAGACCCCGAGGAGAACGACGAACCCCTCGATGACTTCGCCGCCGAGCGCTCCCCACCAGGTGATGTTGCCCGGTCCGTAGACTTCGGACGGAAGATCCTGCACCGACGCGACCGCGCGCACTCGTCTCATGCGGCTGCCGCCTCTCCGCGCCGCTCACGCTCTTCGCGCAGATTTCGCTCGTGCTCCTTTTTGTCGGGCCATCCCCAGAAGTAGAAGGGAATGATTACCACGAGACTTCCCAGCGGCAGACCCCACGGAGTAAATATTCCTGCCGTCAGCAGTCCACCAATGACGATGGCCATCCCCAGCGGAGCGAGCGTCGGCGCGGGTAGCTCGTGCTTGTACAAGGGCTGTGTAGTCATCGTCGTCGTGATCAGCGTTTCCGGCCGATCCGTTTTGAGCCCGGTCATGACCGGTATCTCCTCTCCGTAAGCCCAGATCCCTTCGCGGCTCGTGATCACGGGGATGTTGACGAAATTGTACGGAGGGGGTGGAGAGCTGGTTGCCCACTCGAGAGTGTCGGCGCCCCACGGATTCGCTCCCGCCAATGCGCCGCGCTTCAGGCTGACGAAAAGATTCACCGCAAACACCGCCATGCCGGCGACGATGATCACCGCCCCGATCGTGGAGATGAGATTGAGCGTTCCCCATCCCATGAATTGAGGATAGGTGTAGATCCGGCGAGTCATTCCTCTCAGTCCGAGAATGTGCATCGGAAAGAACGTCACGTTCACGCCGACGAACAGCAGCCAGAAATTCCAGAGCCCCAGTCGCTCACTCATCATCCGGCCGGTGACCTTCGGATACCAATAGTAAAACGCGCCGATCAGGGGAAGGATTGCACCGCCCAGAAGGACGTAATGAAGGTGCGCGACGACGAAGTACGTGTCCGTCGCCTGAACGTCGAATGGAACGGATGCCAGCATCACTCCACTCAAGCCACCGATCATGAACACGACGAGGAAGCCGACGACGAAAAGAAGCGGCGTTCGCCATACCGGTCTTCCGAGCCACAACGTCGCGATCCAGCAGAAGATCTGAACGCCGGTGGGAATGCTGATCATCGTGCTCGCCGCCGTGAAATACGATTGGCCGAGCTGGTGCACGCTGGTCGAGAACATGTGATGCACCCACAGGCCGAATCCCACCGTTCCCGTCGCAACGAGAGCCGCCACCATTGCCGGATATCCGAAAACCGGACGCCGTGAGAAGGTCGTGACTATCTGCGATACCATCCCGAGCGCCGGGATGAAGATGATGTAGACCTCCGGGTGTCCGAAGAACCAGAACAAGTGCTGCCACAGCAGCACGTCGCCACCCTCCGCCGGATTGAAGAACTGCGTCGCGATGAGGCGATCGGCGCCAAGCATGATGCTGGCGGTCGCCACCGATGACATCGCGAACATTACCATGACAGCAGTCACGAGCTGTGCCCAGACAAGAAGTGGCAGCCTTCCCCACGTCATTCCGGGCGCCCGCATCTTGAAGATCGTCACGACCATCTCGAGAGCGGCGACGAGGGCGGAGATCTCGGTGAAGGTGACCATCTGCGCCCACACGTCGACGCGCTTTCCCATCCCGTACTGCGGTCCGGACAACGGCACGTAATTGAACCAGCCGGCGTCGGGCCCCGTGTTCATGAAGAAGAACGTGTACAGGAAAATTCCGCCGAAGAGATACATCCAGAACCCGAGCGCATTCAATCGCGGGAACGCAACGTTCCGGGTGCCGATCATCAGCGGTACGAGATAGATGCCTATTGCCGTCATGATCGGGACGGCGAAAAGGAACATCATCGTCGACCCGTGCATGGTGAAGATCTGGTTGTACAGGTCCGGGCCAATGAGCGTGTTGTCGGGACGCGCGAGCTGCGCGCGCATGGCCGCGGCTTCGAGTCCGCCGAGCAGGAAGAACACGAGTGCGGTGCAGATATATCGCTTGCCGACGGACTTGTGATTCACCGATTTGAGCCAGCCCATGAAACCCGTCACCGGCTCCCACGTCGCATGGAGGCGCGCACGGTCCGCCTCGTCGATCGCCGGCGGCAGCGTGATCTCTTCGCCCAGTGGACGCGCTGTCACTTCAGCGTCTCCAGGTAGGCGAGAAGCGCCTGGAGCTCGGCGGGCGCCAAGGCGTTGGCGGGCATCTTCGCGCCCGGCTTGATGGTCTGCGGATCCAGGATCCAGCCGGCGAGATTTCCGCGCGAATTCTGCAACGTGCCGGCCGCGAGAGTCATTCGTCCCGCAACGTGGGTGAGATTGGGGCCGACCGTCGCCGCCGCTTGAGTAGACGCGATCGTGTGACACATCGCGCAGGAGCCGGACTCGAATACGCGTCGGCCCGCCACAGCAACTGAATCCACCGGAACTTGCGCCGGCTGACGCTGAAGCTCGACCCATCGTGTAAATGCGTCTGGGGATTCCGCGACGACGAGCATCGCCATTTTCGCGTGCTCGAGCCCACAGAATTCGGCGCACTGCCCGCGGTAGATGCCAGGTTGGTCGGCGCGAATCATGATGTCGTCGGCGTGGCCGGGAATCAGATCTTTCTTGCCGCTGAGATTCGGGACCCAGAAGCTGTGAATCACATCGTGGGATGCGAGCTTGATTCTTACCGGCCGCCCGACGGGAATGTGAATCTCGTTGGCGGTGTGGAAGATGTTGTGGGGGATCGGGTCCTCGTACGTGACCTCCCACCACCACTGATGGCCCGTGACATCGATCGTTAGCATGGAGCCTTCGGGCATCCGTCCAACCACGCGTGCGACCGCGAAATCGTAAAGGAGAAACACAAAGAGCACCGGTACCACGATAGCCACCGCGATCTTGATCGTCCGTTCCGCGCTTGCTTCACGCGCCGGAGACTGTGGGTCGTCTACGGCAGTCCGGCGGTTTCGGATGATTAGAAGGAGAGCACCGACGACCATCACGTAGACGATCACCGCCACCGCCATCATGAAATAGAACAGCTGGCGGGTGGAAGTCGCCTGCGGACCAACGGGATCGAGCACGGACTGGTGGTCGTACGCCGTGCATGCCAGCGCGGCGCCCGCCAAACCAGTCCACAAAAGATCTCGTGACTTCACTTGCTTGGCGTATTGGTGTTCTTCGGGGTCTGCGGCGAGCGGAGCTGGAGATCAGGACTCACGTACATGTGATCTTCCCGCGCCGAGCTCACCGATGTTCCCTCGAGTCCGCTCAGGGACCGCACGTACGCGACGAGCTGCCATACCTGCTGATTCGACAACTTGCCCCTGAAGGAAGGCATGCCGTTCGGCCGTCCTTCCATGATCGTCGTGAATATCTGCGAGGGATCGCTGCCGTAGATCCAGTCGTCATCCATCAGTGGCGGTCCGATTCCACCGCCGCCCTGAAAGTGACATCCCGAACAGTTCATCTGATTGTAAAGCCGCTTCCCTTCCGACAGCGCATAGGCATTGTTGCCATAGGGAGACTTGGTGCTCTCCGCAACGACCGAAGGTCCCGGCTGCAGCTCGCTTTCCCTCACCGCGCCGATTGGCGAGCCGGCAGGTGGCATTTCGCGGAATTCGCGCTTCTCGTCCTTGCAGCCCGCGGGCGCCATGATGAACAGCGCCACTAACGACAAAACACCGATAGATCTCGTTCGCGATCCGATCATGAAGATGTTCTCCCCGTGGGGGCGCCGATTGCCAGCTGCGGAACTCCGTATTCGTCGAGTATGCGTTGAATCTCCGGACGTCTGCGATTCAGCACCGATTGCAGGGACGCGCGAAACGTGCTGTCGCCGTGACGAACTCCGACGCCGATATCGAAGACGAAGGGCAAAAAGGGAAGATCGATCTGTGGCTGGACCGGGACGAGCGTGAGTGGAACGGTCGAACGCTTTGCCCAATACCCTGCCATTGGACCCCAGGCGATCGCCACGTCGATGTCACCGCGAGCGACGGCGTCGATTATTCGCGAGGGTGGACTGTCCTGCGAGTAGTCTCCATAAACCGTATAGCCCTTCACGTTGTTGATGATTCCGCGATTGGAAAGCGCATGCGCCGGCGGAGAGTTGGTGCCGTCGTCTCCAATGAGCTGGACCCCGACCCGGATGCGACGGAGAATCGGATCATCGAACGAGTGAATGCTGATGCCGCGATCACGGCGAGTCACGAACACATACGTCGACCGGTAGTAGGGCGAAGTCGGAAGCACCATTCCGACTCCGGTCGGAATGCCCATGATCACATCACACTCGCCCGCCTTCAGCGTATTGCGAATGAATCCTCGGCGCTGCGCCCACCACGTGTATTCGACCTTCTCGTGAAGGTCCCGCGCGACGAGCTCGGCGATCCGATTCTCGAATCCCTGGCCGCTGCTGTTGGAGAAGGGAAGGTTGTTGGGATCGGCGCAGACGCGGAGCGAATTGGCTGGAGACGATGGCGAAAGCGGCACGGACGTCGGCGCGTTGCTCGAGACCATGCCGAATGTGGCGACCGCCGCGAGTGCGTTACGGAAGTGCAAATACATATAGTATTCCGCCCGTCGTAGTCTTTTCGGGCAGATCCTTCGTCGCTGCGACAAAGCCGAGCGCGGCTGAGGAATCGCGCGCATCGAGCCCGCCGACGACGATCGCGCCCGCCCAACCTCCGACGCCGGCGAGAACGCTCACGTATTGCTTACCGTCAGGTCCCTTGTAAGTCGTCGGCTGTCCGATGATGCCCGACCCGCACTTGAACTGCCAAAGCAGTTTTCCGGTGACTGCATTCACGGCCTTGAACCAACCGTCCATCGTTCCGTAGAAGGCAACGTCTCCAGCGGTGACGAGCGCTCCACTCCATACGGGCAGATCTTCCTTGATCTGCCAGGCTGGACGGCGATTGACCACATCCCAGGCGAGAAACTCGCCGCGGTATCCACCCTCCTGCGGCGCGGCGTACATCTTCGCCGTCATCCCGACGTATGGAGTGCCGGCGATGTAGTTGGCCTCGACGTTCTCGATGTCCTCGCAAAGCAGCTGGTGCGGGATGTACACGAGGCCGGTCCGCGGAGAGAACGCAGATGGCTGCCAGTCCTTCATCCCGGGTGCGGCGGGACAAATCTCCCGAACGATCTTGCCCGTTGCAGGATGCTTGGCTTCGTTCCGGATCGGCTGCCCGCCTTTCAGATCGAATCCCGTGTAGGCAGTCATCGGGCCGTACGGATCGGCAGAGATAACCTCGCCGGTTTGTCGGTCTATGACGTACAGGAAACCATTGCGCTCGGGACGGACCAGAACCTTTCGAAGCTTCCCGCCGATCGTAGCATCGAGCAGAATGAGCTCGTTCACCGAGTCGTAGTCGTACAGATCATGCGTCGATGTCGGGACGAACCAGACCGCCTCTCCCGTGTCGGCGTCCCGTGCAAAGATTCCCGCCGTCCACTTGTTGTCACCCGGACGCTGATCGGCGTTCCACGGTCCGGGGTTGGCCGTGCCGTAGTAAATCAGATTGAGCGCTGGATCATAGGAGATCCATCCCCACACGCCGCCGCCGCCGATCTTCCACGCATCCCCCGGCCAGCTCTTGACGCCGAGATCGGTTCCTTTTTCCGAAGCATAGAACGGCTTGAATCGCGGACCGATGAGGACGTCCGAATCCGGACCGGTGTGATACGCTTTCCAGGCGATCTTCCCATCGCTCAGATTCAGCGCGGTCAGCCGGCCGCGGATTCCGAATTCACTGCCGCTCACCCCAACGTAGACTTTATTTTTCGCGACGAGCGGCGCCATCGTGAGAGTCTCGCCGAGATTGATATCGGTGACCTGCGTGCGCCAGACGGCTTTCCCGGTGTTCGCATCGATGGCGATCGTCTCACCATCCAGCGTGTTCAGGATGACCTTCCCGTCGGCGAACACGACGCCGCGATTCACCACGTCGCAGCACGCAACTCCCTGTGAGGCTGCTTTCGGCGATGGCTTGAAGGTCCACTTTGCCGGCGCTCCCGGTTTCGTGAGGTCGAGCGCGTAGACGAAATTCGGATATGCCGTTACGACGTACATGGTGTTGTTCACGACGAGGGGTGCTGCTTCCTGCCCTCGGTTTACGCCAAGCGAAAAGGTGAAAGACACGCGCAGCGTGCCGACGTTCGTCGCGTTGACCTGGCCCAACTGGCTATATCGGCTGCTGGCGTAATCCTTGGCGGGCCGCGCCCACTGCCCGTCGTCCGTCTCGTCGTTCGCAATGCGGATCGCGGCGTTCGGTGCGACTCCGTTGGCGGTTACGAGTTTTGCCGTCGCTGTCGGCGCGGAATCGGGCTCTCCTTTCATGCCGTGGTTCTGGTCGCACGCCGAGCACGCGATGAGCGATGCGAACAGACGCAATACCGTGCGAAAGCTCAGCCAACCGCGCAGATGTAATCGGGGTGTCATCTTCTACCTCAGTGTGTAGAGGTAAGCGGCGATGTCGCGTGCGTCGCGCGCATTCACGCCCAGGTTCGGCATTGCCGTCTTGTCGTCAATCGCCTGAGGGTTCCGGATCCAATCCACCATGTGATCGGGCGAATTGGTCAATACGCCGGCGATATAAACCCGACTGGCGACACCAGATAGGTCGGGGCCGACCTTTGAACGCGCGTCCATGACGCCGGGAATCGTATGGCACGATCCGCAACCGTATTTATGTATGGAGGTCACTCCACGCTTCGCATTTCCTCCGGTCAGATTGTTGGCTTGCTCGTCTCCCCCGGTGCACGCTGGCGAAAGCCACACGAGCATCAACAGCAGAGAAGCGCTCACCATTTTTCTGACGGACATACGCTCCAGACGCAAAGGATCGGTCAGTTTTGGTTTTTTTTAGGCGAAACGCATTCCTCATGCCGTGACTCTGCGAGCCCATCGGATTTACATTGTGTCCTATGACCAACAGAATCGGCGTTCTACTTCTTTCTTTTTTTGCTCTCGTCTCCTGCGACAGCGCGTGCGGTCAGACTCCGTCATCTTCCGTACAGATTTCCGCTCCGCCGGCCACTCGGCGTGAATTCAGGGGTGTGTGGATAGCGACGGTGCAGAACATCGACTGGCCGTCGGAGCCTGGTCTGTCGACGCGGCAACAGCAGCAGGAGCTGATCGAAATGCTCGATCGCGCGGTGCAGCTGCGGCTGAATGCAATAATTCTGCAGGTGAGACCGGCGGCGGATGCGATGTACGCGTCGCCGTACGAGCCGTGGTCCGAATATCTCACGGGCAAGATGGGAAGAGCGCCCGATCCTTATTACGATCCGCTCGAGTTCGCCGTGAATGAAGCACACCGGCGCGGCCTCGAGCTGCACGCGTGGTTCAATCCATATCGCGCGCATCATCCGTCGGGAAAGTCGGCGCCATCGGCGAATCACATCAGTGTCACGCATCCCGAGCTGGTGAAACGCTATGGCAGCATGTTGTGGATGGATCCCGGCGAGCCGGCGGTTCGCGAGCGGACACTCGCGGTGGTGCTCGATGTCGTCAAGCGCTACGACATCGATGGCGTTCACATCGACGACTACTTCTATCCGTACAAGGAGAGGGATCGGCGCGGCAACCTCATCGATTTTCCCGATGGTCCGAGCTGGCGCCGCTACCAGAGGTCCGGCGGCACGCTGGCGAAAGACGACTGGCGAAGGGCGAACGTCGACAGCCTGATCCATCAAGTCTACGTCGGGATCAAAGCGATCAAGCCGTGGGTGAAATTCGGAATCAGTCCGTTCGGTGTGTGGCGTCCAGGGTATCCGCCGATAACACAGGGCAAGTTCGATTCATACGCCGAGCTTTACGGCGATTCGAGGAAGTGGATTCTGAATGGGTGGGCGGACTACTTCACGCCCCAGCTCTATTGGCCGATCGATCGTCCCGATCTCAGCTATCCGGTTCTGCTTCAATGGTGGGTCGAGCAGAACGCGAAGGGCAGGCATGTCTGGCCCGGCAACTACGTCGATAAAGTATCCGGGACGCCAACCGGCTGGCTGGCGGAGGAGATACTGAATCAGATCGCGTTGACCCGCGCGCAATCGGGCGCGACGGGGAACGTCTACTTCAGCATGCAGACGCTCATGCGGGATGGCGACAACCTTCCGCGGAAGCTGATCTCGGGTCCGTACGCGAACAAAGCGCTGATTCCAGCGTCGCCGTGGCTCGATAGCGTTCCACCGCCTTCCCCGATCGTCCGCGTCGGGAGTGATCCGGCGACACTTTCGAGCACTCTCTCTCTGCAGCCCCAGGGAACGGAGCCAACGTGGCTGTGGCTGATTCGCACGCGTGTCGGGAGCGACTGGACCACAGATGTCGTTCCCGGCACGCAGCGATTTTTTGCGATTCCGCGAGTGGCGGGCGGTGCTTACGCGGATGCGGTGAGCGTATCCGCGGTGGATCGAACGGGCAATGAAAGCGCGCCCGTCGTGATGTCTCTTCTACCGCACTGAAAAGTCTTTGGTCATTCCGTGAACGAAGTGAGGCTTTCCGTCCTTTGCATCCGGGATGAAGCAGATGAACGCGTAGTTGCCCGGCGTAAAGTTGGCGCTGAAGGTCTGCGACATTCCGCGCTCGATGGCGGCTACGCCACCGATCGGTTTGGCGGGCGGCGGTCCCTTCATGCCGGCACCGGCCCATGCAAGGAAGTCATTCGCGGTCTTGCCAGGCGCGAGCTGAACCAGCTCTATCTCGTGGTTCTGGGGTCCTGAGTTCTGGACTCTGATGGTCCGCATTCCGGCGAGAATCGGCGATGACAACTTGAAGTTGTAGTCGACGAGCGTCGCGGTGACATCGGGGATGGGGTTGGACGCGGCTGGGCCACTCGCCGCGACGACTTTGAATGGACGCACCATTCCCTTTGTAAAGTGCGGCGCGCCTCCAATGTCGACGAAGCAGATGATCGCGTAGTTGCCGGGCTCCAACATCAAAGTTGCGTTCGACTCCATTCCCGGCGCGGGGGCATTCGGGCCGCCGACTTCCTTCATCCACTTCGGTGGCGGCCCCTGGCGCTTCAGTGCCGCGCTCAGGTCGCCGAAGGTCTTGCCGTTTGTGAGCCGCAGGATCTGCATGTGATGGATCGACGGGCCCTTGTTCAGAAATCTGAACTCCGTGAGTCCGGCCGGGATTTCGTCGGGCGCGTCGAACTTGAAATCCTTGCCCGTCACGGTGACGACGCGGGCCTTCACCACCGGTTTGGACGCGACGCTCGCGGTGGTAGTCTTCTCAACGGCCTGGATGCCACCAGGTCTTCCGGTTGAAAGCGTTACGACGGCTACTGATCCCAAAATGATGCCAGCGACGGTGATGGGCGCCATGGACTAGTTCCTTTTGTGTTTTGGACGTTCGACGGGGAGGGACACATTGTGCGAACTCATCAGGAACCTGTCAACAGACAATTGCTATTTGTCTTCGCGCTTCAGGGAGGCTGAGTTGATACAAAAGCGCTGGTGGGTTGGGTCCGGTCCGTCATCGAACAGATGGCCCAAATGCGCGTCGCATTTGGCGCACAGCACCTCGGTGCGCCTCATGAACAGGCTGGTATCCGATTCGGTGCGAACATTCTCCGCCGCAACCGGCCTGGTAAAGCTCGGCCAGCCGGTACCGGAATCGAACTTCGCATCGGAATCGAACAGTGGTTCGCCGCAGCACACGCAGGTGTAAGTTCCCGGCTCCTTACTATCGTAGTACTCGCCGGTGAAAGCCCGCTCCGTGCCCTTCTTCCGGGCGATTCGATACTGCTCCGGGGTGAGCTCCTTTTTCCATTCCTCGTCGCTTTTCCTGATCTTGTCGCTCATCTGATCGTCCTCCTGCATACGCCACTCGTTGTGCGTCCACGATGGCCGTAACCGGCCCCGTGATCAAAGATACACGTGGAATATCCCTGTACCGCATCCTACCTTCTGCCTGATGCCGTTCTCCAACCTGCAACGCCTGTGCGCCACGGCGTCGGTCGCGATAGGGGTGGCCGCGTGCTTCCATTCTTCCCCCAACCTCCGTCCCAACCGGCACGTCAACTATTGGGAGGCGCTGGCCGAGCTGCATCCGGCTGAGGCACTCGAGAGTGCACGGACCCCGTCAGAAAAGGATTTCGCGCAGGCGCTCCAGTACCTGATGGACGGCAACATCGATCAGGCAGAAGCTGATTTCGGCAGACTGAGAACCTCGGCGAGCGACACAATCATCCGCGCGGGATCGCGCGTCATCTACACCGCTACGCTCCAGTACCAGGAGAAATGGCAGGCGCTTGCCGCGCTGCGGAGCGAGCCGGGCCAGTCGAAGGCGGATCAAACCGATCGGGCAAGCATCGAGCTTTGGGCGAATGCATTCCGCGATGTTCCGGCCAAGTCTCTCGCCTTCCGCTCTTCGTCGGCACTGCTCCCGATGCTCGTCTCGTCCGTCGGCACGCCGCTCATCCCCGTAAAAATTCAGGGCAAGGAATACAACTTCTGGCTGGATACGGGCTCGAGCATGACGATGCTTGCATCGGACGTCGCCCAGGATCTTCACATCGTCCCGCTGACTCCCGACACGCTGGAGATTGTAACCAGCACGGGCAGAGTCGCTGCGAATCCGGCGCTGATTCCGCAGATGGTGCTGGGAGGAGTCACGGTTCGCAACGCCCCGACGATGATCGTCGCCGAGACCATGATGCAGATGCCGGAGCCGAGGGAGATCGATATCGCTTCCAGGGTGAAGATCGACGGCATCATCGGCTTCGACGTCATCCGCCAGCTCGATCTGGAGGTCGATTACGGAGAAGGCGAGCTTCGCGTGCGGGATCCGGCAACGTCGAGACGGATGTCGGACAGGAACATGTTCTGGGTGGGACTGCCGGTGGTGCGAATGAGCAGCGAGGATGGAACCCAGCTGCATTTCGGTCTCGACACCGGGGCGCAGCTGACGTTCGTGACCGAGACGCTGCTCGACAAGCTCCAGCTACAGGCGGCGAGGATCGAGAGCCGGCGCGTTGGTGGGCTGGGAGGCGAAATCTCTCTGCGCGCGCCGGTGCTCCCCGACGTGGTCGTTCTGGTGCGGGGATTCCCGATCATCTTCAAGGGCGCCTTCGTTCGCGCGCCGGTTTACCAGGTCCTCGCGTCGCTCGATGGCGTGCTCGGCGGGGACGTGTGGAACGCGGGAATCGTCCGCATCGATATGACGAACGGCATCTTCGCGGTCAGGCGCAGGCGGAACTAAAAAGAACTGCAAACCCAGAACTACCCGTTGTGAGTGGTAGTTACGGGTTCTGGATTCCGGGTAGCTGCGCAGCACCACGGAACCGGGCTACTCGTAACCATTACCCATAACAGGTAGTTCTGAGTTTGCAGTTTCCGCTCATAGTGCAACCACCGGCTGTGGCGGAGGTATCGCGGGTATGAATCTCGCGTTAGTTTGTTACCTAACATGTCGCCCAGCCGCCCCTTCGAGATCGAGATCGCCGTAACGCCCCGGTTCGACGTGTTCTACGCGCTGTACACCATCTCACACGGCGGGGCGACTCCGTTGGAAAAATGGAAGGAGCGCACGGTCGCGCTGCTGCCGCGCGATTTCGAACGCAGCGCCAGACGCGTCGCGCCGCTTCCGCTCTTCTGGCCGCTCCTTGCCGACGCGCTCCAGCGAACTCCTGGTGAGATGACCTTCGACGAGATCGTCGGAGCGCTGCGCGAAATTTCGGCCGAGAATCTCAAGGCGAACATCGTCTCGGGAATTTTTCACGATGCCTCGACGGCGCGGGCGCTCAGCACCGGTAAGAAAAATCTCCGCCAGGTGCTGGCAGATGAAGAACTTACGGGTGGCGAGCTGCTCACCCATTTTGGATTGCGTCCATACGACGCGAATTCGCACGCGACGAAAGCGATGTCCACGCTCCTCTCGGATCCGGAAACCTTTCGCGAGCAGCTCGTGCACGTGCTCGATCGCTTCTGGCAAACCGGTTTTGGCGCCGATTGGTCCGCGCTAGAGTCCTCGATTCGCGATGAGTCGTTTCGCGTGAGGGATTTGCAGGACGAGGGGCAATCGCTCGAGGAGCTGAGTCGGGATCTCGCGCTTCCCGTCACTTTCGACGCGAGCGCGCGGGAAATTCGCCCGAAGAGCGGATCGCCGATCGCCTACGATAAGGTAGATCGCTGCTTCGTGATTCCGTCGGGATTCAACACGCGTCGGTGGTGGGCGAAGTACGAGACAACGACGGGCCGCTTCAGCATTTATTTCCCCGTCACTCGGGATTCCATCGATCCGAACCGGCTCGCGCGCGAAGCCCGCGCTCCCAGCGCGCGCCGCCGACAGTCGGCAATCAATGCGGAAACGGTATTCCGGGCGCTGGGCGACACTACCCGTTATGCGATTGCTTCGATTCTCGCGCGGACGCCGACAACTTCTTCGGATCTCGCGCGCAGCCTCAAAGTTTCCAAGCCCACGATCACGCATCACGTCCAGGCGTTGCGGGCCGCCGGATTGATCGCCGATACGCCGGCCGATGGCTCGACAAAACTTTCTCTGAACCGGGAAACCATAGGCGGAGTGTCGGCAGCAGCCGTCGAGCAGCTCTTTTCTTCGACCGGCAGTCTGTCCCTGGACACGACGCGGAAGCGGCGAAACGGCTAGTTCGGTCCGAATCCGTACGCTCGGAGCCCCTGGAAACCTCCGTTTCCCCGAATAAACCCCGCCTACCGACGAACCAAAAAAGAATTCAAAAAAACTTTACAACTTTTTAAACCCTTTGCACGTATGGTGGGTCTAAGAGTTAAAGCCAGGATTCGTCTCTCCTGCGAACGAAAAGCTACTGGTCGAGCTTGTTAGGACGGGTGGGCCACCAGTAGCCCGGCCCCGTATCCGCAAGGATACGGGGTTCTTCGTTTTCAGGACCTGAACCATCCGGCAATTTCCTACGGCTCCGGATAGCCGGTGTCCATGATCACGAGCCACCTGCCTCCGTCGCGACGCCACATCGTGATGTACCTGCCGTGATTGAGTTCCCTGCCGGCCTCGCCGCTCTTTCGACTCACGACCGAGTATTTGCCAGT
>Ga0070680_100001696_pt1 | contig 16156 bp, 10 predicted proteins | sample KBSC73BmetaG_FD_64672 | JGI IMG/M metagenome (GOLD analysis project Ga0070680, IMG submission 64672) | Corn rhizosphere microbial communities from Kellogg Biological Station, Michigan, USA - KBS C7-3B metaG | ecosystem: Host-associated > Plants > Roots > Rhizosphere | place: USA: Michigan...
CGGCTGGGAATCAGATTCCCGTTGAAGAAAACCGCCGCGTCCTGAGTTTCACCGACCAGACGAAGCCACCACACCGGGTGAATCGCGACTTCGAGCCGAAGCTGGCTCAGATCGTACACGTCGCTGCCGCGCTTGAACCCGATATGCCCGGATTCTTCGACCCGGTTTCGGTACTGTGCGTTGAACTGCAGCCACGAAGGCAGCGTCTCATCGATTTTCTGAACCGGCATCATCCATCCGGGGGCGGCGGGCGACTCCGGAACCGGGGTCGGAATCACAGACCAGGCGGACTGAGCGAGACCCGCAGAACTGAACAGGGACGCAGCCGACAAAACAGCGAAAACTTGTTTCAGCGACACTTAATTTGATCTTACGCAATGGCCCTTCCAATGCTTCCCTGATCTTGTTCGGATCCACTGTTACGAAGCGCCCTGTGAATTTGCACGCGTCTCCCGGGTTCGGGAAGAGCCGTTCAATGTCATACTTAAAGACCTGAATACCCGCCGCACGTTCGCGTTGCTGCTCGTCGCGCTGTTCAGCGTTTCGCTGCTGACGCCCCTCTTCGCAGCCGATGTGCGGCAGCACTTGCCGGCGTGTTGCCTTCGCGACGGCGAGCACCATTGCTCCATGTCATCGCAGGGGGGCGCCGATCACGAGCATGGCCCGGCGCTTCAGTCGCGCTGCTCCCAATACCGTGGCGCTGCCTCCTTCTTCAGCGTGCCCCAAAACGCAACGCTCGCGGCCCCCGCGGGAGTTCAGACCCTCCAACCCTGGGTTGCAGACGTGGCGCTTCCGGTTGGCTCAGCTGCAGTGTCGGTCATATTCGGCCCACCTGATTCCCGGGGTCCCCCTCCTTTCCTCGAATAGTCTCCTTCGTTTTTCACAGTTCGTTTGTTGGGGAAAGGAGTTGTTGTGTTCAGAGCGTTATGCGTTCGCGGGGCGCTGCCCGCGATCGTATGTGCCACCGCCGGCGTCGCCTTCAGCCAGGAAACCATTAACAATGCGTCTCTCAGCGGCCGCGTAACGGATCCGAGCGGCGCAACTGTTCAGGCGGTGCAGGTCTCAGCGCGGCAACTGCAAACAAACACCGTACTCACTGCGGTTACGGACAGGCAGGGGCGATTTCGGTTTCCATACCTGAGAGTCGGTTCCTGGGAAATCAGTTTCCAAAAACCCGGGTTTGCGGAACAATCACGGACGTTGCGCCTCAGTGCCGGTTCAGCGTTCGACTTGCCCATTTCGCTTCGGCTCGCAGGCGAAGCTACTACTTTGGTCATCACCGGTGAGCAGAACACAATCGATACGGCCCGCTCTGAAGTCGCGGAAACAGTTGGACAGGCAGAGATCCGGCAACTGCCGCTGAACGGGCGAAATTTCATGGACGCAACGCTTCTGGCTCCTGGAGTCTCGCCCACAAACACGGCTGCCAATCAACTCTTCGCCGAAACTGCCGCCGTTCCGGGCCAGGGCATCTCCATTGGAAGCCAGCGCAATTTCTCGAACAGTTTCATTGTGGACGGCCTTTCAGATAATGACGATGCATCTGGCCTCACCGGCGCATTTTACGGTTTGGATGTCGTCGAGGAAATGCAGGTAGTCACCTCCGGCGCTCAGGCTGAATTCGGCCGCGCGCTCGGAGGGTACATCAATATCGTGACGCGCAGCGGCGGCAACGCTCTTCACGGCGATCTCTATGGTTACGTCCGAAACAGCAGATTCAATGCGGCGAATGCTCTATCGCAAACTGCCCTTCCCATGACCCAGGCGCAATACGGCGCGAGTCTCGGGGGGCCGATCATTCGCAACCGGACGTTCTATTTCGCGAATTTCGAGCAGCGCCAGCTGAATCAGGCCGGACTCGTAACCATATCGCCTGCGAATGTGGCGGCAATCAATACGCATCTCGCCGACATCGGGTATCCGGGATCGCTGATTTCAACAGGCATTTACCCCAATCCCGTTCACAGCACGAACTTCTTCGGAAGGATCGATCATGAAGTAAGCACGCGCGATCAGTTCAGCGCACGGTACAGTGTCTACCATGTCACGAGCGTGAATTCGCGCGGCGCCGGCGGGCTCAGCGCATCCACGGCTTCCGCGAATCTGGCCGATACGGACCAAATCTTCGCGCTCAGCAATGTTTTTACCCTGTCGCCGCGCGCGGTGAACGAAACCCGCGCCCAGTTCTGGAACAGCGATTTGAAAGCGCCTCCGTCGGACCCCATCGGCCCCGCGGTCAGCATCGCGGGCGTTGCCTCTTTCGGAACGCTTTCGGGATCACCGACGGCCCGGCTGAACCGGATGGGCCAGGTTGTGGACAATTTCTCATACCAGGCGGGAGCCCACGCCATTCGCATGGGAACAGAATTCATTTACAACGACGACATGATCGACTATCCCCGATCCATCCATGGCAGCTACAATTTCTCGTCTCTGGCGAACTTTCTTTCGGGAACGTACAACAACTCGGGCTTCACGCAAACATTCAACAACTCAATCGTCCGGCAGACGAACCCGAATGTCGGGATTTACGCGCAGGACGAATGGAAAGCGGGCGAGCGGCTCACGTTGAATCTCGGGCTGAGATATGAGCTGCAGTTTCTGAAAACCATCGAAACTGATACGAAAAGTATTTCGCCCCGCGCGGGCTTTGCGTGGACGCCCTTCAGCTCGCGTAAAACCGTCATTCGCGGCGGATACGGGCTTTTCTACGACCGTGTACCGCTTCGAGCGCTCGCCAACGCGCTGCTCTCGGCCGACGATACGGTCGATCCCTCGAGATTGAGCCAAATCAGCATTAGCCTTTCGCCGGGCCAGGCCGGTGCGCCGGCGTTTCCGGGCGCTCTGAGCAGCCTCACATTCCCTCCGGGTGTGCTCTTCAATTTCTCCACTATGGATAGACGCATGCAACACGCGTATTCCGAGCAGGGCAGCATTGAAATTGAACGGCAACTCGGCGCGGGAAGCACGTTGAGCGCCGCCTATCAGCACGTTCGCGGCCTTCATCTCATTGCTTCGATAAACCAGAACGTTCCCTCCTGTGTGGCATCCGGCGCCAACAATGGATGCAGGCCCAACCCCGCATATGCAAACAACAGCCAGTATTCGCCCGCGGCGGATTCGTATTACGACGCTCTGACCCTCTCGCTCGTACAACGCCCGGCCAGATGGGGCAACTACCGCGTCTCGTATAGTTTTTCGAAAGCCCTTGACAACGTGGGAGAGTTCTTTTTCAGTTCACCCGTGAACAACTACAATATCTGGCAGGACTACGGCAGGTCAGACGACGATCAGCGCCATCGGTTCGTGTTTGACGGGTCGATTCACTCCTCCACCGCGCCCGGACGGAACTTTTGGGAGCGGATGACCCACGGCTTTGCTTTGAACCTGCTGTTCCAGTACTACTCGCCCTCGCCGTTCAATATCACTACGGGCAGCCAGACCATTCAGGGAACGGCCGCGCGGCCGCTCCTGAACGGCGTGATGATCGGCAGGAACACTGGAGAAGGTTTCGACTTCGTGAGCCTGGGCGCGCGGCTCAGCCGCTCTTTCGCAATTACGGAATGTCTTCACCTCGAAGCGATCGCTGAGGGTTTTAACCTGACGAATCACGTAAACGGCGTCAGTCTGAACGGAACATTTGGAACAGGAATGTACCCCGGCAGCCCTTCCCCGTCGTTCGGACAACCGACTGCCGTGGGAGATCCGCGAGGGCTTCAGTTCGCTTTGAGAGTGTCTTTCTGACGCGAAGCGCGGGGCGCCCACCGACCGGTATGCCAGCCCTGCGGCTCAAGCGTCTTTACCTTTTGCGAAGATTCACGCGCGCATTGGCCTGCGAACACGAGGTTCTGCAATCGCCGGAAAGGAATTTAGAGGACGTCCCCGCGCTTTCGCTATCGCAACGCCTTCCCATCGGGCAGCGCCCGGTTCATAATAGGAGGAACCGCGAGCCTGCATGACAATACTTGCGATCCTTCTGTTCGCCCTGTTCCAGGACACTCCGGCAATTCAGCCAGTTCCGGCGCCCGATCCTGCCAATGTGATCCAAAGCTACTATTCCGCAAAGGATTGGGAGCCGACAGCCGACCCGGACTCGCCTGAGTGGTCCGGAATCGCCGGTGTGCGCGCCGCGAAAGATTACTTCGGTAAGAACGTATCACTGCCCCCCACAGAAATTCGTTCGCGATGGACGCACAAGTATCTTTATCTTTTATTTATCTGTCCATACGACCAGTTGAACACGAAAAAGGATCCGGTGACGGATGCAAAAACGGACAAGCTTTGGAACTGGGACGTAGCTGAAGCGTTTATCGGATCGGATTATCTCCACACGGCCCGCTACAAGGAATTCCAGGTGTCGCCGCATTCGGAGTACGTGGACCTCGACATCAACAACGCCGATCCGAAGTCCCAGAAAGGCCTCGACTGGGAATCCGGCTTTACGGTGAAAGGCAGAATCGACTCGGAAAAGAAGATCTGGTTCGGAGAGATGCGCATTCCATTCCAGAGCCTGGATGTGAAGCAGCCCAAAACAGGAGACGAATTGAGGGTTGGGTTGTTCCGCATCTCTGGCAGAGAACCGAAGCGAACGTACATCGCCTGGAGACCCACGAACGCCAGCACGTTCCATGTTCCGGATGCCTTTGGCAGTCTGGTGCTCGAGAAGGAGCCACCCGAGAAGGCCCCCGAGAAAGCCGTCGAAAAAACCGCAGAGAAGACCCCGGATAAAGCTGAGAAAGTCGATAAACCAGAAGAAAAGAAAGACGAAAAGAAGTAAGGATAAACCGGCCCTGCCATGGGCCTTCCCCGATTCATGAGATTTGAATTCCGCCGGCGGGAATTTATCGGCCTGCTGGCAGCGCCTCTTCTTCGCGGCCAGGGCGCCGCATCCCGAAACGTTCGACCGCAGCCCCGTTCCAAACCCTCAGGCGTTCCGTTTAACGCGTATTTCACCGATATTGCAGCCCGGGCCGGTTTGCGGTTCCCCACCATCTACGGCCCGCTGGATCACAAAGACTACATCATCGAAACGATCGGCTGCGGTTGCGCTTTCATCGATTACGACAACGACGGCTGGATGGATATGCTGGTCTTGAGCGGCTCTCGCGCCGCGGGCTCTTCAGAAGGCGCAAGCAATCGCCTGTACCGCAACAACCGGGACGGCACATTCACCGACGTGACGGAAAAAGCTGGCCTGATGCGCACGATGTGGTCTTCCGGAGTAACAGTCGGGGACTACAACAACGACGGCTTCGACGATATTTTTATCAGCGGATACGGGCGCAACGTGCTCTACCGAAATAACGGAGACGGCACCTTTACAGACGTGACGAAGGAGGCCGGGCTTCTCGAGGGCGGAAATCGTTGGGGCGCAGGCTGCTCATTCGTCGATTACAACCGCGACGGGCATCTGGATCTGTTCGTTTCGAACTACCTCGATTTTGACCTTTCGCGCGCTCCAAAAGCCGGATCGAGCGCGATGTGTACCTGGCACGGCGTCGCGGTGAATTGCGGTCCGCGCGGATTGCCGTTCGCGCACCACACACTTTACCGGAACGATGGCCGCGGTTTCTTCACGGATGTGAGCAAAGAGGCTGGGATCGCCCGCGTTCGGCCCGGCTATGGCATGACGGTCGCGGCCGCAGATTACGATAACGACGGGTGGCCCGATATCTACGTCGCCTGCGATTCCACGCCGAGTCTGCTGTTCCGCAACAGACACGATGGAACATTCGAGGAGATCGGTCTGCCCGCAGGCTGCTCGCTGAGCGATGACGGAGTCGAGCAGGCGGGAATGGGCGTGGGCGTTGGAGATGTGAATCTTGACGGCAATCTCGATATATTCAAGACGCATTTCATGGACGACACCAACGTCCTCTATATCAACAGCGGCAGAGGATTCTTCGATGACCAGACAATCGCCGCCGGCCTGGGCGTTGAGACCCGGTTCGTAAACTGGGGCGCAGGAATCGTCGATCTCGATAATGACGGCAATCCCGATTTGTTCTACGTTACGGGAAACGTCTACCCTGAGGTCGAGCGAAAGAATCCGGATTATCCGCTCAAAACGCCTCGCGTCATTTTTCGCAATCTGGGCAACGGGAAATTCGAAGAACTCCTCGACCAGGGTGGACCCGCTATTTCAGCCGCCCACTGCAGCCGTGGCTGCGCTTTCGGCGACTTCGACAACGACGGCGATGTGGACATTCTCATCGTCAACCTGAACGAGCCGCCCTCGCTGCTCCGTAATGACCTGCGCGGCGGACACCACTGGCTGAAACTGAAGCTTGTCGGCACGCAATCGAATCGGAGCGCAATTGGCGCGCGGGTCACGTGTATGTATGGCGAGAAGCAGCAGGCGCAGGAAGTGATGGCTCAATCGAGCTTCTACTCCTGCAACGATCCGCGCCTGCACTTCGGCCTCGGATCGTCGACAACTGCGGATCTGAAAATCCGATGGCCAGGCGGCCTGACGCAGGAAATGAAAGCAGTGCGCGCGGACCAGATTCTGACGATCCGGGAGCCTGCAAAGTCCTGATCACATCGGCGCGTCGGCATCGAGCGCGTCGTGACCTCCGGGCTTCACCATCATTCCCTTGTAGATTTGCCCCAGGCGCTCCTTCATTCGTTTGAGCTTCTCGAATTCGGCGAGTTCCCGGATTGCGTCCTCGGATCGGCCTGCGGAGCGGTATGCCATACCCAATCGGTAATGAGCTACCTGGCTGTACGGATCGGCTTTGACAGCTTTTTCGAGTACCGGCAGAGCTTTCGCGGTTTCGTGCATCGAGAGCAGCGTCTTACCCAGACCCAGATTCGCGTCCGCGTCGTTCGGCGCGAGACCGACCGCCCGCGCAAAGTGATCGTACGCCGCTTTCAGGTTCGACTGCCGGAAGGCCAGTTCGCCGAGCCGGCATTCCGATTTGATATCAAGAGGGTTCGCCGCGAGTGCAGCCTCATATTCGCTTTCAACCTGCTGCTGATCCGCTTTCGATTCCGAACTCGTGAGCAACTCAGCCAGCTCGAAATGCAGGCCGGGTGTCTGCGGAGCAATTTTCAAGGCCTGGCGATACTGTGCTATGGCGGCCTCGTTTCGGCCGTGGCGCGCCAGTTCCTGGCCCATGATCTGGTGCATCCTGGCGGAGTCCGGCGCCGCCATCACCATGGCGAGCGTGGTTTCATCGGCAAGATCGGAATAGATCCGATGAGCCGTATACAGCACGTCGGGGTCGGTGGGCCGAATCTGCGTGAGGACGCCCGCCACACTCGCGGCCTTATTCAAATCGCCCGAGGCGTAATAGACCTCGATCAGCTCCATGCCGGTTTGAACACGAACCTTTTCATCCGTGACATGGTCGAACGCAGTTTCGAGGTGCCCCTTTGCTTCGCTCTGCCCTGTGCGCTTTTCGCTCATCCCGAGCAGCGCCACCACTTTCCACAGCTCCGGCTTCTGTTTCACAGCGGAGCGCAGCATCGGCACGGCCTTCAGGTAATCGCCTGAGAAAAAGAACGTGGTTCCGAGATTCGCTTGCGCGTCGAGATTCTTCGGGTCAATCCGAAGAATCGCCTGATACTCCCGGATCGCGGCGCCCGGCTGGCCGGCGCGCAGCGCCTGTTGAGCGGCGCGCGCGTGTGCGTGGATCTCCTGCTGCGTATTGGATCCGGTTCCGGCCGCCGAGAGAGAAAAAACGAAGAATGTCCCGAGTGCCGTCCGGCGCAAGAAATTCATAAGCGAAGAACTGAATTTATTTTAGAAACAAAAAGGCCCCGGAAAGCCGTACCGCCTGGCTTCCGGGGCCGTGAGTACCGCGGGTTTAGAAAGAGAAGCGAGCGCCCAATTGCAGCGTGCGCCCGCCAACCGTCGTCTGCGTGATGATACCCGCATTCGGCGTACCGATATTCACGTTCGGATTGGCGAAGCTCGGATGATTCAGGATGTTGGTCGCGTCAAACCGAAGCTGCAGGTTTGCCCGCTCACTGAAAACGTGGAAGGCGAAGTCCTTGCCCACCGAGAAATCAACATCTACGAGCTTTGGCCCACGCAGAATATTTCTGCCTTCGTTGCCGAACGTGAAGGCCGCGGGCTGTACGAACGCGGAGGTGTTGAACCATTGCTGAATGGTGGGGTTCGACAGGTACGGATTGCCGACGATATTCGGATACCAACTGCCGGAGAGGGCTCCCGTCAGGTTCTGTGTACCCATGACTGCCGTGAACGGAGTGCCCGATTCCGCGGTGAAGATCGCCGACGCCTGCCATCCACCCAGAATGCCGTCGACAAGGGCGTTGCTGCTGGCGAGGAACTTCCGGCTCTTGCCGACAGGCAGCTGATACACCACGTCACCCGTGAACATGTGCGGACGATCGAAGTTCGACAGGCCGTAATTGAGGCCCGGGAGGGTCGCAATCTGGTAAGGCTGCGATCCGCCATTGCCGCCCCAGCCCGAAGAATCCTGCGTGCTGAGGAACTTCGACCAGGTGTAATTCGCATCGAACGAAAGGCCGCCGGAGAAGCGCTTGCGCGCCGTAAGCTGCATCGAATCGTAGTTCGAAATTGCGTTGAACGGATTGCCGCTGATCGTCTGGAACTGCGGGAAGGGACGTAGCGACTGCGGAGTCGAACTCGTGCCAACCTTCGTGTAGGGGACCTGATTGATATCCACCGGGAACGAGAGATTGTTTACGTGGTTGCCAACGTATGCAGCGGATACCACCATGTCGTGCGGCAATTGCCGCTCGATGCTGAACGACCACTGGTAGTTTTTCGCGACCGGGGTTTCGTACGGAACGTAGTTCACACTCTGGCCGTTGTAAGCGCCGGGGTCCTTCGAAGCGTTCACATAGTTCAGCGGCGGATTTGGATTCGACAGAAGGAAAACCGGCTGTGTTTGCCCGGTCTGCGAAAGCGAACCGCTCGCGTTCGCACCGAAGCCTTCGTAACCGGCGGCATAGGTGTCCTCGCTCCACATATAGCCGTAGACACCAAAGCCGCCGCGTATGACGGTGTTCTTCATGGCCGACCAGGCGAATCCGACTCTCGGCAGGAAGATATCGTAGACAGGCTTCTCGATCGAATTGCGGCCATTGTTCGGCGCGAACCACATCGCGCCGGGCGTGTTCGTCGCCGGATTGATGATCGTCGGGTCGAACCCGCCAATGCGGTTGTGCAATTCGTGCCAGCCGCCCATGATCTGATACCGGAGACCCAGATTCAATGTCAAGGTCGGCGTGATCTTGTAATCATCCTGAACGAAAAACTGCGGCTGAATCTGCCGCATCGCGATGATCGGGCTGTTCGTAGCCTTCCAGGTGTCTACCTGCCCGAGCAGGAAATCGGCATAACCGACACCCGATTTTCCGGCTCCCCCGGGACCGGTCGCATTGAACGGACCCTGCTGCGTGAACACCCCGCTGAAGGTGAAATTGCCCGAGGCGACGTTGCCCCATGGAGTGTCATTGTCTTGCATGTAAAGCAACTCGGCGCCGAAGTGCAGAATGTGCTTGCCCCGGATCATGGTCAGCGTATCCGAGGGGTCGAATGAATTCTCCGCATAGATCGCATTCGGGCCGGGATCGAGACTCGTCCCGCCCACGCCGTTGACGGTGATCACCGGGAAGAGATCCGCCACAGCATAATTCCAGCCCAGTTTCTGCGGATATCCCTGACCAATGCTTTCCGGCGTGTACCAGTTGCCCTGGCGTGTGAAGCCAAAGCGGAATTCATTAACCGTCGTGGGAGTGATACTCCAGACGTCAGTGAGTTGGGAATCGTACCAGTCAGTATCGCCCTTATAGCAGTTCACGGGGCACGCAGGCCGTGCGCCGAAGCTGGGGAAATCCTGCTGCATGATCGAGAACGTGAGCCGGTTATTCGCGGAGACGTTGTAGTCGATGCGACCAAACCAACGCAGTTGCGGATTGGTCGAGGGCATTGCGGATTGATAGTTGTTCGCGTAAGGCGAGCCGCCCGGCACGTTTGGAGTGGGGAAATAACTCTGCATATTCAGCGCGAGCGGGTCCATCCTGCTGGTCGGAATGACGTTGCCAGTGAATGGCGTTCGAACTTTTCCGCTGAGGCTCTGCGGATCGTATATCGTTGGGAACGCTGAATTCGAGAAGTTTCCGGCTCTCATGTCAGCCGTCGGATAGGTGTAGTACGGATACGAAACGCTGTTATTGATGATTTTTTCGACGTTGAAGAAAAAGAACAGCTTGTCCTTTTTGATCGGCCCGCCAACCGATCCGCCAAACTGGTGATATCGCTTGTTCGGAACCGAAGGCGAGAAGAATTGTCGCGCATTGAAGAAGTCGTTCTGCAGGAACTCGTAGGCCGACCCATGCCACTGGTTCGAGCCGCTTTTCGAGATCTGGTTGAAAACCGCCGCGCCGGTTCCATACTGGGCCGTGAACGTCGACGTGTTGATCTGAACCTCGGCAATGCTTTCGAAGCTGTTATTGTTCACGTTCGCGCTGTGCGGTAGCGTTACGGAGGCGCCGTCGGCCAGGAAGTTGTCGTAATTCGGCATGGTGCCGTTGATCGAGAGCGTGGTTCCGGGGCTGCCCGAACTGGTACCCTGTGCTGAAGCGCCGGGAAGGAGCCTTACGAAGTTCCCCCAGTCGCGCGACACATTCGGCAATTCATTCATTTGCTGCGCCTCGAGCGTGGCGCTTTGCTCGGCTGTATCCGTATGTAGAAGCGGCGCCGTCTCGCTGACGGAAATTTCCTGCTGGGTCGCGCCGACGCTCATCTGAACGTTCACGGTCACAGCGCCTACTGTCAGATTGATCCCGCTCCGGACAAGCTTGTCGAAACCCTCTTTGGCAAAGGTCAGCTGATAGTGTCCGGGGAGAATCGAAACTGCGTCGTATAGGCCGTCAGCATTCGTAGTCAATCGTCGCGTAACGCCTGTATCCGTGTTGAGGATGTCCACGGAAACGCCCGGAACGACGCTTCCGGTTGGATCGGTGACTGTACCGCGGAGGTCGGATGAGTTGGTGCTCTGCGCGAATGCGCTTCCGGCCAGAGTAATTGCCAGGGCGAAGCCGAAAAATCTCCCGCAACGTGCGCGCGTTCGACGGTGAACTGCATCGCCTTCAGGGTTGTTGTTGCCTGCCATGAGACCTCTTCGTTTGCCTTTCGAACTGGAAAGTGGCAGTCGCGAATCACCGTTGAGCACACTACAAGCGTGCCGCGTGAACACGCCGGTGAATCCGCCGCAAAAGAAAAGCTCAACTAAATGACCGCGAAGCTGCTAACGAAAGATTACAAATCCGCGACCTTCCCCGGTTATGACAAATCTCACGTTCGGAAAGATTTCAATTATTGCAATCGCGGAATCGATGTCCCGCGACTATTATGCGCGAGATCTCCCTTACTTTCGTCAGGGTGGCCTGCTATTTATGTGGCCTACTATTTATGAGGTTCTTTTCCGGGCAACGCCGCCGGGTTTTCCTGGACTCGCTCCCGGTATCGTCCGCGCAGTCCGCCACCCAGCGATACGGCGGCTTCCCCAAACCGGTCACGAAGTTCGTCCGCGGTCTTCAGTGCCTTCGTCCATCGCTCTGAGCGCGAATCCGCGAGAAGACTCATCTGTTCTTCGCGCTCAAAGCCAGAGACGTGAACGCCGAGAAGGCGAATCGCCCGTCCACCTTCGCGGTTCTCATGCAACAAACGACGCAATTCATCGATCAGATCCGTATCGAGCTGTGTCGGTGCGGGAAACGTATGCGCCCGGGTGATAGTAGTGAAATCGGAATAGCGGAGCTTCAGTTGTACGGTCCTGGCCGCGAGACGGTGCTCCCGGAGCCTCCGCCCCACCTTTTCGGCAAGATGGACCAGCGTTGATTCGAGTTGCGACGGGTCGGCCGTATCGACCATGAATGTATGCTCATGGCTGATAGATTTCGGATCCCCGCGCTCGCCGATTTCACCATCAAACCAGCCGCCGGCATCTTCGCCTTGCGCTTTCCCGGCAAGAGCCAGTCCCCATTTCCCGAAACGACGCTCGAGATCCGCCTCTTCCATGGCCGCCAGATCGCCAACCCGGCGAATTCCGATGGAATGCAGATTTTTTTCCATCACTTTGCCGACCCCTGGAACCTTCCGCACCGCGAGAGGCGCGAGAAATCGGGCCTCTGTGCCCGGCAGAACGCAAAGGATACCGTTGGGCTTCGCCTGATCCGAAGCGATCTTCGCCACGAGGCGGGAACTTGCGACGCCGATCGAGCAATTCAGATCGGTAGCGGATTTGATCCGTTCGTGCAGCAGATGCGCGGCCCGAAGCGCCGGACCGTGCAGCCGTTCCGTGCCCGTCATGTCGACATAAGCCTCATCGATCGACGCCATTTCGACCGCGGGCGAGAACGACTGCAGAATCTCGTAAACGCGTTCCGAATATTCCCGATATCTTTCCGGATGCCCTTCGACGAAGATGGCATGCGGACAGTGCTTATATGCCGTTCTCAGCGGCATGGCCGAATGTACGCCGAACTTCCGCGCCGCGTAAGAAGCCGCGGAAACAACTCCGCGCTCGTTAGACTTGCCGCCGACTACGACGGCCTTGCCGCGCAGAGAGGGATTGAACAGTTCTTCCACTGACACGAAAAATGCGTCCATGTCGACATGGAAAACCGTCCGGCTCACGGCTTTTCGCAGACTAGCACGCGTGGAATACCCGCGAGGTCCGGAATCAGGCGAACGTTGCGCCACCCGAGCGCCAGTTCCGAAACGGCCCGCGCCTGGCCGAAACCGATTTCCATCGCAAGCACTCCACCGCGTTTCAGCACACGTACAGATTGGGGAATCAGGCGCTTATAGAAATCGGTGCCGTCTTCGCCACCGAAAAGCGCCAGAGCAGGTTCCCAGTCCCGCACTTCGCGCTGCAGCGACCCTCGATCGGCCTCCGGCACATAAGGTGGATTGCAAACAACTACATCGGCGGATTCGTCTGCGAACGAAACGAGAAGATCGCCCGCTACGAACTGCACTCTGGCTTGAAGACGCTGCGCGTTCGATCGCGCGACTTCAAGCGCCGGAAGCGATACATCGGTCCCGACGACACGCAATCCCGAATCAAGCGCGAGCGTCACGGCAATCGCCCCCGAGCCTGAGCCCGCATCGATCGCCAGTTCACCTGCAGCCCTGTTCATTTTGAGCACGACTTCCGCCAGCAGTTCCGTTTCGGGTCGCGGGATTAATACGTCAGGCGTAACCCGGAACTCCCGCCCGAAAAACTCCTGCTTATGGGTGATGTACTGCAGCGGCTTACCCCGCATGCGCTGATCGAGGTAACGCCCATAGTGCAGCCATTCAACCTCTCGAAGTTCCTGTTCCGGATGTGCGAAGAGATAGGCGCGCTCGCGGCCGAGAGAATGGCACAGCAGGAGCTCGGCTGTGAAGCGCGGCTCCGGAATACCCGAAGCGGAAAGCAGCGCGGTGCCCTGCGCAATCGCGCTACGAATTTCCAGGAAGCTCAATCGGCTGCGGCGTCGAGACTGCTTTCGCCCCGCAGCTTCTCGGCCTGATAATGCGAGATCAGGGCGTCGATGATCGGATCGAGGCGGCCATCCATCACCAGGTCGAGCTGATGCAGGGTCAGGCCAATACGATGATCCGTGACGCGATTCTGGGGGAAGTTGTAGGTTCGGATCTTTTCGCTGCGATCGCCCGTTCCTACCATGCTGCGCCGTTCAGCGCCAATCGCGGCCTGCTGCTTCTCCAGCTCCATCTCGTAAAGCCGCGAACGCAGTACGCGCAGCGCCTTGGCGCGATTCTTGATCTGCGATTTCTCATCCTGACATGAAACAACGAGATTGGTCGGCAAATGCGTAATTCGGACGGCGGAGTAGGTGGTGTTCACCGATTGGCCGCCCGGGCCCGAAGAACAAAAGGTGTCGATCCGAAGGTCTTTCTCTTCAATCTTGATTTCGACTTCATCCGCTTCAGGCAGTACCGCTACTGTGATTGCAGAGGTGTGCACCCTGCCCTGCTGCTCCGTCGCCGGGACACGCTGCACGCGGTGCACGCCGCTTTCATATTTCAGGCGGCTGAATACTTTCTGGCCGCTGATGAGGGCCAGAACTTCTTTGAGCCCGCCTACCGCCGATTCACTCGAAGAAGTGACTTCAACGCGCCAGTTCTGAGTTTCCGCATAGCGGGTGTACATGCGGAAGACCTCCGCCGCAAAAAGACTCGCCTCATCGCCTCCGGTACCGGCGCGAATTTCGAGCACAATATCCTTCTCGTCATTCGGATCTTTGGGCAGCAGCAGGATTTTTAAATCCTGCTCGATTTGAGCAATCTCCGGCTCCAGCCGCTCAATCTCGAGTTGAGCCAGATCGCGCAGTTCCGGATCGGGTTCGGCCATCATGGCCCGGGCTTGATCCAGCTGTGAATCGGCGCTCTTGTAGTCGCGGTACTTCGCCACCACTTCGGACAAGTCACTGTGAGCCTTGGCGACTTTCCTGTACTGATCGCCGTCCGAAATCACCTCCGGATCGGCCATCTGCGCCGTCAGTTCTTCAAAATGCTTTTCCAGCTCGTCAAGCTTGTGCGTATATTGCATGTCAGCCGATCAGGCGATAACCAGTTCGCCGCCCTGCTGGCTTTCAAGCTGCATGGCGCCATTCAAGGCGTGAATGGCCACCGCGGTCTGTTCATCGGAGGGTGATTTGGTCGTGATTCTCTGGGTCCACAAACCGGGGGCTGTCAGCAGAGCCAGAAATGATCCTCTTCGCTTCGCTGCAAAACGGATCAGTTCATAGCTCACTCCGGTAATCAACGGCAGAAGAGCGATCCGGATCGCGAGCTTCGCCGCGAAAGTATGCACCGGAACCAACATGTAGCACAGCATCGAGATCAGCATGATCACGAACATGAAGCTCGTGCCGCATCGCGGGTGCCAGGTGACGAACTTCTGCGCGTTCTCTATCGAGACAGGCTTGCCGGATTCAAAGTTGAAGACCACCTTGTGTTCGGCGCCGTGATACTGGAAGACCCGCTTGATGTCCTTTGCCCGTGAAATCGCGAACAGGAAGACGACGAAGATGGCCAAACGAATAACTCCGTCCACAGCGTTAAACGCGATCTGCCCTTTCAGCGAAGGGTTCCAGTTCGCCAGGATTTCCGTAAGCTTCAGCGGTACCAGCTTGTAGACAACCAGAAAAAACAGAACCGAGAAGATCACCTGAACGGTCATCATCCACGCCGGAAGTTCTTTCTTCACGTTGACGGATTGAGAGCCCTCATCCAGCGCGGCATTGGCAGAAAACTTTAGAGCCTTCATACCCAGCGACATCGCCTGGATCAGGGTTCCGAGACCGCGGAGCACCGGATATTTGAGCAAGCGGTATTTCTCGGACATTCGCGGCACCGACATTTCCTCGGCGACGATCTCGCCGGAAGGCTTGCGCACGGCAACGCAATAACTGTGCGGCGCCCGCATCATGACGCCTTCCATCACAGCCTGGCCGCCCACCAGGGTCTCCTCGCCACTTTCGAGGATCGGCAGCATTTGAACATGGGCGAAAAGTCTAAGAAAAGTGCGGACGGACAATACTGGCCTCGATCCTTATCATTATACGTGGCTAAAAGCCGGCGTTCCGCAGTAGTTTCGGATGGTACTGCCATTTTGATGCGTAACCACGGGCGGCCGTTGCGGCGTCTCGGTAGAATATTCCCCGTAACCTGAACCAGACAATGAGAATCGCCGCCCTGTCCGTAGCTCTCGTGTGCGGATCCGCGTTTGCGCAAACGCCCGCACCCGATGGAACCGTTTCGCCGGAGGTCCATGCCGATCGTACTGTTACTTTCCGGGTGCGCGCACCGAAGGCCACCGAGGTCAGCCTGTACGGAGATTGGATGCCGGTTGGCAAGCCGCAGCTCCTTAATAAAGATTCGGATGGGCTCTGGTCCATGACCACAGAACCGCTCGAGGCGAACGGGCATCTCTACTGGTTCAACATCGACGGCGTATCTGTTCCAGATCCCATCAATCCCGTCATCAAGCTCAGGCAACGTACTTCAGCCAGCCTGGTCGAAGTTCCCGGGGCGTCACCGTCACCTTGGGATCTGCGGGATGTTCCACATGGAACGCTCGTAACCGAATGGCGGAAATCCTCCGTTCTGAACCGGACCGAACGAATCGTGATTTATCTGCCG
>Ga0070680_100001702_pt1 | contig 16128 bp, 10 predicted proteins | sample KBSC73BmetaG_FD_64672 | JGI IMG/M metagenome (GOLD analysis project Ga0070680, IMG submission 64672) | Corn rhizosphere microbial communities from Kellogg Biological Station, Michigan, USA - KBS C7-3B metaG | ecosystem: Host-associated > Plants > Roots > Rhizosphere | place: USA: Michigan...
GAGGTCGTACTGATTGGGCCTGCCCTGAACATCGATGGCGAAAGTCTCTGGATGATCCGCGAGATGGAAGGCGAGCTCCGCCGCCTCCTGATATCGCTCTCCGCCCGTCCACGCGGCGGCGCCGCGGGGAGCATCCGTGCGCGCGGCATTCACGTGCGCCGCGAGCGTATCCCATCCGAATCCCGCTCCGGTGGCGTCGAGCGCGGGATTCACGGGGAGGAACGGAACGATCGCGTGCGCGTAGAAGACGAACGTCGTGACGGCGGCGAGCGCGACCGCGGCACGGAAGAAGTCTCGCGAGCGTGGAATGGGGTGCGACGCTGTGAGGAGGATGGCGGAGAGATACGCGGGCGCCTGCCAGCTGGGCTCCACCGCAGCGCGAAGCGCAGTCGCGACGAAGGCGAGCCACGTGACGCTCGCGATGATCGCGTAGGCCGTTCGCAGCGGATCGTTTCGCAGCCGCAGCGCGTCGTACACGGCAGCGCCGAGCATCGCGAGCAGCAGAGGAGTGACGAGACCGATCTGGGCGCCGAGCATCCGCAGCTCGTGCTGCAGCGCGGTGCCGCGGTGAATCCCGAGGCCGTGCGTGAGCTGATAGTCGAACGATGCCCAGCCGTGGCGTGCGTTCCACACGAGGTTCGGCGCGAACACGAGCAGTGCGAGCGCGAGCGCCACGTAGGGGCCCGGCGTCGCGAGCGATCGGCGCAGCGCAGGGTGGAGCACGAGCGCGAGGGCGAGCCCCGCCCCGAGCAGGACTGCCGTGTACTTGGTCGAGAGGGCACTTCCCACGGCGAGCCCCACCAGCGCCCACGCGAGCAGTCGTGCGCGCGGCGTGCTCGCGCTCCGCAGCGCAGCGGGGAGCGCCGCGAGCGCGAGCGACCAGAAGAGGAGAAGCGGGGCGTCGGGAGTCGCGAGCGCGAGCCCCAGCTGCGCGAGCGGCATGCACGCGATGATCACCGACGCGCGAAGCATCGCGCGATCGCCGCCGAGCGTGCCGGACAGGCGCACGAGCACGGCGGAGGCGAGGGCGCCCGCGATCACGCTGCCGATGCGCACACCCAGCGGCGTCGCTCCGAGCACGAGCGTACCCGCACGCACGAAGAGTGCGATGGCCGATGGATGATCGAGGTACCCCGCGGCCGGCCGGCGCGACCACTCCCAGTAATAGGCTTCGTCCGGCGCGAGCGGCACGAGCGCCGCCGCCGCGAGGCGCACGATGATCGCCATCGCGAGCACGAGCCAGGCGCGAGCCCGGGCACGCGGGTCGGATTCATGCGTAGACATCGAGGTGAACGATAAGCAAATGCTACCTTACGCTCTCACCTCGCTTTCGTGGAGACCCGAATCGTGAACGCGCTGGCCGGCGAAACGAGCCCGTATCTGCTTCAGCACGCGAACAACCCGGTGGACTGGCAGCCGTGGGGCGAGGCGGCGCTCGCACGCGCGCGCGCGGAGGACAAGCCGATCCTTCTGAGCATCGGCTACGCGGCGTGCCACTGGTGCCACGTGATGGCGCACGAGTCGTTCGAGGATCCGGCGACGGCGCAGCTCATGAACGAGCTGTTCGTCAACATCAAGGTCGATCGCGAGGAGCGTCCCGACATCGATGCGATCTACATGAGCGCGGTGCAGGCGATGACCGGCCAGGGCGGGTGGCCGATGACGATGTTCCTGACTCCCGACGGAGTGCCGTACCACGGCGGCACGTACTATCCGCCCACGGACCGATACGGAATGCCGTCCTTCACGCGCGTGCTTCGCTCGGTGGCCGACGCGTATCGCACGAGACGAGCCGAGGTGCTCGACACGGCGGAGCGCGTGCGCGAGCTGTATGCGGCGGCGCAGCAGACGGCCGTGAGCGCGGGCGAGCTCACCGCGGCGCAGCTCGATGCCGCGGCGCGCGGGATCGCCGCGCGATACGATGCGCGCAACGGCGGCTTCGAAGGTGCACCGAAATTCCCGCAGACCATCGCGCTGGACTTTCTGCTGCGCCACTGTCGACGCGGCGGCGATCCGCGCGAGCTGGCGATCGTTCGCGATTCCTTCGTGAAGATGGCGCGTGGCGGCATCTACGATCAGATCGGCGGCGGCTTCCATCGCTACTCGGTGGACGCTCAGTGGCTCGTGCCGCACTTCGAGAAGATGCTCTACGACAACGCGCTTCTCTCACGGCTCGGCGTGCATCTCTGGCAGGCAACGCACGACTCCGAGATCGAGCGCGTGACGCGCGAGACGATCGACTGGGCGCTTCGCGAGATGGCGTCGCCGAGTGGCGGGTTCTACTCGTCGCTCGACGCGGACAGCGAGGGTCACGAGGGGAAGTTCTACGTGTGGAGCGCGGAGGAGCTCGATGAACTGCTCCACGAGAACGCGCCGGTGCTCCGCGAGCTCTGGGGTGCGAGCGCGAGTGGCAATTTCGAGGGAAGGAACATCCTGCACGTTCCCCGCGCGCCTGCCGACGTGGCGAAGAGGAACGGGATCGCGCTCGAAGAGCTGGAGGCACTCGCGTCGAGCGCGCGCATCACGCTCTGGTCCGCGCGCGAGGCGCGCGTGCATCCGGCGCGCGATGACAAGATTCTCGCCGGCTGGAACGGGCTCATGGTGCGCGCACTCGCGGACGGCGCGCGCGCATTCGACGACGTGCGGTGGCGCGCGGAGGCGGTGCGGCACGGCGACTTTCTCTTTCTCGAGCTCGTGCGCGACGGCCGCGTGATGCGCGTACACAAGGATGGGGTGACGAAAGGCTCCGGCTTTCTCGAGGACTACGCCGCGCTGGCACTCGCGGCACTGTCGCTGTACGAGCTCACGCTGGACGAGCGCTGGCTCGCGCGCGCGCTGGGTCTGTGCGACGCCACCATTCGCTGGTTCTGGGACGACTCGATCGGCGGCTTCTTCGATACCGCGCGCGACGCCGAGTCGCTGATCGCGCGCCCGCGCGAGCTCACGGACAACGCGGTGCCCGCGGGCAACTCGCTCGCGGCCGAGCTGCTGCTGCGCGTGGGGAGTGTGATGGGGAGCGAGGAATACCTGCAGCGCGGAGGTTACGTGCTCGAATCACTGGGCGAGCCGCTCGCGCGCTATCCGTCCGCGTTCGGGCACGCGCTCGCAGCCGCGGAGCTCGCCGTACACGGCGCGACCGAGGTGGCGATTCTGGGCACGCAGGGTGAGGCGGGCTTCGAGGCGCTGCTTCGGGAGACGGCGTCGCGCTATCTGCCCTCGCTCGTGCTCGCGGGTGGAGAGCCGTCGAACGCGAATATCCCGCTGCTGCGCGGTCGTGGGCTCATCGATGATGCCGCCACGGCGTACGTCTGCCGCGGCTTCGTCTGCGATGCTCCCGTTGCCGATGCGCGTGCGCTCGGCGACCAGCTCGAGCGCGCGGCCACGCAGCGCGCCTAGCGTCCCCCGAATCGCAGCGCGACAGGCAGCCGGGGAAAAGCAACTAGCCTCCGGGTTCGCACGAGCTCACGAGAGCCGGAGTGGCGATCCGCCATCCCGGCTCCCGCTTTGCTCGCGGCACGTCAGCGCCAGTGGCCTTCCACGTAGTACCAGCCGCTGCGGTCGTGCGCCCAATGGCCATCCACCCAGCGATGGCGGCGTCCCTCGGGACGCACCCAGCGGCCCGGCACCCACACATAGTCGCCGTCACGGCCCGACGCCCAGTATCCGCGGATGTAGACGTAGTCCGGTCCCGGGCTCTCGACGATGATTTCGCGGCGCGGCAGCGGCGGCTCGCGCCGAACGTACACGCGATCATAGCGAGGCGGCGCGCTGGCGCAGCCGATCACCGGCGCGGTTGCGAGTGCGATGCCGAACATGGCGACCTTCCAACTGCGTAGCATGTGCTCCTCCGTTGATGCTCCACTGTATAGCAGACGTGGGCCGACCCGATTCGTTAAGGCCTCAGGAGACGGGGTCGGGTGCGCTCTCACGATGCCTCATCACTCTGCATTATCTTAGGCGAGCATTCACAAGAGGTTCCTTCGTGAACGACCTGCTCCTCCCTGCACAGCTACAGGCGGCGCTCGGCGACGTGTACGTGCTCGAGCGTGAGCTGGGTGGCGGCGGGATGAGCCGGCTGTTCGTGGCGACGGAGCGGTCGCTGAACCGCCAGGTCGTGATCAAGGTGCTGCCGCCCGAGCTGTCGAGTGAGGTGAGCGCGGCCCGGTTCAGGAAGGAGATCGAGGTCGCTGCGCAGCTGCAGCACCCGCACATCGTGCCGATCCTGGCCTCCGGCTCCGGCGATGGGCTCCTCTGGTACGTGATGCCCTACGTGCGCGGCGAATCGCTGCGGCATCGCATCAGGGAAGTGGGAAAGCTCCCGGTGCGCGATGCCGTGCGGATTCTGGTCGAAGTCGCGGATGCGCTCGCGTACGCGCATCGCCAGGGCATCGTTCACCGCGACATCAAGCCGGAGAACATCCTGCTCGAGGAAGGGCACGCGGTGCTCGCGGACTTCGGCGTGGCGCGCGCGATCGTGGCGGCGCGCACGTCGAATGCATCGGAGGGCGCGAATCTCACCGGCACCGGGATGTCGGTGGGCACGCCGACGTACATGGCGCCCGAGCAGGCGGCGGGCGAGAGTCACGTCGATGCGCGCGCGGACATCTACGCGTTGGGGCTCGTGGGCTACGAGATGCTCGCGGGACAGCATCCGTTCGGCGGCACCAGCTCGGTCCAGAGCATGATCGTGGCGCATCTCACGGAGCCGGCGCCACCGGTGATGAAGTTGCGCGCCGACACGCCGCCCGCCGTGAACGCCGCGATCGCGCGCGCGCTCGCGAAGACGCCCGACGAGCGCTTCCGCACGGCCGAGGAATTTCGCGACGCGCTGGAGGCGGCGCCCGTCGGCACACGCCGGTCGCGCACGAGCATGCTCACCGCGATCGGCGCCGCGGTGGCCGCGGTGCTCGTGATCGGCGCGATTCTCGTGAGCCGCCGCGCGCGCGCGCTGCCGCTCGATGAGAATCTCATCGCCGTCGCACCGTTCGATGTCGTCGACACGGACCTCAAGCTGTGGCACGAAGGGATCGTCGACGTGCTGTCGCGCAACCTCGACGGCGCGGGACCGCTGCACACGGTGTCACCCACCGTCATCGTGCGGCGATGGGCCGGACGTGCCGACAAGGAGTCGGCGCAGTCGCTGGGCAAGGCGACCGGCGCTCGTCTCACGGTGTTCGGAAGCCTGATCCGATCGGGAGCCGACTCCGTGCGCGCATCCGCGTCCGTCGTCGACGCCGGCTCGGGCCGCGTGCTCGGCGACGTCGAGCGGCGAGATGCGCTGTCGCACATGGACCGTCTCACCGACTCGCTCACGATCGGGCTGCTCCGTGAGCTCGGAAAGTCGCGCACGCTCGCGGGTGCCCAGATGTCGTCGGTGGGAACGACGTCGTTGCCGGCGCTCAAGGCGTTTCTGCAGGGTCAGCAGTTTTTCAGGCGCAGCGCGTGGGATTCGGCGGTGGTCTACTATGATCGCGCGGTGGACAGCGATTCGATGTTCGGGATCGCGCTGATGTACGACGGGCTGTCGCACGGGTGGATGAGCGGAGCCACCGACTCGCTCTCGAATTCATACCTCCAGCGCGCAGCGAGCCTCACGCGCGGGCTCTCGCCGCGCGACAGCCTGCTGGCCGTCGCGGCCGGCCAGTTCGCAGACGTCGGCGCCTATCGCTTCGGGCCCTCGCTGGCCACCGTCGAGCGTCTGTTCGCCACGCTGCACGAGGGCGTGCGCCGATACCCGAACGATCCCGAGATGTGGTATGCGCTCGGCGATGCGCAGTACCACTGGGGGTGGGGACAGCGGGTCGGTGTGCGGGAATCGGAAATACTCCACTCGTTCGATCGCGCCATCGCGCTCGACTCCGCGTTCACCCCCGCGTATCTCCATCCCATCGAGATGGGATTTCGGTACGGCACAGCGGGTGGGCGTCGCTATCTGCTGCCGTATCTCGCGCACGCACCAACCGATGCCGAGGCGGACGGCATGCGCCTCGTTGCGCGACTCACCGATCCTGCGCTGGCCGCGACACCGGAGACGCAGCGCATTCTCGACACTGCCTCCGTGGAGCAGATCCAGACGGCGGGCTCTGCGCTCACCGAGTGGCCGGATCCGGGCGAAGCGGTGCTGCGACTGGGGACGCCGTACCTCACTGCACACGCTCGTCACGCCCCCGCTCCCGATTCCCTGCTGCGCCGGCGGCGCGTTGCCGTGGCCGACGGCAATCGCGGCCACCTGCGCGAGGGGCTCGCGCTCGCGAAGTCGAATCAGCTGCTGAACGTCGCCGTGATCGCGGGCGAGGTTCCAGTGGCGAGCGCCGACAGCATCCTGTACTCGCAGATCCTGGCCCTTCGCGGCTGCGCGGCGTGTACCGTGAGCGCCTCCGGCATGATCGGCGACTCGATCATGGTACGCAGGATCCTCAGCCTCGCGGACTCGATCGCGAAGCTCCCCAATCTCCCCGTGCCACGCGAGGTCGTTCAGTACACGGGAGCGCTCGCGCATGCCTATCTCACGCTCGATCGTCGCGACACCGTCGCCGCACTTCGCGAGTTTCTGTCGCTCCCCGACAGCCTGTGTCACGAGTGCGGATGGAGCTGGCTCACTCGCGCCCAGTTGCTCGAATCCCAGGGGCGGAACGCCGAGGCCGCGGCGGCGCTCGATCAGGTTGGCGTGCTGAATTCACCGATGGGCGTGCTCACGGAGTTCGAGCGCGCGCGCATCGCCGAGAAGCTCGGCGACAAGGCCCGCGCGCGCGACGGCTACGCGTTCGTCGCCGGGATGTGGGAGCACGGCGATCCGTTCTTCGCGCAGTACGCGGCGGATTCGCGCGCAGGGCTCAAGCGATTGAGCGGCGAGAACGCCGGCGTCGCGATCCCGGTGAGCAAGCACTAGCGGCAGGTCGGCGCGTGGCTCAGCTTCGCCGCTGCAGCTTGAAGACGCGAAAGAGATAATAGAGCGAGGGCAGCAGAATGCACGCGCCCGCCGCGAGCGCCCAGAGAATGAGCACCAGTGTGCGATCGGGCGCCGCCGCCGATTGGATCGTGAGCGTTGGCGGAAGCAGATAGGGATACTGCGCCGCAGCCCATCCCCAGAGGATGAACGTGACCTGCGCGGCCGCGGCCACGCGCGCGAGCCGGAAGCGGCGCGTCCACAGCGCGACGATGGCGGTGACCGCGGCGATGCCCGTGACGATGTGCAGCGGGAGCGCCCAGGGACCCGCCATCAACATCTCGCGCACCATCGGCGCTTCCGTCCACGACAGGGCGAGCACTCCGAACGCGATCACGAACACCGCCCCGGCGGCCCAGAGCGCGCGCGTGCGGAAGTCCTCCTGAAGCTCGGTGCCCTCCGACTCGACGGTGAGATACACCGCGGCGAGGAAGGAGAACAGCGCGAGCGCGAGCAGCCCCACACCAACGCCGAACGGGGTGAGCCAGGGCCGAATGAACTGGCTCGCGAACGAGCCCGAGGGCGACAGCGCGGTTCCGCCGATGGCGCCCGTTGCGACGGCGCCCACGCACATGCCCAGCAGCACGGGCGTGACGATGCTCGCGATCGCGAACACGCGTCCCCAGCGCTGCTGCGGCGCATCGTGCTCGCTGCCGTAGCTGCGGAAGATGAACGCGGAGCCACGCAGCACGATCCCCAGCAGCATGAGCGTGAGCGGGATGTGAAGCATGATCGCGATCGTCGAGAACGCGGCGGGAAAGCAGGTGAAGAGAAGGACGATCACGAGAATGAGCCACACGTGATTCGCTTCCCAGATCGGCGCGAGCGCGTGCGAGATGAGATCGCGCTGTGCCTGCTGCCGGTCGCCGCGCGCGAAGAAGTCCCAGACCCCGCCGCCGAAGTCCGCGCCCGCGAGCAGCACGTAGGCGTTGAGCGCGACCATCACGATCCCCGCGATGACGATGGCGAGCGTGAACGTCATGCGGGCTCCGCCTGCTGCGGAAAGGTCTCGTCCTCGCGCGGGCTCCGCAGCACCTGCTGATAGAGCAGCAGCACGACGATGATGCCGAGAAAGCAGTAGAGCGCGGTGAACGTGAGGAACGGCACGATGAGCCCCGGCATTGGCGTGACGGCGTCGGCCGTGCGCAGAATCCCGTAGATGATCCACGGCTGCCGCCCGATCTCCGTCACCATCCAGCCGGCCTCGATGCACAGAAAGCCCATTGGCGCGCACGCCACGATCGCGATCATGAGCCAGCGAAGCGAGATGATCTCGCGCCTCCGCCAGAGCATCAGCAGCACGGCGGCGGACACCAGGGCCATGAACGTGCCGAGACCCACCATGACGTCGAACGCGAGATGCACGATCGCCACGGGCGGCCACTGATCCCGCGGAAAGGCATCGAGCCCCTTCACTTCGGCGTCGAGCTCGTGGAAGGCGAGCAGCGAGAGCCCGTGCGGAATCTCGATCGCGTATCTGGTGCGCCGCGCGCTCTCGTCCGGCAGTCCGCCGACGCTGAGCGGCGCGCCGCGCATCGTCTGGAACAGGCCCTCCATCGCGGCGAGCTTCGCCGGCTGCTGGCGCGCGACGTAGCGCGCCTCGACATCTCCAGCGAGCGGCTGGATCAGTGCAGCGGGCGCTCCGACCAGCAGCGCGACGCTGAGCGCGCGGCGGTGAAACGCGTTTCGCGGATTGCGCAGCAGCATCGCCGCGTGGATGCCCGCCACCGCGAATCCCGTTGCGGCGTACGCGGCGAGCGTCATGTGCAGCGTCTGCGGAAACGCGGCGGGAGTCATCATCGCTGCGATCGGATCGACGTTCGTGAACTTTCCGTCGACCAGCGTGAAGCCGCGCGGCGTGTTCATCCACGCGTTGGCGATCACGACGAAGATTCCGGAGAGCGCGCCGCTCGCCGCCACCATGATGCCCGCGATCACGTGCGCGCGCGGAGAGATGCGGTCCCAGCCATACAGGTAGACGCCGAGGAAGATCGCCTCGGTGAAGAACGCGAAGCCCTCGAGCGAGAACGGCATGCCGATGACGGGGCCCGCCTGCTTCATGAATTCGGGCCAGAGCAATCCGAGCTCGAAGCTGAGCACCGTGCCCGAAACGGCGCCCACGGCGAAGAGGATCGCGGTGCCTCGTGCCCATCGCTTCGCGAGCTCGAGATAGCCGGCGTCGCCGGTGCGCCGCCAGCGATACTCGGCGATCACCATGAGCGCCGGCATCCCGATGCCGACCACGGCGAAGATGATGTGGAACGCCAGCGACATTCCCATCTGCGAGCGGGCGGCCAGAATGTCACGCATGACGAACAGTCGCAGAACCTCGAGAGCCGCGCAACCAGCCGATGGGAGAGTCGCGTGCTTGCCGGTGTACGGGCCGCGCGCGAGCTTTTGCTCGTGCGGTCTCTGCTCCTCCTCATCGGGGTGCTGCTCCTCGCCCACATCGCGCTCCTGCTCGTTCATCCCGCGCCGCCCGTGCCCGCGGCGGGCGGCGGCGGGCTCGACGTCGGCATCGTCTTCGACGTCGGCGGGCGCGGCGACAAGTCGTTCAACGACGGCGCGTATCGCGGCGCCGAGCGCGCGGAGAAGGAGCTCGGCGCGCACGTCCACTTCATCGAGCCCGGCGAAGGCTCCGATCGTGAGGCCGGGCTGCGGCTGCTCGCGGCGGAGCACATGAAGCTCGTGATCGGCGTCGGCTTCATCTTCACCGACGATCTCACCAGGCTCGCGAAGGAGTACCCGAACACGGACTTCGCCGGTGTCGACTACGCACTCGCGCTCGATTCGGCGGGGAACGTCATCCCGCCGCCGCCGAATCTCGCCGCGCTCAAGTTCCGCGAGGAGCAGGGATCCTTTCTCGTGGGCGCGCTCGCCGCGCTGGTGAGCAGGTCGAAGAAGCTCGGCTTCGTGGGCGGAATGGACATTCCGCTCATCCACAAGTTCGAGGCGGGCTATCGTGCCGGCGTGAAGTACGTGTGCCCGGGCTGCACGGTGATCGCGCAGTACGCGGGCGTCACCCCGGAGGCGTTCCGCAATCCCGGGCGCGGGAAGGAGCTCGCCCTCAGCCAGTATCAGTCGGGCGTGGACGTGATCTTTCACGCATCGGGATCTACCGGACTCGGCGTGTTCGAGGCCGCGCGCCAGACCGGCAAGCTCGCGATCGGCGTCGACGCGGATCAGTACGCGGAGGCGCCCGGCCACATTCTCACCTCGATGGTGAAGGGCGTCGACGCGGTGGTGTTCGACCAGATCGAGCGCGTGCGCGACGGCACCTTTCACGGCGGCGTGCAGGAATACGGGCTGGCGGAGAACGGCGTGGGCTACGTGTACGATGCGCACAACCGCGCGCTCATTCCGGACAGCGTCCACGCGCGTGTCGAGCAGATCAGGCGCGACATCATCGCGGGGCGGATCACGGTGCCGGCCACCCGATGACGCATCCGGCCTCCGGCGCGCCGGCCGTGCGCATGACACACATCGCGAAACGCTTCGGCGACTGCCAGGCGCTGCGCGACGCGTCGCTCGAGGTGATGCCGGGCGAGATCCACGCGCTGGTCGGCGAGAACGGTGCCGGCAAGTCGACGATGATGCGCATCCTCGCCGGGATTCATGCGCCCGACGCGGGAACGGTCGAGGTGTTCGGCCGCGACGTCACCGGGTGGACTGCCGCCCAGGCCATCGATGCGAGCGTCGGCATGGTGCACCAGCACTTCATGCTCGTGCCCACGCTCACCATCGCCGAGAACGTGATCCTGGGCCGCGAGCCCGTGCGCGGACTCGCGATCGACATGGCACGAGCGCAACGCGAGGTGGAAGAGGCCGCGGCGCGCAGCGGATTTCGGATGAACGTGCACCGGTACGTGCGCGAGCTCAGCGTGGGCGAGCAGCAGCGCGTCGAGATTCTCAAGACGCTCGTGCGCGGCGCCCGCGTGCTCGTTCTCGACGAGCCGACCGCCGTGCTCTCCCCTCCCGAGGTCGAGGAGCTGTGGCGCGTGCTGCGCGCCCTGCGCGACGACGGCGGCACGATCATTCTCATCACGCACAAGCTCGACGAGGTGACGGAGATCTCGGAGACGATCACGGTAATGCGCGCGGGACGCACGGTCGCGCGCTTCCCCACGGCGGGAACGAGCCCCGCGGCGATCGCCCGCGCCATGGTGGGCCGCGACGTGGTGCTCGCGGGCGATGTGCCTCACGACCATGCGCGCAGCGCTGTAGCCGCACCGGTCGCGGCGCCCGCGCTCGAAGTGCGCAACCTGGTCGTGGCGGGCGAGCGGCGCGCGCGCGCGGTGGACGATGTGACGTTCGCCGTCGCGCCCGGCGAGATTCTCGGCATCGCGGGCGTCGAAGGGAATGGCCAGAGCGCGCTCATCGAGGCGATCGTCGGTCTCCGCAGAGCGCAGAGTGGCGAGATCCGCATCGCCGGCACGGACGTGACCTCGATGTCGCTGCGCGAGCGCGAAGCGCGAGGGCTCGCGCACATCCCGGAGGACCGGCAGCGCCGCGGCCTGGTGCTCGACTTTTCAGTGGCGGACAACCTGATCCTCGGCCGCCAGCGCGCGTACGAGCACGGGGGCGTGCTCGATCGTGTCCGCATTCTCGCCGATGCGCGCGCCGCCATCGCGCTGGCGGACATCCGGCCGCCGGATCCCACGCTTCCGGTGCGCGCCCTGTCCGGCGGGAATCAGCAGAAGATCGTGATCGCGCGCGCGCTCGCGCGAGAGATCGTGGTGCTCATCGCCGCGCAGCCCACGCGCGGCGTGGATGTGGGCGCGATCGAGCTCATTCACGCGCGGCTGCGCGCGGCGCGCGACGCGGGCACCGGGATCCTGCTCGTGAGCGCCGAGCTCTCGGAGATTCTCGCGCTGTCCGATCGCGTGGCGGTGATGTACGGCGGACGGATCGTCGCGATCGTCCCCCGTGCGGAGGCGAGCGAAGCATCGCTCGGCCCGCTGATGACGGGAGCGACGGGATCGTGAGTACATCATGAGCGATGCCTCCGCCACCGCGGCGAGCGTGAGCGACGGCGCGCCGGCCCCAATGCGCACCAGGCTCGACCGACTTCTCGAGGCCGTGCTGCCGCCGCTCGTCGCGCTGCTCGTCTCGATCGTCGCGGGCGACCTGCTCATCCTCGCGGTGGGCCAGTCGCCCGGCGCCGTCTACCGGCTGATGCTCGAGGGCACGTGGGGCAACGCGTACGGCTTCGGCCAGGTGCTCTACAAGACCACGACGCTCGTCTGCACCGGCCTCGCGGTCGCGGTGGGACTGCGCGCCGGACTGTTCAACATCGGCGCCGAGGGGCAGCTCGCGGCGGGCGGGCTCGGGGCGGCGCTGGCGGGGCTCGCGCTGCCCGCGAGCACGTCGGGGCTCGTGGCCGTGCCACTCTGCACCATTGCCGCGATGTGCGCCGGCGGCGCCGTGGGATTCGTGCCCGGCGTGCTCCGCGCGAAATGGGGCGCGCACGAGGTGATCACCACGATCATGCTCAACTTCATCGTGCTCGCGCTGCTCAGCTGGATGCTCTCGACCGGGCTGCGCGTGCCCGAGACACTCCACACGCAGGCGGTGCACGCAGGCGCGCTGCCACGACTCTCCGCGTGGTGGTCCGGATTCCACGGATCTGCCGCGAATGGTTCGATCGCCATCGTGCTATTCGCGGCGCTCCTCGCGGACGTCTACCTCTTCCGCACGCGCGGCGGCTTCGAGCTGCGAGCCGTCGGGCTCCAGCCCGATGCGTCCGAGAACGCCGGCATCGATGTCGGCCGCACGTGGATCCGTGCGCTCACCATCAGCGGCGCGCTTGCGGGGCTCGGCGGCATCAACTTCGTGCTCGGCTACGAGCACTACTACGAGGAGGGTTTCGCGACGGGCGCCGGATTCCTCGGCATCGCCGTCGCACTGGTGGGCCGCAGCAATCCGTTCGGCGTCGTGCTGGCCGCACTGTTTTTCGCGACGCTGTCCCAGGGCGGGCTCGCGATCAACGCGCTCGTGCCGAAGCAGATGGTGGACGCGCTGCAGGGTGTGGTGATCCTCGCGATGGCGGCGTCGGTGCCCGAGGTGCGGCGACTGCTCGCGTCCACGCGGAGGAGCGTGCGATGAGACGGCGCGCACGATGAGCATGCTCCTCGCCTTCCTCGCGCAGACGCTGCGGATCGCCGTGCCCTACCTGTTCGCGGCGGCCGGCGGCGTGCTGGCCGAGCGTTCGGGGATCATCAGCCTGACGCTCGAGGGGTTCATGCTCGGCGGCGCGTTCAGCGCGATGCTCGGCAGCTACTACTCGGGCTCGCCGTGGATCGGCGCGATCTGCGGTATCGCGGGCGGGCTCGCGCTCGGGATGCTTCACGCGGTGGCGACCATCCGCTACAAGGCGGACCAGGTGGTGTCCGGAATCGCGATCAACCTGCTCGCGGTGGGGCTCACGCGATACTTCCTCAAGCTCGTCTTCGACAGCTCGTCGAACTCGCCCCGAGTGCCGGGCTTCTCGGCGGCCACGAGCTCCACCGCGCTCGTGTCCGGGCTGGTGCACAATCCGCTGATTCCACTCGGGCTTCTGATCGTCCCTGCTGTGGCGTGGCTGCTCTACCGCACGCCGTTCGGGCTGCGGGTGCGCGCGGTGGGCGAGCATCCGGAGGCCGCAGTCACATTGGGAATTTCCGTGAGGCGCGTGCGATACGCGGCTGTGGCGCTGTCGGGCGCGCTGGCGGCGCTCGGCGGCGCCTATCTCTCGCTCGACCAGCACCAGTTCACCGACGGCATGAGCGCGGGGCGTGGCTTCATCGCGCTCGCCGCGATCATCTTTGGCCGCTGGGACCCCATGCGCGCGGGGCTCGCGTGCCTGTTCTTTGCGGCGGCCGAGACGCTGCAGATTCAGTTGCAGGGCATGCAGGCGATACCGAGTCAGTTCGTGCAAATGATTCCTTACGTGCTCACGATCATCGCGCTCGTCGGGGTGGTCGGACGAGCCATTCCGCCCGCGGCGCTGGGCAGAGAGTAACTTTCCCGCGTGCCTTCCTTCCTGACGAAGCGTCTGGACGCTCTCCGCAGCGGAGACGCCGGCAAGCTCAGCGTGCTGATGTTCACCGCGTTCATCGACATGGTGGGCGCGCTGATGATCATCCCGCTCCTGCCGTTCTACGCGAAGCGGTTCGGCGCGACCGACTTCGCCGTGATGGCGCTCGTCGCATCGTTCTCGGCGATGCAGCTCATCAGCGCGCCGCTCTGGGGGCGGGTGTCGGACCGCTACGGCCGGAAGCCGGCGCTGCTGTTCGGGCTCGGCGCATCGATGCTCGCGTACATCGTGTTCGCGTACGCCGACTCGTACTGGCTCTTGTTCGCGTCGCGCGTGATTCAGGGCGCGGGCGGCGGCACCACGGGAGTGATCCAGGCGTACGTGGCCGACAGCGTGGCGCCGAAGGACCGGGCGCGCGGTCTCGGATGGCTGTCGGCGGCGACGAATGCCGGCGTGGTGATCGGGCCGGCGATCGCGTCGTTCTCGCACAACCTCGGGCCGCACTGGCCGGGGATGATCGCGGCGCTGCTCTGCGCGCTGAACATCCTCTTCGCGTATCGCTATCTCCCCGAGTCGCACGATGTGAATGCGCGCCTGCGCACGCGCGGCGGGCGGGCGCCGCTCGATGCCGTGTTGCGCGTGGCGGGTGCGGACATCGGGCAGCCGTACGCGCGCCTGATCTGGATGTATTCCGTGGGGATCGGCTCGTTCTACGGTGTGAATGCGCTGATCATTCTGTATCTCAGCCGACATTTCGATGTGACCGAGAACTCGATCGGCTTCTTCTTCATGTACATGGGTGGGCTCAGCATCATCTTCCGCCTGTTCATCCTGGGGCGCGCGGTCGACAACTTCGGTGAGGTGCGCACGGCCCGGCTCGGCGCGCTCTCGCTCGGGCTCGGCCTCGCGCTGATTCCGATCACCGGATTCATGAAGCTCACGGGGCTGCCGCACTTCAGCTGGCTTCCCTTCGCCGTGGTGATCGCGCTGGTGCCGCTCGGCGCCGCGCTCAACTTTCCGAGTGTGACCGCCCTCCTGTCGCGCGTGGTGGGCGAGAACGAGCGCGGTCTGTACATGGGCGTGCAGCAGACGTACGGCGGCATCGCGCGCGTGATCTATCCGCTGATCGCGGGCGTCGCCTCCGATCATCTCGGCGAATCCGCGCCGTTCTGGATCTCGGGTGGCTTCGTGCTGTCGACCATCGCGATGGGGTCGCAGCTGGGTCGCTACTCGAGCCGCACCTCGGAGTTCGAGGTGATGTCGGTGAGCGCGGAAGTGAACGTGGAAGCGCCCGTGGAAGCGAAGGCTGCAGACTAGCGTCTGTCGTGACGGTGCGCGACGAGTCCTCGTCCTAGGCGTATACTCTTGGGGCTCAACAAGATGACGCAGCATTCCACCACGATCGCCGCCCCGGAAATGCACAGCGTGCCGCGTGCGGCAGAGCGCCGCCGTCGCACGGGCGGAGCATGACGACGATCGCTGCCCCGCTCACCCGTTCGGCGTCGGAGCATTCGTCCGGCGTGCCCGAGCTCTCGGTCGTGATGCCGTGCCTCAACGAGGCGGACACGATCGCCACGTGCATCGAGAAGGCGCAGCGCGCGATCGCGGAGCATGGCATCAGCGCCGAGATCGTGATCGCGGACAACGGGAGCACCGATGGCTCGCAGGATATCGCACGCAGGCTGGGCGCGCGCGTGGTGCCGGTGACCGAGCGCGGATACGGCGCGGCGCTCATGGGCGGCATCAATGCCGCGCGCGGCACGTACGTGATGATGGGCGATGCGGACGACAGCTACGACTGGCTGGAGATTCCCCGCTTCATGGCGAAGCTGCGCGAGGGCTTCCAGATGGTGCAGGGATGCCGCCTCGAGAGCGGCGGCGGCAGCATCGAGCCGGGCGCGATGCCGTTTCTCCACCGCTGGTGGGGCAATCCCATGTTCACGGCGATCGCCCGCTGGTGGTTCGGAACTCCGATTCACGATGTCTACTGCGGCATGCGGGCGTTCAGCCGGGAGATGTGGCTGACGCTCGACCAGCGGTGCACCGGGATGGAGTTCGCGCTCGAGATGCTCATCAAGGCGAGCCTGTTCCAGGTGCGCACCGCGGAGATTCCGATCACGCTGCATCCGGATGGCCGGAAGGCGCATCCGCCGCATCTGAAGACGTT
>Ga0070680_100001703_pt1 | contig 16128 bp, 13 predicted proteins | sample KBSC73BmetaG_FD_64672 | JGI IMG/M metagenome (GOLD analysis project Ga0070680, IMG submission 64672) | Corn rhizosphere microbial communities from Kellogg Biological Station, Michigan, USA - KBS C7-3B metaG | ecosystem: Host-associated > Plants > Roots > Rhizosphere | place: USA: Michigan...
AATCCAGATCGGAGCCTGTTTCTCCCCCGGCCCGCGCTTGCCCAACGACATGCCTCCATACTACGGTCGTCCACTCCATAACGCCAGGAAGAAAATCGAGTTGCACCCCGGACTGCTAGACTCAGCTACTTAAGCCCAAGGCGCTTGCCTGTGCTCAATCGGTGATACCGTTCCCGGTATCTTTGTGAACGCCACTGTTCCGATCGCAAACAGGTACCACGTCGGAGCATCGCATTCCCGAAACTTAATCTGCGCTGCCACCCGCCCTGATATCTGCTGAGGTGTTCAACAGGTTTCAGCCACAATATATCACGGAAGCCGGTCGCGATCGCACGGCAAACGGCAGCAACAATTTACCCGCTCTTCTGCTATCCGCCTGCCCTTTACTGATCATCTGTTGCATCCCGTGCCCATTCGCGCAGGCTGTTTGTTCGGTTCTCGACCATTGAATGCAATGCAAATCGCTGGAATTGATTTCCGCGGCGCATTCCACGGCGATTCCGGTACCGGACAGCCGCATGGACCGTCATCAGCGTGGTTGCCTTCGCGCGCCGCAATTGCAGACTGCGGCAAAATTCGATGCCGCCTACCGCATCCACTTGTTCCGATTCTGCGCGACGAAGTCATCGTCGGCCAAATGTGGATAAGTGCGACAAACGCGATCGATCTCCTCCAACTGCCCGGGTGACAGAGTCTCGTGCGAATCAAGGCACCAGATGCCCTCGAGCAGACCCTGCCGCCTCAGAATTTCGTGAATGCCCGGTATGCAGCCGCGGAAATTATGCGCAACGTCGAAAACGGCAGCGTTCGCGTCCGTGAGCTCGCCTGCCATTTGCCGCCACACGGCCGCGCCGGGATCGCGGTGGATCCAATCAAGCATCTCGACTGCGCGCCGCGTCCACACTGCCCATTGGCCCAGCAGACCTCCGACAATCCGCAGGCCCCGAAACTCCGTGATGAGATCCAGCACGATGTGATCGTCGTTTCCGGTATAGAGCGCAATCTCTGAGGCGCGGCCGGACTCCGCTACGCCGCGCAACACGTCCAGCGTCTGGTAGCGATCGAACGGCGCGATCTTGATCCCGACGACGCATTCGAGCGCCGCGAATCGCCGCCAGAACTCCGGTTCGAGCGTGCGCCCTCCCACGGCTCGCTGCAAATAAAATCCCATCACGGCCATCACTTCGCCCACTGCCCGGCAATGCTCAATCAACTCATCGACTCCGGAGTCAGTCAGCGCGCCCAAACTTAATAACGCAGCATCGTAACCCAGCCCCGCAGCGCATTCGGCTTCCCGAATCGCCTGCGGACGCGGGCCGCAAACGCCGGCGATCCGGATTACATCATGCCCGCGCATTTCCTCTGCGGCCATTGCCAGCACCGGTCGATACAGGCCGTGCTCACGAATGGCGAACTGCGTTGTGTGAACCCCCACCGCCAGACCACCCGCGCGCGCGTCCAGGTAGTAGCGCGTCAGCGCGCGCTGGCGGCGTTCGTCCACGTTCCGGGCCGATGTCAACGCGAGAGGATGCGCGGGAATCACGACGCCCTCGCGCATCCGTCGCCGCCAGTCAAAATGCGCCATCTCGCACCTCGAAATGTGTTGGCTTCCTGAGAGTAGGTCCGCCTGCGCGGATCCACTCCGCGGTCATATCGATCATCCGTTCCACGCTCACACGCGGAGGCCCCAGCAGCCGGCAGCAGAGCGATGAATCACTGAGCAGCGCGGTCGGCGCTTCCGTTCCTTCGAGTACTGGCGGAATTCCGAGGATTTCGCCGAAGCGCTCGGCGATCCAGCGCACTCGCAGCTCTTCGCGCCCGGTCACATTTAAGATCAGCGCAGGCGATGAGGCCAGACTCAGCGCGCGCAGGCAGGCGGAATTCGCCTCGCCCTGCCAGATGACATTCACGGCGCGCATCACCACTGAAACCGGCCTCCGCTGCCAGACTCGCTCGCCGATATCGAGCAGCACGCCGTAGCGCAGATCGATAGCGTAGTTGAGCCGAATGATAGCCACCGGAGTCCCATTGCGCGCCGAGAAATATTCGAATATGCGTTCGCGCGCGAGCACCGATTGCGCGTATTCGCCAACCGGGCCGGGAGGCGTCTGCTCAGTGGCGGCGGTTGTCACAAACGGGTAGACATTGCCGCTCGAAAGCGCGACGATACGCGAACCGCGGAATCGCTCCGCGACCAGCGCCGGCAGCAGCGCGTTCGTTGCCCAGGTGAGCGGCTGATTGTCGGTGGACCCGAATTTCCGGCCGGCCAGAAACAGCACGTTGGCGCAATCGGGTAAACCCGCGATCTGATCTCGGTCCAGCAGGTCGCAGGAGATTGCTTCCACGCCCTGCACCGGGGAGTCGTTTCCGGAGCGCGAAACCGCGAAGATTCGCCGTCGCGCGCAACCCGCCTCGTCAGCCGCTCGCCGCGCCAGCCGCGCGAGCGTCGGCCCCATCTTTCCCCCAGCCCCGAGCACCATCACGTCGCCCTCGATGGATCGCATCAACGCGCAATCTTCCGGCCCAGGCCGCGAGAGCTCGTCTTCCAGCATTTCCAGCGTCATCGTTCGTTCATCCAAACTCCGGACCCGTAATGGCGAACTGCCGCTCCGGGATTCCCGGCGACACGTTTTCGCCGCGCCGCATTCTGAGGAACCGCCGCTCGATTCTGAATCCGGTGGATTCGAGCCAGTACATCCATTCCACCGCGAACTCGGGAGCATCAATAGCGATGCGTTTCCCCTCCTGCCTCGAAAGGCAACACGCGGCCAGACTCTCCGCCACCCCGGCGCTCTCGGCCACAATCGGCCCAAGCTGTTGGTACAGATAACCAGGCCTTCCGAAACAATATCCCAGCACGTCACCACTGTTTCGCGCCACAAAGGCCAGCTCCGGCGCGCGGCGGTAAAAGGAAGCAAGCAGAGCGCTCCTGTCCGCGCCGAAGATGCGCCGGTCCAATGCGAATACATCCGCAAAGTCGCTCGGGCGAATCGACTCCACCCACGCCATTGACTCATCGAAACTCACCGGCCTCACGGTCGCGACTGCCCGCGCCAGCCCATACTCCGGCCTGAATCCGTAACTCCGGTACATGGGCTCGCCCAGCGGCGTCGCATCGAGCCTCACGCAACTTTCACCAGCCAGCGCGTTGAGCGCGGACTCCATCAATTGTGAGCCGATGCCTGCGCGCCTTTCCTTAGGGTCCACGAGCATCATGGATAGCCAACTGAAGTTCGCGCCGTAACGCAGGAAAGCAACCGACCCCACTACTTCGCCGCCTCTTTCCGCGAGCCGGCCGCCGCCGCCCGGCGTATCAAGAAAAATTCTCCAGTCGTCTTCCAACTGGTTCCAGGAACTCAATCGGCAAAGGCGAAGCCCCACATCTGTCTCGTTGAGCGACATCGGTCGAATGCGTAGAGCAGTATTCACGATGTGCTCCAACGATATAATCCCGCAGGGAGCTGACCAATGAGACTGAGTTTGATTCTACTTCTGTGTCTGATTTCGCCGGCGTGGCCCCAGACAGCGCAGGACCATTGGGTCGCGACCTGGACCACGGCCCAACCACTCATCCGCATACAGCCGGGCAGCCGTCCCGCAGCCGCGCCGTCCACGCCTGCAACTCCGAGCGCTGCCTCGCAGCCGGCGCCACCCGCACGCCCACCCGCGTCCCCACAGCAGCGAATCATGGCGCAGGGCTTCCACAATCAAACCATTCGCATGATTGTCCACACGAGCATCGGCGGATCCAGAATGCGCATCCGCCTCTCGAGCCCGTTTGGCAGCGCGCCTGTCGAAGTCGGCAGCGCGCATGTCGCGCTCCGGAGTAAGGAGTCTGAAACTGTTCCGTCCTCGGACCACGCGCTTTCTTTCAACGGCAAGCCAGGCTGCACGATCGGACCCGGAATGGTCATTCTGAGCGATCCGGTCGATTTCACCGTCCCGAGTCAGGGCGACATCGCGGTCAGCCTCTATTTCCCCGGTGAGACCGGTCCTCCCTCGGCGCATAACGGCCTGCACACGAGCTATGTATCGAATGAAGGCGATGCGACCGCCGCGGCCGCCATCCCCGATGCCACCGCAGCGCCGGCCTATTACTGGCTCGAAGCAGTGGATGTTATCGCGCCGGCCAGGACTTCGCTGATCGTCGCTTTCGGCGATTCCATTACGGAAGGCGCCCGTTCCACCCCGGACACCAATCACACCTGGCCGGCAGCTCTCAGCGCAAGGCTTGCGGCCAACAAGAGTACAGCCAACATCGCCGTGGCCAACATGGGAATCGGAGGCAATCGTGTACTGCGCGATATCGCGGGCGCGAGCGCGCTCGCCCGGTTCGATCGGGACATCTTGAGCCAGCCCGGCGCGAAATGGGTGATGATGCTCGAAGGCATCAATGATATCGGTCGCGGCAATATCGAACCCGTCTCCGCCGATGATCTGATTGGCGCGTACAAGCAGATCATCGAAAGAGCGCACACACATGGCATCAAAGTGATCGGCTGCACGCTGACGCCCTATGAAGGCGCGAACTACGCGAGGCATGAAGGCGAAGCGATCCGTGAAGCGGTAAACACCTGGATTCGCACCGGCCGCGCCTTCGATGGCGTAGTTGATTTCGAGGCGGCTACGCGCGATCCAAACGATCCGAAACGGCTCCGCGCCGATTTCGATCCCGGTGATCACTTGCATCCGAACGATGCGGGCTATCAGGCGATGGCGAATGCTGTCGACCTCGCGATGTTCGCAGGTAAGTGAGCGGGAGATCTGCTCCACGCCGATCATCCCCTGCCCGATGGTATTCCCGACCTGTCAGGTCTGAGTTACCATGGTCCTATGGGGCGGATGAAAGGCATCACGATTAAGCTTCCGGAAGGTGTTGCGCGACAACTTCGGGACGAGGCGTGCCGGAGTGGTCGTAGTGTTGCGGCGTTGATACGAGAGCGCATCGAAGCCCCAGCTTCCGACGTCAGCTCCGTTTATGAACTCACTGCCGACCTGGCCGGCAGCCTGGCCGGCCCCGGAGTGCCGGCGACCAATGCCCGCCGCAGGTTTCGTCGCGAATGACAATCATCTGTGACACCGGTCCACTGCTTGCATATCTTGATCGCAGCGATCCCCATCACGAGTGGGCCGTTGCCGTAATGAAAGACGTGCGCGCGCCGATGTTGGTATCGGATCCTGTACTCACTGAAGTTACATACTTTCTGCGGGAAGACGGCCTGACAGTTGATCCGTTGTTTCAATTGCTCGAACGCCAGGCGATTCAGCTCGGCTTCGATATCGCATCGCATTGGCCACGCGTTCGAAAGCTGATGGCGCGGTATCGCCAAATGGATCTCGCAGATGCATCGGTTGTCCTCATGACTGAATTGCATGCCCGATCTCAGGTTTTAACCATCGACGATAAGGATTTTACCGTCTACAGAAGAAACGATCGCCAGGTCATCAACTTCATCTCGCCCCGAAAAACGCGGCCAAAGTGTTCGGCTTCGCGGACATGATCACCCGCGAAACTCTTCGCCCCCGATAAAGACCCGCTCAACCTCCAGCGATTCGGACAGCACGAGAACGTCGGCGCGTTTTCCCGGTTCGAGGCTGCCGGTTTGGGCTGCAATGCCCACCCGTTCGGCAGGCGTAAGGCTCGCCATCCGCGCCGCGTCGGGCAGGGAAGCGGCTCCGGCCGCGATCATGGTTCGCACCATGTGGTCCATCCCTTTCACAGAGCTCGCAAGTCCCTGGCCGGGAACAAAACCCACCTTACCGTCGCTCTCGAAAGGCGTCCCGGTTGATGCAGGCCCAAACACATAGCGGCCCGGCGGCATATCGACCGCGCGATTCGCATCCGTCACCAGGCACAGCCGCCGCGCGCCTTTCATTCGAAACGCAAAATTCAGAAGCTCCGGCGCCAGATGGCACGCGTCGGCAATCACCTCGGTGCTCATCTCCTCGTGCGCCAGAACGAACTGTTCCATGCTGCCCTGCATCGGGGTTCCGCAGCGCTTCCGGATTGACGGCACGGAACTCATCGCGCACCAGAAATGATCCACGTGCCGCACCCCGGCTTCGTAAGCGCGCGCCATTTCTGCCCATGTGGAGTCGGAATGTCCGCACGTAACAAGACACTGATGCTCTCGCGCCGCGCGATAGAATTCACCGGCTCCCGGAAGTTCGGCCGCGCAGGTTGCGATCCGAACCAGACCGCCCGCAAGAACGTGCTCGTATTCTGCGGCGTCGGGATCGCGCCGCCCCTCCCTCGAATGGCATCCGACTTTGTCGCCGGCGAAATAAGGTCCGTAGTAGTGGACACCTCCGATCCGCGCGCCATCACCGATACTCCACTCATCGCGAACATTCCCGCACGCTTCGAGCATGCCTGCGATCTCTTGCGGCGAACCCGTTGTGGTAGTCGGAAATATCGTGGTCGTGCCATGGCGTGCATGAACGCGATTGGCGACGCGCACCGTATCTGCCGAGCCGTCCATGTAGTCCGCGCCCCCGCCGCCGTGCACATGGAGATCGATGAAACCCGGGGCGATATAGCGACCCTCGATGCGGCCCCGAGCGCCCGCGCGCCCGGCATGCTGCGGATCGGCCGTAATCTCGACGATGGCGCCATCCCTGCAAATCACCTGAGCGTGCGGCAGGGTCCGATCCGGCAGAATAAGTTCACCGGCAAGTACCAGATCGCGCTTCCCATAATCCATAGCGCGCCCTACGCCGTGACGTGCTTCATCAGGAACGGCAGTCCGCGGACACCGTGGAATTCATGGACTCCTTCGAAAATCTCCTGCTGCACTGCGTCCCCGGCGCCGAACACGCTATAGATTTTCTGCACCCGCGCATAGCTCTCTCGCGTGGCCGCGGCTGGAAAAATCGGGTCCTTGTCGCCGCCTTCGCTGAACAGCGGTCGGGGCGCGATCAGCCCCGCCACGTCATACATTTCGGCCCAGTTCAGAATTCCGGGAACGTAATTGTCCATGCAATGCGAGAGGCTCATGATGCACTCCCGAAAGATATTCAGATAGCCGCTCACGAATGCGGAGCGAATGCGCGTGTCAAGCGCCGCCGAAAACAGCGTGCACGTGCCGCCTCCGGAAATCCCCATGCACCCCACTCGCCTCGCATCCAGCTCCGGCCGCGTTTCTATCCAGTCAATGGTGCGCATCACATCGTAGACGCGCCAGCCGATCATCGTCTCCCCGAAAAGCAGCGCCGCGCCTGCTGAGGGTTGGCACGCAGTGGCGCTCAGTCCTTTCTTGCGCGTCAGAGGATCACGCCGGCAACCGAACGCCATCGGTTCCACCGCGATGGCAACAGCGCAATGTTCGGCGGCTTGTATGGCGAAATCATGCTGATAACCTGGCTTTCCACTGCGGTCCCGGCCATGTTCGTCGATCCCGACGATGTCATCTGCTCCGCGGCCATGCCCCGGAACACAGATGACCACCGGAATGGGTTTTGTTGCATTTTTGGGGGTCAGCACGTACATCAGTTGTGAAACGCCCGGCCGCGTTTGCATGATCATCTTGTCGCGGCGGTAGCTCGGGAATTCGCGGCTTTCCAGCAATTCGGCGTGCGGCGCGGACCCGCGTTCCGGAAAGCCGCCGACCAGCTCGACCAGCTTTGCGCGAAGCTCTCGTTGCCACGCCTCGGCGTCCGCGCGATTCTTTGCTTTGAATGAAAGCTGCAGCGGCGCCGAGTTCCAGCGACCCCTGGTCCAGGCCACCGGGTCGAATTCGCTCGCTTTGATCCTGGTTTCATGCGCTTCGAGGGCGCCTTTGTAATCGGGCTCGGTTTTATTCTGCCCGGAAAGCGCGCCCGCGGCGGCGGCCGCGAGCGTCAGTTCCCGGCGTGTCATACGTGCAGGCATAAAAAGAAGTGTATGCGAGCGGCCGGAGTATTCCTCTGGCGACTCCGCCAGCCGGCCGCGAGCGAAAGGAAATAGACTGATTCAAGCATGAACCGCCGCACCTTTTCGAGCACACTGTTCGCAGCCGCCATCGCTCGAGGCTCGCGCGCAGCCGGCAAACTGACATTACGCATTGGTCACACCGGCCTCACCTGGATTCCTCTTGGGGGCGGCCGCGGCTCACGCCCCGCTATGGATCCCATGGCGGATCCGCAGTACGTCGAAGCCGCCATTCGTGACATCGCCAGCCTCGGGCTTCTACGGCATCGAGCTCTTCGGTAATCAGATCGAGGCCATGGAAGCCCACGGAAGCGTGGGCGCCCTGCTCGAAAAACACAACCTGCCGCTCATCTCCGCATATTGCGGGACGAATCTTTCCGACCCGGCGCAGCGAAAGGATTCGATCGCGAAGACACTCGCGTGGGCCGGTCTCGTGAAGAAGTACAACGGGAAAGTAATCGTCGTCGGCCCGAATGGCGTCCCACGTGGCACATGGGATTTCAACGCCCATAAAGACGATATCGTCGCAACGCTCAACGAACTCGGCAAGGCTGTGACCGACATGGGGCTCACCCCCGTTCTCCACCAGCACACAGGCACCTGCGTGGAAACCCGCGACGAGACTTATGCTGTCCTCGAAGCGGTCGACACGCGGGTCATGAAGTTCGGTCCTGATATCCGTCAGTTTACAGAAGGGCGGGTCCGATCCGGTGCAGGTCGTAAAGGATTTCCTTCCGCTTGTACAACACATGCACCTGAAGGACTACTCTGGGGGCAAAGAGTATCTGGGCTACTGTCCCCTCGGACAAGGCAAAGTGGATATTCCGGCAATCCTCGCGATGATGGAGGGCCGCAAACCCGCGGGTGTTGTGATGGTCGAGTTGGATTCCCCGCCGCCGCAGCCCGTACCGGCGATCGAAAACGCAAAAATCGCGAAAGCTTATCTGCAAAATCAAGGCATCACATTCCAGCAGCGGCGATAAATCAGCCGGTGTCCCATGTTGCCTTTAAGCACCGAAGAAGTGAACACGCCGCCGGAGACACCTCGGCTTCCGCTCAGCAACTCGCCTCTCGTCAGCGCGCACGCGTAGCGCTCGTCGCATTACAAATCGTCGCTGCTGAAAATCAGTTCTTGTCCGAAGACGCGTTTCGCGTTCCGCGCAATCTCGCCCGGGCGCCGGTCGGCCTCGAAGTTTATTCCGTCCGTAATAAACTGAGCAGGGATATGCTGGGTACCGCCACAGTTGTGGCGACGATGGCTACCGGGTAGCTGAGTTCTTCGCGCGTCGCGAAAGCATTGGTTCCTGAACGCCGGTTCCTGCGGCGAAGACACTCCGCCCCGCAGTTTCACGACTAAGATGAGGTATTAATCGGGTGCATCCATTCGAAGGGGCGTGGGGCGATGGCGTGGCGCCACTTACTCCGGCCTCCATCTTCGGCTCTGTCGAAGCGGCGCCGCCAGAAAGGTTGGATAGATTCGGTAAAATGCGCGCTCGCGTCCTTCGTCCTGCCGCAGCCGTCATCGCTTTATTTTCCGCGATTCCGGCTGCGCCCCAGGCGCCGCTTCCTTCCGGCGATCCCGGACGCCAGGCGTTCGAATCCCGTTGCGGACGCTGTCACGGCGCAGATGGCAAAGGTGGTGAGATGGGACCCGACGTTACGGGCCGGCTTGCCGCCTTTCGGAATGACGACCAGTTGATTAGCCTGATTCATACCGGACTGCCGGCCAGCGGCATGCCTCCCAACGCTGTTGAAGGCCAGGAACTCTCCGCCCTGGTTCGGTTCCTGCGCTCAATAGAGTCGCGCCCCGCGCCCGGGGGCCATGGACATGAAGAGCGGATCACTGTGGCAACAGCCGATGGACAGAAAATCGAAGGTATTCAGCTCGGCAAGGGCTTTTTTGATCTTCAGATCAGAACAGACGACAATAGAATCCATCTTCTCCGCCGGTCCGGAGATAAATTTCGCGAGGTTACGTCCGAAGTTGACTGGCCCCAATACAACGGGGACCCTCGGGGCAACCGCTACGTCACCATGACTCAGATTGACAAAACGACGGTCAGCCGGCTGGCGCCACGCTGGATTTTTGCCTATCCCGGCGCATTTGGAGGTCGCGGCGGAGGGTCGCCAACGCGTCTGCAGGCGACCCCGGTGGTAGCGGGCGGGCTGATGTATGTCAGCAATGTAAATGAATGCATCGCGTTGGACGCGGGCAGCGGACGCCAGGTGTGGAGGTTCATGCGCCCCCGAACCGCGGGGCTTCAGGCCGCCGGCGCCAATCGTGGCGTGGCAGTCGCAGGCGACAGGGTTTTCCTCGAGACCGATAACGCTCATGTTCTTGCGATCGACCGATTCACCGGCCGCCAGCTCTGGGAATCCGTGATTGCGGATTCAGCCCTGAATTACTTCGCCACGTCCGCGCCGCTGACGGCGGGAAATCTGGTCGTGACCGGAGTTGCTGGCGGGGAACACGGGGCCAACGGCATGGTGGTTGCGTTCGATCAATCGACAGGCAAAGAGGTCTGGAGATTCAATGTCATTCCCCAGCCCGGAGAACCCGGGGCGGATACCTGGAAAGGCGCCGAGCGTGCGCACGGAGGTGGTCCGACATGGTTCACCGGCAGCTATGATCCCGATCTCGATATGGTGTACTGGCCCACGGGCAATCCGTCGGAGGAATACAACGGCGACGCGCGCCCCGGCGATAATCTTTACACCGATTGCATTCTGGCGCTCGATCGAAAGACGGGAAAGCTCAAATGGCACTATCAGTTCACGCCGCACGATCTATGGGACTGGGATTCGACGGAGACCTCGGTTCTGGTGGACGCCCCCTGGCGCGGACGCACGCGCAAACTCATGCTGCACGCCGATCGGAATGGCTTCTACTACGTTTTCGACCGAGCTGACGGAACCCTTCTCCTGGTAAAACAGTTCTTGCACAACCTGACATGGGCGAGTGGTATCGGCGCTGACGGACGCCCCGTAAAACGTCCTGATCAGGAGCCCTCGGAAGCTGGTACGCGAGTTTGTCCTTCGCAGGACGGCGCCACAAACTGGTACTCGCCGTCGTTCAATCCGATCATTGGAATGTACTATTTCCAGACGAACGAAAAATGCAGCATTTATACCAAACGTGACCAGCCGAACTGGGTGGCCGGGCAGTCTTATCTGGGGGGATCTCAGAAGGGCGCCCCCGATCCGCGTCCGCAGCGAATTCTGAAAGCGATCGACTACCAGACGGGCGCGACCAGATGGGAGATCCCGCAGCCCGGCGGCGCGAATACATGGGGCGGAACGCTTTCTACCTCCACCGGCCTGGTGTTTTTCGAAGAGGAGTCCGGATCACTTGTGGCGGCGGATGCGGCGACCGGCTCCGTGCTGTGGAGCTTCCAGGCCAACACTTCGAATTGGCACGCATCGCCGATGGCCTACGAATTTGACGGAAAAGAATATATAGCCGTGGTGTCCGGTGGAGAAGTTCTCGCCCTGAGTATTTCGGAATAACCGGAGCGGTCGCGGACTTCGCCGGCTGAAGGGAATAGATAAGGAAAAACTCCCATGGGATTTAAATTTTCAAGGCGCAGGATGATTTACGGCGCGGGCAGCGCAGCGCTCGCTCGATCGATGGAAATTCAGGCCGAAGCCGCTCCGGCGCGGCAATGGCCGATTCTTGAAGGGCCCGATACCCCAAAGCTGGCATTGGCATTGGGCGATGGCGGCGCTCCTCTGCCTGCGAATCTCCGGCCGGCGGATGCCGGAGCAGGCGTCTCCAATGGCGGCGGACGCGGGGCGGGACGCGGCGGCTACGGAGGATACCTGGAACCGAAACCGGCACAGGCAACATCGCCGCCGGATGCTGGAAACGACCGTGGGCCGGGATTCCGCGCAGGCCCGGAGACTTACGAACGGGTACGGCAGCTTGGTGTCACTCACCTGATAGGCGTCGGAATCGCCGCCGGGGGCGGTCCCTGGACGGTAGAGAGCGTTCGCCGCGCGGTTCAGACTGCCAGGGATAACGGATGCGTAGCGTACAACGCGATGCTGGACGCGCCTGAAAGCGTGCGCCACGGCAGGCCGAATCGCGCGAAGGATCTGGAGCAGTACATCGCTTCCGTTGAGGCTGCCGGAAAAGGTGGACTGCCGGTAGTCGAGTACAACTTTTACGCTCACCGCGCGATCGAGGGCTATTACGAAACCGTGGGGCGGGCTCGCGCCGGTTATACCGGCTTCGATTACGATCTGGAGCTGCTGGTCGATCCGCAGACCAACCAGGTGGTCAATCCCATTTATCGGGATGAAAACGGAAAGATCACGGAAGAGACGCTGAAGGCGTTCCCGAACGCGAAGAAGATCAAGTTCAAGGATCTGCCACCGCTCGAAAGCGAAGGCGCCCACAATCTGCAGGAGATGTGGGAGAACGTAACTTATTTTCTCAAGGCCGTGATACCTGCGGCTGAAAAAGCCGGAGTAAAGATGGCGCTTCATCCAAACGATCCTCCTGCGCCGATCAGCCGTGGTTCGCAGCAGATTATGGGCTCAGTCGACGGGTGGAAGCATTTCGTCGGGATCGTGGACAGTCCGGCTAATGGGATCACCTTCGATTGCGGGGTTACGCGCGAAATGGGTTCGGACGCGATTGCTACCGCTGACTGGTTTGCCAGCCGAAAAAAGATCAACCATGTGCACTACCGGAATGTGCAGGTAGTCAAACCCTACGAGAAGTATCAGGAGGTCTTCATCGATATGGGCATGAACGACATGTTCGGCGTCATGAAGGCGCTTATAAAGAACAAGTACACCGGCTCGATTTATCCTGAGCACCCCAGGGCGTTCGACGCCGATCGGGATCGCGTTGCGCCGGGTCGCAGACTCCCGGGTTATCCTGGCGGCGGGGGGTATACCGGTATTACGTACAGCGTGGCTTACGCGCGCGCCATGATGCAGGCCGCTTTGGAGAGCGTTTAGGGGCCTAGAGCTGGCTATGATCCCGCCGAATCTTAATTCCGAGCCAGCCGTGAATCGGCCCCGCCGAAGTGATCCAGCTTCACGCCCATACGGTCCATCAGCGAAAGGTACCGGCTACACATCTTGCGGTTCTCAGCGGGCTCATCCAGGTAATTCAGTGAGCGGCCGGTCTTGAGCGTGCCGCCGAGGCCGGCAGCCAGCACAATCGGCAATCGCGAATTGTCATGCGTACGTCCTATAAACATGCTCGAGAGGAACATCAGGCAGGAGTTCTCGAGCACCGTTCCCTCGCCTTCCGGCATGCTGTCCAGCTTCGAAGCGAGCTAAGCGAACTGACTCACATGCCATCGCGCGATGGACTCATAGGCATCTGAGTTGTTGTTGTGTGACAGGCCATGGCGCCACTGGTTCACCCCGGGGAACGGTATATACATCGCCGAAAGATCGCGCGAGATGATCAGCGAAGCAACGCGCAAACAAATTGTCGAGCGCGAGCGAAGGGTACAACTCAACCGGAACCGGGGACTCCGGACTCTGCCACGAAATATGTGAACTGTAGGCCATCGAGTAGTTTCGTTTCGTGATATCCGGTCATCGGCTGCTCGCAGGCCAACACGATGCTCGAGTGGGCCGTATCCTGTCCAATCGTGTTCGCGATCATCTGATCCACTCTCAAGCCGGAATGCAGAATGGCGCCCTTCGAAACCTGAGCGCCGGAAAGCAGGCTGCCCGTGTGCGCCGGATGAATGCCCAGGTCCACCGAAGCTTTATTGAACAGGCCGTCCATACAGGACGCATCGATCAGGAGATCAGCCCGAGCTTCAAAATTTTCGGTAACTGGCCTTATAAATCGATGTGGCAGCGCAGCCCCAACCCCCAGGTCGCGGTAGCCGCGTTCGACAGCAGCGCGTCACGGAACACGATTACGATCACACCGCAACATTGGGCGCGAGGAGGATTCTCAGCCCGACACTGATTAATGAATTTCGCGTTGGACGGCAGGCCGTGGCCCCCTTCCGTGAGTTCTCTGGTGACAGTGCGCCTTTTACTCTACTGGGAACAGCGCTTGGATCATAATCAGGCTCCGCCAATTACAGGGCTGGGTACTGCTAAGGATGGCAGTACGCCGTGCGGGGGCGCTGCCAAAGAGCGCAATGTGCTCACCGAAATGGCCGATCGTGTTCATGGTAATTCAGAATGGTAATTCAGAAAGGTAACCGGACGGCGCAATACAGCGCCTCTAACCGAAATGAAGACTTCATTGCTCCTGATAGCTGCCGCATCGCTTTACGCTCAGCAGGGCCGCGGACCGGCGCCGGTGCGGTCTCCCGAAATTTCTTCCGACGGCAAAGTGACATTCCGGCTGCGTGCGCCGGATGCCAAAGAAGTGGAGGTCACAGGCCTGGGGCAACAGCCAATCATGATGATGAAAGACGACCAGGGCGTCTGGTCGGCGACAACGGACACGTTGAAGCCCGAGCTTTATACCTACAACTTCCGGCTCGACGGCGTTTCCATCATGGATCCGGCGAACCCCGTGCGCAAGACCGCCTACGCGGGAGTCGGCAACAGCCTGTTGCGAATACCAGGTGATTCAGTCCTGGACCCGGCGCCAGGGCCGCACGGAACCGTAGCGCATCATTTCTACCATTCGGCGCTGATCGGCGCTGAGCGCGATTACTATGTTTACACACCACCGAACTACGATTCGTCAGGCAAAGAGACCTATCCGGTGTTCTTCGTCTTGCACGGCCTCGGAGATGATGCGGCTGCATGGACCAACGTTGGCGACGCCAATACGATTCTCGACAACCTTATCAACTCAGGCAAGGCCAAACCGATGATCATGGTGAATACACTTGGCTATGGAACGCCGGAAGGCCCGAGTACAGCGATGTCCCCGACCATGATTCCGACCTTCGCCCGCGCGCTCGTGGAGGAGGTTCTACCGCAAGTTGAAAAGGAATACCACGTGGCGAAAAATCGCAATTCACGGGCGATTGCGGGGCTTTCGATGGGCGGCGCAGAATCGTTCTATATCGGCTTGAACAACATCGACAAGTTTGCCTGGGTCGGTTCTATGAGCGGGGCCTTCGTGATGTGGCCGAGAGCGAATCCGCAGCCTCTTGCGGTTGCGGGTGGCGGGCGTGGCGGTCCGCGCAAAATGGAAATCGCCGACTTCGAAAAGAACTTTCCGAATCTGACCGCGAAATCGGCGGCGAACTTGAAGCTGCTATGGATGGCGTGCGGCACTGAGGACGGTCTGCTTGCCGTCAATCGTCAATTTGCCGAGTGGATGAAGTCGAAGGATATCCATTTCACTGAAAAAGAGGTTCCGAAGTACGCGCACATCTGGCCGCTATGGCGGCAGAACCTGGCGGAACTCGCGGAAGTTGTCTTTCAGAACACCCGTTAGGCGATGTGAGAGCTGGCGCCGATATCACAATTGATGCGAACCATAGCCAATCGTGCTTCAGTAAGGCGACAAATCAGGAAGCGGCCCTGGATTGCCCGGGCCGAAGTGGAAGCAGCTATGGCATGACGATCTGAACGCTGTGGTCATCGGGAACATCCCAAGCTGACGCTCCCGAGTGGTCGCAGCTCTTGTGTGGCAAAGGTAGTCACTTTAGCTGATGATATTCGTGCGCTTCCAAAGGAGCTTGGTCAAAAAAAATTTGGTCTCGATTGGGTGTACCTAACGTTGACCTGCCCCGCGAAACTAATCCAGGCGGGATTAGAGGATTCGACCTTCGCAGTGGTCCGCAGCCCGGTTAACGGGCCTTTCACGACCTATCAGTACCGCTTAAAAAGATTCAACACAAGAGGCCGTATTTCGGCGCGACCCATGCCGGATCGCATTCCCGCCGGAGCCGCCCGTTGCGAAAAAATCCCTGTTGCAGAACGGCGCGCAGCGCGCAGGGCGCGCCGCTTCGGCGCGGCGAAGCGTACCCTTGCGCGAGCACTGTTCTGCTATTCCGATCACCCGACGGGCGGGTCCGGTGGGTTATGCGAGCATTCCCGCCGGTGAGCTCAGAGCAGGTTTGGCCTTTTCCCAAAGCATTCGAAACTCGTTCGGTGTCCAGTCGTTCAGAGCGCTGTGCGGCCGGATCGCATTAAAGTCATCCCGCCAGAGCATTTTCTCATCGAAGAATGAGCCTGAACGGAACAGATGAAGGTCGGTAGCCAGGGGCTCCTTTCGTTTTGGTTTTGAGAACAGGGAAACCGCTACCGGCGCGGTGGGAATGTGGGAA
>Ga0070680_100001705_pt1 | contig 16123 bp, 28 predicted proteins | sample KBSC73BmetaG_FD_64672 | JGI IMG/M metagenome (GOLD analysis project Ga0070680, IMG submission 64672) | Corn rhizosphere microbial communities from Kellogg Biological Station, Michigan, USA - KBS C7-3B metaG | ecosystem: Host-associated > Plants > Roots > Rhizosphere | place: USA: Michigan...
CACCACGGCAACGGCACGCAGGACATTTTCCAGCACGACGTGCGCGTGATGTATGCGTCCAGCCACCAGATGCCGCTGTATCCCGGCACCGGCGCCGCCAGCGAACACGGCGACGGCAACATCGTCAACGGGCCGCTGGCGCCGGGCGCAGGCTCGACCGAATTCCGCGCGGTGTGGAACAAGACCCTGCTGCCGGAACTGGACATGTTCCGGCCGCAACTGCTGCTGATCTCCGCCGGTTTCGACGCGCATGCGCGCGACCCGCCGGCGCAACTGCAACTCGCCACCGGCGACTACGCGTGGATTACCCAGCGCCTGTGCGAACTCGCCGATCGCCACGCCGAAGGTAGGATCGTATCGGCACTCGAAGGCGGCTACGATCTCGTCGCGCTTGGCGAATGCACCGCCGCCCATGTCGCGGCCCTGGCGCCTTCCGCGCGCGTGTAGCGACACGCGGTTGCCGCCTCATGGCGCGCTGCCACGTCGACTTTGAGGAAGCGTCAAGGCTTGCGTCGAAACGAGTCATTCGTCTTCGGGCTCATGGCAGACCACTTCGATGTTGTGCCCGTCCGGACCAATCACGAAAGCCGCAAAGTATTTCCCGCTGTAGTTCGGGCGCAGGCCCGGAGCGCCATTGTCCTTGCCACCCGCTTCAGCGCCGCGCGATGGAAAGCTTCGACTTGCTTGCGGTTCGCGGCGACGAACGCCAAGTGAAGATGCGCAGGCTTCTCATTGGTCGGGAAGAGGCACAGTGAAGACTTGCCATCCGCGCTGAGCTCGATGCCAAGCGGCCTCTCCGACACGGCGGCCATCCCGATCGGCGCGAGCGCCTTGAGGAAGAACGCCTTGCTCGCTGCGTAATCGGTGACTCCGAAGACGACGTGGTCAAACATAAGCTCTCCTGAGGCATGCGACCTTCGCAAGACTCAGCGCGCCCGCTGGAATGAGTTGTTAGACACCGCGACGCCCGCCGACAAACTGCGCCGCGTAAACCATGACACCGACTGCCGCTCCGACCACAAATGGAAACACAACGTTGGACATGGGCCAGACCAGACGTAGCGCCTCAGCCGCGGTGATACCGATCGGAATAGCGATGATGTTGAGGTAGTTCGGCTTCTTGCCGCCAATGCGATAGAGCAACGCAACGACGAAGACTGCTGCGAAGCTTACGGCGAAGGCAACTACCAAGTGTGTCAAATCGCCCACTTGTGACCCCCGTTGTCTAACGCCTGAATTTAGCGGCGCCGGCGCCGCAAGGTTTGTAAGAACGCGAGCGATGGACCGGCGTCCGCTGAAATGAGTAATTAGACATGCGCACGGGAGACTATTGGTGCAAACGCCTCGGGGAAAGCAACCAGCTTGATGCGGAAAGCATGAGCCAACACCTCATCGTTCGGAACTGCTTGCCAGTACATGCGGTTGAGACGCTCCTCCGTTTCTTCCGAATCGTCTGGGGCTTGCTCGAACACATGCGCCGCAGCCGCGAGCCCGAAGTATTTGAACCCAGCGATTGCTGCAGCTAGCTCTGCTTGGCTGAGACACTCCATTGCATGGACAGCTCCGCCGTTCATGGCGAGGCCGTGAGCACGCAAAAGGGAAGCTAGCGCGATATCTCCGGCGCCCGGCTCAGAGCCGCCAGCTTCAAGGCAAGCGCGATTCCAGATTTCACTTTGCCTTGAGAGTTTCACCGCATGTCTAACGCCTGAATTTAGCGGCGCGCGCAGCGCGTCCGCTGGAATGAGTTGTTAGGTGCCAGGATTACAACTGAACGCCGAACCGCCGCAGCACCCAGACCAGACCAAAGTACAGCCCCACCGTTACAACGCACGATGCGCCGAATGCCGGCCAGAACGATACCCCGCTTTTGAGCAAAGCCGGCAAGATGAGAAACAGCGGCAGTGACGCCAAAACCAACCAGAAGATGCCATGCGACAGCGACGCAACCGCCTCGACGTTGCCAGTGCCACGGTAGAGCCAAACAAACGCAAGCAACGAGGTGAGTGGCAAAGACGCCAAGAGCGCACCCCAGAACGAACTGCGCTTGCCAAGCTCCGAAACGGCAACAACAACAACCGCCGTGATAAGAACCTTGATCGTGTATTGCAGCACGGTTTCTTGGCACCTAACGCTTGAGTAAGCGGCCGCGGAACGCGGTGTGCGCTTGACTGAGATGTTAGCCCACGCCCTCGACAGACTTGCAACGCACAATTATTGCATATACGATAATTGTGCATGAGCCACGACCCCGCGAAGCGCCGCAAGAACCTGCGCAAGCATGGTGTCGACCTGCCCGGTTGTATGGAGGCGTTTGACAACCCCATGCTCACCCGCGAGGACGACCGCGAGGCCTACGGTGAGCAGCGACTGGTGAGCCTGGGCTGGGCGCATGGCCGAGTGGTTGTGCTTGTGTGGACTGACCGAGAGGACGGACCCCGACTGATTTCGTGCCGCGAGGCAGAACCCTATGAACGTGAAGCGTACTACCAAGCGTACCCCCAAATCTGACGTGCCTTACAACCCCAAGAGCAAGACGGCAACGCTGAACTACTGGAAAGGCGCGACTGCACACCGAGGCGTGGCGGAACTGCGCGCAAAACGCGGACGGCCCGCCAAGCCACCTGAAGAGCGCAAGGAACAAATTGCCCTACGCGTGGATAAGGATGTGCTGGAGTGGTACCGCGAGCAGGGCACCGGCTGGCAAACCAGAATGAACGCTGTGCTGAAGGCATTTCGGGACGCGGCAAGCTGATTGCAGGGGCTAACGCCCGAGCTCAGCCGCCGGCAGCCCGCGTAGCGGGGTGACGGTCGGCTGCAGCGATTTGTTGGGCGGCAACAGCGCACATCAATTGCTCGTGGTCCCGATAGCTTTGCAGCCATGCACGCATAGAAAGTAAGCAGTGGCATCCGGATAGTTGATGGTCATTACGAAATGGCGGAAGACGTTACCGCCGACAGCCCCGTCAGGCTTCTCATCCATCCACTGCCCCATGAACTGGTGAAAATTGGCGTCTGACCGCTCCGTGAACCACACGGGGCCGACTGTCCAGCCGGCGATCTCTACCTTCGGTACTTCGATGATACGCGTGGGCTTCCCGGTCAGGTTGTCTCCGTTCTTTACAACGCACCAGTCTGGATGTTGCTTGTGCCAGCGTTCGAATACGCTGTGTACGATGTAACTGGTGACACCTTCGCCGTTCACGGTCGGGGTCCGGCTGACCTCTTCCCCCGCCTTTGTCGGGTGAGCAGTAGCGCCCGTATCGAGCAGCATGTTGATTGTCTGACCCGCAACCTCAATCGTGATTCGCGCGTGACCGGTTGCAATTTCACCTTTTGCGTTGCGCAGGAAGCCAAGCTTTGTAGCGTGAGCTCGTGGGTTTGGCTGCCATGATGAGCTTTCGGCTGTGAGCTGCCGGTCCGGATAGTTGAACGTCCACACGCGTCCGGGCAGGTAGCCAGCACCGATCTGGCCATCGCCGTCCGAGTGTTGCTTCGCCACAACGATCAGGGTGTTGCCGCATGGGCTTCGGCTTTCGAGAGGCGGGGGAAGACCTTGTCCGGGTTTGTAGTCCGGCACGTTGGCGACTGAAATGGATGCGTCGTCGACCTTGCAGGTTCGTGTTTTGAGCCCCAAGCGCGTCGCCGCAGATTTGGTTATCCAGTACATGCCGGCGCCGCCACCACCGCCCGTATCAACAATCAATCGGAGCTTCTGATCTTTCGTGGTCTCGGGAGTAGCGTAAAAATGGCCAGCCTTGTATACAGTCGGAATAACGTGTGCCGGATGTGTTGTCGTCGTCGCGTGCGCGGGGCCGAGCATCGCAGCTGCGAGAATACCGAGTTCAACTATCATTACTGTTCAACCTCCAACTCAGAGTATGCCGGTGTTTGGTTGACGACTTGCCGATCCGCAAGTTCTTGCCGCCCAACGCCTGAATTTAGCGGTGCGCGCAGCGCGTCCGCTGGATTGAGTTGTTAGGGGGAAGATACCGCCACCGGGGTTGAGCGGCGGGACCTTACCCACGCAAATACCATAAAGCCGACTGCAAGGGCGCGAAAGGCGATATGAACCGACAGCGCCCCGTTCGTTGCGGTGCCGAAAGCCGTGCCAGCGAAGACGTACACGTTATACACGAGGGCCAAAAGCTGAAGCGTGGACAGAACAATGACGGCAAGAGCTCCGGGGCGTAAGAACAACCACAGCGAGCCTAGCAGGAGAAAAATAGGATCGAGCGCGTTTGCATTGAGCTGCCCCAAGATTGCCAACCCAACGATAAACCAGATTGCATGACCGGTTTGTACGGAGATCGCGGGGAACCATGCCGATTTATGCGATGGGGCAAATTTCTTGAGCGCGTAGAAGGTGATGGCAGCGCCAACCAGTGGAATAAGGAGGTTGACGCCGGTGTACCGCCCGAATAGTAAGCCTAGGATGGCTGCGCCCCAACCCAACGCGCGCGTGCCGACTTTGCGAGATTCTGTGCTTTCGCCCATCCGTTCTTCCCCCTAACGCCCGAGGTAAGCGGCCGACGGCCCGCGTAGCGGGACGGCGGTCCGCTTGACCGAGATGTTAGGTGTGCAACACCTCACCGCCGCACACCTTCTTGCCAAGTGTGAAACACCAGAACTACACCGTCTTGCTGTGCTTGCTCGAAATAAGGCAGCCCGTCTTGCACGTCGGCGTAATCGGAGCGAACGGTGCAACGAATACGAGCTTTTGACGTGATACGCCAGCCAGCGTATTGAACGTTGCGAGAAGCCAAGGCTAATGCCTCTTGCTTTGTGCCTGACGTAACCCAAACGTTCACCGCCGCGCCTGAGCATGAAGCGAAGCTCTCCGAGCTCGGCAGCGGCTCTGCATCGTAGCTCACGATATAGGTAGGCACTGCATGCACACCTAACGCTTGAATTTAGCGGCGCGCGCAGCGCGTCCGCTGGAATGAGTAGTTAGATTGCCCACCCAAGTGTGACAGTTACGTGCTTGGCTGGCTGATAACGAATTCCGGTATTGCCATAAAATAGCTATATATAGAGCATTCATCACCGCGTTCGATGTGCTTAAAGGAACGAGAAATAGGGAAAGTAATTTTTGTTTGAGACCAAGAGTTTAATGTCAAGAGAACTCCTAGGTCGCCGTTCCATTTGACCCACCTTCCGCAGTAACCCTTATAGGTTTGCACGATGCACGTGCCGAGAAAGCACCCATAAAGATTGGCTACTTTTACTTTTGCCTCACTGACGTACTTTCGCCTATTCGTGCTGAGGTCGTTAGAAAGATACTTTACTGCAGCCTCGTTATAGCCGGCTTCTGGACCCAAAGATTTTCGCAATGCATCTAGGACCGCCTCTGAATAAGAGTTCAATCGGACAAGTATCTCTCCGTCTGAAATCTCTTGGTACTCAATCTGATCCGCCGTGGCGTTCAGTTTGCTCCAAGAAAGAGTATACGGCTTCTCCATAGTCCATCCTGAGCAATCTAACGCTTGAGGTAAGCGGCGCAACCCGCGCAGCGGGTTCGCGTCCGCTTGACCGAATTGTTAGATGGCGCCAGCCTCATTGATCTTGCTGTGGACCGCGAACTCTTGCTTGGATTCTGAATGGGTTGGGAAGGCCTCGCCACCACAATAGATGCATTCATAAACCGGAACGTTCGTAAACTCGGACTTGGACCATTCCGGAAAGTCGCAGCCCATGAGCTCTGGATACAGTTGATAGTACTTGACGCGTACCTCTGCGTATCCTGCACCAGGCGACCACGCGGAATCTTTTGGTTCGCGTTGCACCCAAATTTCCCCGGTTTGGCTATTAGTGAAAGCTCTCCAGCTATCCATGCCCATATCCGTATCGCCAACGAACTGGTAGACAGGAAAAGCCTTGTTGCAATTCTTGCAACGGGCGTACTCGATGTATTCGTCACTTATCATTGCTCCACCATCTAACGCTTGAATTTAGCGGCGCCGGCGCCGCAATGCCTGCACGAAGCGCAAGCGATGGACCGGCGTCCGCTGGAATGAGTAGTTAGGCATCGATTTACGCAAGACCACGAAGGATGTCTAGCCGGTTGCTTGGTGCATCTGGTGACATGAAAGCCGGGATTGTTTGTGCTGTGCGTCGCGACCGCTTGAGCCAAACTACCTGCCACTCGGTGATGCGCCGCTCGCGCATGTGGATGTAATGCCCCGGCTCTGGCTCTGCTATGTACTCCTCTTGGAGAATCAGAACCATCGGTTCTTCTGCTCCTCGCGTCTGTTGGGAGAATTCCAAGGCCTCTGGGTATGACGCAAACGCATAGAAGTAGTCGCTCCCCTCGGCAAGGTCTTGTGCACCGCGTTCCGGGTGGCACCAGACGCGGTACTCCAACACTGCATCCCAAACGTAGCCGCCACCGGCCTTAACCGACGCTGGATATGTTCCCACCAATGCTGGGTCGATAGCGTTGGGGTAATCGGAGCTTTCCATAGATGCCTAACGCTTGAATTTAGCGGCGCGCGCAGCGCGTCCGCTGGAATGAGTAGTTAGCCTTCACTTGCAGCCGCCGGAAGGATGGTGGCAAGTTGGGACTCAACGCTTAAGCCATAAGTCGCTGCAAGCGCGGCAACATGCATGCCGAAGACGCCGCGGAGCTCACCAAGAGCAGAAAGGAACACCCAACTCGCGTAGTGCCCCTGACTGAAGCCGTGCTGGATGATGCGACCATCATCGGCTTGAACGGTGCCAAGAAATTTACGACACGCCGCGCGCATTGCTGAAAGTGTTTGCGCAAGTGAACTGTTGGCTGATAGCGAGCCAAGCTCGTTTGTGAGGAAACGGCGAATGTCTAGCACCGAGTGAACGCAATGATCTGGTATTTCAGCGTGGTCGGGCGCGTAGAGGACGCGACGATCTTCCAAGTACGCCAAGACGCGCCGTGCAACAGCACAATCACTCTCCGGCGGATCCCATGACACGCCAAAGACCGGACTGCTGAAGCCTGTGAGGCGACTTGCGATCTCGCGAAAGTTCATGTTGTGAAGGCTAACGCTTGAATTTAGCGGCGCGCGCAGCGCGTCCGCTGGAATGAGTTGTTAGGCAGCAAGCACATTACAGTTTGACCTCCAGCAATCCGCAATGAGCACACGTGACTGCAACACCTTGGTAGTCGCGCGAGAATTTGGCACTGGACGAGCTGGTGTTTACAGTTGCTACATGCGCGCTGTCATCGAGCACCAAGACGTCGGTATCCATTGGGAAGTTGCCATCTGACACTGGACCGGCCTCTGAGAAATCGTAGATGCGCTCCGAGCCGATGAGAACTGTTGCGGCTCGTACCAATGAAGCACTCGTACGCACCACCTTGGCATGGTTATTTGCGATGACCGGGTAGTAGATAGATGGTGCGTAATACGGCATGCCTCTCCCCTTGCTGCCTAACGCTTGAGTTAAGCGGGCGCGCGTTTTTTGCGCGTCCGCTTGGACGAATAGTTAGACGGCAGCAACCTGCCTTGCTGCCCGTTTGGACGATACCGCTGCGGAAAGAACGCCACAAGTGCGATGACGGTTGTGGGCCTGCCCGCGATGCCCGCCCACGCCTGCGACAACGCTACGCCTGCGAAAGACCGCGCGCCGACGAACGCGACTGACACGCAACCCGAAAGCAGCCTGGTCGCGATGCGACCCGACGCGCGACAAACCAACACCGTGATGCGACAACATGGCTGCGCGCGCGGCTGCGAGGAACAACCCAGCGCACCCGAACCGCCACGCAGGCCCAGCACAAAACCCACCGAAGTGAAAAGCGCACCGGCCGCAGCGCTGACTGCAAACCCGCGACGCGCCCCACTGAAGAAAAAGAAGCTCTGCCGCCTAACGCCTGAATTTAGCGGCGCCGGCGCCGCAAAGCTTGGACGAAGCGCAAGCGATGGACCGGCGTCCGCTGGAATGGGTGGTTAGGTGCAAAACTACAATTCATGAATTGCCGCTCTTGGCCAATTAGGGAATTTGAACAGGAGGCTCCCAAGAGCCTGGTTTCGGTGGCTTTGTTTCTGGGATTCTCTTGGCCAAGTCTATTGCTGCTTCATCTAACCGGGCCTGTGGGTGTGCGGCACAAAACTCGTCTAATTGCTTCTGGACACCAGACTGGGCGATAGGTTTATATTTAGGCCCCTCCACGTAAGTTAATCCGGACATAAAACCAAGCACCCACGACTCAATGGCGTAAACGTCGCTTTCGCGTACTCTCTTGGCCATTTCCCATTGCCAACATCCCGACACACCGATTCCATCTGACACGAAATGCCTAGTTGTTGATGGAAACCAGGGCGATGTTGGCGTAGTCGGCCTGGTAAGTGGCGCACACGCCCCCAAGGCAAAACCTCCGACGGTAAGAGTCACGGCGAGGGAAAGTCGGGTCCTATTCATTGGTCGCCCCCGTCAACCTTTTGCCGTTCATCTCGGTCACGAATTTTGCACCTAACGCCCGAATTTAGCGGCGCGCGCAGCGCGTCCGCTGGAATGATTAGTTAGGCGCAACACTACGGCACGCCCTCCAGCATAAAGGCCTCCCATTGCTCGGCCCGATGCTCGTATGAGAACTCTGGCTCCGTTGTTGGCACCGTTTGGTTGACGAAGGGTGGCAGCTTGCTGGGTGTGCTGAGTTGGAACCTGTGCTGGTAATTGAGATTGCTCTTTTCGTGGCAGACGTCCAGCCATGTCGTCTTGCAGTTTGGGCAGGCCCACATACCGCCGCTGTCATCGTGCCGCACCGCTGCGGCGACATCGGCTTGCCCAAAGTGACGGCAGGTTACGACCAACATGTTTTGCAAAGGATCTGTGCCGCGCCCGTGTGGCTTAGTGACCCAGTAAACGAATCTGGGAAAGCGGCAGGGGCAGGCATGCGCAAAGTACCGTTGCAAGATTCGCATGTTTCGCGAAACCGCCTCAGCGAGCCACTCATCTACGTTCGTCATGGCGCCTAACGCCTGAATTTAGCGGCGCCGGCCGCAACGTTTGGAAGAACGGAATTGGAAGAACGGAAGCGGTGGACCGGCGTCCGCTGGAATGAGTAGTTAGGCCTCAATCTCGTCTCGGTACGGGTGCTGCTCAAGAATTTGGCCAATCTCAACGGCTTTGCGTTGGCGCCATACTGGATTGATGCGATCCATTAGCTCGAGCTCGTGAGCGAATAGTACACGCCGACAGTCGCGGCCTGGCTGACGATGGCAGAGCTCGTACCGCACCGCTACGGAAAAGACCATGCTAGCTGTTAACCAGTAAAGCACTTCTTCCTCGGACTCGGTTGTGCGACGCTCAAGCTCTAAGCCACGTTCCGTTACCACGTAGCTGTAGGAGTTTTCCGAGACCTCGATATGCGGTGAGCCATCGTGCATTGGCGCTGTGCGCAAAGGCCAGTCAGCGCCGATTCGTTCGCAAATCTCGCCGAAGTGACGCTTGAGTTGCAACAGTCTGTCCATGAGGCCTAACGCTTGAATTCAGCGGCGCGCGTAGCGCGTCCGTTGGAATGAATAGTTGGGCGGCATGGTGTGCTCAAGGTACGAACCGGTGCTCAATGCCCATGAACGTGAGCGCCGCCTCGACGTTTGAACGAACCCGTACCTGCTCGTGCTCGGAGAGAACGGCGCCGCTCGGTTGAGACCAGGCTTGAAGAGAAGCACCGCTTATCTCCTCGTAGTAGACCCCAGTTGTAGCGTCACGGCATGGCTCCACGATTACCTTTAGAAGCCTCGGCCCCTCTACATAGTGATAGAAGTAGCGATGCATGCTCTGAAGCACAAAGCCTGCTGAAGACGCCACGCCCTGCTTGTTGAGCCACTGGAACGAACCGTTAATGCCACCCAACGCCCGAAATCAGCGGCGCGCGTAGCGCGTCCGCTGGATTGAGATGTTAGGGCGCACTTGGCAGTAACCCATGCTTCACACCCCACTCCTCCGTCCAACCGTAGAGTTTGAGGTGGTGAACTTGGACGCAACCATCTGTGCGCTCCTGTACCAGCATCGTCTCCGTCAGCTCGGAGCCGCCCCATGCCACAGTAAAAAAATGATCGTGCTCGCACTGGCCTTGTGCGACATGACGCCGTAATGCAGAAATTGAACGCTCAAGCGCCTCCAGCCCTTCCAGGTCCGCGTGGACGTAGACGATGTCACCATCCGGCTCTGCAGCGACACTCAACATTGCATCCCCCTGTTGTGCGCGCCTAACGCTTGAGGTAAGCGGCGACGAACCCGCGTAGCGCGTTTGGCGTCCGCTTGACTGAACTGTTAGGCACCAGCGCCGTCGACTTGCACGCGCGGCACCCACACTTGCAACCACCTTGTTACTTTTTCCTCTGGACTCAACTGTTGCGGTGATGCAGGAACGGAAGCACCGAAGAGTGAGCGCTTTTCAAGGCAGCCGACGTTGACAGCACCATAAGTATTGCCCTGATGCTCAAAGGTTACAGCGACTAGCACGCCGCAGCGACCACACAGCCGAAAGCGCGCCGCTTTTGAGCCTTGACTGTAGGAAACGAGGGCGTCTGGCTCTGCAACCGTAATACAAAGACGGCCTGATGGATCGGACACATACGCGGCACCGTGCTTTTGGCAGAAACTACAATCGCACGCCCGAGGTGTCGCACTTGCAAGCACCGCACTCGTAGTGAATTCGACCTGCACAAGACCACAGTGACAACTGCCGTGCAATATTGTTGATTGGCTGGCTTGCGCCATATCTGCACCTGGTGCCTAACGCCCGAGGTAACCGGCGCAAAGACCGCGTAGCGGGATTTGCGTCCGGTTGACCGAGATGTTAGGCCTCAGCCAGGTTGTTGCCATGGTGGACAGTACCGTCAAACTCAAATTGACTGATGTGGTTGAGTGCCAGATTGAGAATACGATCACTCACAGCCTGCGGCAAACCCTCCGTCAACTCAAATGAGCAAATGAATGCTTTTGAGTCATAGAACATTTCACGAACGTGACCGTGCAACTCTGCCTCTGCTAGGTCTTGAGCAAAGCCAAGCATCTCAATCAGCTCATCCGCCTTGCCGTAGCGGCTCCAAAGTTTGATGCCAAAGGCAGACAAAGTGCCCGGCGCAACCTGCTCAGATTTCTCACCGAAATAATCCATAACTTGCCTCCTGAGGCCTAACGCTTGAATTTAGCGGCGCGCGCAGCGCGTCCGCTGGAATGAGTAGTTAGGCCTCAAGTTGCTGCCCATCGAAGCCCGCCGCATTGGCTAGAAGCCTGTAGAGGAGCAGGCATGCTGCACTTTCTGAGAGGCCTGCTTGGAGCTGCCGAAACTCGCCGCGCTCCTTGTACAGAACTTTCCAAGTCTCGCCATCGTGCACTAACGAGTAGGACTCGCTTTGCAACGCCGGGCCGTCCAGCGAATACAGACCTGGATGAACGCCTGCTCGGGACAATGCTGCTTGAAGCTCTTGACGATTCACGGGCGTTCCATCTTGAGGCCTAACGCCTGAATTTAGCGGCGCCGGCGCCGCAACGTTTGTAAGAGCGCAAGCGATGGACCGGCGTCCGCTGGAATGAGTAGTTAGACATGCCTTGTAGACAAAAAGAATTGTGGCTGGACTTGCACAGCGAAGGGCTCGCCCATTTCTACGGCTCTGCTTTTCTTGAGAAGACCTGAAACCGTTACTTTGAAAGGGACGTACATAAACCTGGAAAAACCTTCGCTTTCTAGGTGCACTCGCACACCGTCCGGGAACACGGGAGAAAACTGCGCCGGGATGTTAACGTTGGCCGCAAGGGCAACACCCAGAAACTCGCCGCTGCGCGCGCCTGCGCTATAAGCGCTGGCCAACATTTGGTAGATTTCTCGCGGCCCCGGATGCTCTTGACCGTTGTAAGCACCAGTAGCGCCAACCTTGCCGTCAGGTGACAGCGTTGCACCGAATGGATAAAAGTCGCCAGCCTTCTCGAGCATAGTGCGCGAGAAGTTGATGCAATACACCAGTAATTCATGGAGCTGTTGTGGCGATGCGGTCATGCAATGTCTAACGCTTGAATTTAGCGGCGCGCGCAGCGCGTCCGCTGGAATGAGTAGTTAGGCTTTACCGCCTTGAGCTACTAAGGAAAGAAAGGATGGAAAGTCGGCTGCTACCTGCTCCGTACTTCCCTTTGGGTCGATTGGGTCGAAGCAGATAATTGGCCATGGTTGTGGCTCACGCATGTCGAAGGCAAAGAGCGAACCGCCTCCATCGCCACCAAACACGAACACGTCATGCAAGGTGTAAGTGCCACTACCCCAGTAGTCGAGTGCGGCCTCGGCGGAGTCTAGGCAAAAGTTGAATGGAGGGTTTGGCAACTCCACCTCGCCACCGTTACCCCTGGACAAAAGATCTACGTAGCTTTGCGGGAGCGCGGGGACAGCAGACAGCAAAGCACTCAAAGCTTCAGGAGACGCCTTGGCATTGGCCAGCCACGATTCCGAGATGTTCATGAGAAGCCTAACGCCTGAATTTAGCGGCGCGCGTAGCGCGTCCGCTGGAATGAGTAGTTAGACCACGGCCTGCACTACTGCTACCGCAACGGCGATGACAATTGCAGCGATGCCCAACCAAATGGCCGACCGACTGCTGCGACGAGCTTGGTACAAAGACAAGTAATCCGCAACCGACGCTCCCTCAATTCGAAGCGCCCAGTGCTTACACCGTTTGTCGTTACGTTGCCATGCCTTGGACGTGACCGCGCAAAATGCCGTAGAGCCAAAGTCCCCTTGGATGTTGGACATGCCAACAACACGAGCGGGGACATTGCTTTTGGAAATAATGCGCCGCTCCTTCAGTGCGTGAAGCCTGCCAAACGCCTCGTCGCTACTAATTGTCTCTCCGCTGGAACGGAAGGCATGGAAGACTCGTAGGCCGCACAGATCGCATTTATTTGGCAGCGGACTCGTCATTTCTTACCTGCCCTGGTCTAACAGCTAATCGACCCCTCGACGGGGCGTTGCGGCGAGTATCGCGCGCGACCTGCCGTGCCGCAATCAGAAAAATCCTACATAAACACAACCTCTTGTCTGCTGGCAGCACCCTGCGGCCATCGGCAAGCTCTCCACGTTATTGGTCGAGGTGGGGCGCTATGGAATTCGCAGGTCGAGATGCCCGTGTAACGCGAGGGCGAAAGCAGGCGCCGCGCCTGCTGGAGCAAGTTCGCGATCGCTTGCGGGTGAAACACTACAGCTTGCGCACCGAACAGGCCTACGTGGGCTGGATTCGAAGGTTCATCCTTGCCAACGGCAAACGGCATCCGCGCGAGATGGGCGGTGGCGAAGTGGAGGCTTTTCTGACCCGGCTCGCCACGCATGGCGAAGTCGCGGCCGGGACCCAGAACCAAGCCCTCGCAGCGTTGCTGTTCCTGTACCGGGAGGTGCTTGGACAGGAACTGCCATGGATGGACAATGTGGTGCGCGCGAAACGGCCGCGCCGGTTGCCGGTGGTGCTGACACGCGAAGAGGTGCGCTGCCTGCTGGCGCAGATGCAGGGGCGCGACTGGCTGATGGCGGGCCTTCTCTACGGCACCGGCACGCGCCTCATGGAGTGCCCGCGCCTGCGCGTGAAGGATGTGGATTTCACACGCCGCGACAACATCGTGCGCGAAGGCAAGGGCAACAAGGATCGCCATGTACCGTTGCCCCAGGCATTGGAAACCGCGCTGCAGGACCAGATGGCGTCGGCGCGGTTGCTGCATCGGACAGACTCGGCCGCGGGGTTCGGCGCTGCATGGTTGCCACACGCGCTCGCACGCAAGTATCCGAACGCCGCGCGCGAGTGGGGCTGGCAATACGTATTTCCCGCATCGCAACGATCGTTCGATCCACGTTCCGGCGTGGAACGCCGGCATCATCTGGATGAAAAGGTCTTGCAGCGCGCAGTCCAGCGCGCCCGCATCGCTGCCGCCATCCAGAAGCCCGCAACCTGTCACACGCTGCGGCACTCCTTTGCCACGCATCTGATCGAGGACGGTTACGACATCAGGACGGTGCAGGAACTGCTCGGCCATAAGGATGTGGCCACGACGCAGATCTACACGCACGTGCTGAACCGCGGCGGGCGCGGGGTGTTGAGTCCGCTGGACCGGCGTTGAGCGGGCTCAGGCGGCGCGCGGATCGCGTTGCCGGTGCAGGTGCACCAGCAGCAGCGAAATCGCGGCGGGCGTGACGCCGCTGATGCGGCGCGCCTGGCCCAGCGTGGCCGGCTGCACGCGTTTCAGCTTGGCCGACACTTCTGCGGACAGGCCGCGCACGCGGTCGTAATCGAAACCCTCGGGAATCGGTGTCGATTCATGGCGGCGCTGGCGTTCGATCTCGTTGCGCTGGCGATCGAGGTAGCCCGCGTACTTCACCTGCACTTCCACCTGCGCGGCAACATCTTCGCGTTCGACGGCGGGGCCGAAGCCGTCGACCGACGTCAACGTTCCGTAATCGAGTTCCGGGCGGCGCAGCAGATCCAGCGCGTTGGCCTCATGCGCAAGTGTGATGCCGCGCTGTGATTGCAAGGCCGCGCCGAGCGCGTTGGAAGGCGTGGCCCACAAGGCGTTCAGCCGCGCGGTTTCGCGTTCGACTGCGTCGCGCTTGGTGCGCATCGCATCGAAGCGTTGCTGCGGCACCACACCCAGTTCGAACCCTTTTTCGGTGAGGCGCAGGTCGGCGTTGTCCTCGCGCAGATGCAGCCGGTACTCGGCACGCGAGGTGAACATCCGGTACGGCTCGATGGTGCCGTTGGTGGTGAGATCGTCGATCAGGACGCCGGTGTACGCTTCGTCGCGGCGCGGCCACCACGGCGCTGCGCCACGTGTCGTGCGCGCGGCGTTCAATCCCGCGACCAGGCCTTGTGCCGCGGCTTCTTCGTAGCCGGTGGTGCCGTTGATCTGGCCCGCGAAATACAACCCCGCGATGGCTTTCGTTTCGAGCCACGGTTGCAAGCCGCGCGGATCGAAATAGTCGTATTCGATCGCATAACCGGGCCGCGTGATGTGCGCGCGCTCGAAACCGGGGATCGAATGCACCAGTTCCACCTGCACGTCGAACGGCAATGAAGTGGAAATGCCGTTCGGATAAATCTCGATCGCGTCCAAGCCTTCCGGTTCGATGAAGATCTGGTGCGACGCCTTGTCGGCGAAACGCACCACCTTGTCTTCGATGGATGGGCAATAGCGCGGGCCGGTGCCTTCGATCTTGCCGGTGTAGAGCGGCGAACGATCGAGGCCCGCGCGGATGATCTCGTGCGCGCGTTCGCTGGTATGCGTGATCCAGCACGGCACTTGGCGCGGATGGTCGTCGCGCGAACCGAGGTACGAAAACACCGGCAGCGGATCATCACCGGACTGTTCCTCGAACACCGAGTAATCCAGTGTGCGCGCGTCGATACGCGGCGGCGTGCCGGTCTTCAGGCGATCGGCGCCCAGCGGCAATTCGCGCAGGCGTTTCGCCAGCGTGGTCGCGGGTGGATCGCCGGCGCGGCCACCCGCATGGTTTTTCAGACCGATGTGGATTTTGCCGGCAAGGAAGGTGCCGACTGTCAGCACCACGCGCGATGCGCGGAGCGTCAAACCCATTTGCGTGACGACGCCGGCGACACGACCGTGCTCGATCACGAGGTCGTCGACCGACTGCTGGAAGATTTCGAGATTCGGTTGCCGTTCGACGATGCGCCGGATCGCGGCCTTGTACAACACGCGATCGGCCTGGCAGCGCGTCGCGCGCACCGCGGGGCCCTTCGATGCATTGAGCGTGCGCCACTGGATGCCGGCGAGATCCGCCGCGTGCGCCATCGCGCCGCCGAGCGCGTCGATCTCCTTCACCAGATGGCCTTTGCCGATCCCGCCGATCGCGGGATTGCAACTCATCTGCCCGATGGTTTCGATGTTGTGCGTGAGCAGCAGCGTGCGCGCGCCGCAACGCGCCGATGCGAGCGCGGCTTCGGTGCCCGCGTGACCACCGCCTACGACAACTACGTCGTACTTCACCATCTTGAGATACTCGACTTGTGTTGTGGGCACCGTCGGTCATTACGCTCGAACATCCTGTTCTCGCCAAGTGACCCGGCCCTCGGCTCCCTGCCTCGGGCGCTCAACGGCGCGAGCTGCCACTGGCAACTCGCGAGAACTCCGTTTCGCCCCGCGTGACCAC
>Ga0070680_100001711_pt1 | contig 16114 bp, 21 predicted proteins | sample KBSC73BmetaG_FD_64672 | JGI IMG/M metagenome (GOLD analysis project Ga0070680, IMG submission 64672) | Corn rhizosphere microbial communities from Kellogg Biological Station, Michigan, USA - KBS C7-3B metaG | ecosystem: Host-associated > Plants > Roots > Rhizosphere | place: USA: Michigan...
GTACCGAGACCGCCCACCAGCGTCATCAGCACGATTTCGCCCGACATCGTCCAGTGCACGTCGGTGAGCGAGGCATTTTGGGCAACGAACACCTTCAGCGAGCCGGCAAAGCCCGCCAGCGTTCCTGAGAGGATATAGGCGAGCAGCTTGTACTGATCGGTCTTGTAACCGAGCGAGATCGCGCGCGGCTCATTCTCGCGGATCGCTTTCAGTACCTCGCCGAATGGCGAATTGATGGTGCGAAAAATCAGCAGAAAACCGAGCAGGAATCCGGCAAGCACGACGTAATAAAGCACCGTCGGATTGGCGAGATCGAAAATTCCGAACAAATGCCCCTGCGGAATGCCCTGGATGCCGTCTTCGCCGTGGGTGAACGGCGTCTGCAGATAGATGAAGTACAACAGTTGCGACAGGGCAAGCGTGATCATCGCGAAATAGATGCCCTGGCGACGGATGGCGACGACGCCGGTGATGACCCCAAGACCGGCGGCGCCGGCGGTGCCGGCCAGGATGCCGAGTTCAGGTGTAAAGCCCCACACCTTCAGCGCATGCGCGCAGATGTAGCCCGCTGTCCCCAGAAACATCGCGTGACCGAACGACAATAGCCCGCCGTAGCCGATCAGCAGATTGAAGGCGCAGGCCAATAGCGCAAAGCACAGCGCTTGCATGACGAAGAAGGGATAGATGCCGGTCAACGGCACGATCAAGAGCAACGCCGTCATGATGCCGAATACGACCATCTCGTCGCGGATGGAGCGCGGGGTCACCGGCAGCGTATCGTCGGTCGTGGCCGTCATGTCAGTTCGCCCGTCCCGTCAGTCCCGATGGCTTCACCAGCAGCACCAGCACCATCAGCACAAATACCACTGTGTTGGAGGCCTCAGGATAAAAGTATTTCGTCAATCCCTCGATCACGCCAAGCGCAAAACCGGTGATGATCGATCCCAGGATGGAACCCATGCCGCCGATCACCACGACCGCGAACACCACGATGATCAGGTCGGCGCCCATCAGCGGCCGCACCTGGTTGATCGGCGCCGACAGCACTCCGGCCAGCGCGGCAAGGCCGACGCCGAGCCCGTATGTCAGGGTGATCATCCGCGGCACGTTGATGCCGAACGCGCGCACCAGCGTCGGGTTCTCGGTGGCGGCGCGCAAATTGGCACCGAGCCGCGTCCGCTCGATCAAATACCAGGTGAGCAGGCACACGATGAGTGAAAACACCACCACCCAGCCGCGATAGATCGGCAGGAACATGAAGCCGAGATTCATGCCGCCCTTCAGTTCGTCGGGGATGGCGTAAGGCAGACCCGAGGAACCGAAGTAATTCTGAAAGACGCCCTGGATGATCAGCGCCAACCCGAAGGTCAGCAGCAACCCGTAGAGATGATCGAGGCCGGAAAGCCATTGCAGCATCGTCCGCTCGAGGATCATGCCGAAAATACCAACCGCAATGGGAGCGATGATCAGCGCCGGCCAGTATCCGATGCCCGCCACGCTCAGCAGAAAATAGGCGCAGAAAGCGCCCATCATATAGAGCGCGCCATGGGCGAAATTGATGATGTTGAGCATCCCGAAGATCACGGCCAGCCCCAGGCTGAGCAGCGCGTAGAACGAGCCGTTGATCAGTCCCACCAGAAGCTGTGCGTAGAGAGCTTGCATCGATCGGTCTTTCGCACTCAGTCTTGGATTGACAGCGGGTGGAAAGCCGCCGGCACAAGGCCGGCGGGTAAGCGTTGTTACTTCTTTACCAGCGGGCAGGCACTTTCCGAAAGCGGCCGGAAAGCCTGCTCTCCGGGGGTCGTTCCGATCAGCTTGTAATAGTCCCACGGTCCCTTGGATTCCGAGGGCTTCTTGACCTCGAACAGATAGGCCGGGTGAATCTTGCGGCCGTCCGCGCGGATCGTGCCCTTGCCGAACAGCGGATCGTCGGTCGGCATCGATTTCATCTTCTCCACCACCTTGATGCCATCATGCGGATTGCCGCCCATCGCCTCGAGCGCCTTGAAGTAGTGGATCAGGCCCGAATAGACGCCGGCTTGCACCATGGACGGCTCCGCCTTGTTCTTGGCGCGATCGGAAAAGCGTTTTGAAAACGCGCGGGTTCCGTCATTGAGGTCCCAATAGAAGGTTTCCGTGAAATTCAGGCCTTGCGCCACGTTCAAACCGAGCGCGTGAACGTCGGTGATGAACAGCAGAAGGCCGGCGAGTTTCTGGCCACCCGAAACGATGCCGAATTCCGCAGCCTGCTTGATCGCGTTGGTGGTATCGCCGCCTGCATTGGCAAGTCCGACGATTTTCGCTTTCGAGGCCTGCGCCTGCAGCAGGAACGAGGAGAAGTCCGACGAATTCAGGGGATGCTTGACGCTACCGAGCACCTTGCCGCCTGCCTTCACCACCACCGCGGTGGTGTCGCGCTCCAGCGCCGCGCCGAAGGCGTAGTCGGCGGTCAGGAAGTACCAGGTATCGCCGCCGGCCTTCACCAGCGCCTGACCGGTGCTGTTGGCCAGCATGTAGGTATCGTAAACCCAGTGAATGGTATTCGGCGAGCACTGAGCATTGGTGAGATCCGACGACGCCGCGCCGGTATTGATCATGATGGAATTCTTCTCCTTGACCAGATTATTGACCGCCAGCGCAACGCCGGAGTTCAGCACGTCCATGAAGATGTCGACCTTCTCGACGTCGATCCATTGGCGCGCGATGTTGGTGGCGACGTCGGGCTTGTTCTGATGGTCGGCGGATATCAGACCGATTTTCCAGCCCTTGGCCGCAAGCCCGGAATCCTCGATCGCCATCTGGGCCGCCAGGGTGGAGCCCGCGCCGCCGAGGTCGGAGTAAAGGCCCGAATTATCGGTCAGTACGCCGATCTTGATGGTTTTGTCCTGGGCAAGGGCACTGCTACCGGCGACAAGCGCCAGCGCGGTGCCAAATAGCACTGCTGAGATTCTGTTTTTCATGTTGGTTCCCTCCGGAATTTTTCTCATTGTTTTTCAGACGCCGAGATAGGTGTGAAGCTTGTCCATGTTGGCCTGCAGCTCCGAATTGGCGAAGCCGTCAATGATCTTGCCGTGCTCGACGATGTAGTAGCGGTCCGCGACTGTCGCTGCGAACCGGAAATTCTGTTCGACCAGCAGGATGGTAAAACCTTCGTTCTTGAGGCGTGCGATGGTGTGGCCGATCTGCTGGATGATGACAGGCGCGAGCCCTTCGGTTGGCTCGTCCAGCATCAGAAATCGCGCGCCGGTGCGCAGGATTCGCGCGATCGCCAGCATCTGCTGCTCGCCGCCCGACAATTTGGTGCCCTGGCTGTTGAGCCGTTCCTTGAGGTTGGGAAACAGCTCGAAGATCTGATCCAGCGACAGCCCGCCTGCGCGCACCACCGGCGGCAACAGCAGATTTTCGCGGACGTCGAGGCTCGCAAAAATCCCTCGCTCCTCCGGGCAAAAGGCGACGCCCATCCGTGCAATCCGGTCCGACGACGCCCGGGTGATATCCTGGTCATTGAAACGGATCGCGCCGGTGCGCTTCCCGATGATCCCCATCACCGATTTCAGCGTCGTGGTCTTGCCGGCGCCGTTGCGCCCGAGCAAGGTGACCACCTCACCGGCGTTCACGTTGAAATCGATCCCGTGAAGGATGTGGGACTCACCGTACCAGGATTCGAGATTTTGAACCGACAGCACCGGCGTGCCTGCGCCCGTCGGTGCGTACTTCGTCGCGGCGGCTCCGGCCATTTGCAATTCAGCCATGACCCGCCCCCAGATAGGCTTCCTTGACCCGCTCATCCCTGGACAGCTCGGCATAATTGCCTTCCGCAAGGACGTGACCGCGCGTCAGCACCGTGATGATGTCGGAAAGGTTGGCGACGACGTTCAGATTGTGTTCGACCATCAGGATCGTGTATTTCGCAGAGATGCGCTTGATCAGCGCCGCGATCTTGTCGATGTCTTCGTGTCCCATGCCGGCCATCGGCTCGTCGAGCAGCATCATCTCCGGATCGAGCGCCAGCGTCGTGGCAATTTCGAGCGCGCGTTTGCGCCCATAGGGCATCTCGACCGCCGGCGTCGTTGCGAATTCGCTCAGGCCGACATCGTCCAGCAATTCATGGGCGCGGCCATTGAAGCGGTCGAGCACAGTCTTGGAACGCCAGAAATCGAAGGATTGCCCGTGCTGGCGCTGCAACGCGACCCTGACATTCTCCAGCGCTGTCAAATGCGGGAATACCGCCGAAATCTGGAACGAGCGCACCAGGCCGAGGCGCGCCACATCGGCCGGCGCCAGCGCGGTAATGTCCTGCCCCTTATACAGAATTTGACCCGCCGAGGGCTTCAGGAACTTGGTCAAAAGATTAAAGCAGGTCGTCTTGCCGGCGCCGTTCGGGCCGATCAACGCGTGAATACTGCCACGGCGGACCCGAAGATCGACGTCGCGAACGGCGAAGAATCCCGCAAATTCCTTGGTCAATCCGTGGGTTTCGAGAATGAACTCATCGGCCAATCAAAATTCCCCCGCCTTCGCCGCGAAGTGCTTTTCGCGCGTGGCTAATTTTTCCTAACCGGCAGGTTCGCTTAAGACGCCTTGGAAATCCCGTCCCGAACCGGCCGCCTCCGGCCGGAATATGCCGTTAACGGCCCGGTTTACGCAAGGCGGAAAGCTGGGCATTCGCCGAGGCGAGCAAGGATGCATTCGCCATTAGTCGAATTGCGCAAGGGCATGACGGATGGGTTTGCCCCGAGGTTTTCGGCGGTCTGTTCGAGCCGCCCGGAAAGCCGCCATTAACGGTGTTTTGACGCAATCCTGCGTTTTCATCAAAAATTCGCTCCTCGAGCCGATGGTTCTGCTTTGCATTGAAGGCGGATTGCAGCCTTGGAATTCGAAAGCGCCAACCCGACGGTCGTCAAATCGATCAAGCAGCGGGACCTGTTGAATACCTGGCTGCGGCTTTATGCCCGCGCCCAGCAGATGCCGCGCATCGAGGAATACCAACCGGCGCGGCTCGCCGATGAACTGCCGGACCTCGTGTATTATACCGTCGACACTGCACAACAGCCGCCGCGTCTGACGATCCAGAGCGACGGCACGCGGATGTCGAGCGCCTACGGCAACACCGGCAAGGGCCGATATCTCGACGAATATCTTCCGGCCAGCCTCGTGCCCGTCGTGATGCCGGTTTACTACGAATGCGTGGCCCGCGCGCTTCCCGTCTACACCATCTCCAATGTCGATGACATCTATAGACGGATCGTCGCCTATGAACGGCTGCTGTTGCCATTCTCGGAAGGTGCCGGCGTCACCCATGTGATCGCGTCGCTAAAAACCATCAGCGAAGACGGCGGCTTCGAAATCAGGAATCTGATGCGGGGAAACGACGCCTTGCCCACCGCGAAGCTTCGCACTGTGATCGATCGCGATCTTTTCCACCGCGTGCCCGGCCGTATCCCGGCCGGCGACGTGATCGAATTCAGTTAGTATCCGAATGCAATTCGAGAGCGCCAATCCCTCGGTGCATTGGACGAAGTTATCGAGCTGAGCTAGACTTTCCGCGCCGGGACCCGCCCGATGCCGCGACTTCCCTGGCGTAGATTTCCGGCTTGAAGCCGACCAGCAATTTGCCGCCGACATCGAGCAGGGGGCGCTTGATCATCGAGGGTTGCGCCAGCATTAACGCAAGGGCTTTACGCTCATTCAGACCTTCCTTGTCGGCGTCAGGCAATTTGCGAAACGTGGTACCGGCGCGATTGAGCAGCGTTTCCCAGCCGAGTTCGTCGCTCCATCGCTTGAGTTTTTCCCTGGCGATGCCTTTGCTCTTGTAGTCATGGAAACCATAGGCCACGCCGTGGCTGTCGAGCCAGGCACGGGCCTTCTTCATGGTGTCGCAGTTCTTGATGCCGTAGATGGTGGTGGGCAAAGCTAGTCCTCGCGTGAATTGGCCGGGCAAGCGAACGGCGCACTATCGATAGGCGACAAAATTCATCAACCCAAGCTCGATCGCCAGTTCGTAAATCGAGGCGGCAAAACGCCGATGATCGGCTAAAGCTGAGAGTTCCGCCTTCGATGCAGCGCCGATAAGAACATCGATACATTCTTCCATCATCTCGGGACCGATAGGCACGATAGCACCGCAGGTGATCGCAAACTCCTCGATGGGAGCAACCCTCATCGCGAAAACCGCGCCGGGCTCGGCCGACTGCTCCAACCCCTCATCCAGAAGCGGTATCGCACCGCCTCGCATCAAATCCTCAAGTAGAACGCCGGCGGGGCGACACATGCCGATCGTGCGGAAGATGGAAAACCGCGACGCCTGCAGAGCCCGCAGAACAAGCGCTTCGTCCGACTTTGCAACCGGAAGGCGTCTTCGGGCACAGCGGTCGATGGCGCGAGTTCTGCCGGCGCCGGCCGTGTAAACCGCAAGATCGAAGGCGAGGCTCAGCTCGACGGTATCATTTGTGAAAAGGAACTTGCCATCCGACAGGCCGATCCGCTTGGCATGGGCAAGAAAGCTCGAATGTGGAATGTTTTCGAGCGCCGCCGTCTGGATATCCTTCCGAAGATCCCGATAGCGGCGATAGCGGCCGAGGATATCGGCGCGGCTAAAGCCATGCATCTCACCGGCGCGGAGATCGAGTAATGCTTGCGCTGCAGGCGCCATGTTCGCTACTCGCCTCGGAGTTTCGCCTGTTCGACGCGGACCAGGCTGGAGTTTAGCCCGCCAACGCTGCCTCAAGCATCGAAAATGATTCGGTCAAGATAGTCATCCGGTTTCCCTGCTTCGCCCACGGTTTCCACCAGCGTCTAATAGGCGAGCGCCAACGGCTAAGTCCGATCAATAGCTGTCGGCATCGACGACGCCTTGGGCAAAGGCCTGCGGGGCTTCCTGCGGCAGATTGTGCCCGATGCCGCCCTTGATGGTCCGGTGCGCATATTTGCCCGAGAATTTGTTGCGATAGGACGCGGCGTCCGGGTGCGGGGCACCATTGGCATCGCCTTCAAGGGTAATGGTGGGCACGGTGATAACCGGGCCTTCGGCAAGCCGCTTTTCCAGATCGTCATATTTCGCCTCGCCCTCAGCCAGACCGAGCCGCCAGCGGTAATTATGGATGGCAATGCTGACATGATCGGGGTTGTCGAAGGCTACCGCGCTACGATCAAACGTGGCATCGTCGAAGCGCCACTTCGGCGAAGCGAGCTGCCAAATCAGCTTTGTAAAGTCGTGCCGGTATTTCTCGTAGCCCGCGCGGCCGCGTTCGGTGGCGAAATAAAATTGGTACCACCATTCGAGCTCCGCCTTTGGCGGCAGCGGCATCTTGCCGGATTGCTGGCTGCCGATCAGGTAACCGCTCACGGAGACGAGCGCCTTGCAGCGTTCCGGCCACAGCGCTGCGATGATGTCGGCCGTCCGCGCGCCCCAGTCAAAACCGGCGAGGATCGCCTTCTCGATTCTGAGAGCATCCATCAAAGCGATGATATCGAGCGCGACCACCGACGGCTGGCCGTTCCGAAACGTTTCATTTGAACGAAAGCGCGTCGTGCCGTAGCCGCGCAGGTACGGCACGATCACCCGGTAACCCGCCGACGCCAGCAAAGGTGTGACGTCGACAAAGCTGTGAATGTCGTAGGGCCAGCCGTGCAGAAGAATGACGGGACGACCGTCGGCAGAACCTGCTTCGGCATAGCCGACATTCAGGAGGCCGGCATCGATCTGCTTCAGTGGGCCGAACGATTTGTTCGCCCCCGGCTTGATCCTGGGCAAATCCGCCGGTTTTGCCTTGCCGGGTTGTGCTATGGCGGGACCGCTCAGGAAGAAGTGTGCGGCGGCAAGGGTCATGGCCGCGCTGCCAAAGAAACGACGGCGGTGATGGTTGATTTGTTCGGGCCTCTCGATCCAATCCATGGGTGAATCTCCTCTCCGCTTTGAGATGGCCCGGATCTATCCTCCAGACGTCAAAGATCTTTTGCAGCGCGTTTCGGGCATTTTGGTCCATTCCACAATGGTGCCGTCCGCTGACTTATCGTAGTGTACCGCCGGCTTCCTTGCATCTGGGGCAAACATGGAATTCACCGCGCTATTTCTGGCCGTGGCCATTGTGATGCTCGTTGTCTGGCATGGCCCGCGATCCCTCGCCCTGACCCTGTTCGCCGTCGTGTTCATTGCTTGCGTCGCGACCTATCTTCACCATGCGTCCGATACGCTGAAGCTGTCATTCTGAGGGGTGGGCATGACGCGATCATTCGCCGTAACCCTCAACGCGCTCAGCCTGTACGCGGTGGCGCTGGTCCTGGCGGCGGCGTTCGCGGCACAACTGCTGCTGCATGAACTGCCCTGCCCGTTGTGCCTGCTTCAGCGCATCCAGTTCGCGGTGCTGGCGATCGGCCCCATCCTGAATGTCCGCTGGGGACCGCGCCCCAGTCACTACGCCCTGTCGCTGTTGGCGGCCGGCGCTGGCATGGCTTTCTCGACGCGCCAGGTGCTGCTGCATATCATGCCCGGAGATGCCGGCTACGGCACGGCGCTGTTCGGCTATCACTATTACACGCTGGCATTGATCGGCTTCGCGGCGGCGATCGTCCTGCTTGCAGCGATCTTGCTGTTCGACCGTCAGTTCGAGCACGACGACGCACCGCCGCAGGTTGCGTCCGGCGCTTTCGCGACGACGGCGGTGTGGCTGGTGATCGCTTTGACGGCGCTGAACGTGGTTTCGACGCTGCTGGAATGCGGCTTTGGCGCCTGCGCCGACAATCCGGTTGTTTACGAATTGCTCAAACGCGGAATTTGAGAGCGATAAACCGGCGTGGAAATGGCGCGACAAACAACTACGGAAATGAGCCCGCTCTTGCTAAAATACCGTCGCAAGGCTATGTATATCCCAATTGGATATACAGAGGAGATGACGCCATGACAAGCTCCACGGTATTCACCAGCAACCGCAGCCAGGCGGTCCGGTTGCCCAAGGCCGTCGCCTTTCCGGAGGACGTGCATCAGGTCGACATTTTGAAGATCGGCCGCAGCCGCGTGATCGTGCCACAAGGCAAACGGTGGGACGATCTGTTTCAGAACGGTCCGCGCGCGAGCGAGGATTTCATGGTCGAACGAGAGCAGCCGCCGGCCGAGGAGCGCGAGCAGCTCTGATGCTCGCCTACATGCTCGACACCAATATCTGCATCTATGTCATGAAGAATTATCCGCTGGATTTGCGAGAGAAGTTCAATTCGCTGGCCGAGCAACTCTGCATCTCGAGCATTACGCTCGGCGAGTTGCACTATGGCGCCGAGAAGTCGGCACGTCGCGTCGAGAACCTGACGGCCATCGAGCATTTCGTGGCGCGTCTCGAGGTGCTGCCGTTCGAGATCAAAGCGGCTGCGCACTATGGTCAGGTTCGGGCCGAGCTGGAGCGGGCGGGAATGCCCTGCGGTCCGCACGACATGCAGATCGGCGGTCATGCCCGCAGTGAAGGGTTGATCATCGTCAGCAACAATACGCGCGAGTTCAGCCGCATGCCGGGTATCCGAGTTGAGAATTGGGTCTGAGCGGATCGGAAGCGCATCCCGATTGGGCGCGCGGTCGCATCCCCGGCGAACCGCTCCAGGAGATGGCCGCTCATGAATGATCGTCCAGCGCAAGCGAATCCCGGCCTCACCGACGCGGAGCTTGCTGGCCATCCGACCGTGTTCGCGGCCGATGCTCTCAGGGATTCGGTCGTGGTGGTGTCGGGCGGTGCCGGCGGCATCGGGCGCGCGATTGTCTGGTTGTTTGCACGGTTAGGCGCGCATGCCGCCGTCGTCGGACGCGATCAGGGCAAGCTCGACGCCCTTGTCGCCGATTTGGCCAGCCGCAGCCTGAAGGCATCCGCGCATGTCGCCGACATCCGGGAGCCGGATCAGGTCCATGCCCTGTTTGATGCCGTCTGGGCCGCGCACGGCCGTGTCGACAGCCTCATCAACAGCGCCGGTGGGCAGTTTCCGCAGGCCGCGATCGATTTCTCGATCAAAGGCTGGAACGCGGTCATCGACACTAACCTCAACGGCACATGGTACATGATGCAGGCCGCAGCGCAGCGCTGGCGCGACCACGAGCATCCCGGCAGCATCGTCAATATCGTGGTCGTCACCACCCACGGGCTCTACGGCATCGCGCATACGATTGCGGCGCGATCCGGCGTTATCGGCCTCACGCGCGCCGTCGCGGTCGAATGGGCGCCGCTGAATATCCGGGTGAATTGCGTGGCGCCCGGCGCGATCGCGACCGAAGGCTGGAACGTCTATACGCCGCAGGCGCGTGCGGCCTACCCCCGCTCGAATCCGATGATGCGCGCGGGTTCGGCCTGGGACATCGCGGAAGCCTGCGTCTATCTCGCCGGGCCCTCGGGAGGATTTGTCACCGGCGAAACGCTGACGGTGGACGGTGGCGGTCAATTCTGGGGCGAGACCTGGACCACCGGGAAGCCGGAATATTTTGGCGGTGGGGATCGGTGAGCCTGTTTGCCGATGCCGATCCATCACGTCCGCCTCTGCAGCGCCGTCACGTACAGACGGCGGCGGATTTCCATCCCTTGCCGCCGGTAGAGCGCGATAGCGCTGTCGTTTTTGGAAAATACATGCAGGAAGGGAATCTCGCCGCGCGCTGCAATCTGGCTGGCAACGGCCCCGAGCAGGACTTGCGCGTAACCGCGGCCGCGGTGATCCGGATGCACACAGATGGCCGTCATCTCGGTATAATTGGCGGGCTTCATCCGCTCGCCCGCCATCGCAACAAGCTGCCCATCGATCCGAATGCCGAGAAACGTCCCCAATTCATGGGTTCGCAGTGTAAAGGGGCCGGGCTTGGTGAGTTCGGTCAACGCCATCATCGCCGGAACGTCGTCGGCGCCGAGCGTGACGATGTCCACGCCGCGGATTGAGCTTTCCGCGGGCGTTCCAATCATCTGCTCGCCCGTCTCGGCGAGCAAAATTTTAAACTCAGCGGGCGCAGTCACGGCGTCAGGCGTAAACAGCACGGCTATTTCGGATCCGGACATCAGCGCGCCAAGCGCGGCGAAACTCTCGGGCGACATATCCACCATGTCCGCGAAGGGCCCGACCGCCGTGGGGTAACGTAGCGCCCGCGCGCCGCCTTCCGCCAAAGCCTGCTGCCGGGTCGTCAGTGCGCTCCAGATTGGACGATCAAGCGGGTGCATCGACGGACCGGAAGCAGGCATCTTTCATTTGCCGCGGGCATGCTGATCGAAAGCGCTGAGGACAGCGAGCGTCATAGCCTTGACGCCGGTCTCGATGGTCGGCTTCGGCACCGGCGCAAACAGCGGCGAATGATTGGATGGCAATTCGGGTCCCGTCCCATTGTTTGCCGCGACGAACCGCTCCAGCTCGTAGACGCCGATATTGAAAAACATCGACGGCACCCCGGCATTGATGAACTCGGAGAAATCCTCACTCGGCGTGCCCGGCGGCGATGTCCTGAACTTGTCGCCGAACGCTGCCTTCAGCACCTTCTCGGCGGTGGCAACCACCGCGGGATCGTTCATCACGGCCTCGGCGCCCTCGGTGATTTTGATGTCGGGCGCGGGTGCATCCGACATGGCGGCAGCGGCCTTCGCCGTCCGCTCGATTCCCGCCAGCATCTTGGCGCGCACCTCCGGCTTGAAGGTGCGGATGGTTCCGAGCACCAGTGCGTCGTCCGGAATGATGTTCTCGGCGGTGCCGCCATGGATCGCGCCGATGCTGACCACGCCGAATTCGGTCGGGTCCTTTTCGCGGCTGATCGCGGCGGACGCCAGCCGGGATTTGGCAAACCGGTTCATGGCAACAACGCTCCTTGATCGCGCAAGCGAGGATTCATGGTTGAACGCGAGCAGCCTGCAGCTTGGACGACGGACGGGGGAGTGTCTAGCCGGGCGCGCCGTCCTCGAGACTTACAATCACGGCGGCGTTGGCAATGATGATGGCATCGCCGCCGCGCTCGTCATCCACCTTGAGCCCGCCTTTGACCGCGGTCACGGTCACCGTTCCGTAAGGCAGCTCTTTCGCGACCGCGGATGTGTCAACCGCGTCGGGGTCTGGCACGCCGATGGTGACATCGACGAACATGTCGCTTGAGGTCTTGCCCAGCATCCGGAAGAATCCGAGGCTGGAGTGGCGGATGGCGTCCGAGACCGCGCGCCTGGCCGCCTTGGTGGCATCTCGCCCGTGAACGTCAACGCCCATGCCCATTTCAGTGATACAGCGCACGCGTGCCATCGGGTTTTCCTGCTCTTGTTGGGGAGGAGAGGTATCAATCTTTCGCGATTCCGCGCGCGCCGCAAGCACAGATTCCCGTTGTGTCGAAGCGCTTCCGGGCACGTCGCAAATTTCCGATTCAACTTTCTGGACATGGGAGGCGGGTCGGCTCAATTCTCCGGCACGGTGAAGACGGCGCATGGAGATGCAATACCGCGCAGTGCGTGCGTCCCGAGCGGTATCAACGATACTCCGGTCTCGGCAGCGAGTTTGCCCGAGACAAGGACGGACTTGTCGAGCGTCCGGCACAGCCCTTCGAGCCGGCTGACTAGGTTGACGGCGGGGCCGATCGCCGTGAAATCCAGCCGATCGGCAGCACCGATATTGCCCCAGAGCATCTCGCCGAGGTGCAGGGCGACGCCGAAGGGCAGCGGCGACAGCCCCTGCTGACGTCGCGCATCATCGAGTTGCGCCATGCCGACCCGCGCGGCGGAGACCGCACGCAGCGCGGCGTCGCAGGCGCCGCGGGGCGCCCCTCCGACGACCGGGAAGATCGCCAGCACACCGTCGCCCATGAACTTCAACACTTCGCCGCCGAAGGCGTGGACCGGGCCGGCGATGCGGTCGAACCAGGCATCGAGAGCCGAGATGACCGCCGAGGGAGGATTGCTCTCGGACAGGGCTGTGAAGCCGCGCAGATCGGCAAAGAGCAGCGCTGCCTGGATGGTCTCGCCGATATCGCGCCGCAAAGGACCCGCCAGCACCCGCGCTGCGCTGCGCCGGCCGAGATAAGCCTCGAGAGCAGCCGTGAGCGTGGCGCGCGCCGCGAGAGCTGCGAGTGGTGCCGCGGCGAAGCGCGCGACCTCGCGCAACGCATTGGCCTCACGGCGTGTGAACGGACGCGGCCCGATCCAGCCGAGCGAAGGCGCGTCCGGCCTCGACCCGACGGCATCCTCATGCACGTGGCCGGCCGCAAGTGTAGCAAGCCAGCGGCGGCCGCCATCGCCGGGCGAATTCGCAGTATCGGCCGCGAGCGCTCCCGCGAATCCCAAGGCCTCGATCAATTCCCCGCTCTCGGCCCGCCACAGCCAGGTGCGCCGAGCAATGAGCGGGTGCGGCACGGCGAGTGTCAGCGCGCCGCCCGCGAGCGGCACGCCATCTGCGACCAGACGCGCGCCGACCTCGGCCAGCAGCCGGTCAGCACCCGGGGTCTCGGCGGCCGCATCGACCAGCCAGGCGAGCGTCGAAGAGAGCTGCATGGATCGATCATGGGGTTGACGCCGCTCCCTTGTCACGAGTTATCCTCGCGTGGGCTGGACTCCGGCGCTGCCATCCGTGCAACCGCGATCAAGGAGACTCCGATGACTGAACCGCTCGTGGTCCGGCGTGAAACCCAAATCGCAGCCCCGCCATCCACCGTCTTCGCTTTCCTGACCGATCCCGAAAAGATCGTGAGATGGATGGGCGCCGAGGCGCAGACCGAGACGCATCCGGGCGGGCTCTATCTTCTCAAGGGCGTCAACGGCCGGGTGGCGCGCGGCGCGTTCCGCGAGGTCGTGCCGGTCCACCGGTTAGCCTACAGCTTCGGTTGGGACGGGGATGACGAAGTGCCGCCGGGATCGGGCCTGGTCGAGATCGACCTGATCGACCGGGACGGCGGCACCTTGCTGCGCATGACCCATAGCGGTCTTCCCAACGCAGCGCAGTGCGCCGGCCATGCCAAGGGTTGGGCACATTACTTCGGCAGGTTGGCCATGGCGGCTGCCGGCCAGGATCCCGGCAAAGATGTTGGCCTGCAGCGTCACGCCTAGCGCGTCACCCGCCGCGGTGTGAGGTGCGAACGCTGGATCAGGACCGGCGGGCATCGCTTCGTCGGCGGAAGAGTTTGAGCCAGGGCGCCAAATGGAAGGCGCTCATCAGCAAATACATCGCAACCATTCCGCCGAACGGTGACGCACCATGCGCGGCCGAGCAAAGCATATCCGGCGCGCCGCTGGGAACACCCGTGAGCAGCGCCATGATCGCAAAGGTTGGTGCGGCCGCGAGGTAGAGAAAATCGGCGGCGCCTGTCGCTGCAGTGGTGCTGTTTTCGCGAATGGCGTCGCAGCCGCGCATGCCGGTATGGGCTTCGCTCATGTTTTCTCTCCTGCAACACTGCGCAGTTTGACTCAGGCACTCGCTCGCCGGCGACGCGCCGCGCGAGCGAGTACATATCCGTCACCGGACTAGCCGTCTTGTTTCCGAAAAGCGGCCTCGCCTGCGTCCGACACGGCGACCCATTTTGGATCGGGCGCGGCGCCGGGAACGTAACTGTCGTTCCAGTTCCACCATTTGTACGGCCGGGTCTGGGGGTAGCCCTCCGGCGAGTCCTCCCATTCCTCCTGGCGCCCGAGCGCCGTCATGTCGAGGTAGCTCCAGACGGTGCCCATCGACTCGTCGCCGCGGCCGTTGATCATGTAGGTGCGGAAGATGCGCTCGCCGTCGCGGATGAACGCGTTGTGGCCGTGCCACTCATCCACGCCGAAGTCGGCGTCAAAACTGTCCGTGATGGTGTACCAGGGGATGTGCTCCCAACCCATCCGCGCCTTCAGGCGCGCGATGTCGGCCTGCGGTGCGCGCGAGGCGTAGACAAGCGTCGTGTCGCGCGCGTTGAGGTGGACAGGATTGGAGACCTGGTCGGCCCCGAGCGAACAGCCAATGCAGGCATGCTCGGGCCAGCCGTGCACGCCGGGCTCGAAGAAGGCGCGGTAGACGATCAGCTGACGGCGGCCGTCGAACAGATCGAGCAGGCTCACCTTGCCCTTGGGCCCGTCGAACGCGTACTTCTTCTCCACCGCCTGCCACGGCATCCGCCGGCGTTCGGCGGCCAATGCGTCACGGGCGCGGGTCAAGGTCTTCTCCTTCACGAGCATCTGCTCGCGCGCAGCTTCCCACTGCTGGGCCGAAACGACATGAGTCTTCATAGCTAACCTCCTGTTTGTTGCGATGCTTGTTGCGTGCACGCGTCGACTTGCAGCATCAGGCCGTAGTCATCCGGCCATGCCTCGACCGCGGCCCCTCGATCTTCCCGTCGGCGAAAATCTTCATCACAGTGATCATCCGCATGACAATCTCCACACCGATCCGTCAGGCCGGAAGCCGCCGGTCGTATTCCTTCCGCAGGCGGCTCCAGCCTTCCCAGAATGGCGCCGGCTCGTTGCCGATTGCGCGGGCGACCAGAATATCGAGGTGCATGTGCCAGCCGGCGCTGACCTTGAGCATGGTCGAGCGGTCGGGCAGACGGCGATGGATCACGGTGAGCAGCACGCCCTCGCCCTTTGGCTCCAATTCGAAGGTAACGTCGCCGCTGTTATTCCAGGCGATGGAAAGCTTGCGCGGCGGATCGAGTTCGGTGATCCGGCTTTGCATGCGGTGCTCTTCGGGGAAGCCGGCCGGGCGCGCGCTTGGCGGGTCGTTGAGTTCATCGTTGCGCCAGACGAATTCGAAGGGCGCGCCGACCTTCATGTCCATCGCGCCCGCCGCCAGCCACTTGCGGCGCAGTTCGCTGTCGGTGAGATAGGCCCAGATGCGCTCGATCGGACCGGGCAGAAGCCGCTGGATCTTCAAGGTGGCGGGTTCGATGAGCGCGCCGTAGGCATCGGGTCTTGTCTTTGTATCCATCGTTCTACTCCTTCACCGCTTTGCTTTCGCCTCGTCTTCTGCGCGCAGCAGGGATTCTAGCCTGTCGAGCTTTTCATTCCAGAAGCGCTGATAACGCCTGAGCCATGCATCGGCTTCCGCGAGCCGCGCCGCTTGCAGGCGGCACAGATGGGTTCGGCCGCGGATCGTGCGCCTCAGCAGCCCGGCGTTCTCCAGTACCCGCACGTGTTTCGAGGCGCCCGCGAAGCTCATGCTGAACGGGGTC
>Ga0070680_100001712_pt1 | contig 16112 bp, 14 predicted proteins | sample KBSC73BmetaG_FD_64672 | JGI IMG/M metagenome (GOLD analysis project Ga0070680, IMG submission 64672) | Corn rhizosphere microbial communities from Kellogg Biological Station, Michigan, USA - KBS C7-3B metaG | ecosystem: Host-associated > Plants > Roots > Rhizosphere | place: USA: Michigan...
GCCTCAGCGATCCGTTGGCGCCAGCGGCGCGAGATCGCCGGTCGACAGCGCGCGATCGGCGAGCGCCGAGAGCAAATCGTCGCGGTTGCGGTCGACGCCGCGGATGTTGCGCCGCGCCCGGCGGTACGCCATCGAGATGAACGTGCGGGCGCAGTCGAGCGTCGCCGCGCTCGACTCTGCATCGCGCGCGGTCTCGAGCTCCGCCGTCGCGCGCGACAAGACACACGTGGCGACAAAGATGTCGATCATGGCGTTCGCCATGCGCTCCTGCAGATACTGCCGGTCGATGATCGACTTGCCGTACTTGATGATTGCCCGCTCGACGCTGAACGCGAGCCGTCGCACGAGGCGCGCGACGAGGTCGGCCTCGTGCTCGAGCGCGGGATGCACCCGCGTGAAGCGCGGCGAGGCGAGCGCTCGCTTCGCGCGGCCCGACAAGAAATGCGAGATGGCGCCAAGGGAATGAATCGGATCCTTGAACGCCGCGCCGAGGGCGCGCAACCGCTCGCCGGGTTGCTGCAATCCGCTGAGCGCGATCAACGCACGTTGTATTTCGTTGGTCCCCTCGAAGATCAGGTTGATGCGCGAGTCGCGTACCGCCTGCTCGTACGGGAACTCCTTGCTGTAGCCGATCCCGCCCGCAATCTGCAAGGCATCGTTGGCTGCACGGTACGCGAGCTCGGAGGCGAACACCTTGCACGCCGCGGTTTCCAGCGAGAAGTCGACATCGCCGCGGTCCACCATGCCGGCGGCGACCATCACCGCGGCGTCGATCGCGTAACAGTCCGCGGCATTGTGCGCGATCTTGCGCTTGATCATCTCGAACGTGCCGATCGGCCGCCCGAACTGCTCGCGCTCGGTGGCATGCTTCAGCGCGGCGCGCATGACCTGACGCGCGCCCCGCGCCGAGGCGGCGGCGAGTCCGAGCCGGCCGGAGTTGAGCGTCTCGAGCGCGATGTGGAATCCCTGGCCAACGGTTCCGAGCCGGGCCTCGACGGGAACGACCACGTTGTCAAAGAACACGGCGCGCGTATCGGACGCCTTGATGCCCATCTTCGATTCGGGTGAACCGAGCCGCACGCCCGGAGCGTGGGCGTCGACGATGAACGCGGTCACGCGCTCCTTGCGCATTCCGTTCACGTCGATCGCGACCTTGGCGAAGACGGTGAACAGGTCGGCGTACCCGGCGTTCGAGATCCAGATCTTCGTGCCATTCAAGGTGTAATGCGCGCCATCCGCGCTGAGGACCGCGGTGCTCGCCATCGCTTGGGCATCGGAGCCTGACGTCGGTTCGGTGAGGCAGAACGCCGCCACCAGCTCGCCGCTCGCGCAGCGCGGCAGATAGGTCTGCTTCTGCTGCTCGGTGCCGAACAGCACGATGCCCTTGCACCCGATGGATTGGTGTGCGCCGAAGTACACGCACAACGCGGGATCGGCCGCGCCGATCTCGCCAAACACGCGATTGTAGACTTTCGCGGATGCGCCGAATCCGCCGTATGCCTCCGGAATGCTCAGGCCCATCAGCCCGAGTGCGTGGAGACCCTCGCGCACGCCGTCGGGGAACTTGCCGTCGCGATCGAATCGCGCGCTGTCGACATGGTCGGCGGCGAATGCGTGGAACGCGTCGAGCACGGCGTCGAGCGACTCGCGCTCGTCCGTCGACATCGTGGGAAATGGAAAGACGAGATCCTCGTGCAGCTCGCCGAGGAACACGCCTTTGGTGAACGACGGATTGACGTCAGGGGCGGCCAGGTGTGGACCGGTGCTTGCCGCGGCGGCTGTCGAGGTGCTCATGGACGTGGATCAGCGGGAGCGTTGCGCGTTCGTATTCAGAATGAGCAGCGGTGTCGAACTGCCGCGCAGGAGCTTGTCCGCGACGCTGCCGATCACGAGGCGCGACGCGCCGCGGCCACGTGACGTGATCGCAACGAGGTCCGCGTGGTGCGAGCTCGCGAGCTCGAGGATGCGTGCGGCGATGTGCGGCGCCACGTTGACCGTCTGCTCGATGCTGGCCGCTTTGCGGGCGACGAGCCGCTCCGCGACGCCGTGGATGTACCGGGTCGCCGTGGCGACGACCTGCGCGGTGGCCTCCTCGTCGGGCATCGCGGTCGTGATCATGTACGGGTCGCTCGAGGGAATGATCAGCGGCACCGGCTCGACGACTTGCGTCACGAAGTAGCTCGCCTCGGCGCCCCCGAGCGACAGTGCCGGCTCGATGATGCGCTCCGCGTTCGCGCTGCCGTCCAGCGGCAGCATGACCTTGTGAAAGATGCCGCGCCCACCGGCCGGGGATGCAGCGGCTGCCGAATGCAGCATGAGCACCGGCACATCGACGAGGCGCATCAATGCATCGGCGACGCTGCCAAGCCACGCGCGGCTCACGCCCGTGCGTCCGTGCGTCGTCATCACGACGAGGTCGGCTCGCCGATCGTCGACGCACCGGGCCAGCACCGTCGCGGGCACACCGGTGGGGTGCGCCGTCGAGACGCGGATCTTGTATCGGGCTTCGAGATCATTCGCCCGCGCGTCGAGATAGGCGCGTTCGCTCGACAGGCGCGCGCTGTTCCACGGCGCGTCGGGATAGCCGCCTGCGGCCACGGCTTGATGAACGAGAACGAGCGTGACCGCGGCCCCACTTCGTTCCGCAATCGCGCCCGCCGCCGGCAGCGCCCGCTCGGCCAACGTCGACTCGTCGAGAGGCACGAGGATGTGTGAGAACATGGGTCCAGGGCGCTGAGAGTTGTTGCATTCGAGCACTCTCATATGGATACCGCGGCCCGTAGCGAGATGCCATCGGGACAATTACAAGAGGCATGTCCGACAATCCCTCACGATGGTCGTCGGTCGAGCTCGCTGCTAGCCAACAGCGATCATCGCGGACGATTTTGCCTCTGGACTTTTCATCGTCCGCGCACAATACTGGTGTCGCGTTCACGTGACGAGCGTTCGTGAACGGAGTCCTCTCGCGAGACGTCGTCGGAGGGCACGCGTGCCGGCAGTTCGGTGTTGGCATGCAGGTTGTGGGGTCGCTGGCCACAATCGACGCCCGGGATCACGGGGCACCTGCGTCGGGCTCGTCCGACAAGGGAAAGATCGGCAGTCGGCCGTGCGTTGGGAGTTGGCAACAACATTCGATCACGGCACCGAATCGAAAGATTGACGATCGCCAGCGAGCACGAACCCTCGCAGTCGGCAGCAATGCCACTGCGGGGGTTCTTTCTATTCGGGCCACTGCGTTTCGGACGACGGCGATTCGGCGCTCGAAGAGTCTTTCGTCATCGGTGCGGGTTTTCCCGACGCAAGTTCCGATGAGTCGCTGACGGTGGACGGCTTCGGCGCGGACTAGCCTTCGCGACAAGCCAACGAATGCCGGCGTCTCCGCCACCTTCGACCCGCTTCCACACCATCCATGTCAGCCCACGCTTTGCGCCAGACGCGCTCGAGGAGCGAGGAATCGCTCAGCGAGTACTTCCAGGCGATCAGCCGCTATCCGGTGCTCACGCGCGAGGAGGAGCTTGCGCTCGCCCTTCGTGCTCGTGAAGGCGATGCCACTGCACTCGACCAGCTCGTCTGCGCGAACCTGCGATTCGTCGTTTCGGTCGCGAAGACGTATCAGCATCGCGGCGTCTCGCTTCCGGACCTGATCAACGAAGGAAATCTCGGACTGCTTCGAGCGGCCGAACGGTTCGACGAGACGAAAGGCGTCAAGCTGATCACGTACGCGGTGTGGTGGATTCGACAGGCGATGATCCAGGCAATTGCCGATCAGGGGGACACCGTTCGTATTCCTCTCGGACGTACCGGCGAGGTGCGGCAGGAGCGTCGCGTGCGAAGCGTATCCATCGACACGCCGCCCGAGTCGGGCACCGACATCAATCCGCTCGAGCTGATGGCCGATGAGACGAGTCCCGCACCCGACGCGCAAATACTGGAGTCGGAGCAAGTCGAATCCCTCGCCGCGCTCATCTCCACATTGAACCCGCGCCAGGCGACGATTCTCCGCTCCCACTATGGAATCGACGGCGGCGAACCGATGACACTCGAGCAGATCGGCGAACGGCTCGGCATCACCCGGGAGCGCGTCCGCCAGATCGAGAGCCGCGCACTGTTTCAACTCCGGCGTGCCGCGGCCCGAATCAGGATCTCCGCCCTCCGGAGCGACTGACCGCGGTCGACGCTTGCCCGCTCGTGGCCGCCGAGCTGCTGACGCGCGTGCCCATCCCGCAGGTCGCCGTCGCGGCGGAGCCTCGCGCTACCAGCCGGCGCCGCCGCCGCGCCCGCGCTTCGACGGCGGCAGCGTCCTGACTGGTGTGACCGGCACGGTTCCGCGCCGGCGCGTGCGCTGCTCCGCCGTGCGGCCGGTGATCCGGTCGATGTGGATGCCGTACACGTGCGTGCGCGACGGGGCGGGGTCGTGCGCGGTGAGCACCGTCGGCATGACGGAGCGCAAGGTCTTCAGCGCCTTCTCGTAGATGGCGCGGTCGACCGGGCTGCCGCTGTCCGCCATCATGTACACCGTGCCGCGGGCGACGACGCTGAGCCAGTCGAACGGCCCGTCCACCTCGTCGACCTCGAAGGCCACATACGGGTGATGGTCGAACACCTCGAGCTTCGTGCCTTCGGCACTGCGCACGAATATCCACGGCGAGGCGGCGACAAAGCTCACCGGCTCGATGTCCACGGCGCCGTGATTGAAGAACGCTAAACGGCCGACGTGGTTCCGACCGAGCAGCTTCCAGCACTCGTCGGGCGGCAGCTCGCCGAAGACGGGCGGCCGAGCAGTGGGTTTCGACATCGTTGTGCGTTTCATAACGCCTCCTCGTCCGTTCGTCTCGGCTGATTCACAGGCGCGTGTTCGGCGAGCGCCGAGCCATCGAGTGGAACCATCCCCTTTCGAAACTTCGGCGTCTCCGCGCGAGGCTTCGCGTGTACGTCGATGATGCGGGACGACCGCAGCCCAGGCTGTCGGCAGAGTACGGATTGCTGTCGGGATTTGCCCGACGTCAGCGCGGACACGTCGATTGATGGCGCGACTGTCGGCCTGAACACCAGCGGCGCGACCGACTGGCCGCGCCGTTGTCTACCCACGATCGGCCGGAGCCGAGCTACTCGGATTTGACCTCGATCTTGCGGCCTTTCGGCTTCGCTTCGACGCTCTTCGGCAGGTGGATCTTCAGCACGCCCTTGTCGAAGTTCGCCATCACCTTCGCGCTGTCGATGCTCGACGGAAGCGCGAACGACCGCTGGAACGTGCCGAAGCTGCGCTCGACGAGATAGACCTTCTTGTCGCTTTCCTCCTTCCGCTCCTCGGTCTTGTCGCCGCGAATCATCAGCACCCCGTCCTCGACGGAGACGTCGATGTCCTTCGGGTCGATGCCGGGCAGCTCGGCCGTCAGCGTCAGCTCGGTGGGCGTCTCGACGATGTCCATCGCCGGCATCCAGCCGATCGATTCGGCGAGCGAGCCGCCGTCGAACGGATTGCGCATCATGCGTTCGACGAATTGCCCGAACTGGTTCTCCACGTCGTCGAACGTGGGCAGCGTTGCGGTGCCGAACGCCGGAAAGCCGATGCGTACCGGGCGCCGTGTGAATCTGGTGATCGCCATTGCTTCCTCCACATTGAAGAGTTGCCGGCCGCGACGCACATGCGAGCGACCGGTGCTCCAACAGTGCGTTCGCCGGCGCCCGCGTGAGTCCGTGGGTCGCCGCGCTTTCGTGAGGCCGTCGCTGTCGGGGAGACTCTGACGCCCATGAATGTCAGATCGATCGCGGCCGCCGAGCCAGAACCGCGCGATGATCACACGCTGTCGTCGAGCGAAGGCATCCGGCATCCGGCATCGGCCGATGCTTGCACGGTTCACCCGACACGCAGCGCAGCGGCGCGACATGTGAGGAGACGGCGGACAGCTTTCCGGCATTTCGCTCATCGACGGCGAGTACGAGCGGCGTATCGTGAGGCGTTGCGCGACACGATCGTCGCGCCTGCCCAGCTGCGAGGCTCACATGTTCGCCATCGTCATGCGCCGGATCGGGATCGTGCTGTTCGCCGCGGCGCTCGTCCTGCTACTCTCGGGGATCGCCTTCCGGCGCGAACAGCGGATCGGCATCACGCTGCTGATCGCCGCCGGACTCCTTTTCGCCTACGTCGTGCTGCGCCTGTCGCGCGCGATGTTCACGGCCAGCGCGGCGGCGCGGCGCAGGGCGCGTCGCCGGCTGATCGGGATCGCGGTCATCCCGGCGCTGATTCTCACGCCCGCAGTGATCGAATCCGCGCCGCCGGCATCGGCATCACTCGTACTGCTGACGTCAGTCGTCTGGATTGCGCTGATCATGGCCTGGACGTCGTCCGTGCTCGTCGCAGAGCGATCGACGCGGGCATCGCGCCATGTGCGATCGCGCTACCTCGTGACGCGCGCTGTCGCCCGCGGCGTCGCTTCGCCGGCCAGAAAGGACTCGATGCGCTCGGCCTCGATCTCGGCGTCGCGCTCCCCCAGCTCGACCAGCGCGCGCATGTAGTCGGCCTGGAACATCATCAGGCTCAGCACGTCGGGACTCGCCGTGCGCCGCGTGCCCCATCCGCGCGTCAGAAAGCGGAGCGTCGCGGGCAGCCGCGGCTCGTAGGTGCGCGCCATGCGACCAAGATCCTGCGACGGCCGGATGGTGAGCACCTCGACCTCGCGCAACTCGCCGCGCCGATGATGCGGGATCTGGCGTAGGAGATCATTGATCATCTTCAACCGCAGCACGTCCTGATCGATCACGTCGAGAAACACGGCATTCGACAGGACGCTGAGGATCTGCGCCGGAGGCGGGTATCCGTGTGACTCCGAAGCGTCCGCGTCGTTCGGCCGCGCACGGTGTGTGGAGATGACCAGAATGCGTGCCGCGCCAAGGTGCAACGCGGGAGACAGCGGCGCGATGAGGCGAATGCCGCCGTCGCCATACCATTCGTTCCCGACCTGCCGCGCGGGAAAGAACAGCGGCAGCGCGCTCGACGCCATCACGTGCTCGACGCCCAGCTCCGTCGCCTCCGCGCGGCGCAACGGCCGGTCCCAGAGGTGGATCGTGCGGCCCTGGATCCACGTCACCGATTGTCCGGTGGAGTAGCTCGTCGCCGTGAGCGCGGCCGCCTCGAGCCTGCCGCGCGCGATGTTTCGCGCGATGCCCGCCAGGCACGCGGGCCCGTCGCCGCACAGCACGCGGCGCAGCAGATGCTCGAGCGGATCGGTGTCGACCATGCCGCGCGTGTACTCCGACACGGGTCCGCCGCCGGAGACGAGCCGCCATGCCCATCGCATCACGTTGCGCACGAGCGACCACGCATCGACGTCGTACACCTGCTCCGGCGACAGCGTCAGCCAGAGCGCCGCGAGATCGTCCGCCGCGGCGGCGAACGCACCCTCGTGCGCGGCGAGGAAGACCGTGTTGATCGCGCCGGCGGAGATGCCGGTGAGAATCGGGAGGCGCAGCTCGGGGTGACGCCGCGCGATGCCGCGCAGCACGCCGGCCTGGTAGGCGCCGCGCGCGCCACCGCCGCCGAGTACCAGTGCCGTTGGACCGATCGAAGCGCTCGACAATTCACTCATGACGCTGCTTCAACTGCGAATCCAGTTCCACACGACCGGCGGCTTTCTCGGCACCGGCACGGTGGCGCGTTGGGGCTCTCCCAGTACAATGGCGGCGATCGCCCGACGCCGGCGGGGGAGTTCTGGCCTTCACGATGTGTCAGGGACCCGAGGGCCGCCAAAGGCGCGGGTGCAAAGAAATCGCTGAGAAACATTCGGTAATACACCGGACTCCGAGAAAGCGGTTCGCGCCGGATGTTGAGCCATCGCCGGTTGGTCGCAATCGACCGACGGCGTTGTAACGGCTGTTCACAGGACGCGAACAAACCTGACCCCGTGGGAGTCCCGCGTTCGCCATGAGGCGCCGTCCGTGACACGCGTGGCCCATCAGTCGGCGGACCTCGTCCGCCTGCGCCGGCTTGGCATCGACACGTATCGCGAGCCGGTGCTCTTTCTCGCCCGCTCATCGCCCATCTGTCGCGCCGAGGGCTGGGAAGCCCCGTCGCGGATCGACGTGTCATACCGCGGCCGCACGATTGTCGCGACGCTCAATGTCACCACCGACGGACTGCTCGGTCCCGACGAAGCGGGTCTCTCCGAGATTGCGTGGAAGGAGCTCGGCGCGGAATCGGGTGCGCTCGCGCATCTCGCGCACTCGCCGCCGGTCGAGTCGCTGAGCGCGCTGCGCGCCAAGGTGTACGGCGACACGCTGTCGGCGGCGGCCATCACCGCAATCGTGCGCGACATAAGCGCCGGCCGCTACTCCGACATCGATCTCGCCTCGTACGTCACGGCATTCGCCGGCCAGCGCGTCGACGTCGCCGAAACCGCGGCGCTCACGCGCGCGATGATCGACAGCGGCGAGCGGTTGTATTGGGGACGCTCCCCGATCGTCGACAAGCACTGCGTCGGCGGCCTGCCGGGCAATCGAACGAGCATGATCATCGTGCCGATCGTCGCGGCGTGCGGACTGTCGATTCCGAAGACGTCGTCGCGCGCGATCACTTCGCCGGCCGGAACGGCCGACGCGATGGAGACGGTGGCGCCCGTGGACCTCGACCTGGCGGCAATGCGGCGCGTGGTGGAGCGCGAAGGCGCGTGCATCGTGTGGGGCGGGCGGGTGCGGCTCGCGCCGGCGGACGACATCATCATCAGCGTCGAGCGGCCGCTCGATCTCGATACGCCCACTCAGCTCGTCGCATCGATTCTCTCGAAGAAGGGCGCCGCGGGCTCGTCGCACGTCGTCATCGACATGCCGATCGGTCCCACGGCCAAGGTGCGCACCGCCGCCGCGGCGGATGTGCTGCAGTCGCTGCTCGAGCAGGTGGCGGCCGAAGTGCAGCTTACGCTGCGCGTGCTTCGCACCGACGGCATGCAGCCCGTGGGGCGCGGCATCGGTCCGGCCCTCGAGGCACGCGACGTGTTGCGCGTGCTGCGCCGCGACGCCGACGCGCCTGACGACCTGCGCACGCGCGCGCTCGCGCTCGCCGGCGAGGTGCTGGAGCTCGGCGGCGCCGCCGCGAGCGGGCAGGGCTCTGCCCGCGCGGCCGAGGTGCTGGCGAGCGGCAAGGCGTTAGAGAAGTTTGAAGCCATCTGCGCGGCGCAGGGAGGCGAGCGCACACCACCTGTAGCGCCGTTGACGCACGTCGTGGGGGCGACGCGGAGCGGACGGCTGGCCAGCATCGACAATCGGCGGCTGGCGCGGCTCGCGAAACTGGCCGGCGCGCCGGACGCCCACGCCGCCGGCGTCGAGCTGCACGTGCGGCTGGACGCCATGGTCCAGCGCGAGCAGCCGCTGTTCACGATTCACGCCGAAACGCCCGGCGAGCTGGATTATGCCCGCGGCTATCTGGAGGCGAACCCGCAGATCATCGAGATCGACGAACCTGTCGCCGCCGCGGGCGCGACACCGAGGCACACATGACCGCCATCTTCTACGCGCTGCCCGCGAACGACGTGCTGGCCGAACGTCTGGCGATCGGCGCGGACGGCGAGGCCGGCTCGCTGTGCGTCCGGAATTTTCCGGATGGCGAGTCCTTCGTCCGCGTCGACACGGATCCATCTGGGGCCGACGCTGTGATCGTCGCCACGCTCCGGCATCCGAACGAGCTGCTTGCGCCGCTGCTGTTTCTCGCCGATGGACTGCACGACCTCGGCGCGCATCGCGTGGGCCTCGTCGCGCCGTACCTCGCCTACCTGCGCCAGGACGCGCGCTTCAATTCCGGCGAAGCCATCACGTCGCGGACCTTCGCGCAGCTTCTCTCGACGCACGTCGACTGGCTCGTGACGGTCGATCCGCACCTGCACCGCTACGCGTCGCTCGACGCGATCTACCCCATTCCGACGAGCGTCGTGCACGCGGCGCCGTCGATTGGCGCGTGGATCGGCCAGCACGTCGCGAATCCGTGGATCCTGGGGCCCGACGCGGAGAGCCGGCAGTGGGCGGAGCAGGTTGCGGCGGCGGCCGGCGCCCCCGTCAGCATACTGTCCAAAACGCGACGCGGCGACGACGACGTGCTGGAAACGATTCCCGCTCTCGAGGCGCATCGCGATCGCACGCCGGTGCTCGTCGACGACATCGTGTCGACGGGACAGACGATGATCGCGGCCATCCGACACCTGCGCGAGGGCGGTGCGCCGTCCGCCGTCTGCCTGGCCGTGCACGCGGTGTTCGCTCCGGGCGCGCACGACGTGCTCGCGGCCGCGGGCCCGGCGCGGATCGTCACGACCAACACGATTCCGCACGCGTCGAACGCGATCGACATCGTGCCGGCCCTCGCCGACGCGATTCGCGCCGTGCTCACGCCGGCGACGGTCGAAGCGCGCGGCCAATTGCTCCATGCCGGTTAGGCCGCTCCAGCGCGATCCGGTGGCGCGATCAGCACCGAGCATGGCGCGTCGCGCACCACGCGCGTCCGTACGCTGCCGAGCAGAATGCGGTCGACCAGCCCCATTTCGTGCCCGCCGAGTGCGATGAGATCACACTGCCGATCGCGCGCGTGCGCCACCAACGCCTTGCCCGGCTCGCCATCGAGCAGAACGCTCTCGATCGCGCAGCGCGCGCCGCGCTCGAGCGTTCGTACTGCATCCTCGAGCTTGGCCTTGGCGCCGGCGCGATACATCTCCACCAGGCCACCCGGTCGCGACTCGTTGCTTCGGAACGCACTCACATGCGCGACGATCAACGTCGCGTCAGTTCCAAGCAGCGCGGCGGCCGCGTCGGCGGCCGCCATGCTCGCCGGTGTGAAGTCGATGGCGGCCAGGGCAAGCGTCGGGAGCACCGACGCGCTCGGGTGAACCGCGAGCACGGGAATGCGGGCGTGACGCATCACGGCGATCGCGGTTTCGGTGCCGAAGATCCGGTCCATTCGATTGTGTCGACCCAGCCCGAGCAGAATCAGCGAGGCACCCCAACGCCGGGCGATGGTTTGGATCTCGTCGGCAGGCAGGCCGATGAATGCCCGCGTGGTCCAGGTGTTCGCGCCGGGAATGTCCTCGAGCGAATGCCGCACGCGCGCGAGCACCTCGAGTCGGCTCTCTTCATCCATCGAGACCGCGCGGCGCATCGACACCACTGTCGACACGTTGTTCGGGAATGGCGTCGCCACGCCAAGCACCAGGACGTCGCTGTGGTCGCGAGCGCCGAGTGCGGCAGCGAGGTTCAGCGCGCCGCGGGATTCCGGTTCACCCGCGGTGGCGACGAGCAGGCGGGGCTCGGCCGGGCGAGCGTGCGCCGATTCGTGCGGACGCCGGGTCTTATGAGTTCTCGAATGCGGGCTGGTGGTCGTACGGCGAGTGCTCGGCATTGTGTGCTCCGGAAAATCACGTTGGTCCGATGTCAAGGGCGGCTCGGCGCGATGACGCCGTTAGTGCAGCGAGAACGGCGGATAATCATCGTGCAGCAGCAATACGTATGCTTCGACGCGCGTGCTCCAGCGGAGCACGCCGACGCCAAAGCCGTACAGGCCCGGCGGATATCGACCGGTGAAGATGATGACGCACCACGCGGCCAGGGTCGTGATCATCCAGGCAATGCCGAGCGCCCACACTGCGATCGCGTGCGGCACGACGAGGATCAATCGAAAGGCGACGGTCCAGCGGTTACGACGCGCGTCGTCGGGCAGCTCGATCGACAGCGCTGCCGGATAGTCGGCGTCCCCGAACGGGGGAAATTCGTCGCGCAACAGCGTGAAGTACGCGCCGGCGCGCACGCGCCAGCGAAGATAGAAGAGTGCAAGCGAGCGAAGGCCGTCGGGATACGTTCCGCCGAACAGGATCGCGAACCAGGCGATCAGCGCGCACACGGCGGCGACGGCGCCGAGCACGCCGGTCGTCGCGCCCCATTCCAGTCGTGGTCGCTCCTCCGCATACCACCCGAGCGAAACAGCGAGTGCGGTTGGGCCACCGACGAGCAGGAGATGTGGTATCGCGAGAATCGGACGGAAGGCCGCGGTCAGTCGATTGCGATTGTCCAGCGCGGGCACAATGCTGACGTCCACACGGTAGTCGCGCGTATCACGCGCGACGCCGGAGCGGCTGCTGGGGTGCGTGGCGCTTGTCATGGCGACATAGTGTGCGTCGGCGAACACGCTCGCCGTCGGGTGATTGCCGTGGGGGTCCTCCAAGGCGGTGTACACACGCGGTCAGGCTGTGCCTTACACGGGCGGCATGCTCGTCCGGCTGACGCGAAGGCGGCGCGACGTAGTTTCGAAAGCGTGTCCGTCGAGAGGCGTGAATGACTGCTCGCGCACCTGTCGTCGAAGCTCGCAGCGGCGCGGTCCTCGCGCTGCGAAGAGCGCTGCTCGTCGCGGCGATCGCGGTGGTGATCGGTCTCCTGCCTTTTCTATCCGGGCTCGTCGCCGCATTGATCCTGGCGACACTGTTCCGTGCACCGTACCTGCGGCTCGCGCGACGCGTGCCGCGGCGGCTCGCCGCGTTCGGCATTGCGTTCGGCGTCTTCGTGCTGGTGCTCGTGCCGGGCGCGTGGCTGCTGTCGACGATCGTCGAGGAAGCTGCGAACGCCGTGGGGGTGCTGAATTCGAACGCGGCGGCGGACTGGCTCTCACACGCCCGTATCGGGGGCGTGGATCTCGGCCGACAGATCGCGAGCGCCGGATCGGCCGCGGTGAGCTGGCTGTCGGCACGCGCGGCCGCATTCGTCGGGCGCGCGACACACACGGTGCTGAACATCGTCGTCGCACTCTTCGGGCTGTACTACCTGCTGCTCGATGGACCCGCGCTCTGGCGTCGCATCAAGCGGCTCCTGCCCGCATCGGATGCAATGGCGGATCTCCTGGCCGACCGCTTCGCCGACGTGACCGAAGCACTGTTGCTTGGCACCGCACTGACCGCGGTGCTCCAGGGCACGCTCGTCGGGATCGCGTTTGCGGTCGTCGGGCTTCAGCCCGCGGTGTTCTGGGGGTTCTTCACGGCGTGTGCCGCGGTGCTTCCAGTTCTCGGTAGTGGCCTGGTCTGGGCGCCGGGCGCCGCGTTGCTCTTGCTGAATGGCCGAACGGTCGCCGCTTTCCTGCTCGCCGGCTTCGGGCTCGTCGTGGTCTCCAACGTCGACAATCTCGCACGCCTCGTCGTCTATCGGCGGGTGTCCGGCATCCATCCGATGCTCACCCTCGTCGGTGCATTCGCGGGCGTGCGGCTGTTCGGGATCGTCGGTGCGTTTCTCGGCCCGCTCGTGCTCTCGTACATCACCGGGTTGGTCGACATCTACGAGGATTCAACACACATCGTGGGTGTCGTCACGCCGCAATCGACGCTGTTGCGCGGCCCATAGCGTCGCGCGAGGAGGACTCATGCGGATCACATCCATGCTTGCCGCCGTCGACTTCAGCGATACGGCGCTCGCCGCGCTGCACTGGGCGACCGAATACTTCGCCCCGGCGGCGCGCCTGACCCTCGCGCATGTCGTCGAGCCACCCGACTTGCCGGCGTTCGCCCGCTTCCTCGTGCCGTCGCCTGACGACATCGTGGCGCTGGCGCGTGAAGATGCTGCAATGCGAATGGAGACGGTTGCCGCGCAGTTCCCCGATCGCGCCGTGCGCCGCGAGCTGCGAGTCGGCAAACCCTACGAAGAGATCGTCGCGCTCGCGACGGCCGTCGATGCCGATCTGGTGGTGATCGGTCCGCATGGCAATCGGCCACGGCATTCCAGGCTGCTCGGCACCACGGCGGATCGAATCATCCGCACGTGCCCGGCTCCGGTGCTCGTCGCGGCGAGGCCGCCAGCCGGTCCGCCGCGGAACATGCTGGTCCCCGTGGACGATTCGTCGGTCACGCCGCTGCTGCTCGAGTGGGCGCGCGACCTCGCGAATACCTTCGGCGCAAATGTCACGTTGCTCCACGTCTGGAGCAACGCGGCGTACAGCCACGTCGCCTCGATGTCGTATGCGACGACGCATAGCGAGGCGGAAGCGCGCGCCGACATCAACCGGGAGCTGCGCGACGCGTCGTTCCGCTGGATCAACGCGCTGGCGGAGAGCGGTGTCGCCAAGGAGCGGGTTGCGGCCGCCGTCACGCACGGCAAGGCCGGCGACGCGGTGCTCGAGCAAGCCAAGGCGCTCGGTGCGGACCTGATCGTGCTCGGTCGCCACGGCTCGGGATTGGTCGCGCCTGCACTGCTCGGCAGCACGATCGGTACCGTGCTGCACGGCGCGCAGTGTCCGGTGCTGGCCATCACGGAGCCGCGAGCGAGGACGGCGGTGTGAGCGAGTCCGGCACCGCTTTACGCGCGTCGCTGTTTTGTCGGACTGTCCGTCGAGATCAGGTTGCGCACTGTGTGGATGGCCACGTCGCTGTCGAAACGCGGCACTCCGCACCGGGAACGCCGGTGAATCACAGACATGCGGGAGAGAGACCATGATCAAGACCGATTCGAAATTGCAGAGCGACGTCATCGAGGAGCTTCGGTGGGATCCGAGCGTCGCGTCCGAACAGGTCGGCGTTGCGGCAAAGAACGGGGTGGTGACGCTGAGCGGACAAGTCGGCAGCTACGCAATGAAGGTGGCCGCGGTGCGTGCGGCCGAACGCGTGAGTGGCGTTCGTGCCATTGCCGAAGAGCTCAAGGTCGTGCTGCCATCCTCGTTCATGCGCACCGACACCGACCTGGCGCACTCCGTCGCCGCGGTCCTGCGGTGGGATGTGAGCGTTCCGGATGACAAGGTGAAGGCGCGCGTGGAAGACGGCTGGGTGTGGCTCGACGGCGAAGTGGATTGGCAGTACGAGTCGACCGCCGCCGAGCGCGCGATCCGCAACCTCACGGGCGTGCGAGGCGTGAGCAATATGCTGCATGTCAAGCCGCGCGCATCGGCGCCGGACGTGAAGCAGCACATCCAGAACGCGCTCAAGCGCCATGCGGAGCTGGATGCTCGTGAGATCAGCGTGGAAGCCCTCGATGGGCGCGTCACGCTGCGCGGCAAGGTGCACTCGTGGGCCGAGCGGCAAGACGCCGAGCTCGCGGCGTGGGGGGCCGAGGGAGTGTCGGCGGTGAACGACGAGTTGGTCGTTCGCCTCTGACCCTGACGAACGCCCCGCCGACGCGACGTCGGCGGGGCGTTGCACATTCCATCCTCATGCTCGAACCGCGCGTCGGCGCGCTGTCCCCGCTCAGGCGTGTGCGGTCGCCGGAACCTCGGTCGCCTCGCCGGCCGTCTCCGCGACTGACCGTTCTTCCGCCACGGACGTGCGCTGCAGCAGCGTCGGAAGTCCGCCGCCCCGGAGCACCTTGTCGGCGACGCTGCCCATGAAGAGGCGCGATGCTCCGCGCCCGCGTGTCGTGAGCGCGATCGCATCTGCGCCGGTCGCGCGCGCCGTATCCAGGATCGCCCGAGCCACGTGCTCGGCGACCGGCACATGGATCTCGCACTCGATGTGACGCTCCTGCAGCGTACGTGCGGTAGCGGCGAGGTGCGCCTTCACGTCTGCCGCCAATTGCCTCGTGGCCGCGGTGTCAACGATCATCGGGGGAAACCCCGCGAACGAGTCACCGTTCGCCGCGATCGCCTCCGGAACGATCAGCGGCACCGGCTGCACGACTTGCGTCAGCAGGAGGCGACCATTGCCACATTCGCAAAGCGCCGAGGCGGCGGACAGAATCTCGTCGGCGAACGATGATCCATCGAGCGCAACGAGAATTCGCTTGAACAGATGACGCGCCGCCGCCGCTCTGGTCTTGCCCGCCACCGGATGCAGCATCAACACCGGCACCGACGAATGGCGCAGCACGCGGTCCGCGGTACTGCCGATCCAGGCGCGACTGAGCCCCGTTCGACCATGCGTCGTCATGACGACGAGACTGATGTCCGCGTCGGCGATGCGCCGGCAGATCGTGTCAGCCGGCGGTCCTTCGAGAACCGCTCGTGTCACGCTCACTGATGCGCCGGACGCGATCTCCGCCGCGAGCGTGTCGAGATAATGCTCGTCGCGACTCCAGCAGACGGGACGACTGATGTCAGGAGTCGCCCGACACGATTCGACGGAGCGCCCGATTCCGGATGAACTGGATTCGCCGCAGCGTGAGGCATGCCTGTCGTGGAT